>ERZ1740068.71-NODE-71-length-63610-cov-27.191629_pt1 | contig 63610 bp, 62 predicted proteins | sample MGYA00581735_ERZ1740068 | MGnify/ENA primary metagenome ERZ1740068 (study PRJEB43018, sample SAMN04849740) | marine metagenome | isolation source: floating plastic debris | place: Pacific Ocean | collected 2008-08-30 | study: EMG produced TPA metagenomics assembly...
GTGGGGGGACTCCTCTATCCTATCTGTAGTCTTACTTTCTGGGCTTGGTATTATCGTCCTCGATATTCCCGACAACTACGACTACATGCAGCTCGAGCTGGTGCGGCTGCTCGAAAACCGCGTCTCCAGGCTGCTAGGGCGAAACTTGCGGAAGTAAGCGCAAGACTTCGGCGATCGCCCGCATTACTGGCTTCGCAGAGCGGTGAATGGCAATCGGATAGCAATCGAATGGCAATCGGAGAACAGAGCCGTCACAATGACGTTCAGTAACCTTTCGCATCCCTGCCCGCATCTGACGCTTCGCCAGCCGCCATGCACGACGCCCCGCTCAGCCCAACGCCAGCCGCCAAAACCGAATACCACGACAGTCCCCTCGATCGCCTCTATATCGCCCTGTTCTCGCGCAAGATCGCCAACCAGCTCGGCATGCGCAACCGCACCTCCGGCTACGACGGCTTCGTCGAACTCTCCCAGCAAATCGTCCGCGGCCGATCGGCGATCGAGCAGCAGGCCGTCGTGAGTCGCGTACTGCGATCGCTCGTTCCCGCGCCCGTGCTCTGGTTTATCCGCACCGCCTTCTCGCCGACTCAGCTCGTCTGCGAACTTAACGCTTGGTTTGCCACGCAAATGTTCGAGTGGCTCGTGGGGCCGTGCCACGTCGAGACGACCACCATCACCGAAGCCGACGGCACGACCCGCGAACAGGCGAGCTGCGTCAAGATCGAAAAGTGCCGCTACCTCGAAGCTAGCGAGTGCGTTGGGGCCTGCGTCAACGTCTGCAAAGTGCCGACCCAGGAGTTCTTCACCAAGGAGTTCGGCATTCCCGTGACGATGACGCCGAACTTTGAGGACTACAGTTGCAAGATGGTGTTCGGACAGGTTGCCACACCGGTCGAAGAGGATGAGTCGCTGCAAGAGCAAAGCTGCCTGGTCGGGCGCTGCGCGATCGCCGTTCCCAGCGCCGAAACCTGCCCCCGAATGTGAATCTCGATTCGCGCGGTTTGTGCGCGCTCCCGACATAGGGCACACAAACAATGCGCCCGGAGCCGTCGTCGATAACAGACAGCTCCGGGCGCACTTTGTTTAAGCCGCTTTCGGACAGCGCGCGTCTAAGCGACTGTTTCCTCTTCAAGCACCGGCACGGCTTCCCCATCGGGAACTTTGACCTTCACCGGCGTTAGCGACGCTTCACCCGTAATCAGGCGCGCACCGCGACCGCGCGTCATATAGCTCCAGGCCCACTGCACCATTACTAGTAGCTTGTTGTCGAACTCGATGAGGTAGTAAATGTGGGCGACGATCCAGACGAACCAGGCCAGGAAGCCCGAGAAGCGGATAAAGCCCAGGTCTGCGACAGCTTTGTTTTGGCCGATCACCGCCAGGCTGCCGAAATCGACGTAGGTAAAGTCAGCGACTTCCTTGCCTGCGAGCTGCTTGCGGATGGCCGTGGCGACGTACTGGCCTTCTTGCATCGCCACCGGCGCGACGCCAGGAAGCGGGCGCGTACCCTGGTGGGCGAAGTGCGCCAGGTCACCGACGACGTAGATATCGGGATAGTCGAGCAGGCTCAGTTTCGGGCTGACGATCGCACGACCGGCGCGATCGAGCTCTGCACCGGCGCGATCGGCCAGGACGCGACCCATCTTCGAGGCGCGCACGCCCGCCGACCAGATTTTCGTTTTAGCTTTGACTCGGGTGTCTGTGTCATTGCTGCGAATCGTCAGATCGTCGCCCTCGATGTTCGTCACGAAGCTGTTGGGCTGGATCGCCACGCCCAGACCTTCGAGCGATGCCTGCGCTTTGGCAGAGAGATCGGGCGCGTAGGGCGGCAGTACGCGATCCATGCCTTCGATTAGCAGGATCTGGGCTTCGGTGGTGTCGATATTTTTAAAGTCTTTGACCAGGGTTTTGTGGGCCAGCTCGGCGATCGCCCCGGCCATCTCAACGCCCGTGGGGCCTGCGCCAACGATCGCAAAGGTCAGCCATGCTTTGCGCTGCTCGGGGTCGCTGGTTTTCTCAGCGGCCTCGAAGGCTTCAAAAATACGGCGGCGAATATCGAGGGCATCTTCAATCGTTTTCAGGCCGGGGGCGTCTTCCTGCCAGTGGTCGTTGCCGAAATAGAAGTGGCTCGCGCCGGTGGCGACGATCAGCGAGTCGTACTGAATCGAGCCTTCGAGAAGCGTGACGGTCTTCGTTTTGGGGTCGATGTCGCGCGCTTCGTCGAGCAGGACGTGAGTATTTTTTTGGTGGCGCAGCACCATGCGCAGCGGCGAAGAGATTTCACCGGGCGAAAGGCTACCCGTCGCGACTTGGTAGAGCAGCGGCTGAAACAGGTGGAAGTTGCGCTTGTCGATCAGCGTCACGTCCACGCTGGGGTCGTTCCCGAACGCTTTAGCTGCATACAGTCCGCCGAAACCGCCACCGATAATAACAACGCGGTGGGGAGCTTGGGTGTTCGTCTGGGTCATAGCCGAGAGAATGTGGGTTAAGTGGGTCGAGACGATCGAAGCCGTGAGGGGGAGTCGGCTCGTTCGTTCGACTCGCTTCGGGCGATCGCTTTCGCCGATCGATTGCCCGTTGCGGCACAGCGACTGTCGCTTTCGTCGGCGTTTAAGAATTATGTCTTCTTGAATATAAATGTATCCTAAGCCGAACCGAGTCGCACCTGCCGTGTCGGAATCGACCGGGTCGGGTGCTGTTGAGCGCTGACATATGGCCAGTCACGCCAGCGGCTTAGTTCGTGCCGAAGTCAAAGCTGAAGGTCTGGTAGGGCGTACTGTCGCTGACCGTGCCGTTAAAGTCGATCGGTGTGCCGTCCAGCAGAATGACAGTGAGGGTAAATTCGATCGGCCCGGTATTAGACGGGTCGCAGCGCGAAAACAGATTGACCAAGGCTCGATACTCGCCCGTCGGTGCCGTGCCCGTTGGCCAGAAGATATTTTCCACGGGCTCGGGCATCGAGACTTGGCAGCCGCCATTGGCATCGACGTCGAGCGTACCGCCCGAGGCAATCTCGGGGTTGCCGTAGAAGACCATTTCTCCACCCGGCCCCATCACCGCTAGGTCGAGATCGTCGCGGCCCGCCCAGCGCAGGGTCACCTGAACGTCGCCGGTTCCCAGTGTCTGAGACGTGCCGTTCATCGGCAGGCCGAGCAGCGATCGCGAGTCGGGGTAGTAGCGCGCGTACTGGGTCACGTCGGGGTTGCGCCGCCAGTCCGCCCGGTCGAACTCGAGCGAGAGCAGCGGGGCGCTAAGGCCACCGTTGATGCCGAGCACGACCAGCGACACGCGGCTGATGGTGATGTCGTTGCCGAAGCGGGCGTCGATTTCATCTTGAGCCAGGGCTTCGGCGCGGATCGTTAAGTCCTGAAAACCTTCGCCGCTATAAGCCTCGAGGGTGAGGTTGGCGCGGGCGGAGACGGCCTGGGCGGGTGCGGGCCTCCAGATTCTGCCCTTGGGAGCGAGGTCGATCGCCACAGATGTTGCCGCAACTAACAGGGCTAGCGTCCAGCGGGCCGTTTGTTGGACCGCTTGCTGGGCGATGAGTCGGGCGATTCGTTGGGCAACAGGCCGGGTCGCCGGTTGGGTCGTCGATCGGGCAACGGGTTGGACGATGCGTTTGGCGGCCCCGCTCATGCGACTTTCTCCTTGATGTCTCGATAGACGACAACGACCTGCGCTTGCAGTGTCTCGCCCCCGATCGTAGCGCTAAACTCCCGCAAATAGGGCGGAAATCGGGCGATCGGGCGCATCTTCGCGCGCGACAACTTCAACGATTTTATTGTTGGCGTCGGTTTGGGACAGTGCCTCGACGGCAACGCGCGCCACTTTCTCGCGGGGGATGCTGCCTTCCGAGAGGGTGTCGGCGCTTTCCATAACGATCTTGCGATCGTCATCTTCGTCTTTGAGGCCGCCGGGACGGACGATCGTGTAGGTCAGGCCGCTGGTGGCGAGATACTCCTCTGCCTGTTTCTTCCAAAACAGCACCAGCCAGAACAAGTTAAGCGGGTGGAAGAAGTTGGACACGCACATGGAGCTGACCAGCACGAAGCGATCGAGGTTCTGGGCCTTGGCGCTATCGACGAGGTTCTTCGTGCCGATATAGTCCACCGCAAAGGGACCGAAAGCATTCAGGCTGGGCGTTGCGCCCGTCGCGCAGATCAGATCGCTACAGCCCGCGATCGCCGCTGTTACCGCTGCCGAATCGCCGACATCGGCCACCACGGTCTCGACACCTGCGGGCAACACCGAGGCGCGATCGCGATCGCGTACCACCGCCCGCACGTCGATCTCGCAGCGCACCAGCTCTTCCACTACGCGCCGTCCCGTCCGTCCCGTCGCACCAAAAACACACACTTTCATGGTTTCAAAAGCCGTCGTCCGGCTCCTCGTCCAAATCCACGCGCGGCTCGCAGCCCAGGTCTCGAGGCATGCGCCACACGATCGCTATTATTCGCGATCTCGCCCAGAATTGCCGCGCCTTGCCGAGATCGGGCTCGATCGCCAGGTTCGCGCGTCCATTTCGTAACCAGCGTCACCTACAGGGGTTGCGATCGAGCCTTAATCTTAAATCTGGCGCACAATATAGCGAAAAATCCGCTCCGGGCCGCAATCGTTCGAGATATCGTAAGGCTAGAACCCGGCTGCCCACGCCCCGCCTCTTCCCCGCTTATGGCTCTTCAGGCTGCACCCAACTCCGATATGTCGCCCGTTTGGTTCAACAGCCAGTTTTCGGGCAGCATGGAGATGTACTCCCGCGCCGATCGCGTCTCGAGCTATCTCGATCGCCATGAAGGCTGGTTTCGCCGCTGTGCCGAGCCGATGACCGCCGAACCGCTGGGAGAAAACGGCTACATTCTGACGGTCGGTCGCTTCGGCGCGCTGGGCTACTACGTCACGCCTAAAATCGGCCTCGAACTCGTCCCGCAGCGCGATCGCGTCTACCGCATTGAGACGATCCCGATCCCCGACTACACACCGCCGGGCTACGAAGTCTGCTTCCAGGCCGAACAGACCCTCGTGGAGTTGCCGACTGACGCCAGCAGCGACCTCGATATCACGCGCGTGGAGTGGGAGCTCGATCTCAGAGTCGGCGTTTACTTCCCGAAGTTCGTCCGGGCGCTGCCGTCGCAGCTCGTTACGACGACGGGGCAAAGCTTACTCGTGGGCATCGTCAAGCAAGTCTCGCGCCTGCTCACCCATAAAGTCCAGGAAGATTTTCACAGCCACCAGGGCGGCATGTACCTAGATAGGTTCCGCACCTACTCGCGATCGCGTCAGAGCTTCCACTGTGAGGCCAAAACCAACCCCGAAGATGATGCTGACACCCCGGTAGCCTGAGGCAAGGCGGGACAAAGATCTTGGAGTATGCGTTTGCCCGATGAGGTAAGGGTTGACCCGCAGAAATTATTGGGCCGATCGATTACGATTCAAGATCGCAACGCGCTCCACCAGAGCGCGTATCGCGTTTTTTTATCTCTTTATCGCAATCCCAATCCCAATGAGTCAAACTTACAAAGTCGAAGTCTCGAACAACGGCGAAGTCAGCCACTTTGAAGTGCCTTCAGGAACGACCATCCTGCAAGCCGCCCACGACGCCAATATCGATTTGCCCAGCTCCTGCTTTGCGGGGGTCTGCACGACCTGCGCGGCGAAAGTGCTAGAAGGCGAAGTGTCTCAAGAGGAGGGCATGGGCGTCAGCGAAGAACTCCAAGCCGAAGGGTACGCGCTGCTCTGCGTGGCGTTTGCCAAATCCGATCTCAAGATCGAAGCTGGCAAAGAAGAGGAAGTGTACGATCGCCAGTTCGGCGCGAGCTAGCTCCCGTCGCAGCTCCAACGCGAGGGGTGACGCGTGACCGAGGACGCCGCCCCTCGCCACAATAGATTGCGTGTCAAATCGCTAGAGAACTCGGCCTAGGAGCACTCCACGGAAATAAACGCCCACTGTTCGAGTTCGATTGCTGAGCGTCGTCTTTGGCGTCGCCTTCGCGAAGCGAATAATGCGTCACACGCGCTCGGGCGATCGGCGAGGCCGGCGCTAGGCGAACGACAAGCTCAGCCTTCATTGCCGACTTCTGGATAAGATGGATTATTGGAAGTCTCTAAACCGAGCAGGCAGCCTTCGCGCCATACGTGAGTTCGACGAAAACGGCTTTTTGGGGCTCGCTGACGAGAGCATGGGGATTTCAGGCTACAAAGGAATAATGATTTTACCCGCCGTCGAACCCACGTTGCTGTGGAAAAAATGTGAAAACAATGCAAAGTATTCCACAGGCTAGGTCTGATTCCGGTGGCGGATCGCCCAGATTGCCCGAAAATCTAGCCGCTACGCTCGGCCGCTGCTGTGCGATCCCGTTAGAAAATCGAGCAGCTCGCGGTTGACGGTCTGGGGTGCTTCTTGCTGAACCCAGTGGCCGCAGCGCGCGATCGTCTTGAGGGTCAGCGGCGCTCGCAGCGATCGCGTCAGATTTTGCCACAACGAGCGATCGACGGAGGCATCCTGATCGCCGAGCAGTACGAGCGTCGGAATATCTGCGCCCGGACTCTTCGAGCGATCCCAGAGGTTGCCGAGCAGCACCTGGGGCGACAGACATTGGCGGTAGTGCTCGAACAGTGCCGCCAGCGCACCGGGCTTCGTCAGTGCGGCCTGGTAAAGCTGGGCGTCTTCGGCACTAAACGCAGCTTGACGAACGGACTGCTCGCGAAAAAACTGCGCGATCGCATCCTGCAAGCCCATCCGCTCTCGATCTTCCGATCGCCCGAGCCACTGCACAGCCAGCAGCGAGCCGCTACGCCGAAGCCGCTCCAGCCCCCCGCCGAGCATCGCCAGCGGCGTCTGCGGGCAGGGCAAGCTCAGCACGGCTAAACGATCGAGCATCTGCGGAAACTCGCGCGCAAATCGCCACGCGATCGAGCCGCCCCAATCGTGACCGACCACGTGGGCCTTTTCGTAGCCCAGCGATGCAATCAAACCACGCAGGTCGGCAACGAGCGAATCGAGATCGTAGCCGCTTTCAGGTTTCTCGGAGTCGTTAAAACCGCGCAGGTCGGGCACGACCACTGTGAACTGCCGCGCCAGTACCGGGATCTGGTGACGCCACGAATACCAAAACTCTGGCAGACCGTGGAGCAAAACCACCAGGTCGCCCGAGCCTTGCGTGACGCAGTGCAAGCGGATGTTATTCGCCGTAACGTACTGATGCTTCCAAACGCCAGCAGTGCTTTCCATTCAGCCTCCTGTCCTCACAGCCCGCTAGAGGCTCTTTGTTAGTTGACGCAGCTCCCGCCCACACTCGTTCGGATCGATTTGGTTCTTGATGAGGTTCGCGAGCTCCTGAAGCTGCGCGATCGCTTCCGCTCCCTCGAGCTTCATCAGCTCGCGATCGTCCCGCATCTCCGTCCAGGTGATGCCGTAATCCGAAACGAGGAAGCGGATGAGGTGCTCGTCCCCCAGGCTGACCATAAAGGAAGCGCTGTTCATTTCCGTGCCGCAGGTGTAGCACGATGCCAGATAACCGCGCTGTTCGAGAACCGTAGCGAGCGCTTTGAGATTCATCACGAGTTCGCGGACAAACCGGCGGTGCTGGGCGGCGAGTCTGACAAACATTATCCTAATTCTCCTGGAAAGTTTCCCTAGGAAACTCTCATCGTTTTTAGATTTACTTAACAATCTCTCTCATCATTGCACGCCTTGCAAGGTGCGGGTAGTTCGGGTTGAACGATATGCCCGTAAACTTTGCCAAACTTCGCCATTTGTGCAGTTTAGCGCTTCTGTTTGCGTGTTCGCGCTACCGCCGACGAGATCGGCATGTTCGCGCAGAGAAGCGGAGTTATTCCCTTCGTTTCAGGCTTTCAGACCTGACGTTAGCGCGTACCTCGCTCGATTTTCAAGAGGGGCACACCGGCGCGACTGGCATTATCTGAGAATTGCGATGTAGTTCGCAACGCTTCTCTGAGCGATGCGATCGGGCGGGTTAACCGAACTTCGAGTCTTAGAAAGTGTTCGAAAAGTTCGCTAGACCCGTTGACTGGCGAGGCTCGCAGTGATTTTGACCGAAATCACTGCGAGCCTATACGCCACAAGGCTTTAAGAAGAATTTTAAAACGCTTTCTTAGGGGCGCGGCTCGAGCCAGCCAAAGCTTGGCGCGACGAAGACTACGACCAGCCAGGTCAGCACGAGTAGCACGATCCCCACCCAAGCGCCACGCGTCGTAATCTCCACGAACTGTTCGGCTTGCTTGGCCGTCAGGGGAACCCACGGCAAGATGTAGGGATCCTTGCCGTACTGCTCGCCCTGCGCTTCTTTACGTCGCTTTGCTTCGCCCATCGTCGTTCCTGTTACGTATGTCTACTGTTTGCTGTGTCTTCTGAGTTCCGCTTGCTCTCACGAGTCGAGCGATCGCCGTCGCTATCGCGCCTGCCAGAGCGCCAGCACCGTTGCGAGTTTCGCCCGCACGACGAAACTCAACGCGGTTCGCTAAGAGCGACTCTCGAAAGTGTCTTTGATCACCGTCCGTGCCGCGAGGTGATTGCGAGTGGTCGTCAAAATTTCCTCTTCGCGCTCCAGTCGCGCCCGCGTGTTCTGCATCTCCAGAAGGCTCTGCTGCTCGTCAGCCACGCCGTAGAGGTTGCCCGCCACCCAATAGGACAAATCCGTCGGCGAGTCGGGCAGGTCGTCTGGCATTTCGATCGCCTGACCCATCAGCTTCGCAGACAGGCGCACCACATCCTGTAAGACGTCAGTTACGGTCGCGGCCAAGTCGGTCAGATCGCCCTGGACGGGTTCGTCATCGAGCCACTCGACCAGCCCGACGTAAAACGGCTTTTTGCGAACGTAGTCCAACACGCGAAAGCGCCGCTGGCCGGTCGTCAAAACATTAAGCCGATCGTCCGGCAGGCGCTGATGCTCTACCACCTCAGCACAACAGCCAATGCTAACTGGCTGCTTGGAGGCCGAATCGCGCATCAAAACGCCAAAGCAGCGATCGCTCTCCAGAATTGTGTTCACCATCATGCGATAGCGAAACTCAAAAATATGCAGCGGCAGAGGTCTGCCCGGAAACAAGACAACCTCCGGCAGTGGAAACAGGGGCAATTCTCGAACGGCGATCGAAGAGGGAGCGCTCATTAGCTAGGGAGCTGAATTTGATGTCACGACGGTTTGCCCTTTACTGTAGCGGATTCGAGTTCAGCGTGACGGTAGCCTTGCAGAAAGTGCCGCATCCTCTCTCTCGGGAACGCAGCACCTCTTCATAGATATTCGATTGTCCGAGGCGACGCACTGCCGCAGCTTCAAAAGCGCGACCCGCACACGGCAGGCACATTTCGATCGCCCTAGAGCTTGACTTCAATATCGACACCGGCGGGCAGGTCGAGCTTCATCAGCGCGTCGATCGTCTTCGAGGAAGGCTGGTAAATATCGATCAGGCGGCGGTGCGTGCGCGTCTCGAAGTGCTCGCGCGAATCTTTATTAACGTGGGGCGAGCGCAGAACACAGTAGATCTTGCGCTTGGTCGGCAGGGGAATCGGGCCGATCGCCGTAGCGCTGGTGCGATTTGCCGTTTCGACGATTTTGTCGCAGGACGTGTCGAGGAGGCGACGGTCGAAGGCTTTGAGGCGGATGCGGATTTTTTGCTGCTGAATTGCGGCCATGAGAAGTAGGGCTGAAGAGTGTGAATTAAATTTTCGAGGTTCGGAAGGCGTGCGAGAGAGGCTCGGTGACGCCCCTCTCGCAGTCTGTCAGTCAGTGCGGTATCAGCCTAGGCGAGGATCTTGGAGACCACGCCAGCGCCAACGGTACGGCCACCTTCGCGGATGGCAAAGCGCATACCTTGCTCGATCGCGACCGGGCAAATCAGCTCGACCGTCATTTTAATACGGTCGCCGGGCATAACCATTTCAGCGGCGCTGCCATCGTCCGCCGTGAAGGCTTCGATGTTGCCGGTCACGTCTGTGGTGCGAACGTAAAACTGCGGGCGATAGCCGGGGAAAAACGGCGTGTGACGGCCACCTTCTTCTTTGGCGAGGATGTAGACCTCCGCCTCGAACTTGGTGTGCGGGTTGATCGTGCCGGGCTTCGAGAGCACCATACCGCGCTCGATCGCTTCCTTCGTTACACCGCGAAGCAGCAGGCCGACGTTGTCACCTGCCATGCCGGTGTCGAGGGTTTTTTGGAACATCTCGACGCCCGTAACCGTGGTGGTTTGGGTGTCTTTGATGCCAACGATTTCGATCGTCTCGCCGACCTTGACGACGCCACGCTCGATACGACCCGTCGCAACAGTACCGCGACCGGTAATCGAGAACACGTCCTCAACCGCCATCAGGAAGTCTTTGTCGGTGTCGCGCTCGGGAGTGGGAACGTAAGCGTCCACCTCTTCCATAAGCTTGAGGATTTTGTCCGTCCACTCGTTTTCGCCTTTGCTGGTCGAAGGGTTCGCTTTCAGCGCCTCGACCGCGTTGAGCGCCGAGCCCACCACGATGGGGATATCGTCGCCAGGGAAGTCATATTCGGTGAGCAGTTCGCGGACTTCGAGCTCGACCAGTTCGAGCAGCTCTTCGTCATCGACTTGGTCTTCTTTGTTCATGAAGACGACCAGGTTGGGGACGCCGACCTGACGCGCCAGCAGGATGTGCTCGCGGGTCTGGGGCATCGGGCCGTCAGCCGCCGAAACCACCAGGATCGCGCCATCCATTTGCGCCGCGCCGGTAATCATGTTTTTGACGTAGTCTGCGTGACCGGGGCAGTCCACGTGGGCGTAGTGGCGCTCGTCGGTTTCGTACTCGACGTGGGCGGTGTTGATGGTGATACCACGCTCGCGCTCTTCGGGCGCACCGTCGATATCTTCGTAAGCCCGTGCTTGGGCGTTACCCGCTGCAGCCAGCGTCATTGTGATTGCCGCCGTCAGCGTCGTTTTACCGTGGTCGACGTGACCGATAGTGCCGATGTTGACGTGGGGCTTGGTGCGTTCGAACTTAGCGCGTGCCATTAGTGATGATTTCCTTTATTCCTGATTATGCGTTCCCTAGGCTTTTCGCGACGATCGTATCGGCGACATTACGCGGAACTTCCTCGTAACTGCTGAACTCCATCGAGAAGATGCCTCGGCCTTGAGTTTTAGACCGGATGTCGGTGGCATATCCGAACATCTCTGCCAGAGGAACTTTAGCAGAAACTTTGGACATTCCTCGATCCGTTTCCTGTCGCTCGATTTGGCCGCGACGGGAGTTGAGGTCGCCGATTACGTTACCGATAAAATCGTCCGGAACCTCGACTTCAACTTGCATCATCGGCTCTAGTAAAACCGGCGATGCGGCGGTCGCCACTTCTCGAATTGCCATCGACCCGGCGATTTTAAATGCCATCTCGTTGGAATCCACATCGTGGAACGACCCATCGACCAACGTCGCTCTAACGTCGATCAGGGGATAGCCTGCTAGAATACCAGATTCGCAAGCCTCTTTCATCCCGTTTGCGGCGGGCTGAATGAATTCCTGGGGAACTGCGCCGCCGCCGATTTTCGACTCGAACGTAAAGCCCGATTCGGGCTCTCCGGGCTCGAGTTCGATGACGACGTGGCCGTACTGGCCCGTGCCGCCGTGCTGGCGGATAAATTTGCCCTCGCCTTTCGCCTTGCCGCGAATCGTCTCGCGATAGGCGACTTGCGGATTACCGACGGCAGCTTCGACTTTAAACTCGCGCAGCATGCGATCGACGAGAATTTCCAGGTGCAGCTCGCCCATCCCGGCAATCACGGTTTGATTGCTGTCGGGATCGACGCTGACTCGGAAGGTTGGATCTTCTTCGGAGAGCGACTTGAGCGCCTTGCCGAGCTTTTCCATATCCGCCTTGGTGCGCGGCTCGACGGCCACTGAAATGACTGGCTCGGGGATAAACAGCGACTCGAGGACGATCGGATCGTCTTCGACGCAGACCGTATCGCCCGTGAGCGTTTCGCGGAATCCCAGCACCGCGCCCAGATCGCCCGCGCGCAGCTCGTCCACTTCGATGCGATCGTCGGCCTTCATGATAATCAGCCGCGAGATGCGCTCCTTCCTGTCCTTGGTGGAGTTGTAGATGTAACTCCCTTTCTCCAGGACACCGGAGTAGACGCGAACGAAAGTCAGACGACCGTAGGGGTCGGACATGACCTTGAAAGCGAGTGCGGAGAGCGGCTCCTCGTCACTGCACGGGCGCGTGCCGGTTTCGCCACCGGGCAGCTCGCCCTGAATTGCGGGAACTTCCGTGGGGGCGGGCAGATAGTCCACGACGGCATCGAGCAGGAGCTGGACGCCTTTGTTCTTGAAGGCCGAACCGCAGAGCAGCGGTACGAGAGTCCCTTGCAGCGTGCCCTCGCGAATTTGCCCGACGATCTCGCCTTCGGTCAACGTTTCGCCCGACAGGTACTTTTCGAGCAAGTCGTCGTTGGTTTCTGCAACTTTCTCGATTAGTTTTTCTCGGTATTCAGCGACGGTGTCGGCCAGTTCCTCGGGGATCTCGGTCTCTTCAATATCCGTGCCGAGGTCGTTGCTGTAGATGTACGCCTTCATGCGGACGAGATCGACAATGCCACCGAAATCAACCTCCGAGCCGATCGGGATTTGAATTGGCATTGCCGGGGCTTCGAGCCGATCGCAAATCTGCTTATAGACCTTAAAAAAGTCCGCACCGGTACGATCCATCTTATTGACGAAGGCGATGCGCGGAACCTGGTAGCGATCGGCCTGACGCCAGACTGTTTCCGATTGGGGCTGAACGCCACCGACCGAGCAAAATACGGCAATCACGCCATCGAGAACGCGCAGAGAACGCTCGACCTCGATCGTGAAATCTACGTGTCCTGGCGTGTCGATAATATTGACTTGGCAGTCGCGCCATTGCGTGCCGATCGCCGCTGCCGTAATCGTGATGCCGCGCTCGCGCTCCTGCTCCATCCAGTCCGTGACGGCAGTGCCCTCATGGACTTCGCCGATCTTGTGAACGACACCGGAATAGAACAGAATCCGCTCTGTCGTTGTCGTTTTTCCCGCGTCAATATGTGCCGCAATGCCAATATTGCGGACGCGGTCTAGTGAAACCGTTCTAGGCACGGCTAGATCCTCGGGTCTGGTGACGATCGCAGTTGCAATTCAGGGGCGAGACAGCAGCACCGTCCGCCCCTGCCATCTACCTTAATAACGATAGTGGGCGAACGCTTTGTTAGCTTCGGCCATGCGGTGCGTTTCCTCGCGCTTGCGAATTGCGCTGCCGGTTTCGTTGGCCGCATCCATCAGCTCGTTCGCGAGCTTCATGGCCATCGTGCGACCGGAGCGTTGGCGAGCCGCCGCGATCAGCCAACGCAGTGCCAGCGCCGTACCGCGCTCGGAGCGCACTTCCATCGGCACCTGATAGGTCGCACCACCGACGCGGCGGGCTTTGACTTCCACGAGGGGCGTCGCGTTGCGGATTGCCGTCTCGAACTGTTCGAGGGGCTCTTCGCCGGTACGCTCCTTCATGGCGGTCATCGCACCGTAGACGATCGACGATGCGAGGGACTTCTTGCCGCTATACATAATGCGGCGGGTCATCATCGTGACCAGACGGCTACCGTAAACGGGGTCAGCCGGAATCGTACGCTTTTGGGCTTTTTGACGGCGAGACATAGTGCTTGGAAATTCGCTATTTGCGTGAAGTCATGGGGTAGGACAACCGGGCACGTTCCGGCGAGGTGGGTCGGGCTCGCGGGCGCTGGGGTCATCGCTGTTGAGAGAATCTAAAGGGGACAGCCGGTATCGTCTGAAGCTCGAACTTCGCATTTGAATGCGGGCTCTCTGGCGTCCGAAAACCGCTGGCCGGTGCAGCTTGCCTACCGATCGATGCCTTCAGCATGAAAGTGGAGCGCGAGGCAACACCGCTCTACTTTCAAGGCTTCTTGAAGTCAACGCCGCACGGAACCGCTTGCGCGACTGCGCTGCGATTTAGTCCTTAGGACGCTTCGCACCGTATTTCGAGCGTGCTTGGCGGCGGTCTTTAACGCCAGCTGTATCGAGCGTGCCGCGAACGATGTGATAGCGCACGCCGGGGAGGTCTTTCACACGACCGCCGCGCAGCATGACGACCGAGTGCTCTTGCAGGTTGTGGCCGATGCCGGGAATGTAGGCAGTGACTTCAAATCCGGAGGTCAGGCGCACGCGAGCAACCTTCCGCAGTGCGGAGTTCGGCTTTTTCGGGGTGGTCGTGTACACCCGAGTGCAAACGCCGCGACGTTGGGGGCAGCTTTTAAGTGCGGGGGACTTAGTTTTCTTCTGCGCTTTCTGACGCTCGCTCCGAATGAGCTGCTGGATTGTGGGCATGGGTTAAGACACTTTTAGTCGGCGATGACTACTTTTCAAGAAACAGTCTCTTATCGTAGCGACTCGGATCGGGTTCGTCAATTGTTCGAGCGATCGCCGCGATCGGCTACCTCCGGAGCGTGCCGGTGGTGGCGCGATCGCGACGCGGGATTCAAGAGATTTCTCGATTATGATGAGAATAATCTCAAGTGAAGTTACGCTGTCGGATAAAAATAGCGGTCGATCGACTCCGGTCGGTCGCTGAGTTGTCGCGAATACGCCTAGGTGTGCACCACGCTAACGTTTACGACGCAAGACTGCCGGTACCACACGGTACGGGCTCGCTCCTTCTCGTGGGGAGCGGGCTGCTTTTCCAGAACGCCACACACCAAACACAAAGCTCGTGACTCCGAGACCACAACCCGAACTAGAGCAAACGATTCGCACTGATAACGACCTGCTCGAGCAGCTGAGTCCGAGTGCGATGGATCAAATCCTGTTCTATCTCGCCTTCAGCGCGATGCGGACGAGCGGCCACCGCCACGGGGCATTCCTCGACGCAGCAGCGACGGCAGCGAAGTGCGCGATCTACACGACCTACGTCGAGCAGGGGCAAAACCTGCGGATGACCGGCCACCTGCACCATATCGAGCCGCGCCGGGTCAAGGCGATCGTCGAGGAAGTCCGCCAAGCGCTGACCGAAGGCAAGCTACTGAAAATGCTCGGTTCCCAGGAGCCGCGCTACTTGATTCAGTTTCCCTACGTCTGGATGGAGCAGTTCCCCTGGTCTCCCGGCAAGCCGCGCATCGGCGGAACGAGCTTGAGCGCCGCAGAGAAGCGTCAGCTCGAACACAAGCTGCCGAAACCGCTGCCCGACGCCCAAGCGATCAACTCGTTCCAATTTATGGACTTGATCGAGTTTCTTCACCGTCGATCGCAAGAGGACATGCCCGAGGAGCGCCGGATGCCCCTCAGTGAAGCACTGGCCGAGCATATCAAGCGCCGCCTGATGTATTCGGGAACCGTGGCGCGAATCGACTCGCCTTGGGGCATGCCGGTCTATGCTCTGGCGCGGGCTTCCTACTCGCCGGTAGACGACGAAGAGCGCGCCAGCATCACTGTCGAAGACACCGCTCGCTTCTTCCGAATGATGCGCGCCTGGGCGCAGCGCAAGCCCGATACTCAGCGTCTGCTCGAAGAACTCGATATTCTTCCCGAACGGATTGACGAAGCGCTGGAAGAACTGGACATGGTGATTCGCGATTGGGCGGACAAGTACCACGACGAGAGCGGTCAGCAGTTTGTCTTGCAGATGGTGGCCGGACTCAGCCGCTCGGACGCCCATCCCGACTAGCCCGGTTTAACTCGCAACTTCTACGGCAACCACACGGCGCGTCTATGGAAACTCGCTCGCGAAAGCGCATCGCTCTGTTCTATCCACTTTTTGCTGGCGGCGGGGCGGAGGCCGTCGCAATCTGGGCGGCGCACGCTTTGCAGGACGACTACGAGGTGACGATCGCGACGATCGCCCATATCGATATCCAGCACCTCAACCGGATGTACGCCACGAGCGTCGATCCCGATCGCGTCGCCGTGATGACCCAATTTTCCGAGCGCTGGGCGGGGTTGTTTCGCTACATCCACGGCAACAGCAAAATCGGCGAGAATTTCGTAACGCACCTATTCGTACGCTGGTTTAAGACGATTGCCAAGCAGTTTGATGTTTGCATCTCAGGCTATAACGCCGTGGATTTCGGCTGCCCGGGCATTCAATACATACACTGGCACAACGTCCTCTTCACTCCCGGTTATTATTGGGTGTCTGACTTTTCGGAAGGCCGCGCCTATCAGAATATTTCCGTTGCGAACTCGCGCTATACCGCCGATAAGTTCGAGGAGCGCTGCGGCAATCCCGTAGACGTACTCTATCCGCCAGTTCCCGGCGAGGAAGGCATCGAAGTCGTGCCCTGGAACGATCGCCCGGAGTTTTCGTTTATTTGCAGCGGCCGGATTACCAAACCCAAGACGCCGCACCGGGTTATCGAGCTGCTCGATATCGTTCGCCAGCGAGGCTACAACGTCAAGCTGCATCTAACCGGCGGAGGCAGCGGCGTCTATGCCAGCGGTTACGTTCGCAAAGTTCAGAATCTCGCCAAGCGCCACTCGGATTGGGTCACGCTCCACACCGACCTGCCTTATGCGAAATACATCGAGCTGCTGCGCCACTGCCGCTACGGGTTCCATATGAAGCCGGAGCCCTTCGGCATCTCGATCGCCGAGATGGTGCAGATGGGCCTAATTCCATTCGTGCGCGACTGGGGCGGCCAGCTCGAGATCGTCGGCACCGATCACCCGGAGTTGCTGATCGGCAACGAGCACGAGTTTCCCGAGCAGATTATCGCCGTTCTCGACGACGCCCAGAAGCAGCGATCGATCCTCCAGTCCCTCGACGATCGCCGGGCGCTATTCGTCCCCGATCGGTTTATCGGTGGGATGAAGCAAGTGGTAGAGAAACATTTCGCGCTGACGTAGCGGCGCTCGAAGCCCCTGTCGAAGTTGCGGCCATCTCGCGGGCTAGCTCGATCGCGGCGATCGTGCTGGTCGGGTCGGCGATGCCGCGCCCGGCGATATCGAAAGCCGTGCCGTGGTCGGGGGACGTCCGGATAAAGGGCAGGCCGATCGTTGTATTCACCGCCAGGTCGAACGCCAGCAGCTTTGTCGGAATCAAGCCTTGATCGTGGTAAAGCGCCAGGTAAAGATCGTGCGCGGTCTTCTCGGCGCTGCGTTGGCCGAACCAGGCATGACCGGGCTTAACCCAGAGCGTATCTGGCGGCACGAGGCCAGTGAGTTCGGCGGCGGGGTGACGATCGCGCGCTTCCGCTAACCAGCCATTCAGCCAATCTAGCTCCTCGCGACCGAGCTGGCCGTTTTCGCCGCTGTGGGGGTTGAGGCCAGAGATGGCGATTCGCGGGCGATCGATGCCAAACTGCCGCTGCAAAGTCTCGATCGCCAGGTCGAGCTTGCGGTGCATCAGCTCGGGGGTCAGTGCTGTCGGCACTTCGGCTAGCGGGATATGGGTCGTGGCCAGCAGCGTTCGCAGCACCCAGCCGGTGTGGGGCGAACGGGCGACGAACAGCATCCCGAAGCGATCGACCCCGGCGCGTTCGGCCAGCAGCTCGGTTTGGCCGGGGTAGTGGTGTCCGGCGGCTTTCCAGGCGGTCTTCGAGATTGGCGCAGTGACGACGCCCTGACAAATTCCGTCGAGGCAGAGGTCGATCGCGCGGTTGAGCGCCGCAAACCCGATCGCACCGCCGAGCGCGCCTTCGACTCCTGGCACGATGTTATCGAGGTCGCTTGCCAAGTCCGGCTCGACCACCTTCAGGGACTCGAGATCGAGGTCTAGATCGCGCAACTGCTCGGCCGTGCGCTCCAACAGCGAGCGGTCGCCGACGATCGTCACGGCGCTGCGAACCTCGCGATCGAGCGCCGCCAGGGCTTTGAGAATAACTTCAGGGCCGATTCCAGCGGGATCGCCGATCGAAACTGCGAGCTTTGGGCTGTGCATGACAGGACGAAAAAGAGGGCCTCATATTGTAGCCGCGCTCTGCCGCGCCCGCGCACAACCCGACTCGGCACAGCTTATACTAGGGCATACATTTTCAATCACCAGTTTAAGAGAGAGCAAAATTCATGGGCGCGGAAATTTTCAGTATCGCCGTTTTGTCTTCAACGCTAATTATGGTCGGCCTCGGCGCTGGCTTCTTGCTCCTGAAGGTGCAAGGTAGCGAATAGGCTGGCCGCGAGGCTCCGATCGCGCGAGCCGCTGTGATTAGGGCGATCGCCCCACTCACTTGGGGAAGCTTCGGCTTCCCTATTTTTTTGCCCGTACTTTGGAATCGAGCCGCTGAAAACCATTGGCAACGCACAAGCCAACCCATCCCGCGATCGCTGCAAAAAACGCGACTGTAAGCTGTCGAGACGCTAATGGAAACCGCCGCGCACAAACTGCCACGCCCGAACCCGCTAGCCATTCCGGCCAAGCCCGCCGTTCCAGCTCGTCCGACGATCTCGCTGCATTCCACGGCGTGAGCTGACAGCGCTCCTCTCGCCCGATCGCGAAGGCCGCATAGACCGGATAGTCCTCTCGATAAACCGCGTCATCGCGCAGTGGGCTGTAGTTTTCGTTGACGTTGCGATTTACCTTGCGGGTGCGCTGCTCCGTCGCGATCGAGACCTCCAGCAGCGCAAACGAATCGCGACGAAACGGCACGCTGCCATAGAGCCAGACCGTCCGCGCTTCGCAGTTGGCCGACGCGAAATTTTGAGGGGACGTCGCACGCTCACAGCGGATCTCGGTGGTGCGCGACCCGAAGGTGAGGATCGCGATCGGCGCGATCGAGACGGCCACCAAATACCCCAAATCCTGTCGCCAGTCGATCGAGTCGAACCGTCTTTTCCGGCGCTTGTGTCGAGATTCGCATGCCATCGTCCCGCTACCCGATCGCGAACTCCGTATACTGCCGCATCTCCGGCGGATGAAACCCAAACACCATCGACTGCTTCGAGATGCCCCGCTTCTCTAGCTCGTCGCCCACCTCGATTTCCGTACCGTTGTGCTGAATCCACACTTTGTCGCCCCGCACCGCAAAGTGCAGCAAACAGCCGTAGACGCGCCGCTCGTTGCTCCAGCCGGTGTGCATCAACAGGTATGCGCCACGCTCCGAGTCGAAAATCAGCTCCTGGGTGATGCCCTTTCCGGGCGGCAAGTCTTCGGCGACTTCTTGCAGAAAGGCTTTCAGAATTGCGTCGAAATCTACCACTTCTGCCATAGGACAATTTCAGGTGACTTTAGCCTGTAAACCAGCAAGTTAACGCGACTGTCTCGCACGACAGCTTCCGCAAATGGCGTTGTGAAAAAGTCCTCAAACACCGGCGCGGGCACGGCAAGATAGAGTGTGCGATCCGGGTTGTCTTTCGCAAGCGCGACACGATAGCTGGTGTACTGCCCGATCGCGGCGTGGAATTCGTTAACGCTGGACTGCCGCAGGAAACTTTTGATTTCAACCGCGATTTTCTCGCCGTTGCGCTCGGCAGCGATCGGCCGCTCCGCCGCGAGATCGATGTACAGATCTATTTTGCCCCAGCGCAAATGGAGCGGGTCGTCGGAAATCGACCAGCCGTCGGCTTCGAGCGCGAGGCGAACCTGTTCGTGGAAGCGATCGCGCGCCACACTTACGACCCCTCGAGCAAGTCGATCGACTCCACATGGGGATTGACGATCTTCGTCGCACCCTGCTGAAACTTAATCGCCAGCGACTGCTTCTTCTCGTTGCCGAACACCATCACGATCTCGCCCACGCCAAACTTGTCGTGCATCACGTTCTCGCCCAGCTTCCAGACTCGCTTCAGACCCGCCGGTTTCTTCGATGCCGCACTCGAGCGCGTGCGCGCCGAAAATGTCTTCACCGCAGCGGGCTCCGGCGCGAGGCGGGCGTTAATCCGCGACAGCGCCCGATCGCGCTGCACCGACGGCAACCCGTCTCCTTCGATGAGGTCTTCCGGCAGCTCCGAGAGGAACTGCGACGGCGAGGCGGGCATGTAGTTGCCCCAGAGGCGGCGCATCGTCACGTGACTGAGAAACAGCAGCTCCTTGGCGCGAGTGATGCCGACGTAGCAGAGGCGGCGCTCTTCTTCCAGGGCGCGCGGGTCATCGTTGCTGCGGAAGCTGGGGAAAAGCCCGTCCTCCATGCCGACCATAAAGACGATCGGAAATTCCAGCCCCTTCGAGGCGTGCAGCGTCATCAGTGTCACGGCCTTGCCGCCCTCGTCGAGGCTGTCGAGATCCGAGGCCAGCGAGGCATTCGCCAGGAAGCCGCCCAGCGACTCGTCCGCTTCGTCGTCGGCGTACTGCATCATCGCGTTGTAGATCTCGTTGACGTTCTGGATGCGATCGAGCGCTTCGTCCGTGCCGACTTCCCGGAGCGCGCGCACGTAACCCGTGTCGTCGATCAGCCCCTGGAAAATCTCGCCCGCAGGCGTATCGGCAGCGGCTTGGGCTTGTAGGTTTCTGACGATATCGGTGAAGCCCATGATGGCTTTTGCCTTGCGTCCGGCGATCGTCTTGACCGAGGTTTCGTCGTTGATGATGTCCCAGAGCGGACAGCCCAGCTGCTGGGCGATCGTGTCGAGCTTGTCGAGCGTGGTTTTGCCGATGCCGCGCTTGGGCACGTTGATCACGCGCTTGAGGCTGACGGTGTCGGCGGGGTTTTCCAGCAGACGCAAGTAGGCCAGCACGTCTTTGACTTCTTTGCGATCGTAGAACCGCAGCCCGCCGACCACTTTGTAAGGAATATTGAACTTGATGAACGCATCTTCGAGCGGTCGCGATTGGGCGTTGGTGCGGTACAGAATCGCGAAATCGCCGCCACTCAGCTCGGGATTCTGGCGGGTGAACTGGCGGACGCGATCGACCACGAAATACGCCTCGTCCTGCTCGTTATCGCAGCGGTGACAGTAAATCGGGTCGCCCTTGCCCCGTGTCGGGCGCAGCACCTTATCGATACGCTCGGTGTTGAGTTCGATGAGCTGGTTGGCGACTTCGAGGATCGTTTCGGTCGATCGATAATTCTCCTCGAGCTTGACCATCGATCGCGTGTCGCCATCGGGCAGGCCGTCGCCGAAATCCTCTTGGAAGCCCATCAAAATTGTGAAGTCCGCCATCCGGAACGAATAGATCGATTGATCGACATCGCCGACTACAAAGATCGATCGCTGCGCCCAGTTTTCCGGCACTTTCGTAAACGCTTTCGCCTCCGCGCCATTGGTCGCCAACAGCCGAATCAGGTCGTACTGCGTCTGGTTCGTATCCTGATATTCATCCACGAGGATGTGGCGAAATTTTTTGTGCCAGTAGCCCAGCACCGACTCGTTTTGCGCCAGCAGCTCGACGGGAATGCGGATCAGGTCGTCAAAATCGAGGGCGTTGTTTTCCGCGAGGCGACCCTGATAGAGGCGGTAGACCTCCGCGATCGTCCGCCCCCAGTAGCTCATCTCCTGGCGCTCGAACTCCTCCGGCGACCAGCCACGGTTTTTGGCGTTGCTCACCTGATAGCGCACCGCCTTCGGGTTGAACTTTTTGCTATCGAGGTTGAGCTGTTGGGTGACGATTTCCTTAAAGACCGACTGCACGTCCGACTCGTCGAAAATCGAGAACGTCTTCGTCCAACTGCGCCCTTGGGGGTCGCGATATTTCTCGATATCGAAGCGGAGGATGCGGGCGCAGAGTGAGTGGAACGTGCCGATCCAGAGGGGCTTGATGTAGGTTTTCCAAACCTGCGATCGGATGCGGGTCTGGTCGATCGCCGGGAGCGCTTCGAGCTGTTTGCCGTGGCCTTCGAGGGCGACGCGCTGGGCGAAGACTTCCTCGATCCGCGCCTTCATCTCCTTCGCGGCCTTGTTCGTGAACGTCACCGCCAGGATGTTCTCGGGATCGACGCGGTGGGTCAGGATCAGATTGACGACACGGTAGGTCAGCGCCCGCGTTTTGCCCGAGCCCGCACCGGCCACCACCAGCAGCGGGCCGCAGAAGTGTTCGACGGCGCTGCGCTGGGAGGGGTTGAGGTGACTGAGAAAGTCGGTGGAGGCCATAGGGTTCGTGTCGGCAAGCCGATGGGCGGTTCGGGCGGGAATGAAGCCTTATTTTACCGCCGCTGCACCGGGCGATTTGCCAACGCGTTGCCGAGGTGGACGTAAGCTTCGCTGTAGTTCGGGTCGAGTTCGATCGCCGTGCGCCAAGCGTCGATCGCCCGTTCCGTCTCGCCTTCGTCGTAGAGCAAAAGCCCCAGACGCGTGTAGACGATCGGCGAGTCCGGGTCGAGGTCGATCGCTTGCTGGTAGTACTCGTTGGCGCTGCGATACTCGCCCAGCTCCACGAACATATCCGCCATGCCCACGTACCCAAGCGGGAAGTCTGGAGCGGTGTCGATCGCGTTCTGATACGAGTTAATTGCGATCGCCGTTCGGCCTTCGTCCGCGTAGTAATCCCCGAGGCTGAAGTAGACCCGTGCCAGATCGGCGCTCGGCAGATCGCTGCGACGCTCGACGAGATCCAGCGCCGAAGCGTAGGCCGTCTGCGCCCGATCGCGCTCGCCCGTGATTCGTAGCGCGTCGCCCAGCGCCACCCAATAGCTCGGGTCGGTGTTGTCGATCTTCAGTGCCTGCTCCTGAGAGAGGATCGCCGACTCGAGGTCGTTGGTCGCCGCCAACAGTAGGCCATAGGCGTAGTGAACGTCCGCGCGCCGATCTCCCGTGCGATCGAGCGCCATCAGCAGGACGGGCAGCGCTTCGTCGTAGCGATTTAGCCGCACCAGCGCGAGGCCCAGATCGCCGTAAGTATCGTCGAGATTTGGATTGAGGTCGATCGCCGTACCCAACAGCGACGCCGCACTGCGATAGTCCTGCTGCGATAGCTTTAGCTCGCCGAGGCTGCGGTAGGCCGGGGCGAAGCGACGATCGGCGTCGATCGCATCGCGTAGATGAGCCTCTGCTTCCTCACGGCGATCGTCCTCGACGGCCACCAGCGCCAAGTTGTAGTGGGGCGGAGCCAGGCTCGGGTTGAGTTCGATCGCCCGTTCGTAGGACGCGATCGCCTCAGACAGATTGCCGCCCGCCCGCTGGGCCACGCCGAGATTGTTATAGACATCGGCATACTCCGGGCGGATATCCAGCGCCAGCTCGTAGGCCACGATCGCCCCGCTGAGGTCGCCCGTTTTGTACAGCGAGCGCCCGAGGTAGTTGTATGCCTCGTAATCCGACGGGTCGAAGGAGAGCGCCTGTGAGAATGCCGCGATCGCCCCGTCGTAGTCTCCCACCGCGAACCGCTCGACGCCTTGACGATAGGCTCCCGTCGGACTGCCATACACCTGAGCGACGACGGGTGGCGCGATCGCCAGCACGGGCACGGGCAGCAGCAACGCCGCCGCAACGAGCGCCTGCCAGCGATAGCGCCCTCGATTCGATCGAGCCATCCCCACAACCTCCTCTCGCGTTCACACTAGCTAACGGCTCTTCACGACCGCTTTTGATAGATTAGCCGATTCGATTCGGGGTCGGGCGGACGGGGCCATCGCCGAAAGACTCAGCCCGCCGGTCGCCCCACAAGCAAATACATGCCGTGCTCGTCCGTCTCCGGCTGCTCAAACGGCCTTTTGGCAGCGCCACAGTTTTTCAGAAACGGGTCGAAAATTGACATAAAAAACAGCCGATCGCTTATCGATCGACCGCTCTCTGTCGAAAATTATCAATATTGTGGACTCGAGGAAATACGCACTGACTCAGGTGTTGCCCAAACGAATAAGTCTTGACTCAAGCTTTGCATAAAGCCCTAAAGTTAACGAAGATACTGCCACCGAGGCGGCGCAGAAAATTCCAGGTATTCTGAGACACTAAATCAAATCCTCAAACGCAAGTCTTCAGATTGACTGCATGTGATTTTTTAGGGTTCGACCGCGAACTTCGCATTGAACTTCGATCGCGCCTTACGTCGATCGGGACAGCTAGCTTTCTTCGCCAACCTGCTTGAGATGAATATGCTTGCGACCGAGCGTAATCTCAAATTCGTCGCCCGCTTGTAGGTTCATCTGTTTCGTATATGCAGAGCCGATAAGCAGGTTTCCGTTGGATTGAACGCTGATTCGGTAGCTTGCGCTCCTTCCCCCTCGACCGTTCGTACTCTGCTTGCCGTCGAGCTCGATGCCCTTCGCCTCAATCAGCGCATTGTAGAACTTCATCATATTGACGCGTTCGACGCCACTTTTGGTGACGCTATAGTAACCACAATGTCTTGCTTTCTCCTCCTTGGATACATCGCCAAGTTCTTGGACTTTATCGAGGAGAGCCTTTCCGACCATCTCCTTTGGTGATGCTTGGCTCATGTTTATATCTCTCTGGGACGGCAATAATGTATCGCGGAGCAGCTTCGCTCTTGTGAGACGACAAGCTCCGTAGACAGAGCTTGTCGATGGAGTGACTCAGTAGACCTCCATTTCACAAAGCTCTCTATCATCAGAGGTTTATTTCTCTGATGGTGTTAATAATTTATTAATATACGACAAAAGTGTAAATTTCCTTACCTTTTTGTCGCGATCTTTAGTTCGGCGGAGTTATTACTCTCAATTTTGGAGGGGCTCCTCTTAACTCTTCTTAACTCAAGGGGCCTCCGCAATGAGGCTCTCCGTATTTTTGCTTGCTTGCTTTGTCGCCGAAGCTCCAGATTCTTTGCCGCAGACATAAGAGAACATACTGAAGATCGGCGCGAAGATTCGCTTGTAAGGCCCCGTTGAGGCAATGGGCTTGACATCGGGGCGATCTCGCAATTTTTGACGTTGTTTGCCGGAGGTGTCTGGAGTGGCGATCGAGGCGGGCTGGTTCGTCGGCGGCCCGGTTGCGCCACGTTGAAAGACCTACAATTGTGAGGCTAGGAAACTTTTACGCCGTCCTGAATGAGGCTCCTGCCATGAAGTCGCCCCTATTTGGCCTACGCGCTGACGATTTTCGTCACCCCCTCGACTTTGAAGCGACGCGCGCCCTCAAGCAGATTCCAGGGCTTGCGGTCTTGATTCGCAGCCTGTTGGGCGAGGTTGGCGAAAAGTTCTTTTACTTGGAGAACATCGCCGCGAGCGTGCTGGTGGGGCCGAACCAACTGCCCGATTTACACGAGATGGTGCAGGATGCCGCGCGCGTCCTCGAGGTCGAAGCACCCCAGCTCTACGTGCAGCAGAACCCGAACCCCAATGCCTACACGTTTGCTATGCGGGGTCGCCAGCCGTTCGTGGTGCTGCACACGTCGCTGATCGACCTGCTCGAGCCCGATGAAGTTAAGGCCACGATCGCCCACGAACTCGGCCACCTAAAGTGCGAGCACGGAGTTTATCTGACGCTGGCGAACTTGCTGATGCTGGCCGCCGAGCAGCTCCCGGTTTGGGGTCAGCCGATCGCGGCGAATTTTCAGAGTCAGATGATGGAGTGGGTGCGCTGTGCGGAATTTAGCTGCGATCGGGCGGCGCTGCTGGCGATTCAAGATCCGAAGGTGGTGGCGTCGGTGCTGATGAAGCTGTCGGGCGGGTCGCCGAAGCTGTCGGCGCGCTTGAATGTCGATGCATTTATCGATCAGGCGCGAGCCTACGATCGCATTGACGAGACCGAAATCGGCGAAATGCTCAAGCAAATGCAGACCGATTTGCTCTCTCACCCAGTACCGGTTTTGCGGGCGCGCGAGATCGATCGCTGGTCGCGCAGCCGCGAGTATCAGCGCTTGTTAAACCCCGAAGGGAGTTGCTATAGTGAGGGCTCCAAATCTGCGGGCAAATGGCGGAATTGGTAGACGCAGCACACTCAAAATGTGCCGACTTCGGTTGTGAGGGTTCGAGTCCCTCTTTGCCCATTTTTCTTTACGGATTTTTCAAGTCTGGCCGCGCGCTCGACGCCGTGAAAACGTACCTCTAGCGGTGCGGCTGTCTGAAAAATATTGCATCTCAACGCAGCGCTAGTCCTCAACGCCACAGTAGCGGTTGAACTCTAGCGATAATGCTTCGAGGCGGCGCGCTTGCTCGTGGGCGTCTGCACCATAGCGTTTGACCTGTGCCTGCGATCGCTTGAGTTCCTTGAGCTGCTGCGGGTCGGGCTTGGCGCTGGAAATTCGGCGCACTTCGTCGGCCATCTTGCCGTAGGCGTCGCCCAACTCCCGGTAGGCGCTGACGAACTGGGTCTGCTGTTCGGCGAGCCGCTCGTCGGAGAGTTCGAGCAGGCGCAGCTCGTTGGCGACAGCCTGCAAGTTATTGGCCAGCGTTTCGATCGCCTGGGGGTCGCTGCCTTGAAATTCCAGGATGCGAACGTAGCCGCGATCGACGACTTCGATCGCCTGCCGACACTGGAGCGTTCGCTGCCGCTGCTGCCAGACGCGCCAGCCGCCCCAGATGCCCCCCGCCAGCACGAGCGCGATCGCCACGCCCGCCGGTGCGAACGCTTGCCAGGGGCGATCGGCGCGCACTTTGGCATCTGGCGGCGTGCGGGACGGGTCGGAGGGTCGGCGATCGGGCATATGGATTTTTTGCAGAAGTATTTGCAGAAAGAAGAAGCAGGGGCGAGCTGCGGCAGGCGAGATGACGGCGCTATTTATCATTGCACCCGTCGTCGCGGGTCGCGAGCAGGGCAACGATCGCTCGAGAAAGGGCCATCAGCAGATCTCGCGAGCGAGCCGTTCGCTCGGCTCTCGAATAGCGAGGTGAAGATTTGGTAAAGGTGCGGAAAATTCTGTATGTAAATATACAAAAAAAAATTGCCTATGCTAGATTGAGTTCATCACGATGCAACCGCACCATAATCACCAATGGCCAGACTACAACGCAAATCCCATACCTATGCCGCCCGCGCTCACCGCGAAACCTTGCTGAAGGCGCTCGAGCGCCGCATTGAATCGGCACGCGCGAAGGGCGACAACGAACTGCTGCGCCAACTCGAAGCCGAAGCGAAGTACCTCGGGTAGAGGCGGCACGGCACATCCAAGATTCGCGCTCTGCCGAGTTCCCCGAGCGCGAGTCGTAAACCGAATGGCGGCGATTTAACACGATCGCCGCTTTTCTTATGCCGACTTGTCGGAGCGCGTCTCGAAAAACATATGCCTCTCTCGATGCCGGGCAATGCCTTTGCGTAATGCTCTACGAGGTCTTGCGCGAACCATTGGCGTGACTTTGGCGAGGCGATTACGAGGAGCGATCGGGATCGTTAAGCTGAGCGTCGATTTGCGGGGCTTTGGCGTTAATTTCGGCGATGATTGCGTCAAGTTCGGCCTGCTGTTCCGGCGTACCCATATCGTCAAGCAGCACTTTCTTCTTGGGCGGAAACAGCTTGTTGCGCAGCGCCTGCACGCGATCTCCCATCGTCGTCGGGCGACCCCGGTGGCGGAGTTGGTCGCTGCGATAGCGCTGCTGGACTTTCTCGCGCAGGGCGCGGGCGTCTCGGCGTCGCTGGGCTTTGCGCAGGTCGATGCGCCCGCCAGTGCCGATATTTTCTAGCTCTCGCTCGAGCGCTTCGATATCGCTCAAGTAGCTCGGCAGTTCGGTTAGCTCGTCTCCGCTCTGCCAGTACGTGGCGATGGTGCTCCAGACCCAGCCGCCCAGCGTTCCGAGCAGAAAAGACAGCAGCGTGGGGTAGCCGAGGGCGACAAAGCTCACCGCAAAGGCGAGACCCCAACCGAATCCGATGAGAATAACTTGGCTCATGGGCTTAGCGCGTGGGCTCGTCGGTCGCGAGGGACGAGATGGACGGCGGGTCGATCGCGGGAACTGGGGCTGCCGTGGCGAGCGCGTCCCAGTCCGGGTCGGGACACAGATCTTCTTGCTCGGCCAGGGATTTCCAGCCCGGTCGCCAGCGATCGCGATCTCTTAGAGCTTTGGCGTTGATCCAGAAGCGCGTCTCGCGATCGCAAGAGGCCGTCAGTTCTGCAAAGACAAAGCCGTCCTCGTTCTTGCGGTTGACCACCTGAAAGTGTCGCCACCCCCAAGTGCGCTGCATCGACGTCCACTTCGAGCCGAGGAGATGAGGGTACTTGGCTTTCTTGGGCATTGACGGGAGAGCGAGGCGATAGGGTTTTTGGATTGAGGCGATCGCGGCGGTGCGCTCCTCGATGGCGGCAAAACTTTGCTGCCGGTCTGTGCCGGTCTGTGCCGGTCTGTGCCGATCTGTGCCGATCGAGCTGTTGCGCGTCCGCAGCTTAACGCACTGTCCGAACTGGGAGCTGTTTCGCGGCCAAGACGCCACCGATAAAGCCGAAGAGGTGTCCCTCCCAGGATACGCCCGGTTGTCCGGGTAGCACGCCGAAAATTAGCCCGCCATAGAAAAATAGCACCACCATCGACAGCAAGATCGACTGGCTGCTGCGCTCGAAGAGGCCGCGCAACAGCAAAAAGCCCAGATAGCCAAAGACGACACCGCTCGCGCCGATATGGATGCCCGACGAGCCGAACAGCCAGACGCCGAGCCCGCCCGTCACCATCGCAAATAACGAGGCGCTGTAAAAGGTTTTGAGGCCGTAGGACATCACCAGCCAGCCGAGGATGATAAACGGAACGGTGTTCGAGATGAGGTGGGTAAAGTTGCCGTGCAGGAACGGCATCCAAAGAATTCCCCACAGGGAGTCGAGGTTGCGGGGAATGATGCCGAATCGATCGAGCCTGCCGCGATACACGACGGCATCGACGATTTCGACCAGCCACATGGCGGAGACTAGGGTTCCGAGGGTTTGGATTTGAGCGTTCAGTCGTTTCATCGTCGCAATCGCGGGGGGAAGGGGCAATGGCGAAAGGGCCGCGTAAGGTTCACACCAGCTTGAAGGGGGGCGATGTCGGAAAAGTGCGCGACGTTTACTTTGAGAGCTTACTTAGATACTCGGCTTGGATTCTTGGTTTGGATACCTGACCTAAGTGCCTTTAGCCTAGCAAGTTTGGTCGCGCGCGCGGCGAGGTTCAACGCGCGCTCTGGAGCTGTAAGCGCAGGTCGCGATCGGCTTCGATGCGGACGCGGGGCGCGTCGTTGGTGGCGATCGCCTCGCCCCAGAGAACGCCGATGCTGCCGTGCCGCAGGCCGGGCAGGCTGGCGTCGCTGCTGCTGAGCCAGAGCAGGGCGGTGTCGGGCGGGGTGCTGTCGCGATGGCGCGCGTCGAGGGTGGGGCTGGGGTCGATCGCGGCGAGGGCTTCGAGAACGATGCGGTGGCCGCGCACGATGCCGGTCTGGGCGCTCCAGAAGCTGACCTCGAGCTGAGCGCGACTGGCATAGAAGTAGATCGAGGCGGCGGCGGTGGCGGCCTGCTCGAAGTCGTCGGGGTTCCAGGTGGCGCGATCGTCGATGGCGATCGTGACGTTGCGACCGCTGTTGTGGGTTTCCAGCTCGCGGACGCGCAGCTCGCCGAGGCGGGCACTGCTGCGCCAGTGGATCATCCGCATCGGGTCGCCGGAACGGTAGGTGCGCAGGGTGCGGGTGACGCCTTCTTGGGCGTCGATCGACTGGCGATCGCGCGTGGCGGCGACGGGGTTGCGCGCGTCCCCGAGGCGATCGACCAGCGGACAGCGCGCCAGGGGCAGCACCTGGGGGTAAACCACCGCCTTCGCGGGCAAATGATGCAGTGCCCGCACCCAAAACAATCCCAGCGGCGCGCCAGTACGCACCCAGACGCGCTCCCAGGTATAGACGCCGCGACGCTTGGCGGTCGGACGATCGATCCAGAGGCGATCGCCCCCAGCCGCGAGCCCATCGATCGCCTGAGGGTTGCTGCCGCCCAGGGCCGGATCGCGCTCGTCGATAAATTGCAGCGGTTCTTTCCCGGCCTTGGCGTTGCCGTTTCGCAGTCGCAGGCCGAGTTCGAGGGTTTCGCCGACGCTGACCGGCGCGATCTGCAGCCGCTCTAGCTCCAGGTCGCGCAACATCCGTCGCGCTAACCAGCCCGCCAGCCCCAGCAGCGCGAACGACAGGCCGCTAATCGCGTACAACCAGCCGACCATCGTGTTCGTCGCTGCGCCGAAGTAAGAAATCGAAATCGCAATCACCACCCAACCGTTATAGGACGGGCGCACCCAGTGGGTTTCGAGCCAGCCCGCGAGGCGGCGCTGGAGCGCGGAGCGACGGGGCGATTGGAGTCCGGTACGTGGATCGGCCATCGGTTTGAGGAGGGCTGGGACGATCGGGAAAGAGTTGCAGTTTTCCGCATCCTAACAGGTGTGTCTCGAAGCGCCTTCTCCACAAGAAGGCTGCGATAACTGTGACGAAAACAACAAAAAAGTTGGACTAGATATAATTGCGGGTAAGACCGCTCGCCCACTCCAATGGGATCGCCGAGGCCGCGTGAGGCCGCGTGAGACACCAGCATCTACCCACATCCATCGGCATCCCCAACGACCCGACGAGGAACCCCGCCATGTCCGAGCGCAACCAGCCGCCCACCAGCCGCATTCATCCACCGCCGCCGCCACCGAACCGCAACAGTCGAGCGCGTAGTGCGGAAAGCCACGAACTCTCGATGCCCAAGGCGACGATCGCCGCGATGGTCAAGCAGGCTTACGAAGCGGGTGCGTCGGACATCCACGTTCGCGTCGGTGAAGCGCCCCGCTTCCGCATCCGAGGCCGACTGGAGCGCGCCGAGGATCTGCCTGCGACGACGCCGCAGATTATGCTGCAATACTTGACGGAAATCCTCAGCCCGGAGCAACGCGAGCGCTTTAAGAAAAGTAAAGAAATGGACTCGGCGCTGTTTTACCCGAAGTTGGTGCGCTGCCGCGTCAACTGCTTCGAGACGCTCACCGGCCCCGCGATCGTGCTGCGGTTGATCCAGCTCAAAATTCCCAGCATCGACAGCCTGCGCCTGCCGCCTATCCTCAAAGATCTGATCGTCGCGCCTCAGGGGCTGCTGCTGGTCACCGGGCCGACGGGCTCGGGTAAATCGACGACGGTGGCGGCGATGATCGACTACCTAAATCGCAACGAGTTCAAGCACGTGATTTCGATCGAAGATCCGATCGAGTACGTCCATCCCTCGCGCAACTGCTCGATCTCCCAGCGGGAAGTCGGGCTCCACACCCTCGAATTCAAAGACGCCCTGCGCGCCGCCCTGCGCGAAGATCCCGACGTAATTTTGATCGGCGAGATGCGCGATGTCGTCACCATCAATACCGCCGTCCAAGCCGCCCAAACCGGCCACTTGGTCATCGGAACGCTGCACACGCGCAACGCGATCGACTCGGTCAACCGCCTGCTAAATCTCTATCCGCCTAACGAGCAAGACGTGATTCGCCTGCAAATAGTCGAGTCCTTGGTGGCGGTCGTTTCGCAGCTTCTGCTGCCGACCACCGACAACAAGCGCGTTGCCGTCCACGACATTCTGGTCAACACCGCCGCGATGAAAGACTATCTGATTCGCGGCGAGGAGGACGAAGCCTTCCGTCTGATGAAGGACGACACCTACGGCGGCATGCAGGTCATGAACCAGGCGCTGTACGAGCGCGTCCTCGACGGGCAGATTACGATCGAAGAAGCCGAAAAGGTCTCGCCCGACGTCGGCGAACTCGAGCGCCTGATGCGGACGGGGGGCTTCGATGCGTCCCAATCGCCGCGCGACTGGCAGTCGCCTTAGGGGTTGGCGGGCGCGCTGGCCGTTCGGCTTTGCGTGCCGTAAGGTAATTTCGGCGCGGCACATGTTCAACGGCTGCGCTGCGACTTCGCACCCGTCGATCGCCCGGCGAGCCCCCTACCGCGTCACAGCCTTCGAGTTTTCGATCCTCTTACCGAACGAACGGATATATGTCACTAGAGAGCGCGCAAAAATTCCTCCGGGACGCCGTCAACGATAGTTCCCTACGCGAGAAGTTTTCGGACGTAAAATCACCGGCAGAGTTTATCGAAGTGGCCAACGAGCTGAGCTACACGTTCTCTACGGCAGAACTCGAAACAGTGGTCAAGGACGTTAGCAAGGGCGTGGAAATGCGCCGCGCGACCGGCGTTTGGCCCTGGCTGCGGACGATTCCTTGGATTTAACTGGCCGGATCTAGCTGGCGGCTAACCCGATCGCCCAGTCGCGTAGCAGCGGGTTCACGAGGCCGGGAGCTTCGTCGTGGGGGCAATGTCCGGCCTGGATACAGTGCTCGGTAACGGCGGGGTAGAACTCGCGGAATTTCGCGGCGCGATCGCGCGACTTCATCCACGGATCGCCCTCGCCCCAGATGGTCATCAGCGGGCGTTCGAGCTGGCCGAGCAGTTCGTCCACGGTCGCGCCGCGCGGGGTCTTGAACACCGACGCGAAGACTTTAGCCGCGCCGGGATCGCAGGACGGGCGGAAAATTTCGTCCACCAGGCGCTCGGTAACGGCACTTTTGTCGAGGTAGACCTTCTCGAGCGTCTTGCGAATTACGCCTTTGCGGCGGGTGTTCTGGAAAATCAGGTACGCAACCCAGTTTTGTAGCGCCAGCCAGCGGACGGCGCGCTTGATCGAGCTGGGTGGCTTTTGGGGGTTGGCGTCGCTGAAGGGGCCAGCGCTATTGAGCAGGGCGATTCCCGCAACGCGATCGGGGCAGGTTGCGCCAGTGTTGAGCGCAGTGTAACCACCGAGGGAGTTCCCGGCGATCGCGGTCGGGCGTCCGATCTTCTCATCGATAAAGTCGCGAAGTTGGTCGCGCCAGAGGTCGCCGCTATAGGGGATGTCGGGTTTGGCCGATCGCCCGAAGCCCAGCAGGTCGATCGCGTACACCTCGAAGTCCCGTTTGAGAGCGTCGATATTTTTGCGCCAGTGGTCGGTGGACGCACCGAAACCGTGAACGAGCAGCAGCGCCGGTCGATCGCCGACCGGTTCGCCCGCACGAACGTAGTGGATCTGGCGATCGTTCCACGTCCAATATTGCGAGGGGTAGGCGTCGGTGCGATCGGCGGGCGTTGCGGTTGCGGTCATGATGGCTGGGGCAAGACAAATTTTGCCCTTCAGTGTAGCGAGGCCCTTGACAGGGTGCGAGGCGCGATCCCCGAACGATCGGCCACTCCGCTCAGCGCTCGATAACGTGTCGGGCTCGATCAGACGATCGACAGCTCGCCCAGCACTTCCAGGCGCTTGAAATCATTGAGCGTTAGGAACTTATCCGCTAATGTCTCTGCCGCTGTCGGGTCGAGCCAGCCCATCTGCCGCAGCGCCTGAATCGCCACCGCGTACTTCGCCCGCTTCGCGCCGTCCGCCACCTTGATCGCCAGCCCCATACCGTCGCCGATGCGACCGACGCACTGCACGCCCTCCGCGCCGGATTTGCTCACGAGCTTGCCCTCGCTGACGCGCATCAGCTCCGTATCGAAGTGGCCGTCGCCGCCGACGCATTCGGGGTGTTGGGTCATGGCGCGGACGATGCGCTCGAGCTCGAGGTTGTCGCCCGAGGCCAGCTTGCCGTAGAGCGTTGCGATCTGCATTAGCGACATGAGATAAGTCGGCGCGCCGCAGTCGTCGCGCGCTACCAGAAACTCAGCGGCGGGCATGTTTAGCATTTCCGCCAGCTTCTCGACGATCGCCTGCTGGATCGGGTGCGACGGCTGCATGTAGGTGCTCGGCGGCCAGTTGCGGAGGCGGCAGACCGCCAGCATTCCGGCGTGCTTCCCCGAGCAGTTGTGCTCCAGGGGAGACTTTTTCCCGGCGGGGACGGGACACTGCAAAGCGTCTGGCTCTAGGCCGCACTTCCAGAGGATGCGGAAGGCGTTGCGGGCATGGGCGGGTGTGCCCTTGTGTGACGCGCACATCAAGGCGAGGTCGAGCTCGCTGAGGTCGTAGCGCTCGAGGACGCCGGTGGACGCGACCGTCAGTGCTTGAAAGGGCTTGAGCGACGATCGAATAAACGTGCTGATATTGGCATCGCCCGCCGAGAGGAGGATGCGGCCGCGCCGATCGCAGACCACCGCGCTGGCTTTGTGCTGCGATTCGGGGATGCCTTCCCGCAACAGTTGAACGTTCAGTTCCGGCGCGACGGTTCGTTTGACCATAATGCTTGAGGTTGGGCAGGGCGATGGCAAGGGGGAGCGGTTTCGATCGGCTCGAGGCCGAGGCTCCATTGTGACAGTAACGAAAAAGTCTGGCGGCTGGCGCGACGGGCTATCTTCAACGCTCTCCAATGTCCGCAATAAAAATCGCCAAGTCTTGAAGAAATTTGCGATCGCCGCCCCTTTCGTCGGGGTTATGATGGAGCCTTCGATTCGTTCGGATTTAGGACTGCGCGACGGGAATTTGTAACCTTCGCAGCGTCGCGATCGACAACGACGACCCCGCAGTATTTTGGCGGGCCGCCTGGGTTGGGCATGGCTTCGCCCGTTCGCACCCGAGCATCGAGATTTGACCCGCAGGCGCGCAGCGACATTGCCCGCGCAATCTGCCATCCACTATCGCAATCCCCCAATGACCCAAACCAACCTCGACTTTCTCGCCACGACCGACTCGGCGGTGGCCGAGCTGATCGGCAACGAACTCCAGCGCCAGCGCGATCACCTGGAGATGATCGCCAGCGAGAACTTCACTTCCCCGGCGGTGATGGCGGCGCAAGGTTCGGTGCTGACCAACAAATACGCCGAAGGTCTGCCGAAGAAGCGCTACTACGGCGGCTGCGAATTCGTCGATTCGATCGAGCAACTGGCGATCGATCGCGCCAAAGAACTGTTCGGCGCAGCCCACGCCAACGTCCAGCCCCACTCGGGCGCGCAGGCCAACTTCGCCGTCTTTCTGGCGTTGTTGCGGCCGGGTGACACGATTCTCGGCCTCGACCTGTCCCACGGCGGTCACCTTTCGCACGGTTGCCCGGTCAACGTTTCGGGTAAGTGGTTTAACGCGGTTCACTACGGCGTCAACAAGGACACCGAGCAGCTCGACTACGAAGAAGTCCGTCAAGTTGCGATCGAGCACAAACCCAAGCTGATCGTCTGCGGCTACTCCGCCTATTCGCGCGTTATCGACTTCGCCAAGTTCCGCGAAATCGCCGATGAAGTGGGCGCGTACCTGCTGGCCGATATCGCCCATATCGCCGGTCTGGTCGCCTCGGGACACCACCCCAGCCCCATCCCCTACTGCGATGTGGTCACCACCACCACTCACAAAACCCTACGCGGCCCCCGTGGCGGTCTGATCCTGACCCGCGATGCCGACCTGGGCAAAAAGCTCGACAAAGCTGTGTTCCCCGGAGCCCAAGGCGGCCCGCTGGAGCACGTCATCGCCGGTAAGGCCGTTGCCTTCGGTGAAGCCCTGACGCCGGAATTCAAAGCCTACAGCGGTCGCGTCATCGACAACGCCCGCGCCCTGGCCGGTCAACTGGAAAAACGCGGCCTGAAGATCGTCTCCGGTGGTACGGACAATCACGTGATGTTGGTTGACCTGCGCTCGATCGGCATGACCGGTAAAGTCGCCGACGCCCTGGTTAGCGGCATCAATATCACCGCCAATAAAAACACCGTGCCGTTTGACCCCGAGTCGCCGTTCGTCACCAGCGGTCTGCGCCTCGGTTCGCCTGCGATGACCACGCGCGGTCTGGGTGAAGCGGAATTCGTCGAGATTGGCGACATCATCGCCGATCGCCTGCTCGATCCGGAAGACAGCACGATCGCCGAGTCCTGCACGCGCCGCGTCGCCGACCTTTGCTCGCGCTTCCCGCTCTACTCGCACCTGTCGATCCCGGTTCCGGCGATGGCGTAACGGCTGTCTATCTGGCTACCTGACAATCAGGGCGCACAGCGGTGCGCCCCTAACGTTGTCGGTAAAAAGCTACATTCCAAAGCGCACTGCTACACTTGCCCCGGACGGCTTGTCGGCAGTGCGCTTTCTGTCTGCGCGCCGTTCATAGGAACATGCATCGTTCCCGCGCGGTAACGCACTCTCCAGACGCTCTGCGTCGTGAGATTACGGGACGCAGAGCGTCCACAGAGGCATTCCCACGCAGAGCGTAGGAACGATTCTTCGTAGAGCGTGGGAACGATGCGGAACCGATGTTCTCATCGAAATTAATCCATGCCAGATTCTTCCGCACCACCGCCGACCGACACGAAAATCGGCGGCGTCACGGCCACCAATATCGTCATCGCCAACATCATCGGTACGGGCGTGTTTACCAGCCTCGGCTTCCAGGCGCTCGATATCAAATCCGGCTTCTCGCTGCTGATGCTGTGGGTCATCGGCGGTGTCTTCGCGCTCTGTGGAGCGCTGTGCTACGGCGAGCTGGGCGCGTCGATGCCCAAATCCGGCGGCGAGTACCGCTACCTGTCCGATATCTACCACCCGGCGATCGGCTTTCTGTCTGGCTGGGTGTCCGTGGCCGTCGGCTTTGCCGCCCCGATCGCCCTGGCCGCGATGGCCTTCGGGAAATATACCGCCCAGATCTTGCCCGTCGCCGAAGACGGCGCAGTGCCCGCGATCTTCGCTATCGCCATCACGATCGCCGTCTCGCTGATCCACGCCCAAAACCTGAAGATCGGCAGCATCTTCCAGAACGTGACCACCGGTGTAAAGGTGGCCGTTATCGTCGTCTTTATCCTCTGCGGGCTGCTGCTGGCCGACCCGCAGCCCCTTAGCTTTGCGCCCAGCGCCGCCGATCTGGGCACGATCGCCAGCGCGCCGTTTGCCGTATCGCTGGTGTACGTCACCTATGCCTACTCGGGCTGGAACGCGGCGGTGTATCTCGCCAGCGAAATCGACGAGCCCGCAAAAAATTTGCCCCGATCGCTCCTGGCCGGTTCGGCGGTGGTGACGCTGCTCTACGTCCTGCTGAACTTCGTGTTTCTCTACAGCACCCCTCTCGAAGAACTGGCGGGCGAAATCGAGGTGGGCTACATCGCCGCGACCAATATCTTCGGGACGGTGGGTGCGACGCTGATGGGCGGGGCGATCTCGTTCGGGCTGGTGTCGTCGATTAGCTCGATGGTCTGGGCTGGGCCGCGCGTCACCCAGGCGATCGGCGAGGATTTTCCGTTGTTCGCCCAGCTCGCAAAGACCAATCGCGCGGGGATTCCGCGCCGCGCGATCCTCGTGCAGCTCGCGATTTCCCTGGCGCTAATCGTCTCGTCGTCGTTCGAGGCGGTGCTGACCTATTTGGGCTTTACGCTAACGCTCTCGTCGTTTGTAACGGTGCTGGGTATTTTCGTCGATCGCGCCCGCCATCCCGAGCGTCCGCGCCCTTACAAAACTTGGGGTTATCCCGTCGTTCCGGTGGTTTTTCTGGCGATCGCGCTCTGGATTTTGGTGTTCGTTTTCCTGGGCAACCCGGTCGAGTCTTGTATCGGGCTGGCAACGGTGGCTGTCGGCTTGCCGCTCTATCGCTTTGCCAGCCGTGCCGGTAAGGTTGCCTAGGTTCCCACAAAACTACAGAAGACTCCCAGAACAGGCCGTCAATTGAAGGCTGAGCTTGTCGAAGCCTGGGTGTACTCGCGAAAAGTGGCCGCACTTCGACAGGCTCAGTGCTCGTATCCAGACTTTCTTGTCGGGAATGTCGAGTGTGTCTGCTCTGATGGCTTCTGCAATGCTTCACCTCGATCGCACCAACTGCGCCCTCGTCCATGAGTGGCTGACCCCTGAGGCCACAGGCGGCTCGGAGCTGGTCGTGCGGCAAATCTTGCAGAGCATCGACGCCGACCTCTACGCGCTGATCGACTTCGAGTCGCGCAATCCCGACAGCTATCTCTACGAACGGGCGATCGGCCACACGTTCCTGCAAAACTTCCCCAAAGCGCGCAACGGCGTCCAGAAGTACCTGCCGTTTCTGCCGCTGGCGATCGAGCAGCTCGACCTCGGCCAGTACGACGTGGTGCTCTCCTCCTCCCACGCCGTTGCCAAAGGCGTCCTCACTTACCCGCACCAGCTCCACGTTTGCTACTGTCACACGCCCATGCGCTACGCCTGGGATTTGACCTTTGAATACTTACAGGCGTCGCGGATGGGGCGCGGCATCGCGGGCTGGTTCACGCGAGCGCTGCTGCACTATCTGCGCCATTGGGACGTTATCTCCGCCAACCGCGTCGATTATTTCATCGCCAATTCGCGCCACACCGCGCAACGAATTTGGCGCTGCTACCGTCGTGAAGCCCAGGTCATCTATCCACCCGTGGAGATCGATCGCTTCCCCTTCGTGACCGAGAAAGACGATTTCTACGTCACGGTCTGCCGACTGGTCAGCTATAAGCGCGTCGAGACGATCGTCCGGGCGTTCAACCAACTGGGCAAGCCGATCTTTATTATTGGCGGCGGGCCGCAGCTGGAAATGCTCCGGACGATCGCCGAGCCCAACGTGCAGCTTCTCGGCTCCCAGCCCGATGACGTGGTTAACGATCTCGTCAGCCGCGCCAAGGCGTTCGTCTACGCCGCCTGCGAGGACTTCGGCATCGCGCCCGTAGAAGCCCAAGCCTGCGGTACGCCCGTCATTGCCTACCGGCGCGGCGGCACGGGAGAGACGGTACTAGACCCGCGCGATCGCCCGGACGGCCCCACCGGCGTCCTGTTCGATCGCCAGACCGTCCCGGAGCTCGTCGCCGCCGTCGAGTACTTCGAGCAGCACCGCGATCGCTTCGATCCCCACTGCGCGCGTACCCAATCCGAACGATTTACCCCTAAAATCTTTGACGAACAATACTTAACCTTTATTCGCTATTGTTTAGAGCGTCGCGATCGCGCCGGTAAACAGTCGGTCACAGCGTCGCCAAACCCCGGTGAGGGCATAACCCTCTAGGGCGATCGCCCTAGAATCGAGGCGGAGTAAGTGCGGAGGAGAGGACTAACAAGCAGCATGGTCAATATGTCATCGGTGAAAGCACTGTCGAGCGTCTACCGGCGCGGCCGCACGTTTCGGATGACGGGCGGTCGCGTGCACTACGCAATTCCCCGCAGCAGCATCGCTCCGGGCAAGCGCGCCTTCGACATTTGTTTCGCGGCTAGCGTCCTGCTGTTGCTCATGCCGCTTTACCTGCTCGTGACGCTGCTGATCTACATCAGCTCGCCGGGGCCGATCTTCTTCACGCAAGAGCGCGTCGGTCGCGACTACAAGACCTTTAAGTGCTACAAGTTCCGCACGATGGTGCAAGACGCCGATCGCGTCCTCAGCGACATCCTGGCGCGTAACCCGGCCATGCGTGCCGAGTTTGCCGAAACCTTTAAGCTCAAGCGCGACCCGCGCATCACCTGGATCGGTCGCTTCCTGCGCGCCACCAGCCTCGACGAGTTCCCCCAGTTCTGGAACGTCCTTAAGGGTGACATGAGCATCGTCGGCCCGCGCCCGCTCGTCCCCGAGGAGCTGCCCCGCTACGGTCGCCACATCGACAAAGTCCTGACCGTGCGCCCAGGCATCACCGGCGTGTGGCAAGTCTCCGGACGCAACGACATTCCCTACGAAAAGCGGGTCAAGATCGACGTGTACTACGTCAACTTCCGCAGCCTCTGGCTCGATCTCGGCATCGTCCTCAAGACGATCGGCGTAGTCGTCTTCCCGAAAAATAACGGCGCGTACTGAGCCCGACCCCAGACCGGGCGAGCAATCGAAGACACGCCCCCCACGCGAACTCGACAGACGGGCTACATTTGGGAAGATAGATACTCTGCGATCGCCGCGAGGCCGTCCCGAAAAGGCGACCGGGAGTCGCTGCCGACTCCGCTCGATCGCAGCCCGTTCGATCCGTCTGAAATGCCCGTTCAGAGCCGCCGATCGCGCCTGTCCCGTTTAGTTCACCTTCCTACAAAATGACGAATACCAAGCGAGCGCTTATCACCGGCATCACCGGCCAAGACGGCTCCTACCTGAGCGAACTGCTGCTCGAAAAAGGCTACGAAGTCCACGGCATCATCCGCCGCACCTCGACGTTCAACACCGATCGGATCGACCATGTCTACGTCGATCCCCACGTCGAAGACGCCAAACTCTTCCTGCACTACGGCGACCTGAACGACGGCACGACCCTCCGACGCCTGATCGAGCAGATCGAGCCCAACGAAATCTACAACCTCGGCGCACAGTCCCACGTTCGCGTCAGCTTCGACTCGCCGGAGTACACCGTCGATACCGTCGGTATGGGCGTGCTGCGCCTGCTCGAAGCGATCCGCGACTACCAGCAGCGCACCGGCAACGAAGTGCGCTACTACCAGGCCGGTTCCTCGGAGATGTTCGGGAAAGTCCAGGAAGTCCCGCAGAAGGAAACCACGCCGTTCTATCCCCGCAGCCCCTACGCCTGCGCCAAGGTCTACGGCCACTGGCAGACCGTGAACTATCGCGAGTCTTACGGCCTGTTCGCCTGCAATGGCATTCTCTTCAATCACGAGTCGCCGCGCCGGGGTGAAACCTTCGTCACGCGCAAGATTACTCGCGCGCTGGCGCGCATCGTCGCTGGGACGCAGAAGAAGCTTTTCCTGGGCAACCTGGACTCGAAGCGCGACTGGGGCTATGCCAAAGACTACGTTAAAGCCATGTGGCTGATGCTCCAGCAGGACGAGCCAGACGACTACGTTGTCGCGACCAATGAGACTCACTCGATCAAAGAGTTCCTGACGATCGCCTTCGAGTACGCCGGTCTGAACTGGGAAGACTATGTAGAGTTCGATCCGCGATACCTGCGTCCGGCGGAAGTGGAACTGCTGATCGGCGATCCGGGCAAAGCGAAAGAAAAGCTCGACTGGGAGCCGGAAGTGACCTTCGAGGGGCTCGTGAAGCTGATGGTCGATGCAGACATCGCCGCACTGGGTCTGACGCCGCCCAGCGAGAAAAACCCCGACGATCGCGCCTTTGTGCGCGCTGACTCGACGCAGTTCGACTAAACCGCAAAACAACAATAATCGTTCGACACCAAACGTAGGGGCGCATGGCAATGCGCCCGGGATCGGTGGAAGCTCCGAAGATACCGTGGGCGCACTGCCGTGACGCCCCTACGAAATCGAACGTTATCGAACAACAAAAAGAGCTGACGATCGCGACCGATCGCCAGCTCTCTCTGTCGCAAAGATGCAACTCAACGATTCAAAACCCGCTGCGGTGCAAGCCTAGCGATCGACCGAACCCATGATTACGTCGATGCTGCCCAGGATCGCCACCAGATCGGCCACCTTCGCACCCTTGAGGATGTGGGGCAGGATCTGGAGGTTGTTAAAGTCCGCCGCGCGAATCTTAAAGCGCCAGGGGAAGATGTTGTCGTTGCCCTGGATAAAGACGCCTAGCTCGCCCTTGCCCGACTCCATACGGACGTAGTGTTCGCCCTCGGGAATCTTGAAGGTCGGCGCGATTTTCTTGCCCGCAAACTGGTACTCGAAGTCGTTCCACTTCGATTTCGGGCCTTCGGCGATGCGGCGCGCTTCCAGGTTCTCGTAGGGACCGCCGGGAATGTTGTCGAGCGCCTGACGCAGGATTTTAATCGACTCGCGCATCTCGCCGATACGGACGAAGTAGCGCGCCAGGCAGTCGCCTTCGGTCGCCCAGTGGATGTCCCAATCCAGCTCGTCGTAGCACTCGTAGCTATCGACTTTACGCAAATCCCACTTAACACCAGACGCGCGCAGCATGGGGCCGGACAGACCCCAGTTAATCGCCTCTTCGCGGGCGATCGTGCCGATACCTTCCAGGCGACGGCGGAAAATCGGGTTATTGGTGATCAGCTTTTCGTACTCTTCCACCTTTGGCTCGAAGTCGTCGCAGAAGTCGTGGCACTTGTCGATCCAGCCGTAGGGCAGATCTGCCGCAACGCCGCCGATGCGGAAGTAGTTGTTGTTGATCAGGCGCTGACCGGTGGCCGCCTCCCACAGGTCGTAGATCATCTCCCGTTCGCGGAAGATGTAGAAGAATGGCGTCTGCGCGCCCACGTCAGCAAGGAAGGGGCCGAGCCAGAGCAGGTGGTTGGCGATACGGTTTAGCTCCAGCATGATCGCGCGGATGTAGCTGGCGCGGCGCGGCACTTCGATGCCTGCGAGGCGCTCTGGCGCGTTGACCGTAATCGCTTCGTTGAACATACCCGCCGCGTAGTCCCAACGGCTGACGTAGGGCACGAACGCAATATTAGTGCGGCTTTCGGCGATTTTCTCCATGCCGCGATGCAGGTAGCCGATGACGGGCTCGCAGTCGATCACGTCTTCGCCGTCGAGCGTGACGATCAGACGTAGAACGCCGTGCATCGAGGGGTGGTGCGGCCCCATATTGAGCACCATTGGCTCGGTCCGTGTTTCCAGGTTGGGCATGTCCGCAGGGTTAGCGTTGAGGTTGGCGGTTCCAGAAGGCAGCAGCGATCGACCCGCTCGGCTTTCTGTGGGAACGATATCTAAAGTTTTATTATACGTAGTCTCGTGGGTGAGAGCGCACTGCGATCCCGAGTTGAGTCAGTTGCCCATCAGTCACCCAATCGAAACCCGGCGTCGCGTCCGGCTTTGAGGTCGGCGGCGGCGGCGTAGACGGCGCGCACGTTGTACCAGTTCAGAAAGATGCGCGAGATCTCCTGGGCGAGGCGAGGTTTACCGCGATCGATCGCCCACTGCATCGCGCCCGCCAGCGTCCGCTCGTTGAGGCGACCACCCAGCGACAGTGCGCCCCAAAGGATGCGGTGCAGCCAGGTCATCTGGATCATCAGCCGCACGTTAAAGGTGGGGTGCTTGCGGTAGAACAGCACGCCCATGCGCCCGCGCTGAATCTCGCGATCGATCGCATTGGGAATATCGCCGAGCTTGAAGGGCGGATGCCAGTGGTAGCCCGCTGCTTCGGGGCACTTGATGAGTTTTAAATCGAGCTGTCGTAGCCGCACGCCCAGCTCCAAGTCTTCCCAGCCGTAGAGCTGAAACTGCGTGTCGAAGAGTCCGGCGGCTTCGAGCCAGTGGCGGGCGATCGCGACGTTGCCGGTGGCGAAATAGGCGGCGGAAAAGTCGGTGAGCTTGTAGGGCTCGCGGGTCGGTTCGTCGAAGTTATTGGTGTCGATGACCGCGCCGTAGGTGAAGAGGCGATCGTGGCCGAGGCGCTGCTGGCCGCGCACCAGGGCGTCGGCGTGGCTTTGCAGAAATGTTTCGGTAACGACCAGGTCGCTGTCGATAAAGACGATCGTGTCGCCGGTGGCCTTCTCGACGCCGAGGTTGCGCGCCGCTGCGGGGCCGAGGTGTGCCTGAGCGAAGAGCCGCACGTGGGGCAAGTCGCCGGACTCGATCCAATCGATCGTGCCGTCTGTCGAGCCGTCATCGACCACTACGATCTCGTAGCCGTCCACGTGCCCGGGCTGACGCAGTCGCTGCGACTCCAGCGCGAGCAGGCACTTGCGCAGAATTGGCAAACGGTTGTAGGTCGGGATAACGACGCTGAGGAACATGGCGCTGCGCTGCGGGAAGCCTCGTGCAAACTAGCGCAGACCCATCCAGGTCAGCAGCCCTTGGCCGGTCAGCGCTTCGATCAGCAGCACGCTGATAAAGCCGATCATCGCAAAGCGACCGTTCATTCGCTCGGCGTAGAGATTCCAACCGAAGGCGGGCTCGGAGCCGGTTGCGGCATTGGTTTCGGTCGCTTGGGGCTCTTTCGGGGGTGCAGGTTCGGAACTCATGGCCGGTGTCGCTGACTCGTGAAATTTCTCTACATATTACGGCAAGCACTGCCGGGGCGATCGCGGCAGGCTAGGCGCGACGCGCGTCGAGGAGAAAACGGCAGAATGCGGCCAGACCGGAGAGCGGGTCGATCGCGGTTGGCGCGATCTCGTGGTGGGCGGCGGCCTCAGAGAGGTTCGGCAGGTGTTCGAGGTAAGTTTCATCGTCGGTCTGCCGCGCGATCGCCAGGTCGGCGAGGATGCGGGGAATGCGCGACTGCAAGGACAGCAGCGTCACAAAAGCCGCGCGCGAGAGCTTGAGCAGCTCGGCATTGTCGCGCGCGCGCAGCGTTGCCGTGTGAGGTAGGCCGGTCAGCAGGCAGATTTCGCCGAGAATCGCACCAGACTGCAGGCTAAAGGTCTTGGTTCGCGTATCGCCAACGTATTCGACGCAGCCGTCGATCGTGCCGCCGACTAAGATGTAGGCCGACTGGCTGATATGCCCCTGGGTGCAGAGAATATCGCCGGGAGCGAGGCGGTGGATTTCGAGCTTGGAGACGAGCGACCAAATTTCAGTTTCGGCGATCGTCGCGGCATCGCGGCCCAGCAGACCTTGCAGGAAGTCCGTACAGAGTTCAAAGACGTTTTTACACTTCATCACGATTTGATTGCACCGTCTGTCTGCTAGCTGTAAGCGCATGGGCTCTCTTTTTGGAAAATTTCCGATGCCCCCTCGCGGCTTCGTCGTTCGGGCTGTGCGGGCTGCGCGGGCTTGCGCGCCGCTTACCGGGCGATCGCCGGGGCCCGCAGCTGGTCGGCCCAGGCTGCCAGTTCGGCCAGCGAGCGATCGCGGTAGCGACCGTAGCGCTCGCGTTTGTCGCGGATTTTTTTGCCGCCCAGCACCGGGATAATGCCAAAGTTGGGCGGCATCGGCTGGAAGTGCTTCGGCGAGGCGGACGTGATGAAATCGAACAGCGCACCCATCATGGTGTTGACAGGCATTGCGAGGGGCTCTTCCCCTGATGCGATCCGGCCCGCATTCGTTCCCGCCAGCAGCCCGCCCGCCGCCGCTGCTGCGTAGCCTTCCGTACCGGTGAGCTGACCCGCCGCCAGGATAGACGGGTTGGCTTTGAATTGGAGTGTCGGCTGCATCAGCTCGGGCGAGTTGATGAACGTGTTGCGGTGCATGACGCCCATGCGGACGAACTCGGCGCTTTCCAGACCGGGAATCAGGCGGAAGACCCGCTTCTGCTCGCCCCAGCGCAGGTTGGTTTGGAAGCCGACCATATTCCAGAGCTGTCCGGCTTTGTCCTCCTGGCGGAGCTGGACGACGGCGTAGAATTTGCGGTCTTCGTCTCCGCGTCGATCGGTCAGCCCCACGGGTTTGAGCGGACCGTAGCGCATGGTGTCCTCGCCGCGCTGCGCCATCTCCTCGATCGGCAGGCATGCCTCGAAGAATTTCGCCTGCTCGCGCTCGAAGTCTTTCACCTCCGCCTGCTCGGCGGCGCATAGCTCGGTGTAGAAGCGCAAATACTGCTCCTTGTCCATCGGGCAGTTGACATAGTCAGCGTCGCCTTTGTCGTAGCGCGAGGCGCGGAAGGCCACGTCAAAGTCGATCGAGTCGCCGGTAACGATCGGGCTGGCCGCGTCGAAAAAGCTCATGTAAGCCATGCCGGTGAAGCGCTGTAAATCGTCGGTGAGCGCTTCGCTCGTCAGCGGCCCCGTGGTCAGGACGACGATGTCGCCGTTCGACGTATCGGGGATGCGCGTGACCTCTTCGCGCCGGAAGTCGATATTGGGGTGATTTTCCAGGGCGGCGGTCAAGTCGCGGCTGAAGAACTCGCGATCGACGGCCAGCGCGCCCCCGGCGGGGACTTCGTGTTCGTCAGCCTTTCCGATCACGACCGAGCCCAGGCGGCGCATCTCCTCGTGGAGCAAGCCCGCCGCGCGATCGGCGGCTTTCGCACCGAAGGAGTTGCTGCACACCAGCTCGGCGACCTCTTCGGAATGGTGCGCGGGCGATCGCTTCGTCGGGCGCATCTCATATAGCACCACTTTCGCGCCCTGCTGAGCGGCCTGCCATGCCGCTTCGGTTCCGGCAAGGCCAGCGCCAATCACGTGGACGGTTCGAGAAGAGGTCATGGTGAAGCCTCGTTGGCGGAACGAGGGACAGTCGAGAACCTACACTAGCACTGCCGGTTGGATGAGCGCGCGATCGCACCCAATTTCTCGGAGGCGACAACCGGAGAAAATACAAACATACACACAAATAAAAAGCGGACTCCCTAAGTTCGGGGAATCCGCTTTCATGCTTGCTTTTGGAGCCAAAACAGGCAACGAACTCAGGCCAGACTCGCCAAAACGAGAGCCAAGCTCGCAGCTTGCCAAGCCCTTAGCGAGCCGTATCTTTCATAAAGCCACTGTAAGCTTCCATGCCGTGCTCGCCGACATCAAGGCCGCGTTGCTCTTCTTCTTCAGAGACGCGGATACCGCCGACGACGAAGCCGATCGCGTACCAAGCAATGAAGCTGAACAGCACCGTGAAGCCGCCGATCGAAGCGACACCGATGAACTGGTTAACGATGTTGCCGCCACCGAAAATGCCGACAGCCAGGGTTCCCCAGATGCCGCAGACGCCGTGAACCGAGATTGCACCAACGGGGTCGTCAATTTTCAGAACGCTATCGAAGAAACCGACGGCGAACACCACCAGAACACCCGCGATCGCGCCGGTCAGCGCTGCCGCCCAGTAAGGCATCGCATCGCAGCCAGCGGTGATGCCCACCAGACCAGCCAGGATGCCGTTGATGCTCATCGAGAGGTCGGGCTTACCGTCCTTGAGCCAGGAGGTGAAGGTACCGGTGACGCCACCCGCCGCAGCGGCCAGGTTCGTCGTCACGGCGATGTAGGAAATCGCAGGGCTTGCCGCCAGCTCCGAACCGGGGTTGAAGCCAAACCAGCCAATCCAGAGAATCAGGCAGCCGAGGGTGGCAATGCTCATGTTGTGGCCGGGGATGGCGCGAGCGTTGCCGTTTTCGTCGTACTTACCGAGACGGGGGCCGAGGACGGCTGCGCCGACCAGTGCGGCCCAGGCTCCGACCGAGTGGACGATCGTCGAACCGGCGAAGTCAGCGAAGCCCAGATCTGCGAGCCAGCCGCCCGCCCAAGTCCAGTGGCCGGTGATCGGGTACGAAATACCGACCAGCAGCAGGCTGAAAATGATGAAGGCTTCGTACTTGATGCGTTCTGCAACCGCACCGGAAACGATGGTGGCTGCCGTTGCTGCGAAAGCAACCTGGAACAGGAAGTTCACCGAAATCGGCGATCCTGCCGGGAACGGATCGAGGCCGTAGGTCGCCGGATCGCCGCTGGAGAGGAAAAATCCACCCGCACCGATGAAGGCGTTACCTGACGTGCCGTACATAAACGAGAAACCGAACGCCCAGTACGCCACCGTTGCCAGTGCGAAGACGATCAGGTTTTTCGAGAGGATGTTAACGGCGTTCTTCTGGCGGCAGAAGCCGGTCTCGAGCATGCCGAAGCCCGCGTTCATAAAGATGACGAGGACGGAAGCGACCAACAGCCAAACGGTGTTGAGAACGCCTTGGATGTACTCAGGACTGAGCGAGTCGAGAGATTCGTCGAAGACTTGGGGGTTGGCGGCGTGAGCGGCCACGTCCCAGACGCCGAGGATAACGGCGGCCAGGGGAATTGCGGCGAGCCAGTAAATTGGCGTGCGTTGAAGCAGCGCGCTGAACTTACCGACCAAAGACGCTGATTGCGATCGAGCACGTCGTCGCACTCGTTTTTTGAGCGCTAGCTTTGCTGTCATGGTCTAAATCCAGATCCGAAAGTGTGTCTAGGGGAAATACCGCAAGTATCGACAAAGCTAGGTACAAGCCGCCCCAGGGAAATGGTTAGACTCTCTCTGCGATTTCGAGAACGAGGAGCAAGGTGTCTTGCGGTAGTTCACGCCTTCTATCTATTAAGACCCTCCCTTCCCGCCAATCGGAAAAACACGGAAATATTTCCATTTGGGGGGCGATCGCACCCAGTGGGTATGAATCGCTGAGGAGGTACGTTCAGGCGTGAAGAAGTTTAAAACAAGATGATTGCACCAAGATATACCCTGTTAATCTGTATCGAGCGACACATTTATGCGATTGTCGATCTTACGTATTAATACAGGATCGATCGGAGTGTTCTCGCAGTTTGGTGCGCCCGGTGGGTCTGGGTGCAAGCCGAATACTTAGGTCGAGCCGACTCGGTCTTTGCCCCAGGGGGCTTGCGTTTGGACGGTCGAGGCCGAGACTCTAGGATCGGCGATTGAGGTAGGCGCGCGAGCCGATCGCCTCGAGGCGAGATTGTTTGTCTTCCACCATCTTTTTTAGCTCGGCGCGGTAGGCTTCGAGCCGATCGCCGAGGCCCCGATCGCGGCTACCGAGGATCTGCGCGGCCAGGAGTCCGGCGTTTTGGGCGTTGCCGATCGCGACGGTAGCGACGGGAATGCCGCGCGGCATCTGGACGATCGAGTAGAGCGAATCGAGGCCGCTGAGGGTGCGGGTTTGGACGGGGACGCCGATGACGGGCAGTACCGTTAAGGCGGCGACCATGCCGGGCAGGTGTGCCGCGCCTCCTGCGCCCGCGATAATGACCTCCAGGCCGCGATCGCGAGCGGTTTTTGCGTATTCGACCATGCGATCGGGGGTGCGGTGCGCGGAGACGATCGCAACTTCGTGGGGGATCGCGAACTGCTCGAGGATTTCGATCGCGGCCTGCATGGTCGGCAGGTCGGAGTCGCTGCCCATAATGACGCCGACGCGGGGCTTGGTTTGAGTCATTGCGGCTTCCTGCAAATTTCAGAAGAGTGGATGGACGGGCAGCACGCCGCGATCGCCCGCGAAGTCGAGGCGACAGATGGAGTACGATCCCTGACGACTGCTGGATTTCCGCCCATTCTCCTATGGCGCTGAGCTTATGAAACTAACGATCGTTAACGCCCGCACGGCTGGGACGCTCGGCCTACAAGCGATCGCGATCGAGGCCGACGGACGGGTTCGCGCGCCGATCCCGATGGCAGAATTCTCCGATTCATCGAACAAAACTGAGGGCGAAACGCTCGACGTGGCGAGCGACTGGATTTCACCGGGCGGGCTGGATTTGCAGATTAACGGCGCGCTGGGTCTCGCGTTCCCCGAGGTGCGGCGCGAGGATTTGCCCCGATTAGCGGAAATCTGCCGCTGGCTGTGGAATGCGGGAATCGATGGGTTCGCGCCGACGATCGTCACGACTTCAATTGAAAATTTCCAGCGCTCTTTAGAAATCTTCGCCGAATTTCACGACTCACAGGCGCGCGAACCGAATGACAAACCGGCTGCAAAAATTATCGGCCTCCATTTCGAGGGGCCTTTCCTCAATCCTGCCAAGCGCGGCGCGCACCCCGAGGAGTTTTTGCAGCCGCTGAGTATCGATCGCCTCGATCGCGTCCTGGGCGATCGCGCCGACCTGGTGAAAATTGTCACCCTCGCGCCGGAACTCGACCCGACGGGCGAGACGCTGGGGGCCTTGCGCGATCGCGGCATCGTCGCCAGCCTCGGCCATTCCCTGGCGACGGCGGACGAGGCCGAGGCGGCGTTCGAGCGCGGCGCGACGATGGTGACGCACGCTTTCAACGCCATGCCGGGGCTGCACCATCGCGATCCCGGCTTGTTGGGCGCGGCGATCGTCGATAAGCGGGTACATTGCGGCTTGATCGCCGACGGCAAGCACGTCTGCTCGACGATGCTGAAAATTTTGCTGGCGGCGAGCTCCGATGGTCTGTTTCTGGTCAGCGATGCCCTCGCGCCGCTGGGGCTGCCGGACGGCGTGTATCCCTGGGACGATCGCGAAATTACCGTCACGGACGGCACGGCGCGGCTAGAAGACGGCACGCTGTCGGGAACGACGCGACCGCTACTCGACGGGGCGGACAACCTGGTGCAGTGGGGGATTTGCGGCCTCGAGCGGGCGATCGACTTGGCGACCCACGCGCCGCGACGGGCGGTTGGACTGGCGAACTGGGATAGCGAGCCGGGATCGGCGGCGGGGCTACTGCGCTGGTCTGTGGCGGGAGACGGGACAATCTCGCGATCCCGACTGTTGGGCATGCCAAATGCAGAATACATACGGGATCGACAGCCGATTGGCTCGGGGCGAACTGCCATCTAGTACGAGGTTTGTTAACTTACCCCTATCCATTTATCCTGCTTCGAGCAATCTCGCCTCGAGCTGAGTGTCATGCGCCTCCGTCGATCGCCCGATGAAACGTCCGCCCGGACTCCCGAAGTCTGGTTGCCTCGAGTCCGTCGGGCGCTACCCCGTTTCGGTGTTGCGGGAATCCTCGCGATCGCACTTGCCTCCGCTGGCCTCGCGTCATGCAGCCGCATCCCGCTTCAGGATTCAAGTGCGGTGGTCGCCCAGCCGGCCAGCGAGGAAGTCGCCACGACCGAGTCCAGCAGCACCGACCCGTCTGGAAAATCCGCAAAATCTGATGGAGCCGAGGGGCTGAGCCGCAACCAGCTCATCAACGTTCTGGCAGATTCGGATGCAGTCTATCTCGGCGAATTCCACGATCGTGACTACGATCACACCGCGCAGCTCGAAATCATTCGTGCGCTTCACGCCCGCGACCCGAACATCGCGATCGCCATGGAGATGTTCCATCGGCCATTCCAAGGCTTTATCGACGATTACCTGGCGGGTGACATCGGCGAGGAAGAAATGATCGCGAAAACCGAGTACGAGACGCGCTGGGGCTTTCCCTGGGAGCTGTACGCGCCGATCCTGCGCTTCGCCCGTGAGGAGGGCATTCCCGTGATCGCCGCCAACGTGCCGCGCGAGCTAACCCGAAAAGTCGCGGCAGGCGGACTCGATGCCCTCGAGGAAGGCGATTTCCGCTACGCGCCGCCCGTCGAAGACATTCGCTTGGACAACGAAGGCTACCGCGCGATGCTCTCCGACATTTTTCAGATGCACGCCCATATGGGTGCGGGGCATGCGGCTGGCGGTGAAGACGGCGACGCCAAAGCCAATGACGATGGCTTCGAGCGCTTCTTTTCCGCGCAGGTGCTGTGGGACGAGACGATCGCCGAGTCGGTTGCCATCTCGCTCCGCGAAGACCCAGAGCGCCAGGTGGTCGTTATCCTGGGTCGCGGCCACGTCGCCTATGACTTCGGCGTGCCCAGCCGCGTCGAGCGCCGCCTCGTCGAAGAAGACGGCATGACCGACTTCACCGGCACGTCGGTGTTCTTCGCGGAAGGCGGAGCCGAGCCCATCGAGCCACCCACTCCCGAGCTGGTGGATCTGAGCCCGGTCGATTACTTCTGGTCGTTTTAACCAGCATCGCTTTAAGCTGAGAGGCGATTCCTACTGCTTCGATCGGCGACCGATCGACCCTCAAGAGATACCCTCTCGCGCTGCGATGGAACTCGAATGCTACCCCTACGCTTCCGGTCAAGACGATGACGCCGTCTGCCTGTGGATGCGGCTCGGCCCCTACGGCGTGCTACTCGACTGCGGCCTGGAAGATCCCCATCCGGTACTCGTCGGCATGACCGAGGGGCGACCGCTAAACGCGATCGTCTGTAGCCACGCCCGCCCCGATCGCGCGCGCGGCCTACGATCGCTCCAGCTCGCATTGCCGAACCGCCCGATTTACACCAGCGAAGTCAGCGCCAAACTGCTGCCGCTCAACTGGCCCAGGCAAAACCGCATCCCGCAGTTTCGCGCCCTCGAGTGGCAGATGCCGATCGAGATCGCGCCCGATCTCTGGCTGGAGCTGATCCCCGCCGGACACCTGCCCGGAGCCGCCGTCACGCAGCTCACCTATACCGGCCAAACGGCGAAAAACGCCCACCGCCTACGCGTCACCTACGCCAGCAATTTTCTAATCTCGAATTCGCGGCTGACCTCCGGGCTCGACTTGGAGTCTTTGCATGGCTCGCGGCCGGATGTGGCGATCGTCAGCGGACGCTACGGCACAGCGCGCTACGAACGTCGTCGCTCTCAGGAGAACGAGATCGCCGCGCAAATCGAAGGCTGGCTCGAGCGCGGCCACACGATCGTGATGCCCGTCCCGGCGCTCGGCCTCGCCCAGGAGCTGCTGGCGATGTTCCGCGCGCACCATCACTTCACCGGGCGCGATCTGGATATCTGGGTCGATCGCGGCATCGCGGAGGTCTGCGATCTCTATCTCGAACAGCTCGAAGCGTTTCCGCAGTCGGTGCAGAATTTCGCGCGTCACCAGCCGCTCTTTTGGGACGATCGCGTCCGTCCGCGCGTGCATCGGCTTGAAGATACGGCGATCGAGCCGCTCAAAAAACTAGCGCAGGCTCCCAGCCTAATTTTGGTGGACGAAACCGCCGACCTGACGCCGTTTATCGATCCCAGCCTCAAGCCCGTCCTCCTCTGCTCCGACACGTCCGACGCGATTCGCGCCGACCTGCTGCCCCTGCCGGACGTGCCCTGCGAGATTTACCACCTCAGCGAGCACTGCGACATCGCCGGAACCACGCAGCTCGTCCACAACCTGCGCCCGCAGCACCTTATGTTCGTGGATGGCTCGACCAGCTATCTCGCCGATCTGACTAACCTCAACGAACTCTACGATCGCTACCAAGTCCACTGCCCGCAGACGTACCAGCCGATCGCCTTTCCGCTCAAACCGTTCTCCGGCATTAAGGCCGCACTCCCGGCGACGCGCTACGAAGGCGAGGTCGAAGAAGGCCGCAATCGCGCCACCATCTCGCTACCGCCGCAGCTTCAAAAAGACCCGCGTTGGCAAAAGCTCGCCGATACGGGCGTGATTGAGGTGCGCTGGCAGGGCGAGGATCTGCTGGTGCGCGGCGTGGTCGCCAGCGAGCTGCTCGAAGCCGTCCAGCCCCGCATCCCACTCGACGTGGCCTGCTGCGCCAACTGCATTTACTGTCGCGGCCAGCAGTGCCGCAATCCGAAATCTCCACTGGCCGATCGGCGGGTCAGCCCGGACGGCTACTGCATGGTCTTCGAGGCCGTCGAGTCGGAGTTTTGATGGCCGCTTTGGGTTTGGCGATCGTGGTGATTTTGACGATCGCGCTCGTCGTAGCGATCGCTGACCTCCACAACCCGATCGCGACCGAAATCCGTGCCGTTCTCGAAGAAATCCAGCATTTCATCGCACCAGTCCAACCACGCCCGCTCGAAGCGCACCCCGCGCCGCAGCGTCAGATAGTTGCCGACCTCTGACGGTTTCGGCTCCGATCGCGCCTGAAACTCGTTCGCCATCTCCAGGCAGTTTTGTAGCCCCTGCTCGTGGATCGCCCGCCGGTGGCGCAGCTCCTGGATGACGAGCGATCGGGGGACGGACGGCGATGCCAAAATCTTGACCAGCAAATCCTCGCGCATCGGCGTCGGCTCGCTCGGTTCGCCGCACCAACGCACGAACTCCGACAGTCCGGCCTCGGTCATCGCGTAGATTTTTTTGTCCGGCTTGCCCGCCTGCGGCACGAGTTCGTAGCTGACCCAGCCGCGCTCCTGCATCTTTGCCAGCTCGCGATAGATCTGCTGCTGGCTGGCCTTCCAGTAAAAACCGACGCAGTCTTCAAAGCGCTTACTCACGCCGTAACCGCTGGACGGCGCGTGGGACAAGACGGCCAAAATCGTGTGTGCGAGAGCCATAGGGCGGGGGCGCTTACCTCAAGTTTGAGATGGATTCGGTTTGGGAGATCGAAATTCGGGCACGAACTCCGTCGATCGCGCGGCGAAATCGAGACGCAATCGTAGCGCAATTGACATGCCCAACAAATTGAGTATAGTTTAAACTGTGTATTCATATTGTTGAATATCAACTTGTTGTTAACAAGGATGCACTCATGGGTTCTCTCCCTCGCGAACTGCCTCACGAACTCTCAGGGGTCGCGATCGCGCCTCGTTCGGAGTCCCTCCAGGCGGCAAATTCCACGTCGCTAATGGCGGCCCTATCCGAGTCCTCCCGCACGAGCGCAAAGCGTCGCCGCTGGCGACTGTGGATCGTCGCCGCGATGCTGCTCGGAACCGGAGCATTGTCCCTGCGGAGCTGGCAGGACAACACCGGGGCCGCATCGTCCGCCGATCCCGCAGCCGCCGAGACTGCTGACGCCGCCGAGACCAGCGCCGCCAGCACCTTGCCCGTGCGTGTCGTCGCCATCGAGCCAGTTTCGGGCTACGAAACCGAGCGCGCTTACACTGGCGAAATCGTGGCGCGGCGCAGCAGCGAACTGGGTTTCGAGCTGAGCGGCAAGGTGGTGTCACTGCTGGTGGACGAGGGCGATTTCGTTGGGGCGGGACAGGCGATCGCGCGGCTCGATACAGCCACGCTCGAAGCTCAACGGCGCGAGCTGGAGGCCGAGATCGCCGTACAGCTCGCCCAGTTGCAAGAACTCGAGGCGGGGCCGCGCCAACAGACGATCGACGCGGCGCGCGCGGCAGTGGCCGATCTCGACACGCAGCTCGAACTGTCGCGCATTCAGGAGTCGCGGCGCTTGGAGCTGTTCGAGGGCGGCGCGATTTCCCGCGATAGCTACGATCGGCAGGCATTCAATACCGCATCGCTGGAGAGCCGTCGAGACCAAGCGCAACGTCAGCTTGACGAACTCCTCGCCGGAACCCGCGTCGAGCAGGTGCAAGCCCAAGACGCCCGCCTCGGCCAGATCCGCGCCAGCATCGACAGTATCGACGTGCAAATCGGCAAAAGCGTCCTCTACGCGCCGTTTTCCGGCGAGGTGAGTCGGCGGGCGGTGGACGAAGGCGCGGTGGTGTCGGTGGGAACGCCGATCGTCACGCTCATGGAAGGCGGCATCATCGAGGCGCGGTTTGGCATCCCGAGCGATCGCGCCGGGGAGTTCTCGTTGGGTAGCACCCAACAGGTCAGCGTCGATGCGGGCGGCACAGTTTCCGGCGTCGTCTCGCGCATCTTGCCGGAGGTGGATGCCGAAAGTCGCACGACCACCGTGGTGGTAGAGCTGCCCAATCAAGAAGATCTTCGGGCAGGGCAGACGGCGCGACTGACGCAAACCGAGCGCCAGCAGCTTGCAGGCTTCTGGGTTCCGAGTACGGCGCTGGTTCCGGCGACACGTGGTCTCTGGTCGCTGTACGTGCTCGGCGCAGCAGAGGACGCAGATACGTTTGCCGTGACGACGCGCAATGTCGAGGTTTTGCATGCCGATGGCGATCGCATGTTGGTGCGCGGGACGGTGCAGCCGGGCGATCGGGCGATCGTCAGCGGCACGCAGCGGATCGTGCCGGGTCAGCTCGTTCGGCCTAGTGATGCTCTCGCTCAGTAATATCCACTTAAAGCCATGACACCAGATGAAGTTACGACGCTAAAACAGCAGCTTCACCAAACGATCGAAACTCTGCCTGCAGAGCGGCTTTTCGACGCCCGTGCATTACTTGGAGCCCTCCTTCACCTTCACCCGTGTTCCTCCGATGGATATCTAGAACAGCCCGTAAGCACGAGCACCAGAATTTTGGCTCACTTAAGAACGATCGAGCGTGGCTGGTTTCGTGTCGATCTCGACATGTGCTTTGAAGCTGTAAGCAGATTGTATGGAAGGATACATCGCCCTATCAAAGCCATATTTTCCCATTTTGGCGAAATCAAAAATACTCGAACGCACAGTTCCACAGCAGTTTATAGACCTCCATCTCTAATCGTTTGGTTTCGTGAAGATGTAGGGAGCGATAGCATTTCCTATCTTCAAGAGATGGTTGGCGAATTTCCTGGACACTTCACATGGACGCTCTGCTATCGGAAAGTTTACAAGTGCTGCACTCTCTGCCCGTCATTCGTTCACGACATAGCCATGAAAGATGGAGGATTCAATCTCAGTCAGGCAGAAAGCTTCATCGAAATTAACGAGCCCGACCTTGCCTTGAGAGCAAACCTTGAGTTTCAAGAGCTAATTGAATTCCTAGAAATAAGGAGTGCTGAAGGCTCGGGATAGCAAGATCTGATTTTTTTTAAATTTGGCTAGTCTCGATCTCGAATTCGAGGTGAGCGAACTCTATCTCGATATCGATTAACCTCATCGTTCCTACGCTCTGCGTGGGAATGCTTCCCCGGACGCTCTGCGTCCCGTCTGCCGCACACCTTAGTCGCGACGCGGAGCGTCTGACAATCGCGTTACCCACGCAGAGCGTGGGAACGATGCAATGCACTGCACCTCTTCACAATGAACCTCACCCTCATCAAAACCGATAACCTCGATCGCTTTATCCTCCGCAGCGATCGCCACTACAGCGCCACCTACGCCAACCTCGTCGAAATCCTGGTGCGGCTCCCCAGCGACTGCCGCCAGTTCAAGATCCAAGCCACCGACGGCGAAGGCGACTGGCTCGATCGCGACGAACTCGAAGGGCTGCTGAGCAAAGCCCTGTGTTGGGGAACCCAAGACGAAATGCTCGTACCCATCGACGGCTAGACCATCCGCAAGATCGTGTTTTATCGCAACCGCCAGCTCCTCTTTTTAACGCTGCTCCTCGTCCTCACCTGGGGTCTGTCTTCCTTCTTCACGCTGCCGCGCCTGGAAGATCCCGGAATCGTCCAGCGCACCTCCACCGTCACCACCTTCCTCCCTGGTGCGAGTCCCGAGCGGGTTGAAGCGCTGGTCACGGAAAAGATCGAAGCCGAGCTGGAAGAACTCGAGGAAGTCGATATCCTCGAGTCCACCTCCAGCGCCGGAATCTCGGTCGTCACCGTGACGCTCCAGGACTCGATCCGTGACATCGACCCCGTATGGTCGAAGGTGCGCGCCAAGATCGACGATGCGACGCCGCTGCTGCCGCCCGACGCCAGCGATCCGGAATATCGCGACGCCAAACCCACGGCCAACGCTGCGATCGTGGCACTCACCTGGCAGCTCGACACCGCGCCGAACCCGGCGATCCTGCGGCGGCTCGGGCAAGAGCTGAGCGATCGGCTGCGGGCGATCCCCGGTACGGAAACCGTCGAGGAGTTCGGCGATCGCAACGAAGAAATCCGCATTGAAGTCTCCGTGCCAGAGCTCGCGAATCTGGGGCTGACGGCCGCGCAGCTTTCCGAGCAGATCCGCGCCAGCGACGCCAAGGTGTCCGCCGGTCAGTTCCGCAGCGACAACAGCGAGCTGCTGCTCGAAGTCGATAGCGAACTGGACTCGATCGAGCGGATTCGCCAAATTCCAATTCGAGTTGCAGGCGGCGGTTTCAGTCAGCGCCTGGGCGATATCGCCACGATCGTTAAGGGCGTCGAGGAGCCAGCACGGGAACTGGCGATCGTCGATGGTTATCCGGCAGTGGTCGTCGCCGCGCGGGTCGAGTCGTCGGTGCGCGTCGATGCCTGGGCGGAGTTCGTCCGCGAGGATCTAGCGCAGTTCGAGACCGAGCTTTCCGAAGGCATCGGCCTAACGACCATCCTCGACCAGAGCCAGTACGTCGAGCAGCGTCTCAATGGCGTTTTGGTTAACCTGGCGATTAGCTCCGGGTTGGTGGTGGCGGTGTCGTTCTTTATTCTCGGCGGCAAATCTGCGCTGGTGGTCGGCTCGGCGCTGCCGTTGGCCACGCTGATGGTATTTGGCTGTATGAGCGTGTTGGAAGTGCCGCTGCACCAGATGTCGGTGACGGGGCTGATTATTGCCCTGGGACTGCTGATCGATAACGCGATCGTGGTGGTCGATGAGGTACAGATCCGCCTGCGGAGCGGCCTCTCGCCCGATCGCGCTGTTAGCGGCACCATCTCGCACCTGCTCGTACCACTGCTAGCTTCGACGCTGACCACTGTACTGGCCTTTATTCCCCTTGTCGTTGCGGAAGGCGGCACGGGCGAATTTATCGGCACGATCGGCCTGACGGTAATCTTGGCGCTGCTTTGCTCGCTGTTTCTATCGCTGACGGTTATCGTCGCTTTCGTCGGCCGTCTGGCGCGTTGGGAGCCGCTGCCATTTCTGCATCACGGACTCAAGCTGCGCGCCCTGGAGCGGGTCTACGATCGCAGTCTGGCGCTCGTCTTTCGTCGCCCGTGGCTCGGCATCGGGCTAGCGATCGTGCTGCCGATCGTCGGCTTTACGCAGTTCGGCCAACTCGGACAGCAGTTCTTCCCGCCCACCAACCGCGATCAGTTTCATATCGAAGTGGAGCTACCGGAGCAAACCCCGATCGAGCGCACCCGCGAGCTCGCCCTTGAAATTCGCGACAGCGTCCGCCAGCGCGACAGCGTGCGCGATATTCAGTGGTTCCTGGGCAAGAGCGCCCCGACGTTTTATTACAACGTGGTCGCCACCCGCGAGAACGCCCCGAACTACGCCCAAGGCATCGTTCAGCTCGACTCTACCGTCGGTATCCGAGACACGATTCGATCGCTGCAAACCGAGCTCGACGCCGCCTATCCCGAAGCGCAAATCCTGGTGCGCCAACTCGAGCAGGGGCCACCGTTCGCCGCGCCGATCGAGCTGCGTCTCTACGGCGCGAACGTGGACGAACTGCGCCAGCTCAGCGATCGTCTGCGCGGCGAACTCAGCCAAATCGAAGGCGTCACCCACAGCCGCGCCGCGCTCAACAATGCCCGTCCCAAGCTCTCGCTCGTGGTGGACGAACTCCAGGCGCGCCGCGTCCAGCTCGATAACCAGGCGATCGCCCGTCAGCTCGACGCAACCCTAGACGGCGCAACCGGCGGCTCGCTGCTGGAGGCCACCGAAGACCTGCCCGTCCGCGTCCGTATCACCAACGATCGGCGCGGCGACCTGAGCAATATCGCGACCCTCGATCTGCTCGCGGGTTCTCAGACCGTCCCCCTCGACTCCCTCGCCGATGTGCGCGTCGTCCCCGACTTCGCTTCGATTACGCGCTACAACGGCCAGCGTGTCAGCACCGTCCAGGCATTCCTCGAAGCCGGTGTACTGCCCGACACGGTCTTAACGAAATTCCAGGCGCAGCTCGACGCGATCGGCTGGGAGCTTCCGGCGGGCTTCCGGCTCGAATATGGCGGTGAGGCCGACGCACGCGGTTCGGCGATCGGTAGCCTGCTCTCGATGTTGGCGGTACTGCTGGTGCTGATGATGGCGGTGCTCGTGCTTTCGTTCGACTCGTTCGGTCTCGCGGGGCAAATCGGCCTCGTCGGCGTCTGGGCGATCGGGCTAGCCGTGCTAGCGTTGCGGATCTTCGGCCAACTCTTCGGCTTTACAGCGATTCTGGGCACGCTGGGGCTAATCGGCCTCGCGATTAACGACTCGATCGTCGTCCTGGCCGCCCTGCGCGACGATCCCGACGCCCGTCGCGGCGACTGGCGCGCCACCCAACATGTCGTCGGCCACGCCACCCGTCACGTTGTCGCCACCACCGTCACGACCATCATCGGCTTTATGCCGCTCTTCTTCGACGAGACGGGCTTCTGGCCGCCCCTGGCGATCGCGGTGGCGGGTGGCTTGGGCGGTGCGACGCTGCTGGCGCTCTACTACATCCCGGCGGTTCACGTGCTGCTGATGCGGCGCTCCGGACGTTCGGATCGGGCGGGGCGAGTGACGGACTCCGTGCCGTCAGTCCCCAGCCTTAAACCTGGCGTGGCGGGCTCTGTGGACGTCGAGATTTACTAAGAGCACTCCACAAATATATTCGTCCAGAAGCCGCCAATGAAGGCTGAGCTTGTCGAAGCCTGGGTGTGACGCACTTCGACAAGCTCAGTGCTCGAATCCTGAATACTGGACATTTATTTCCGTGGAGTACTCTAAGCGGCAGCGTGTTCGGCTCGCTCGGGGCTCCAAGTATCGATCGACCCCGCGTCATATTTGGCGCGGGGTCGTCAACGTATCTGCGGTTTTGCCAGAGAGACCTATGAATCGAGCTTTTTCGCCACGATTGCATCAAGCGACCACTGGCCTGCCCCACCGATCAGCAGCAGCGCGTAAACGCTGGCATAGAGTGATGCCGTTTCTAGCGGCGGCACCACAAAACCGTCGGCCTTGAGGTGGAAGAAGATCGCCACGGCCATCGTGCCCAAGAGCGCGAGGGCGTTGACTCGCGTCAGCAGCCCGAGGATCAGCAGCACGGAGCTAACCACTTCCACATAGGCCGCGCAGTAGGTCAGGAAGACGGGAAACGGCAGACCGATAAAGCTGACGACGTTGTCGGCGAAGCCCTGAACGTCGCCGAGCTTATCGACGCCGTTGTGGATCATCAGCGCGCCGACAGCGAGGCGGACGACGAGCCAAAAGGCTTGGAACGGAGCGCCTTCGGAGCTGCTGGAGGCGAACAGTAGACGGGGGAGCGAGGAGCCATTGCTCGATTCGGCTTGTGGGGAAGTCATGAAGGGGGAATTATTCGGGGCGATAATGAAATTTTGACAAGTAATCCACCGCTGTCAAGCGCGATCGACCCGAAGCGCTGAATTCAGCTCGCCGCCCTCGCAGTAATGCTCCAATTCGCGTAGCCCGCCTGCATACCGACGGTTCGCCTCATTGCGTCTCGATATTGCAGCTTGAAGCGCCTTATCACGCTCGCTTGACGGCTCGGCTTCCGCCAGCGGAGCCAGCTCGCGCCTTACCCGCTCTGTTTCCTGCAACCTTGCTGCCAACTGGGAGCCGATCGCCTCCAAGTCCTCATCTCCCAAATCCAGCGCCAGTAGCTGCTCGGCACTGTGTCGCGACACCTCGGCTTCCGCGAGCAGACCGGCCTCCGTTTGCAGCCCCGCCGCCGACAAATTTTGCTCGTAGGCAGCCAAGCTGTCCTCGGTGTATCGATCGACTAAGTTATAGACCTGTTGGCACTCCGGATAGCGTTCGTAAGCGCGGCGCTGTTTGATGCCGAAGGGGTCATCGAGATCGAACGTGCAGGCGGTCAAGCTCAGGCAGGCGAGCGCGCTGCCAGCGAAACGAATGAGTATGGGAGACGTGCGGCAGGGAACTTCGGGCATCGAACTCGATCGCACACGACTACCCGACAACCTCCACCTCCGGTGACATCCATTCCTCCGACTGCGCCAGATGCGTCTTCAGCACCGCCACCGACACCGGCCCGTCGAGGTGTTGCCAGGGCAAGACCCGATCGCGATCGTATTCCGCAAACGCATAGTCCTCCAGCGGCGGTATCTCGCCGCGCATATCCTTAAACGCCCGCTTGTAACTGCCTAGCGTGTCGCCGTAGCCGCGCACTTTTTCCAGCAAGTGCGACAATCGCCGATCGCCGCGCGAGATCAGCGCCTGGATCACCGACCAGTTGTAGCTCTCCGGTCGGAACTCGATGCCCTTCGATCGCAGCTCTTTCTGTAGCCGCTTGAGGCGCTTGTCGGCTTTCTTACTAACGCCGAACCACTGAAACGGCGTGTGGGATTTCGGTACGAAGGTGCTGCACCCGAGCGTCAGACGCAGGCCGGGGACGTCTTTTTTGAGCGATCGCATCATCTCCACGGTGGCGTCTACGTCTTCCTCCACTTCGCCGGGGATGCCGACCATGCCGTAGAGCTTCAGCGCCTTGAGACCGCCCGCTTTCGCCGACTCTGCCGCCTGGGCGATTTCGTCGGTTGCCAGCTTTTTATTAACCACTTTACGGAGGCGCGCCGAGCCGCTTTCAACGGCGATCGTGATCGATCGCGTGTCGCGGCGGCTGAGGACATCGGCCAGCTTGCGCGTGACGGTGTTCGTCCGCACGGAGGCGATGCTGAGGCGCACGTCGTCGTATTTTGGCTGGCCGATGTAGTCGAGGATCGTCTCGAACTGCGGGTGTTGCGTAATCGACGCGCCGAGCAGACCGAGGCGGGGCGTCACTTCCAAGCCGCGTTCGATCGCCGGGAGCAGCGACCCCTCCAGGTCGGCGACGCGAAACGGTAGCGTCAGATAGCTGGCGAGGCAAAAGCGGCACATCTCCGGGCAGCTTCGCACCACTTCGACCATAAAGATGTCCGGCCACGCGGCGCGCTCGGTAACGACTGACGAAGCCAGCAGCGTATTGCTTTTGTGGGTTTGCTTGACGACACTGGCGGGGATATCGGCATCGACGGGCTCGATCGCGGCGATCGGGCCGTCGGGTGTCTCGTAGCGGACTTTGTAGAGGCTGGGGACGTAGAGGCCGGGTACGCGCGCCAGGTGGCGGAGCTGGGCGTCGCGATCGGCGTCTCGCACTTCTTTATAGGCGTCGATAAAGGCGGGCAGCGAGACTTCGCCATCGCCCATCAGGATTACGTCAAAGAAGTCGGCGAAGGGCTCCGGGTTCGCGGTCAGCACCGGGCCACCGCCGAAAATCAGCGGCGCGTTGCGCGAGGCGGCGAGGCGATCGGTGGCGCGCACCGCAATGCCCCGCGATTCGAGCATCTCCAGAATATTGACGTAGTCCAACTCCCAGGACAGCGAAAAGCCGAGGATCTCGAGATCCGAGGGCAGCGGGTCGCTCGCATCGGTGAACAGCCGCGAGACGGATAGGTCGCTGCGCGCCGCAAACGTCGCCCAAACGGTCTGATAGCCGAGGCTGGTTATCCCGACACTGTAAGTATTTGGGAACGCGAATGCCAGCTCGATCGCATCGGGATCGGGCGCAGTGGGATCGAAAAGCAGGCGCTCGTCCTGGGTGGGAATCGCGTTCACGGGGCGGCAGGGAAAGGTCTAAAAATATTACGAGAGCTGGTGCGATCGCGCGTTTCGTGCGGTTCTACGCGATTGCCAGACGTACACCAAAGTACAGTACCTGCTGGCCGCCGTGTCACGACCCACAAACGCAAGGGGCGAGATTCACCTGCGGCACGGCCTCACCGAAGCCCTGCCGACCTCGACCCCGCCGACCGAAAAAGTCGAAAATCCGGCGTCGATATCGGACGGTTTTTTCCCTCGATCGCTCGTCGATCGGGGGGTCTATAAACGTTAAAATAGTAGAGTCCCACACGATTCGTGTTGGTAAACCCCTTACAGCTACGCATGAAGCTTACATACACCCGCTCCCTGTCCCGCGTACGATTGGCAACCCGTTCGCCGAGCGTCTCTCTTCGCGAGGCACAGCAGCGTTTATCGATGCAATTCCCGAATCTTTTTGGCTAGCTCGATCGACTGGCCGTCTATTCTCGGGCGACCTCGCCCGCGAATCAGCAACAGCGAGTGGAAGCGATCGACCCGCGATCGACCCCGCTCCCCCGGTAATTGCCGCCCCCGATTCATGCTCAGGAGAAGCGAGAAATGCTACACCGCAAACTTTATCAACTGTGTTGCGAACATCGCGAGGTTTGTATTTTCCTGCGCGACCAACAGCGCTGGCTCGATCGCGTGACGATCGTCGATATCGAAGGCGACCTGGTTACCCTGCGCTACGAATCCGACGAAGAAGACGAACTCTGCGCGTGGGAAGAAATGGTTCGCCTCGAGAGCATCGGCTCGGTCAGCCAGAAGCTCGCCAGCGTGCCCAAAGGTAACGTCGAGCCGCCGGTATCGGAAGACTGCCCGGAAGCCGAGCGCCTGCACAAGCCCAATCCCGAAGCGGGCGGCGACGAAACGCGCCCGAATCGCTAGTGCTCTTCCCTGGCTCTTCGCCGCGCTGAATGCACGCAACTCGCGCAAACTTACGCCGAATAGTCACGAGCGAGCGCCGTCCGGATAGCTGGGCGGCGCTCGCTGCGTTCGGGCCTATTGTGAAGTGGCGAATTGTGAAGTCTCGATCGCGCCGACGCCCCAACCACCGCGATCGGGATCGAACTCGCTAAGATTAGGGAAATACCGCGCGATCGAACCGCCCTCGAACGCCACGCCACCGCTCGGGACTCCTGCCATGCTGCCTTTCTTCTCATTTCTTATTGCCTTGACGGCCTTCGCAGGCGGCTTCTGGGGGTTCAGCCAGGCTCGACGGGCGCAAGAGCGAGAAGCGCGGAACATGATGCCGGTCGCTCCCAATTCGGCTGTCGCTCCGACCCCAACGGGCGCAGCACCCAACGCCGCACCGAACAACGCTCCCGGCGACCCCAATGCACCAGCGGTGGACGTTCCGCCCAGCCCGGCTCGCCCAGAGGACAACGTCGGCACGGGGCTCGCCGACCCGAACGCCACTGGCGTAACGGCAACCGATCAAAACGCCCCAGGCGGGAACGCCACTGACGCAGACGCCACTGACGCGACCGATAATGCCGTGCCGACCCCGACTCCAGCCCCGACCCCGACTCCGACCCCCGCGACGACCCCCGCGCCCACCCCCCCCCCCCCGAGCACGGAAGAGGTGGACACGGGGGAGTAGTTTAAGGGGGGGGGGGGG
>ERZ1740068.72-NODE-72-length-63591-cov-7.066057_pt1 | contig 63591 bp, 62 predicted proteins | sample MGYA00581735_ERZ1740068 | MGnify/ENA primary metagenome ERZ1740068 (study PRJEB43018, sample SAMN04849740) | marine metagenome | isolation source: floating plastic debris | place: Pacific Ocean | collected 2008-08-30 | study: EMG produced TPA metagenomics assembly...
AGCTTGTCGCCTTCAATGCCCGTGATTTCGCCGTACCCGAATTTCTGGTGAAACACGCGCTCGCCCACGGTGTGGCTGCTGACCGCCTGCGCATCGATCACGCTGGATTTGCTCTCCTTGGGCTGCACCACGGGCCGATGCCCTGCGCGCGCCTGCAGACGCTTCCAACCCGGTGAATTGTAACCATCCGCCGCGGCCGCCCGTGCCTCGATATTGCTTTCCATGGTCCCAAACGCACTGGGTGCCGCCGCCCCGTAGCCGCCACCGTAGAGGCCGGGCGGGGTCAGCACATCCACGTGCTCTTCGGGCAATTCATCAATGAAGCGAGAGGGCATCTGGCTTTGCCATTGGCCATACACCCGGCGGTTGCCGGCGAAAGATATGGTGCAGATCTCTTCGGCGCGGGTGATGCCGACATAGGCCAGGCGGCGCTCTTCCTCGACGCCCTGAATGCCGCTTTCATCCATGCTGCGCTGTGAGGGGAAAAGCCCATCTTCCCAGCCGGGCAGGAACACGGCGGGAAATTCGAGGCCCTTGGCAGCATGCAGCGTCATGATCGACACCTTTTCCCCGGCCTCTTCGCTTTCATTGTCCATGATCAGGCTGACATGTTCGAGGAACCCCTGCAGGTTCTCAAACTGCTCGAGCGCTTTCACGAGTTCCTTGAGGTTCTCGAGCCGCCCCGGCGCCTCGGGCGTTTTGTCGTTTTGCCACATGCCGGTGTAGCCGCTTTCATCGAGGATCACCTCGGCAAGCTCCACGTGGCTCATGGTCGGATCGCCCGCCATGCGGCCCCAGCGACGCAGACCATCAAGAAGCAGACCAAGCTCTGTCGCGCCCTTGCCGCCCAGGCCTTTTTCTTCGAGCAGGATCGCCGCGCCCTCGACCAGAGAGACACCATTTTGCCGGGCTGTGATCTGGATTTTCTGCTGGGCCTTGTCGCCCAAGCCGCGCTTGGGTGTGTTCACGATCCTCTCAAAGGCCAGATCATCAGACGGGCTTACGACCAGCCGGAAATAGGCCATGGCATCGCGGATCTCCATGCGCTCATAGAAACGCGGGCCGCCGATCACGCGGTAGGGCAATCCGATGGTGAGAAAGCGGTCTTCAAAGGCGCGCATCTGGTGGCTGGCGCGCACGAGGATCGCCATGTCATCGAGCGAATAGGGATCCCAGCCGCGCGTGCCGTGCTGCATGGATTCGATCTCTTCGCCGATCCAGCGGGCCGCTTCTTCACCGTCCCAATGGCCGATGAGGCGGACCTTTTCGCCCTCTTCACTGTCGGTCCAAAGTTCTTTTCCAAGACGCCCCTTGTTGCCCGCGATCACGCCGGATGCGGCCGCCAGAATATGGGGCGTGGAGCGATAGTTCTGTTCCAGACGGACCACGGTGGCGCCCGGAAAATCCTTTTCAAACCGCAGGATGTTGCCCACTTCGGCCCCGCGCCAGCCATAGATCGACTGGTCATCGTCACCCACACAGCAGATGTTCTTGTGTCCGCCCGCCAGAAGCCGCAGCCACATGTATTGCGCGACGTTCGTGTCCTGATACTCGTCCACCAGAATGTAGCGGAACCAGCGCTGATACTGGGACAGCACGTCGTCATGGGTTTGAAAGATCGTGACCATGTGCAAGAGCAGATCGCCGAAATCGACGGCGTTCAGCTCTTTCATCCGGAGCTGGTATTGCGCATAGAGCGCCTGACCCTTGCCGTCATAGGCAGCGGCCTCGGAGGCAGGCACGTTCTCCGGCGTCCAGGCGCGGTTTTTCCAATTGTCGATGATGCCCATCAGCATGCGTGCAGGCCAGCGTTTGTCATCGATGTTGGCGGCCTGCACCAACTGTTTGAGAAGGCGCAGCTGATCGTCGGTGTCGAGAATGGTGAAGTTTGATTTCAGATCCACAAGCTCCGCATGGCGGCGCAGGAGCTTCACGCAGATCGAGTGGAACGTGCCGAGCCAAGGCATCCCCTCCACCGCTTCGCCCATCATCGCGCCCACGCGGTTCTTCATTTCGCGAGCGGCCTTGTTTGTGAAGGTCACGGCGAGGATTTCATTGGGCCGCGCGGTGTTCGTGTTCAGAAGATGTACCAGACGCGTGGTGAGCGCCTTGGTCTTGCCCGTGCCGGCGCCAGCCAGCATCAGAACGGGGCCTTCCAGCGCCTCCACCGCCTCGCGCTGAGCTGGGTTCAGGCTGTCCAAATAGGGGGCGGGGCGCGACGCCATGGCGCGCGCGGCCAAAGAGGCGCCTTCAAAGGCGCTGCTTTCGTCAAAACTGCTCATTTGAGGAAAGATAGCGCAGGGCAAAGCTTAAGGAAAGCGAATGTTCGCGTTGTGTTCCAGAAGATTAGCCTTGCGCCAAACATAAGAAAACGACCCCTGAGCGCGCAAACCCAGGGGCCGTAGCAGTTTGACGGGTGTCAGATATTTACTGCACGCGCGACCATGTCTGGCCGCGGCAGATGCCGATGATGCAGCCTTCCACCTTCATCTGGCTGGCGCTCAAGAGCTGCATTTTTGACTTGTAGGTCTTTTCGGTGTCAGCGGCCCAGATCTTGCCGCCTGCATAGGCGCCGTTGCCCTGGGGTTTCATCGCCCAGATCATGGTCTTGCCCTTGATTTCGTGGTTGGCCACAACGGTGCCGTTGCTTTCATAAACGTCCTGGATCACACCGCAGATCTCCGCACCGCAAGGCGCGACGCGCACATGCATAAAGCGGCCTGTGTCTTCGCTGTTTTCACTGCGCCAAAGGCCTGCGGCCGGGTCGGCCATCGCCGTGCCAGTGGTCATCATCAGCGCCGTAGCAGCAATCAACATTTTTTTCATCGTGGGTCCTCCAAAAAACTGCGCGGACGGTGGCGTAACAGTTTTCACCGATCAACGATGACGTGGGGTCGCGTTGCAAATGTCGCTGCGTCATGTCAGATCCGCCCGCGTTGATGTCATGGAAGGCCAGGCTATGATTCTCTATCCCGCGATCGACCTCAAAGACGGTCAGGCTGTGCGCCTTCTCAAGGGCGAAATGGACAAAGCCACCGTGTTCAATGACGACCCGGCCGCGCAGGCGATGGCCTTTGTCGAGGCCGGGTGCGAGTGGCTCCACCTGGTGGATCTCAACGGCGCCTTTGCGGGCGAGCCGGTAAATGGTGCCGCCGTGGAGGCCATCATTGCGGGGACAAACGTGCCTGCCCAACTGGGGGGCGGTATCCGCGACATGGCGACGATCGAGGGGTGGCTTTCAAAAGGTCTGGCGCGGGTCATCCTAGGCACCGTGGCGGTCGAAGAGCCCGATCTGGTGCGCGAGGCCGCGCGTGCCTTCCCCGGTCAGGTGGCCGTGGGCATCGATGCGCGCGGAGGCAAGGTGGCCACGCGCGGATGGGCCGAAGAGACGGATGTGGATGCCACGGATCTAGCCCGCTCTTTCGAGGACGCGGGCGTGGCGGCAATCATCTACACCGACATCAACCGCGATGGCGCGATGCAGGGGCCCAATGTGGAGGCCACAGCCGCGCTTGCATGCGCCGTGGATATCCCGGTCATTGCCTCAGGCGGCGTGTCGAGCCTTGCAGATCTGCAAGCGCTCAAGGATTGCGGCGCAGCCCTTGATGGCGCCATATCCGGGCGGGCGCTCTACGACGGCGCGATTGATCTGGGCGAGGCCTTAGCCCTTTTGAAAGACTAATACCAATGCCCCGAGGGAAACGTCGAAGCCTCCCGGCTTCGACGTTGGGGGCAGAGCTCCTTTTCAGGCTTTGGTGAGCTCCTCCTGCCGTGCTTCGGTGTAGTGATCGAACTGTGCCGTGAACCAGCCGGTGCCGCGCGCGCTGCTGGCCAGCGCCGTGCAGAGCTCGTCAAGCGCGGTCATCGGCAGCATGGCGCGGAACACATCCCAGCCTGCGGCCGTCGGATGGCCTTCAAAGCCAAGCACCTGGCCTTTCATGCCAGAGACCATCGGCACCAACCCGCCCGCATAAATGGACGGCACGTGGATGCGGACCTCGGCGATGGGTTCAAGCAGCTTGGCCCCACTTTCCGCAATCGCCTCTTTCATCGCGTTTTTGCCCGCTGTGCGGAACGCGAAATCAGAGCTGTCGACGGCATGGTGTTTGCCGTCCGTAAGGGTCACGGCAACATCCACCACCGGATAGCCGCGCGGGCCTTCCATGAGCGCATCCTGCACGCCGGCTTCGACCGCAGGGATGTAATTGCGCGGCACCGCGCCGCCTTTGATCACCTCGTCAAAGCTCTCGCCCGTACCGCGTGGCAGAGGCTTCACATCGATGGCCACATCGGCAAACTGCCCTGCCCCACCCGATTGCTTGCGGTGGCGGTGACGACAGGACACGGTCTTGCGGATCGTTTCGCGGTAGGCGGGCGGTACGGGATGTTCGTCAATCTCAACCGCAAACCCGTCTGACAGCTTGTCCGCCACCCGGCGGAAATGCTGTGGCCCCTGCACAGAAAGCACCGCATGGCCGCTTTGCGGATCAGGTTGCACAGAGAGCCCGGGATCAATCTCACGAAGCCGGTCAAGCGCTGTCGAGAGCCGCGCCTCGTCGCGGTCATTGCGAGGCGTGATCACGCGCGTGTACGTGCCCGCGTGGGCCTGCGCCCAATCCGGGAGGTCTTGGGCGGCATCCGAGGTGAAGGCACGCCCGACGTCGAGGTGATCGCTTTTCAAGGTGATGCCGATCTCTCCAGGCGCAAGCGCGGCGATGAGCGTTTTGGCATCCAGCCCGGTGACATTGCCAAGCGATTGTCCTGCCAGCGTCTCCCCTTGTCCGACGCCCGTGTCCATTGCGCGCACCAAGATGGTCTTGCCCAGATGTTTGACATGGTCGCCGAGGCACCCAACGGCTTGGACGGCACCGCCCAAACGGTCGCGTGCAACCTCGACCTGCGGGGCCTCGTGGCGCAGTGATTTCATCAGCCGCAGCATGCCGTTGCGATGTTCCGCCGAGCCGAGAAGCGCGGGCACCAATTCATGCTGCTGCAGCACGGTCGTGGCGGTGTCATAGACATCTTCGGTGAGCGGTTGTTTGTCTTCGATAAGCTGTTCGAGCAGCGCGTCGTCAAAATCAGCCAGAGCCTCCAAGAGTTCTGTACGCGCTTCCTGTTCGCGGCTCGCCACACTGTCGGGCAGTTCCATCAGCGCGGATGGTTTGCCTTCCTGATAGGCCCAGGCGCGCTCTGAGATGAGATCCACAGCGCCGACGATCTGGCCATCCTCACGGATCGGCACCTGGCGCAAGGCAATGCCGTGGCGGCAATAGACTTGTAACGCGGCAATGACTTCGCTGATGCGGCCCTGTGCAGCATCCACGCGGTTCACAAAAAGAAAGCAGGGAACCCCTGCTTCTTCGATCAGCCTGAAATAGGGCGCTGCCAGCACGGCCCCTTCGGGATCAGCCCCCACGCAGAGGACCGCCGCATCGCTTGCAGCCAGGGCCGGTCCGGCCGTTGACAGGTTTTCGGCGCCACCTGCGATATCAATGGCGCACCAGTCATCTCCCATGAAACTGAATTGCGTAGCCGTGGCCGCGCCCTGCATGTCCACCGATTTGGTGCGTTGTTCCTCAAGCCCGATCAGACCCTCAAGAAGCGTAGATTTGCCGGATTGCGATGGTCCGAGAACTGTAAAGACCCGCATGGTGTTCCTCCCTTTATCAAACAGCCAAAATCTGCTGCTCGACAAAACGGGGATGTGCCGTAAAGACGGGTTCTGCCTGTGGTCTGCCGCGACCTGCGCGTTCTTGTGTCTTTCTGAGGCCTACGATTATGTGGCCAAGCTCGTTTAGCGCGGGCCGATACGTCACTGTGGGTCAAGGACCCGGGCTGCGTCAAGAGTGAGGTTTCAGTCGCGAGGAGACCCGCCGATATCTTCCGGGGCGACAGCGACGGTTTTGATGATCGCAAAGCAGTCGACCCCTTCCGACAGCTCCAATGCCTGCGCCGAACGTTTGGTGATCCGAGCGAGACACGTCCCGCAGGGAGTGGCGAGCGATACCAGCGTGCCGGGGCCGTCGCCCAGACGGACCGATTGCACGCGGCCCGGCAAAATGTTCAGCGCCGAAAGACCGTGAGGCCGGGTGCGGGACAGGATCACGTCATGGGCCGCCACGCGTAGGCGCACCCGGGCGCCGGTATCTCGTTCGATTCTGGGCAGAAAGAGCGCGGTGCCGCCTGCATCAAGCTCGGTGAGCCCGTCGGGATGCTGATGCATCACCGTCGCGGTCAGAAGCGAGCCGGTGGCGCGCGCGCTTTCCCCAAGCCCCGCGGGATCGCTCATCACGTCGCTGACCGGGCCTGAGGTCACCACGCGCCCAGATTTCAACACCACCACATGGCGCGCCAAGCGGGCCAGCTCCGTCACAGAGTGGGTGACGTAGAGGATCGGCGTGTCAACCTCGGCCTGAAGGGTCTCGAAATAGGGTAGGATGTCTGCCTTGCGGGGATCGTCCAGCGCGGCGAGCGGCTCATCCGCCAGGATCATCCGAGGCCGCGCCAGCAGCGCCCGACCGATGGCCACGCGCTGTGTTTCCCCGCCTGAGAGCTTGGCAGGGTGCCGGTTGAGAAGGTGCGAGATCCCCAGCATCTCAACAATGCGGTTGAAGGTCGGGCCCTGCGCGCCACGCGCAAACCGGGCGCCGTACTTGAGGTTTTGGCGCACGGTGAGATGCGGGAAGAGACGCGCATCCTGAAAAATATACCCCAATTGGCGTTTGTGCGGCGACATGGCAACGCTGCTTGTCGTGTCCGTCAGGACGTCATCGCCCAGCGTGATCCGCGCGGATTGCGGTTTGAGCAAGCCTGCGACCGCGCGCATAACCGTGGTTTTGCCCGATCCCGATGGCCCAAAGAGAACCGTGACGCCCGGTGGGGCCTCGAACGCCACGTCGAGGTCAAAATCCGCGAAGGTGTGGGAGATCTGAAGCGAAAGCGTCATGTGCCCGCCACCCGTTTGGCGACGCGGCGGGCCATGACCTCAGACAGGATGAGCGCGCCCATGGCGATGATGATGGCAATGATCACAAGCCGACCCGCCGCGCTTTCCCCGCCCGGGACTTGCAGGAAGGCATAGACGGCGGAGGGCAGCGTCTGCGTCTGACCCGGGATATTGGCCACGAAGGTGATGGTGGCGCCAAACTCTCCTATCGCTTTGGCGAAGGCCAGAATGCTGCCCGCGATGACGCCCGGCAGGATGAGAGGAAAGGTGACGGTGGCAAAGATCCAAGGCCTTGAGGCGCCCAATGTGGCGGCGGCCTCTTCCAAGCCGGGATCCACCGCTTCGAGAGACAGGCGAATAGCGCGAACCATGAGAGGGAAGGCCATCACGGCGGCGGCAAGCGCGGCCCCTGTCCAGCGAAAGGCCAGCGGCAGACCGATGCTTTCAAGGAGCCCTCCCAGCCAGGATGTTGAGCCAAAGGCACTGAGCAGGAGGTAGCCCGTGACAACGGGCGGCAGGACAAGCGGCAGATGGACCAGTCCATTCACCAGTTGTTTGCCAGGAAACTGCCAGCGCGCCAGGGCATAGGCGGCGAAGACCCCGAGCGGCAGGCTCAGCAATGTCGCCCAAAAGGACACTTTGAGTGACAGCAGAACGGCCTGCCATTCTTCCGGGCCGAGCCAATCTGTCATGGCCCATGCGCCTTCATGATGAAGCCATTGGCGCGAAAAATATCGCCCGCGGCTGGACTTTGGAGGCGTGTCCAAAGCGCCCGCACAGCAGGCCGGTCTTTGCCCGCCACAATCGCCATCGGATAAGTGATGTCTTGATGCTGTAATGGATAAAAACGGTGGATGATCCTCACACGCGCCTCCGCCCTGACATCGGTGAAATAGACAATGCCAAAGCGCACTTGGCCGGAGGCCACGAGCCGGAGCGCGGCACGCACATTGTCGGTTTGCACAACATTGGGCGCAAAGCGCGACCAGAGGCCCAAAGACGAGAGCGCCTCTTTGCCGTAGATCCCCGCAGGGACGGCGTCCACCAAGGCCATGGCAATCCTATGATCGCCAATGATTGCGTCCAAGCGCGGGGCTGTCTTTTCAACCTCTGCGCTGGCGATCAGAACCAGTTCATTGCCGAGCAGGTCAACGCGAGTCTGGGGCTCAATCCGTGCTTCGGCCTCAAGATAGGCCATCCAATCGGCATTGGCCGTCATGACAATATCAGCCGGGGCGCCGAGCGCGATTTGACGCGCGAGAGTGGAAGACGCGGCATAGGATATTGTGGTTTCCGTCCCCTCGACGATCTCATCCAACGCTGTCTTCAGGCTTGCCGCGGCAAACACGGTGACCGTCTCGGCGCGGACGGGCGACAGGCAAAACGGGACGAAAACCCAAAGGGCAATGAGAAGGGATCGCATCATGATGGTCAGAGTTACTGAGACGCTCGACCAAAGCGCAAGGTCAATTCGACATATGAGGCATCAGTGCCGGACGTGACCCGGGGCGTGCGCACTGCTCCGCGCGTTGCAATCTGACAGACCCTAGGCCTGATCGTCCGCCTTAACTTTGGTGGCCCATTTCTTACCGCCATCAAGCTCGGGCAAAGGCGTCCCGATGCGGTCGCGGTGGACATGTACCTTGGCGACGAAATAGGCGGTTACTGGGGCCGTGGCGAACATGAAGATCGAGATCAGCAATTCGTGGAGGGATCCCCCAGTGTGATCAATCGCGTAGATCATGGACGCGATCAGGATGCTGCCGACACCCAGCGTTCCGGCTTTTGTCGGTGCGTGGAGGCGCGACATGGGGTTGTTGAGCTTGATCAGACCGTAGCCGCCGACCAGCGTGAAGAAGGCGCCGGCGATCAAAAGGACAGCGACAACGATTTCAATTGCGCTTGCCTCGTTCATTCGATCACATCCCGGCGCAGAAGGAAGCGGGCGAAAGCCACGGTTGAGATAAAGCCCACCATGGCTATGAGGAGTGCCGCCTCGAAAAACACCTGGGTCTTGTTGACCATGCCATAAAGCACAATCAGAGAGACCGCATTGATCGAAATGGTATCGAGCGAGAGCACGCGATCGCCCATGTAGGGCCCCCGCAGCAAGCGGTACATGCACAGCACCATCGTCAGGGCGACAGCCCCGATGGTTATGTAGAGCGCGTAAGTCATCAGCATGGGAATATCTCCATCAGGCGAGCTTCGTAGCGTTTCTTGATCTCATCGCGCACCGCATCCGGGTCAGGCGCGTGAAGGGCGTGGACGAGCAAAGCCGTGCCGTCTTCCGACAAGTCCGCGGACAAGGTGCCGGGCGTGAGGGTGATCGTACTGGCCAGCACGGCAATCGCTTCGGGTGTGCGCAGCTCCAGCGGGATGTTGATCCAGTTGGGCTGCATGTTTGCGTTGCTTTTGAATAGCACGATCATGGCCACTTCGACATTGGCCACGATGATGTCCCAAACCACCAGTCCGAAATAGCTGAATAGCCGCCAAGGCCGCGTGATTGCAGGACGCTCTGGCCAATAGGCCTGCGTCATGATCGGAAGGATGATGCCCAAAATCAGCCCGAACGCGACGGCGCCGGAGCTTGGGCGGTTCACCAACAGACACCATACGATCGTCAGCAGCACCGTGAGCAGCGGGTGCGGGAAAATCCGGCGGAGGAATGCCATGATCAGTGATCCTCCTCTTGGTGATCAGTGTCTTTGTGCTCTTTCTCATCGTGACCGTGCTTGCCGGTATAGGTAATCTCCTTGCCGGGCGTGTCGAGGACGACGGAAATGTAAGGTTCGGGCGCAAAAAGCTGAGCGGCGGTGGCATTGAGGTAGCGGTGGACCGGACCTGCAAACACCGTGACCAGCACAGTGGCCGAGAGAAGCGTACCGATGGCAACCATGGGCAACGCACTTTGCCTCTCTTGAGCCGCTTCCGAGCTCGTTTCCGAGGCAGAGACCTCGGCGGTCTCGGGCTCTGGTGCGGTTTCCATCGGCGCATGTGCCTTCCAGAAAATCACCGATCCGGCGCGAGAAAAGCCCACCACGGCAATCAGGCTGGAGCTCAGCAGCACAGCCCAGACCCAGGCCATGCGCGGATCGGCAAGCGCTGCGTCAAGGATCAAAAGCTTGCCCACGAACCCCGAGAGCGGTGGCAAACCGGCCATCGCGATGGCGGCGGCAAAGAACATCGCTGCGACCAACGCACCGCCGACAATCGGGGGCGCAGGGGTCCAGCCGAGGTTGCCCTCGGCGCGGCGGGACCGGATCACGTCCACCAGTAAGAAGAGGGCTGCGGTGGCCAACGTGGAATGCACGGCATAGAACAGCGCGGCCGCAATCCCCTCTGGCGTAAAGACGGAAACCGAGGTGAGCAGCATGCCCATTGAGCCCACGACCGCGAAGGCCACGAGACGATCGAGGCGTTTTGCGCCCAACACGCCGATCATGCCAATGGCCAGGGTCAAAAGCGCGCCCGGCAAAAGCCAGGTGTCAAAGAGGCCTTGGGTGACCTCAAGATCGGGCGGGAAGGCAATCGTGTAAAAGCGGATGATCGAGTATGCGCCCACCTTCGTCATGATCGCAAAGAGCGCGGCCACTGGTGCGGGTGCGGTGGAGTACGTCGCGGGCAGCCAGAAGTGCAGCGGCAGGACAGCCGCCTTGATGCCAAAGACGAGCAGCAACAGCACGGCGGCCACGCGAACACCTGCGGAGTTTTCCGGCGACACCACCGTCATGCGAACGGCGATGTCTGCAATGTTGAGCGTGCCCAGTTCGGCGTAGATCGTGCCGAGCGCGAAGAGAAAGAGCGTCGATCCAAGGAGGTTGAAGACCACATATTGCACGCCGACCCGCAGTCGGGTTGAGCCGCCTGAATGGATCATCAGGCCGTAGGAGGCGAGCAGCAGTATCTCAAAGAAGACAAAGAGGTTGAACGCGTCACCTGTCAGGAACGCGCCAAGGATGCCCATGATCTGGAACTGGAAAAGCGCGTGGAAATGCCGCCCGCGCATGTCCCATCCAGAGCCGATGGCATAGAGCAGCACGGGGATGGCGAGAAAGAGCGTGAGAACCACAAAGAGCACTGACAAGCGGTCAGCCACCAGCACAATGCCAAAGGGCGCGGCCCAGTTGCCCAGCTGATAAAGCAAGATCGACCCATCCGCGACCGCGACCAGAAGGCCAAGCGCGATGGCAAGGCAGACCCCCACCGTGGCCAACGAGAATGTCCGCTGTAGCATCGGGTGATAGCGCGCCGCCAGGATGATGATCGCCGCCATCATGGCCGGCAGAAGAATAGGAGCGATGACCCAATGGCTCATGGATTCGCTCCTTGGCTTTCCGACGCGTCGTGATCTGCCCCCGGTGGAAGCTGGTCCTGATCGTCGATGTGATCGTCCTGAGAGCTAAGATACGCCCCCACACCGATCATCACGACGACGGCCGTCATACCGAAGGCGATCACAATCGCCGTCAGAACAAGAGCCTGGGGCAGAGGGTCGGTGTAAAGCGTGACATCATCTTGCAGCACTGGGGGTCGGTTCACGGCCAGACGCCCCGACGCGAAGAGGAAGACGTTTACAGCGTAGCTGATGAAGGCAGTGCCAAGGATCACCGGGAAGGTGCGTTTGCGCAGGATCAGATAGATGCCTGCCGCGGTCAGGATGCCCACGGCGCTGGCGACAAGGATTTCCATGCTCAGGCTCCCTTCTCTTCGGCCGCATCATCGCGGGATGGGTTGATGTCCATGGCGTATTCGGTCGACTTATGTCCGCTGCGGCGACCAAGGCGAGAGAAGCTTTCCAGAGAGAGGAGCACCGCGCCCACAACGCAGAGGAAGACGCCGAGGTCAAAGCCAAGGGCTGTGGCCAGTTCGAATTCTTCAAACGGTGGAATGCGGAAATATCCGAAGGCCGAGGTGAGGAACTCTCGGTCAAAGAAGAACGCGCCCATGCCCGTCAGCCCGGCAATCAGGACGCCCGCGCCAATAATGCCATGATAGGGATAGCGCTGGCGCTTTTCGGCCCAGTCAAAGCCCGAGGCCATGTACTGCATCACGATGGCGATGGAGACCACGAGGCCCGCGATGAAGCCGCCGCCCGGCTCATTGTGGCCGCGCAGGAAGATGTAGACGCCGATCATCAAAACGATGGGCATCATCACCCGTGTCGCCACCACCATGAGCAACGGATGGGCGTCACCGGCCTTCTCCTCCACCGGACGATTGAGAAGACGGGCGCGCACGGAACTGGACAGAAGGGTCTCTGTCAGCGCGTAGATGATCACGGCTGCGATGCCCAGGACGATGATCTCGCCGTAGGTGTCAAACCCACGGAAGTCGACGAGGATCACGTTGACCACGTTTGTGCCACCGCCGCCCTTGTAGGAGTTGTCCAGGTGATAGGCCGAAATGGAGGGGGCCGCGGCCTCGCGTATCAGCATCGAATAGATAAGAGCCGCCGCACCAATGCCGGCTGCACCCGAGATAACCGCATCGCGCGCGCGCCGCAGTGGGCTGCTTTCGATGGGTGTTTCGCGGGGCAGGAAATTGAGCGCCAAAAGCACCAAGATCGCAGTGACAACCTCAACAGAAATCTGCGTCAGCGCCAGGTCGGGTGCGCTCAGATAGGCAAACCCCAATCCGATCACAAGGCCCACAACGCTGGTCAGCACAAGCGCCAGGTAGCGGTAGTTGTGATAGACGAGCAATACCCCCGTCGCTGTCACAAGCAGGGCCCACGCCACCACGGGAACCGGGGTGAGCGGCAGCATCTCACGGGTGGGGCCCGTGCTCGACCCCGTGAAATACGCGTGCGCGCCCAACACTACGACGGTGACACCAAAAATCGCGGCATAGCGCGTCAGCGCGCCGTCATGCAGCGTGCCGGTGATCCGGGCTGAAAGGGTCACGACGGCATTGATTATGGCGTCAAAGATCGTCTTGGCTGCGGGCGGTCCGGCCTGCGCCCAACCGCGGGCCAAGGGATTAAACGCTGCCAGGAGGATCAAACCGCCGACCACCGCGACCACAGACATCCAAAGCGCCGCATTCACACCGTGCCAGATCTTGAGATGCTCATCGGGCAATTCGGCGGCGCCGCCCAGAACGGCCTCGGTCACAAGGAAGACCAAAGGCTCGGCCAGGAACGGCGCGACACCAATGCCCACGACCAACAGGCACAGAAATGCGGGAGGGCCCCACATGCCGATGCCAGGATCGTGGGGCTTCATCGGGTAATCGTCGCGGACCGGGCCAAGGAATGTGTGACCGATGTAGCGGAACGAATACGCAGCCGAGAAAAGCGCGCCAATCGTGGCCAGCACAGGGACCAAAAGCGGAATACCGAAGAGCACCGTTTTGGTGGTCTCTTTCAGCATCATTTCTTTGGAGATAAAGCCGTTGAAAAGCGGGATACCAGCCATGGAGAGCGCGGCGACCGCGGCGACTATGAAGGTGATCGGCATCAATCGCCTCAGACCGCCCAGCTTGGTGATATCGCGCGTGCCGGTTTCATGATCCACGATGCCAGCCGACATAAAGAGAGCCGCTTTGAACGTGGCGTGGTTCAGAATGTGGAAGACCGCAACCAAAGCGCCATAAGCCGTCCCAGTGCCCAGAAGCATCGTGATGAGGCCCAGATGCGAGACCGTAGAGAAGGCCAGCAGACCTTTGAGATCGTTTTTAAAAAGCGCGATAATGGCGCCGATGACCATGGTGATGAGCCCTGCGCCGGTGACGAGGTAAAACCATGCGTCCGTGCCAGAGAGTGCAGGCCAGAGGCGCGCCATCAAGAAGATCCCGGCCTTCACCATGGTGGCAGAGTGCAGATAGGCCGACACGGGCGTGGGCGCGGCCATTGCGTGAGGCAACCAGAAATGGAAAGGGAACTGTGCGGACTTGGTGAAACAGCCCAGCAGGATCAGCAAAAGTGCCGGCAGATAGAGCGGGCTCTCCTGGATCAGCTCGCGGTTTTCCAAGATCACCGTGAGGTCAAAGCTGCCCACGATATTGCCCAAAAGGAGCATCCCACCAATCAGGGCCAGACCGCCCATACCGGTGACGGTCAGCGCCATGCGCGCGCCCTGCCGACCTTCTTCGAGATGCTTCCAATAGCCGATGAGCAGGAAAGAGGATAGCGATGTCATCTCCCAAAAGATGAGAAGCATCAATATATTATCAGAGAGGACAATCCCCACCATCGCGCCCTGGAAGAGCAGCAGATAGGTGAAAAACTCGCCCATATTGTCGTTGCGAGAGAGGTAGAACCGCCCATAGGTGATGACCAAAAGGCCGATGCCCAAGATCAGCGCCGCAAAGAAAAAGCCCAGCCCGTCGACAAAGAAATTGGCATTGAGGCCAAGCGAGGGGATCCATTCGACCCGAGCTTGGATGACCTCCCCCGCCAGGACGGTGGGAAGATGGGTCATCAGGCCAAGAAACGCTGTCAGGGTGACAAAGAACGTCGCCATCGCGCAGGCCTGACGCCCGGCTTGATTCATCAACCCCGGAAGCAGGGCCCCAATGAATGGCAGCGCTACAATGAGAAAAAGCGACATGTCAAATCAGCCCCTGGACTTTGCGTCTCACGTTCAGGTGAACTGCGCCACCACCTCACGCCAGAGGGACCTCGCAATCTAAAGCTGTCTATTTCAGGTTTTATTCCTGAAAAACAAGACCCAATCGGCACGTTAGCGGCGGACATATGACGGTTAATGGTGAAAAAATCGTGGATTTCCGCAGGGGGTATGACCCTGGGGCACGTTCCATTGCCCTAGGCGCAAGGGCAATCGTGCGATATCGAGGACGCCCATCGAACCGGAGGCCCCTGCGCTGACTGCTCCACCCTTCTTTGACCTGTCGCACGCCACAGATGGTCTGGCGATGGAAATGACGATGCTTGAGACTGTGGTCGCATCCGGGCAGGCCACCGCTATGCTCTGGCAGGCCCACGCGCCCACACTTGACTTACCGGAGAGGTTCACAACGGCTGCGCCATTCTCAGCGGCAGCCAAGGCCAGTGCTGCCAGAGGTTGGCCCGTGATCCCGCGCAAGACCGGTGGCGGGATCACGCCGCAGGGTCCGGGCGTGCTCAATCTGGCGCTTTGCTTTGAGGTCGCCTCCGGCCAATCGCGGGCGATTTTGGCCAGCTACGCTAAGATCGTGGATCCGATGCGCGCGGCCTTTTCCCAGCTTGGGATTGAGGCCGAGGCGACCTCGGTTCAGGGCAGCTTCTGTGACGGAGATTACAACTTGGCCGTCGAGGGGCGCAAAATCGTGGGCACTGCACAGAGGTGGAGAGGCAGAACCTGTTTGATCCATGCGCTGCTGCTGACAGATCTTGATCTCGCGCCAGCGGTTGCGGCGCTCGCGGACTTCAGCGCGGATCTGGGCCATGACACGGTCTTTCGAGATGACGTCCACTGTCGGTTGGCAGATCTTTTGAAGACGGAGCAGGATCTCACTCAGGCTGCAGTTGATGCGCTGTGGCAGGCCGTTTCAGAGGCAGGCTACGTGCCGTTTGCCCCCTGAGACCGCAACGCTTTCAAAAGCGACAGGATCATGGCATCACGTTGCGCCGCAAGAGCGTCAACGCTGCGGCCGTCTGTGGCCTCTGAGAGGCCCTTGACCAGCATCTCTGCGGTGTCTGCGTCAAGCGTTGGATCGCCCAGATCGGCCCACCAGCCGTTGAATGTGTCGGCGAAGTGATCGCAAAATGCGCGCAGCCCCCCTGCCCCAGCGCCCAGACCAAAGAGCGCCGTGGGGCCCATGGCAGCCCAGCGCAGGCCGGGCCCCGCGCTCATTGCCTTGTCTACATCGCCGACGCTCGCCACCCCGGATTGCACCAGATGGATCGCCTCGCGCCAGACGGCAGCCTGCAACCGGTTGGCCACGTGGCCCGGCACCTCTTTGTTCACGCGGATCGTGACCTTGCCGATATCTTCGTAAAACGCCTCTGCCGTGGGTATGACATCGGGATCGGTGCGGGCGTTGCCCATGACCTCGACCAACGGGATCAGATGCGGCGGGTTGAACGGGTGGCCCAGAATGAAGCGGGCGGGGGTCTGCCAGCCTTCCTGCATCTGGCCGAGCGTCAGCCCCGAGGCAGAGCTCGCGACCACGGCACCCGGCATCAACACGGGCTCTATCTCTGCAAAGGTCGCGTGTTTGACGGGCGCGCGTTCGGGGACGTTTTCTTGCACGAAGCCAGCGCCTTCGACGGCTTGAGCGCCGGATCGCACGAAGGCCACGCGATCAGGATCGCCGCGCCGGGTCAGGCCCAACTCGGCCATCGTAGGCCAGGCGCGTTCGACATAGGCGCGCACATTGGCCTCCGCTTGCGGGTCGGGATCAAAGATGGTGACGGACCGACCAGAGGCTAGGAAAAGAGCGGTCCAACTGGCGCCGATCACGCCAGCGCCTAGGACGGCTGTGTGGGAGGTCGACATCAGAAAAGTCCCGGATTGAGTGGTGAGGCCGCTGTCATGCCGCCATCCAGTGTGAAGAGCTGACCGGAGGCAAAGGCCGCCTCATCAGAGGCGAGCCAGACGGCCATGGCGGCGATGTCTTCGGGTTGGCCAAAGCGGCCCACGGGGTGGCGGGCGATGGCGTCGTTGCGGGCCGCGCTTGGGTCCTTGGCCAGATCAAAGCCCGCCTCCAGCATGCCTGTGTTGATCCAGCCGGGGCAGATGGCGTTGCAGCGGATCCTTGGCCCATGATCGACGGCGATGGACCGCGTGAGCCCGTGCACGAAGGCCTTGGAGGCGTTGTAGAGCGCCATGGAAGGATCGGCCACCTGCCCGGAGATCGAGCCGATATTGATGATGGACCCTTGCTCCATGACCGGGATGAAGGCGCGGCAGATATTGAAGACGCCCTTACAGTTCGGCCCGATCACGGCCTCCCAATCGGCATCCGTGCTCTCGGCGACGGTCTTTTCCACCTGAACGCCGGCATTGTTCACAAGGATATCCATGGGCTGCACAACCTGCGCCACGGCCGCGGCGTCTGTCACGTCAAGCGTATGCCAGGCCACGGATTCAGGCAGGTCATCCGGCCTCGGCCCGCGCCCACAGGTGGTGACAGCGGCCCCTTCGCTGACGAATGCAACGACAATGCCGCGTCCAATGCCTTGCCGCCCACCGGTGACGAACGCGTGCTTGCCCGCGAGCCGTGTCAAAGGCGCATCTGCTGCACTTGCGCGCTCAGCCCTCCGTCGATCACCCAAAGCTGGCCCGAGGCATAGCGGGCCTCGTCACTGGCCAGCCAGTTCACCAGATTGGCGATGTCATCGGGCGTGCCATAGGTACGCATCGGGTGTACATCGCGCATCGCCTGGCGCAAGGTCTCTTCGCTTTTGCCCGTGCCGCCCACGGCATCGCCGGAAAAGAAACTCTGCATCATGGGCGTGTCGACATAGCCCGGGCAGATCGCGTTGACACGGATGCCTTCCGGCCCGTGATCGCAGGCCATGGCGCGGGTCAGAGCATGCACGGCGCCCTTGGTCGCGCAATAGGCTGCAAGGCCGGGATCCGCGATGAAGCCATCATATGAGCCGAAATTGATGATCGAGGCCGAGGCGCCAGCCGAGGCCGCCTTGCGCATGAGCGGCAGCGAATGCTTTGACGTCAGAAACGTGCCAGTGACATTCACGGCAAAAGAATGGTTCCACTCTTCCAAAGAGGTTTCTTCGATGGTCTTCTCAATCTCGATCCCGGCGGCGTTGACCAGAATATCCAGCTGACCGGCTTCGTCCCCCACATGCGCCATGGCCGCCTGAACGCTAGGCTCCGATGTGACGTCAAGCTGCACAAAGCGAGACTCTCCGTCAGGAGAGGAGAGCGAGCCCGCCGCACTCAAATCCGCCGCGAACACCGTCGCCCCTTCCCGCAAAAACCGGTCGCAAATCGCGCGTCCAATGCCGCCGCGCCCGCCGGTCACAAGCGCGACCTTGCCCTCTAGCATCCCCATCATCCCTGTCCTCCCTCTGGTGGGTAGCGGTACTTTGCCGCCGCCACGGTCCAATCCATGTGGTTGCGCACATATTGCTGCGAGGCATCAGACGGCGGGTTGTAGTCCCAATGCTCGCCAGAGCCGGCCCCCATCGCCGCATGCAATGCGCGCCGCGATTTCTGGGTGGCAATCACGGCGTGGCGCAACGCCTCTCCATCCCAGCGCTCCGCGACTTCAGCAGCAAAGGCCTGCGCGGCATTGTGATAGGTAAGATCACCCACCACGTTCCGACGCTCCAACGGGTCAGCATCGAGATCGTAAAGCTGCGGCGGATCTATGTCGCAATGAATGTATTTGAGCGCGCCGCGGCGGATCATGATCACTGGATAGGGGGTCATTTCGGCGCAGTATTCCCCGATCGCCACGTCTTCTGGATCCGCGTCTCCGCGCGCCAGCGGCATGAGGGATCGACCATCAACCGGCTCTCCGAATATCGAGGCATCCCCGCCCGCGATCTCGATGAAGGTCGGGACAAGATCGAGCAGCGAACAGGCATTCACGGCGGTGCCTTGCTGAACGCCCGGCCCCGCCATGATCAGCGGCACGCGCGCGGAGTGCTCAAAGAAGTTCATCTTGTACCACAGGCCACGCTCACCCAGCATGTCACCGTGATCGGCAGTGACGATGACAATCGTGTTGTCCAGCTGCCCGATATCGTCGAGCGCTTTGACCATCGCGCCCACCTTACTGTCGAAATAGCTGACATTGGCGAGATACGCGCGGCGGGCGCGGCGCACCTCTTCTTCTGTGAGCGGCACGTAAGACGCCTCAATCCCGTCCATCACGCGGCGGGAAAACGGATCCTGTTCCTCCAGCGGCGGTACGAATTCCGGCATGTCGATCTCATCATCAGAATAGAGATCCCAGAATTCGGGCTTGGCCACGTAAGGATCGTGCGGGTGGATGAAACTGGCCACGAGACAGAAGGGCTGCCCCTGCCCGGCGCCCGCATCCCGGCCTCGATAAATGAGCCAACGGCGGGCGGCAAACTCCACCTCGTCATCGTAATCGGTCTGAAACGTGGCCACCGCCACGCCGCTTTCCTTGACGGTCTGCATATTGTGATACCACTTGTCGATCCGCTCGTCCGCGGCTTCCCAATCTGGGGTCCAGGCGAAATCAGACGGGTAGATGTCGGTGGTCACCCGGTCCTGAAACCGATGCTTCTGATCAGGGCCGACAAAATGCATCTTACCCGACAGGCATGTCCGATAGCCCAGAGCCTGCAAGTAATGGGCGAAGGTCGGCACACTGGCGCGGAATTCGCTGGCATTGTCATAGGCCGCGATCCGGCTGATCAGCTGGCCGGACATGAAGGCAAAACGCGAGGGTGCGCAAAGGGGCGAATTGCAATAGGCCGCATCAAACCGCATGCCGCGCGCGGCCAGAGCATCCATATGCGGGGTTTTCGCCACCTTGTGCCCGTAGGCCCCGGTGAAATGCGGGGCCAATTGGTCAGCCATGATGACGACGATATTGGGTGTCTTCAATTCAGTGCTCTTTCATAGGCGTCGAGCACAAGGCCGTGGAAATGATGCACAGCATGCTCAGATTTTCCCGAGCCCGTGGGATCATTCACGATGCGGCCCTGAGAGAACGCAGGCGTGTTCATGCCGCGCTGCACGCTTTCCACCAGTGAGATGTCTTCGACCTGCAGCACCTCGTCGAGGTAGCGGATCGCGTCAAGTTCCATCGGGTCAGGTTCAGGCGTCTCAAGAAAGAAATCATAGGTCTCGAATGTGCGATCCGGCCCCGCAGGAATGATGTTGAGCACGATCATCGAGGACCGACCGGGATAGCGCATCAGGCAGGTTGTCGGCCAAAGCCACCACACCGCATGGGTGCGCACCGTGGCGTTGGAGACGTCATAGGCCGAATTCGAAGATCCGCCCGCATCGGCCATGTGACTGGAGTAAATGCCATGGGTTGTCACCTTGTAGGTGTCCATATCCACCAGATCGCAGAAATCCTTGTGCGCGGTGGGACAATGATAGCACTCCAGGAAATTGTCGACGACGTTCTTCCAGTTTGACTTGATGTCATAGGTCAGCCGGTGGCCGAAAGTCAGCTGATCAATGTCGGGCGCCCAGTGCTTTATCTCGGTCTCGAGATTGCCCGACACCTCGCGCAGGGGGCGCGCCTCGGGGTCCAGATTAACGTAAATAAAGCCGCAAAACTCCTCCACATGCACCTGATCAAGGCAAATATCCGAGGGCACGAAATCATCCAGATGCTCGGTTTCAGGCGCCATCATCAGCTCGCCGCTGAGATTGTAGACCCAGGCATGATAGGGGCACATGATGCGCGTTGTGCGGCCCTCCCCCTGCAGCAATTCATGGGCGCGGTGTTTGCACACATTGTAGAAGGCCCGCAGCGTATTGTCGCGATCCCGCACCACGGCCACGGGCATGCCCGCGATATTGACCGTCACGTAAGAGCCCGGCTTGCGCAACTTTTCCACGTGGCAGACCCATTGCCATGTGCGCGCGATGATCGCCTGCAAATCCGCCTTGTACCAATCGGACGACACATAGGCATCGGCATGAAGCGACATCGAGTGTCCGGAATTGGGCGAATACCCTGTTTTGATGCGAGCGAACTCATCACGAGATGGCATGTTCGACATGGCTGACCTCCTGAGCATAAAGGTTGGCTGCGTGGTTTGGCACGCGTTTCCAGAAACAGTTTGCACCACTGAGACCCGCGGTAGATAGACAAAATTGGCCACTCATCTGACTATTTTTGCCAAAACGCGTCGACAGCAGACATTCAGAGCCACACCATCGCTCGGCCCCACCCCCAGCCCCAAAGCCAGACCTACGCCCTGAAATCCCGAAAATTTTCAGGAAATCAAAGGCGCGATCGGCCAGATGTTTCACGCTCAGTAAGACTTTTCGCCGTAGGTCTGCGGTGTAAAGCCAAGGTGAGACGCCCACCCAACGTGACACGCCCTATGACACGCTTTCTGATCCTTTTACTCGTTGCCGCACTTGCTGTGCCGCTGCCTGCTGTTTTTGGCCCCCTTCATGCGTCCGATGTGCCCGTCACCCTAGACGGCAAACGCAAGATCAACCTGTCGGGACGTCAGAGGATGCTCTCGCAGCGCATGGCAAAAGCCGCGTGTTTTGCCTCCATTGGCGTGCAGACAGACGCGCATCTCCAACAGGTCCGCGATGCGCATGCGCTTTTTGACAGGACTTTGGCCGGATTGCGTAGCGGCGACAGTGAACAAGGAATGAAGCCTGAAAAGGCCCCCCGCATCCTCGAAGAACTTGCCGGTGTGGAGGCGCTTTGGACACCCTATGGTGCCTTGGTCGCCGGGGCCTCTACCAGTGGCGAAGCGGCGCAAGCGGCGCTGCCTCAGATTGCAGAGTTGAATGTATCAGTGCTGCTGCAGATGAACAGAACCGTGGGAGAGTTTCAGCGCCATTACGCCGGGACCGGCGAGATTCACCCGGTTGTGGCTTTGGCGCTCAACATTTCGGGTCGTCAGCGTATGCTGTCGCAAAAAGCTCCAAAGGAATTTTGCCTGATCCTGGCGGGGCGAGATGTGGCTGCAAATCGTGCGGCTTTGGCCGAAACAGTGGCTTTGTTTGAGAGCGCCCTCCTCGGATTGAGGGAGGGCGACGACGCAATGGGTCTGCCCCCCGCACCCACCGAAGAAATCCGAACGCAACTGCAGACGGTCAGCGACCTGTGGGCCCCGCTGAAAAAGATCTTCGACGCCGTGAGCGCGGGAGCTACGCCAAATGCCCGCGAAATCGAACAAGTGGCGCGCGACAACAACCCTCTGCTCGAGGAAATGAACGAGGCTGTTTGGATGTATGACCAACTCTAGTCAGGCAAGGCCCAGCTTCGGTTCACAGAAGGAATTCGATGTCATTTAAAACCACCCTGAACCTGATCGTAATAGGTCTATGCGCGGCGGCCGTATCACTGGCTATGCTGCGCCTTTTTTCGGCATGGGACGATCGCTTGCAAGCGCGCGCCAATCTTGAGGCCGTGCCCAAACTTCTGGACATCAAAACGATTTTGGACGCTTTGACGGCGGAGCGATTGTATGTCTACGCCATCACCGTTTCGTCGAAGCAAATCGACGAGGACGGATTGGCGCAAGCCATGGCTTCTTTTGAAGTGAGAGACCTTTTGATCAACAATGCTCTGGTTCGACAAGATCCGGACCTGCGCACACGGGCGCTTGAACAGGCCGACGCCTACAATACCGCGCGGATGGCTGCCCTCAAGGCCGCTCAGACATCGGCGTTTCTCCGCGATGTTTCGGCGGGGGACGTTTGGTTGGACGCAGCCCGCAATTATGACGCCCTCTTCCGTCATGCCAAACAGAAGAAGGCGCAAAACAATCCGACGATTGCACGTCTCGTCGAGGAAGTCGGCCAGATGGAGCTTGCTATCGCCGACGACGCCCTGGAAATGGCCGGACTTCTGGCATCGCGCCAGTTCTTCAGCGCGGAAAATGTCGCCACGTTGGCGCGTCATGAGACCAAATATGACCTTGCGCTCACGCGCATGGTGGAACTGACGCAGAATGCTCTGCCCAGCTTAGCAGAGCAGGCGAGGACATTTGTCGCAGAGTTTGAGGCCGGGTATCAGGTCCCAAGGGCCGCAATCCTCGAGGTCGGCATCAATGGCGGGGACTATCCAGACCATGCCAACCCACAGGACTGGTTGACGCTGACCTACAAGGCATTCGCCCATCTCAAGACCTTCCGAACCGAGGCATTGTCTTTCGTTCTGGACTATGAAGAACAGGGCCTGGCACAGGCTGACAAGGCTTTCCTGATCTCCGCTCTGATCATTGGTCTAACCCTGCTGGGCAGTCTTGTTGCATTGCTTGTGGTGATCTTCATGGTGGTGAGGCCGTTGAAAAAATCCGTGGGCGTGGTCGAAAAATTGGCCAACGGGAACGTCGATTTCTCACTTGCAGGGTTCCCGCGCCACCACGAGTTGGGTGCGTTGACGCGGGCTATTCATTCCCTCCGTGATGCAGAGCGAGAGGCCCGCGCCGATCGCGCGGCTCGCGCAGAAACAAATATGCAATTGATCGCGTCCGTGGACAACGTGGTCTCAGCGGCAGCCCTTGGCGACTTCACCCAGACCATTGAACCGCCCGAGGGCGAGCGTGATGCAGCTACAGAGGCGTTGGTGAATGGCGTGACGCAGCTTTGCGAGATTGTCCGGGAGTTTGCACATGATGTCGATCGGGCTGTGGACGCTTTGCAGGAAGGCGACCTGACCTATCGCTCTGAGCGATCCTATGAAGGGCTTTTCGGCGATGTCACAACCGGCGTTGCCCAGTCCATGATGCGCGTGCGGGAGATCGTGGGCGATGTGCAAAATGCGGCCGGGCATATCGATCATATCGCGGATGGCATTTCAACCCGCGCCGAAGAGTTTTCGGCGCGCACCTCACAGCAAGCCGCGCTGGTCGAGGAAAGCCAAACAATCATGTCAGAGCTCTCAGAGAGAGTGACGCGCAATCGCGATGCCGCAAGCGATGCCGCCAAAGCCGGGCAAATCGTCGTGGACCAGGCTGTCTCCGGGGTTCAGATGATCGACAAAACATCGGCAACCATGGCTCTGGTTGAGAAAGGCTCAAAAGACATCTCAGACATCGTGACCATGATCGAAGAAATTGCGTTCCAGACGAACATCTTAGCTTTAAACGCGTCGGTCGAGGCCGCGCGCGCCGGCTCCGCCGGCAGCGGCTTTGCCATTGTCGCACAAGAAGTGCGGTCTTTGGCGCGGCGCGTCTCTGAGGCGGCCAAGACCATCGGCGATCTAATAACCACCAGCGTGGGCCAGGTTCAGGAAGCTGCCGGATCCGTGCGCGACACCAATACGGCTCTGCGCCACATCAAAGATGAGATTGCAAGCGTGGTTCATGCGGTAAAAACCATTGCCACTCTCAGTCAGGAACAAGCGGCAGGTGCGGCGCAGGTTGCGGGCCGTTTTGAGGATTTCAGGGCCTCGGCCGAAACCAATCAGCAGATGGCTAACAGCAATCAGGCCACTGCTGACGACCTCGGCCAGAGCACTGCCAATATGCTGGCGCAGGTGTCGTTCTTTCAAACAGGCATGCTGGACACGCCGCAGACGATCCCGAATGACGACGCGGCGTGAGCCGCCATGTCTCCGGCCAGGCTCAGGTGGCGCCGCTGCGCATGCCCAGCCCCAGTTGCATGAGCATTCGGCGCACGGGCCCAAGGCTATAGAGCGCATCAAGACCCTGTGCCCGGGCATCGCGCAGCATCTGGCCTTTTGCCATAGACGCCCGATTGAGCGCGTCAATGCCGGCAACTCGGATCGCAACCTCGGCATGGCGGCGCGCGTGATAGACCTCCAGCATGGCGCGATCGCCAAGGGTTTCGGGCGCGGCGAGCGCCAGATCCAAAAGCGCTGAGAGATCGGCCAAAGACATGTTCAACCCTTGCGCACCAATCGGCGGTACAACATGGGCCGCCTCGGCCATCAGGGCCGTCCTCTCGGCAGACATGCGCGCGGCAAGCTGGCTGATGAGCGGCCAGATGGTGCGCCGCGACACAAGAGTCAGCGGTCCCATGATCCCGCAACTGCGCGCGGTCATTTCCGACTCGAACGCCGCCACGGGAAGCGCGGCGAGCCTTTGCGCTTCTGCGCCTCCCTCCATCCAAACAACCGCAGAGCAGTGTTTTCCGTCATGATCGGGCAGGGGCACCAGCGTGAAGGGCCCTCCGGAGCGGTGGATCTCGGTCGAGACATTCTGATGCGGCTCCGGGTGCGTGACGGCGAAGGCCAGCGCCTTTTGACCGTAGCGCGTGGTCGTCACCGGGATGCCCACCGCCTCGCGCACAGTGGAGCCGCGCCCATCGGCACCGATCAAGAGCTTGCAGCGCACGGAGGTGCCGTCGGTTAGACGCACGCGCGCCTCGCTTTCCCGCGTCAGAAGCGAGGCAACGCCCGCGTCTGTGCGAAGCTCAACGCTGTCTAACTCTTCGACACGGGCGACCATCTCGCGCCGGAGGAACCAGTTGGGCACGTTCCATCCAAAAGGCTGATCTGAGATATCGGCTGCATCGAACTCGCGCACGACGCGGGGGCGAGGCTCCACCCCGCCGGCGTCGATGATGCGCATGACCTGCAGGGCGCTTGGCTCTTGCCCGAGCTTTTCCCAAACACCGGTCGTCTCTAGCACGTGGCGGCCCGGCTGCAGGATCGCAGTGGTGCGCAAATCCGCGCCCTCGGCCCCGCGATCGGTGATGGGGGCTGTGGGATCAACGCAAAGCACGCGAAACCCCGCGGACCCAAAAGCGCATGCGGCGGATAACCCGGCGACGCCGGCGCCTGAGATCACGATATCAACCGATTGCTTGGCCATGACGCTCCCCTTTCACCCCATATGTCGGCCGCATCATCGCTTGAGACCACCGGCGGATTGCCGCATCTGCGCTCAAAGCAGCCCCAGGAAGTGCGTGAGATCGTCGGTGTGAAATTCAATGTGGTTGGCGTCAGGGCGCGTGGGCGCCACGAGCACGGTGCGCATGCCCAGGGCGTGCGGAACGGCGAGGTTACGCGGCTCGTCTTCGAACATCGCCGCGCGCTCTGGTGAAATGCCGTCGCGGGTGAAAACCTTGTCGAAAGCCGCTCGTTCCGGTTTGGGCTGAAAATCGGCGTGCTCCACCCCGTAGATGGCATCAAAGAGGCCTGAGAGGCCACGCGCTTCGATCACGCGCGCGGCATAGGGCGCACAGCCATTGGTGTAGACAATCTTGCGCCCGGGCAGATCGCGCACGCGGGCGGCGAGCTCGGGATCGGGCGTGAGGGCATCAAAGGAGATCTCATGCACATCCGTGAGATAGGGTGCGGGATCGACATCATGTTCGCGCATCAGACCGGCCAGCGTGGTGCCGTATTCGGCCCAGTATTTCTGGCGCAGATGATCGGCCTTGGCGCGGTCCACGCCGAGCGCGTCCATCACGTATTGCGTCATGCGCAGCTCGATCTGATCGAAGAGACACATGTGTGGTGGATAGAGCGTGTTGTCGAGGTCAAAGACCCAGGTGTCGACGTGGGAGAAATGATCCTTTGGCATCGAGGTGGAAACTAGCGCGGGTGGTGGCGGGGGCCAGCACCGAGGGGCGGAACGATCAGGCGGTCGCCTGGGAGAAGCTGAGACGCGATCTGGCGCAGGTGATCGCGGCGGAAAGCGATACAGCCGGCTGTCGGGAAACCCGGACGGCGCCATTGATGCACGAAGATGCAAGAGCCCTCGCCGGGTGTGGCATGGGGATAGTTCCAATCCGTGACCAAGACCAAATCATAGAGCGGATCGGCCCGGCGCATGACCTCGTGCGAGGCCGGATGCGGCGCTCGCACCGGCTGATTGTAATCGGCATGCGCGGGATCATCGCACCAAAGATCGCCCGGCCTCATTGGCGTGGCCCAGGCGTTGGGCGCAGCCATCCGATCCGGACGGTAGTGCAGCGCCACGATTTTATGCGTGCCCACGGGCGTTGCTCCGTCGCCTTCATTCTTTAGGATTTTCAAGCCCCCGTGGCCCAGAACACAGGGATAGATGCGTCCGAGAAACCGCACGCCGCGGGGTGTTAGGACCAAGTCATGCGGGGTCACGATGCGCTCACAGGGCGGTCAAAAGAAGCTCACTCAGGGCTCATTCGGCGGCTTTGACCACCGAAGTAAAGGGCTGCCAGGCGCGCTGACCGGGCACGTGTAGACTAAGGGTATCGCCCACGCGCAACATCCCTTCCCGTTCGACCCAAGCCGTCACACCGCGGCGACCCTCGGCCACTTTGGCGAATTTGCGGCCATGTCCCGGGTGATCCTTTTCGATCTCACGACCGGGATAGCCGCAGGGGAAATTCTGCATGTCGATCACAATGGTCGTGCCGTCCTGGTTTTGCAGACGGCTCGACGGCGGGACATGGCTGAAATCATCAATGCCGTCGATCACGATAGATGCGCCCAGCCATTCGGGCTCGATCCTTTCAAGGCCCAGGTCGGAGGCAATGAGCGCCAGCTCTTCCGCGGACACAACCGAAAACTGACGCACGTTGCGGATCTCTGTGCCCTCGTCATGCATCTCACGCACCCGCACGCAGGACGGCCGCGTCAGGCCAGAATGCACGGCGCCTTCGTGGCCCGCATAGGTCGCCTTTATCGCTGTCTGCGGGGCGGATCGGATGTTGTCTTTTTGGCTTTTCACATGACCAAGCCAGACGATTTTGGCGGTGATATCGGTGGGGTAGAGAGGATTGGGCATGACAAATTCCTTTCTCAAGTGAAGCGCAGCATCTGACGAAGTGAAAGGGCGGTCAACCCCGCGGAACGTCTTGGTCTGAACGTCGGTTTACACGGTCAGGGTGAAGAACAATCGGCGGAATGGAAACAGCACCGAGCCGTCATCGCGTACGGGATAAGCCGCGTGCATGACATCTTCGTAGCGTTTGATGAGGTCGGCCTTTTCGTCGGGCTCCAACGCTTGCAAAATCGGCCGTGCATAGGTGCTTTCCGTGAAGCGGCGCACGGGATGGCTGCCAGCTTCGGCCACGAGGCGCTGGTAGTACTCTGTCTCCCACAGGCGGAAGCGGCCGCGGGGGGCCAGGAGCTCTTCGTATTTCACCGGCGCCATGACGCCGGGCGTGCCCGCCATTTCGATCCTGCCTGGGAACATCTCATCGACCAATGTGCGCCAGACGCGGTGCGATGGTGCTTTGTTCTGATGCGGCATCTGGACCGCAAGGGTCGCGCCGTTGCCCAGCATGTTGGCCAGGCGCGGCATCAGCGCCTCGTGGTTGCCGACCCAATGCAGCGCGGCATTCGATACGATCAGGCCCGGCGCTTTGGCGGGGTGCCAATCGCGAATATCGACCTGCTGCAACTGGGTATAGGCCTGACTTTGCTGGGCTTTTTCCAGCATGGCCGGCGAGGCATCCACTCCGATAAGGCCCCGGCCTGCCGTGCGGGCGCGCAGGGCATCGCCCATGGCGCCATTTCCACATCCCAGATCGTAAATATCACCACTGCCCATCGCAGGCACGGCATTGAGCAAATCCAGCCCGGGCCGTAGCCGCAAATCGTGAAACCGGGCATATGCGCCCGGGTTCCAATCTTTACTGCGAAGGGCTTCCGTCACGTGGAAGGTTCAGGCTCCATGCCACCGGCATCCGGATCCCGCTTGGGCTTGGTTTTGGGGACGGCCGTCAACGACGGCGTACCGCTATCGTCTTTGCTGGCTGGAGTGGGCGTGTCATCTTCATCCTCTGGCGGCTCGCCACGGATGACACGCTCGATCTCTTCACCGGTCAGGGTCTCGTATTCCAAGAGACCTTGTGCCAAACGCTCCCAATCATCCTTCTTCTCGGTCAGGATCTCGAAAGCACGCTCATAGGCGGTATCGATCAGGCGCTTCACCTCTTCTTCGATCAGCTCTTTGGTGCTGGCAGAGACAGAGAGACCGCCGGCGGCATTGCCCATATAACCTTCATGGGCTTGCTCATAATCGACATTGCCGACCTTATCGGACATGCCCCAGCGCAGGACCATGGCACGAGCCAGGCCGCTGGCCTGCTGAATGTCACCGGCCGGGCCGTTAGAGACATTGTCTTCGCCGTATTTGATGATCTCAGCCGCTTTACCAGCCATGGTCATGGCGAGCTTTTCCTCGCACTCAGACCGGTGCCAGTTGAGGCGGTCGATCTCGGGCAGGCTGACCACCATACCCAACGCGCCGCCGCGTGGAATGATCGTGGCCTTGTAGACCGGATCACATTGCGGCAGCGCGAGCCCCACGACGGCGTGTCCCGCCTCGTGATAGGCTGTCTTTTCCTTTTGATCGTCGGTCAGGACCATGGAGCGGCGTTCCGCGCCCATCATCACCTTGTCCTTGGCATTTTCAAAATCCGGCATCGTCACGAAACGACGTCCGACACGGGCGGCCATTAAGGCAGCCTCGTTCACCAGATTCGCGAGATCCGCGCCAGAGAAGCCGGGCGTACCGCGTGCAATGATGCGGAGGTCCACGTCGGGGCCGAGCGGTGTTTTGCGTGCATGCACGCCAAGGATCTTCTCGCGGCCCTTGATGTCCGGGTTCGGCACGGTGACCTGACGGTCAAAGCGGCCCGGACGGAGAAGCGCGGGATCGAGAACATCTTTACGGTTCGTGGCCGCGATGATGATCACGCCTTCATTGGCTTCAAAGCCGTCCATCTCGACAAGCAGCTGGTTTAGCGTTTGCTCGCGCTCGTCATTGCCGCCGCCGTAGCCTGCGCCACGGTGACGACCGACGGCGTCGATCTCGTCGATGAAGACGATGCAAGGCGCGTTTTTCTTGGCTTGCTCAAACATGTCACGGACACGGGAGGCACCCACACCGACGAACATCTCGACAAAGTCCGAACCGGAGATGGTGAAGAAGGGCACGCCTGCTTCGCCCGCTACAGCCCGCGCAAGAAGCGTTTTACCGGTGCCGGGAGGGCCTACTAAAAGCGCGCCTTTGGGGATCTTGCCGCCCAGACGGGAGAACTTCTGCGGGTTGCGCAGGAATTCCACGATCTCGTCAAGCTCGTCCTTGGCTTCATCAATGCCTGCGACATCATCAAAGGTCACGCGGCCATGCTTTTCGGTCAGCATCTTGGCCTTGGACTTGCCGAAGCCCATCGCGCCGCCACCACGGCCACCCTGCATGCGGTTCATGAAGTAGATCCACACGCCGATCAGCAGCACAAATGGCAGCAAAGAAATCAAGAAAGTTTGGAAACCAGACTGTTCCTGAGGCTGCGCGGTGACTGGAATGCCCTCTTGAATGAGCGCGGGCGTCAGTTCAGCGTCTTCGGGTTTGATGGTCGAGTAGTCGCGACCATCGGTGCCACGGAAGCGCACGTTTTCGCCATCAAGCGTCACAGAGGACACGGCGCCATCTTGAACGGACTGCATGAAGTCAGAATACGCAACCCGTTCATTTTGCAAATTATTTCCAGATCCACTGAACAGGTTAAAGAGGGCCAGTATCAAAAGGAACAGGACCAGCCAGAATGCAATGTTGCGCGCGTTACCCAAGGAACGTCTCCTAAAAAAGTGGGAATAGCTTCCGCTATCATAAGCTCTTACAGGTATAAATAGCGATCATTGGTAGAGGTTCAATGCGCCATCAGTGTGGCGAAGTCGTCGCATGCGCGAGGCACCAGCGTTGCCGTCCACCCGTTTTCGAGGCCAGCGAGGGGCGCTGCAAGCAGTGTCTCACCTCGCCAGACCGCTGGAGTGGCGATCAAAGAGCGGGCGGGCAGCGCGACAAACGCGCGATCCGGGCAGTGGCGCAACCCCGCCTCGCCGAGGGCACGAACGCGATCGTTTTTGCTGCTTGGGCCCGTGACCAACCAGCGGCCATCCCAAAGCGCGCCGGGCTCAACCGAGCTGTCTATCAGGGCGCCAGCTTCGCGTGTGATGCGAAGGGTGCCTTTGGTATGGCTGACGTCACAGCCTTGCAAGGTGGCATTGCGGCCTGCTCTGATATCCCGCAGCAGCGCGGTGAGGGCTGGCCCACGCGGAGGGTAGTCTGCGCCGGTGATCCAGTGCATGGAGGCAAGGATCAGACGGCGTGCCAGCTCATCTGGCAAGGCGTCAAACCCGGCCTCTTCGATGACGACATCCCCCAGCTCTGTCCGCGCAATCTGGCGGGCGGATTGCAGCATCACAGTGTGCAGCGCATCGCGGGCCTCAGCAAGATGACCGGAGACTTCGGCGAGCGTTTCGATGGAGATGCCGAGGTCTGGCAGCGCGGCGCGGATGCGGCTGCGATCATAGGCGGGATCGCTGTTGGCAGCGTCCTCAACCCATGCAAGACCTTTGGCACGCAGATGATCGCGCAGGGCGTCACGGCCGCACGAAAGCAAGGGCCGGGCGAAGGTGATGCCATTTTGCGCCCAGGTCTTGCGCATCGCGGCCAGGCCATCGACCCCTGCCCCGCGCGCCAGACGCATCAGAAACGTCTCTGCCTGATCGTCCTGCGTGTGGCCGAGGGCAATGACGGAAATGGTCTTTGCCGCGGCCCATTCAGACATCAGCGCATAACGTGCGCGGCGGGCTTGATCATGGAGGTTGCCAGTGCTGTCTGTGCGCTCCCAATGCAGCGTGTCATGGGGCACATCCCACGCGCTGCAGAGCTGCGCGACGCCGTCGGCTTCCGCGGCCGCCTCGGCCCGCAGTCCATGGTTCACGGTGACGGCAGAGACCTCTGGGCCGTCTGAGGCGCGCCAATTGCAAAGAAGGGAGAGCAAGGCCAGGGAGTCACTGCCTCCAGATACGGCGACAGCGATGTGATCGGGTGTTTTTTCGGCGAAGAAACCGCGCAGAGCGGCGTGCAGCGGATCAGAGGACGGCGTCACGCGATGTCACGGACAGCTCAGGCGCGCCCGTTCTGCTTCCGCATCTGCGGCAGCCAGACCACCGGGGAAGCGCACGCTGACCTCAGATAGGGTCACGCAGGCCTCATCCACTTGCCCGATACGGCCCAGCGACCTGCCCAAGAGAAAGAGCGCCTCGGGCGCCTTTGCGCCGTTGGGATCCGCGCTGAACGCATCCAGATACGTGCGCGCGGCCTGGGTGTTTTCGCCCGCACCTTCGAGCGCCGCACCCCGCAGGATGCGCGCATCGGTGGTCAACGGGCTTCCGGGATAGGCATTGAGAAACGCCTCGAACTGGGTGGAGGCACCGGCAAAATCTCCTTGGTCGAGGGCGGCCACGGCGCTGTCGAAATCGTCTTGTTCGACCATGGCGAGCTGAACCCCGTCACCGTCGGAGCCGCTGGGCTCTGTCTGCGGCTCGGGCTTGGCCACGCCGGACGTCGTCGGCTCTATGCCGCCCAGGGTCGTGCCCTGGCCAAGCGCTGCAATATCACAATCGGCTTCCAATTCGCAGATGCGAAACTCCAGATCCCCGATTTGGTTGGTGCCATCGCTGACAACGCGGTCAATGCGGAATTGCAGCTGTTCGGTCAGCGCGGTGAGACGGATCATCTCTTCTTCGATGGCGTTGACGCGATCAATGGTGGATCCACCCACAGATTGCGTGGACACGCCGCCTGTGGTGCTCAGCTCGCGTTTGAGCTGCTGGATCTCAACGAAGAGCACAGAGAGCTCTTGCCGGATATCGGCCAGTGTCTGCGCGCGGTCCTGCGCCTGCGCGCCCGTGCTACCGATCGTGATCAACGCCAGAAAAGTGACCGCACTGAGGACCCTTACCATGATCTTCGCCTCGTCAGCTTACTGGCCCGGCAGAGACCACTGTGACCGCGCGGCGGTTTTTAGCGTAGCAGGCTTCTTCGCTGCAGATCTCAATGGGGCGTTCCTTGCCGAAAGACACGATGCGCAGCCGCGTTTCGGCCACTCCTCGGCTAACGAGATATTCCTGCACCGCGTTGGCGCGGCGGCCACCCAAGGCGAGGTTGTAATCTCGTGTGCCCTGCTCGTCGGCATGTCCTTCGATCAACGCGTTGAATTCGGTGTTGGTATTGAGCCAATCGGCCTGGGCATCCAGAATGGCACGGCCTTCCGTCGTTAAGGTCGATTGATCGACCACGAACAACACGCGATCCCCAACAGTCTGCTGAAAATAGGCGGGGGATCGCGGATCAGACACGTCGCCCGCGCCTGAAATCAGATCAGAGCCATCAGCGCCTCTGCCGAATAGGTTGCTGTTTGAACAGGCCGATACGATCAAAACCGTGCCGATCAACAGGAATTTATACAGTATATTCATGTGCTTGCCTCATGCATTTTTATGCGCTGCCAATGTTCACCTTGGTCTGCGCACGCCTTAGCACATATTGCCGGCTTTGGGAACGGATCGATTGCGCCGATCCGTTATTCTTGCAATGGCGACCAGGCGGGATCGGACGCGCCGGTGCTCGTCGCCACCTGACGCAGGTTGCGGCCTGTAATGTCGACCGAATAGAGGTTCGAGCTGCCTTGTTCGCCTTGGGTTTCGCGGGTGAACATGATCACACGTCCATTGGGCGCCCAGGTCGGGCCTTCGTCCAGGAAGGAGGCTGTCAGCAGGCGTTCCTCGCTGCCGTCGGTGCGCATCACACCAATGTGAAAACGGCCTTTGGACTGTTTTGTGAAGGCGATGAGATCGCCGCGTGGCGACCAGACGGGCGTGCCATAGCGGCCTTGACCAAAGCTGATGCGACGCGCTTCGCCGCCCGCGGCGGGCATCACGTAGATCTGGGGCGTGCCGGAGCGGTCGCTTTCAAACACGATCTGGCCACCATCTGGGCTGAAGCTGGGGGCGGTCTCAATGGAGGGCGCGCTTGTGAGCCGGTCGCTGCGCCCGGTCCCGAGATCCATGCGGAAGAGATCGGTGTTTCCGCTCTGCGACAGGCTGTAGACAAGGCTGCGGCCATCAGGCGCAAAGCGCGGGGCAAAGCTCATGGTGCCTGCCTGGCTTTCCAGCGGACGACGGCGCGCGCTGCCCACCTCCAGTTCATAGATGCGCGGCTCGCCGGTCTCGTAGCTGGTGTAGAGCACCTTGTTGCCAAGCGGCGAGAACCGCGGCGCGAGGACCAGCGCGTCGGCATCTGTCAGATAGGTCACAGTTGCGCCGTCATAATCCATGATGGCGAGGCGTTTCTGGCGGCTGCCCTTGGGGCCGGTCTCGGACACGAAGACAACGCGGCTGTCAAAGTAGCCGCTTTCTCCCGTAAGACGGCTGTAGACTTGGTCGGCCACCTTATGGGCGATGCGCCGCCAGCCATCTGTGGTGCCGACAAGCTGCAGGCCCTGGCCCAGCTCTTGACCAGCAAAGACATCAAAAAGGCGGAAACGGACGGTCACGCGGCCGGTGGCATCGACATCCACTGCGCCAACGATCAGCGCCTGCGCATTGATCGCTTTCCAGTCGGAGAATTGCACGGGGCTCGCAAAGCTGGTGATGCGGCTGATATGGGCGGCATCGGGGATTTGGCGGAAAAGGCCGGTGCCGTTGAGATCAGAGGCAATGACGCGGGCGATGTTGGCCGAGAGCTCACTGGCGGCTGCGTTGCCGGGCACGAAGGACGGCACGGCATAGGGCAGCGGCTCGATCACGCCTTCGGTGATTTCAATCCTCAGAGGACCCTCTTGCGCGCGCAGGGGCGAGGCCAGCACGGCCACAGCAAGACATAGGCACATAAACAAACGTATCATCTGATCCTCATGTTTTCAGGATTGAACGTAATCTCAATATCCCGCCACTGGCTGTACTTCTCAACCGGTAATGGGAAGCCATTGGCCCCGCAGCGGATGATTGCACGCCGGGCGGCTTCAAAAGCTTGTGAGGCGGCCGCGCCGCTGCCACCCGAGGCGCTCAGCATGCGAATGGAGCCGGTATTGGGGCGACCGTCTTCCAGCATGGAGACCGCCACGATGACCGTGGTGTTGAGGGCATCTGTCGAGAGGCTGCCCACGTTCCAGCATTCCTGCACGGCCACGCGCAGCGCGTCTTTTTCGCCCGAGGTGAGCGGCGGGCCAGAGGGCACAGCCTGGCTGGTCTCATCCGTGCCACCCAAAGCGGCGGCGATGGCATCTTCCACCGCATCGTTGTCACTGTCTGCGGTCTGCGTCTCTTCTGCCTCGGCAGGCTCCGACGGCCGGGTTGGGCGCGCCTGGGGCCGCAATGAGCGTGCGGGAGCTGCGTCATCGGCCTCTGTCACAATGCGCTCAGAGGCGGCCTCTCGCGCGGTTTCTTCCTGGGCCTCCTCGACCTGCTCGGCAGTATCGTCTTCTGTTGTGGCGGCTTGATCCACATCGTCAATAAGCACATCGGGTTCGGGCTGCGCGATGGTCTCTGGAGCGACACGCGGGGCGTCCTCGGGGCGGGCCTCATCGGCAATCTCGGGCACAAGGACAGCCACATCTTCCGACGGCGGCTGCAGCACTGGCGCCTCATCGCTCACATCGGCCTCAACCGGGGCGGGTTGCACGACGTCTGGCGTGGCGTCCGGCTCGGATTGCGCGCTTTGCTCTGGTGTGGCCTGGGTCACGTCTGTGTCGACGGTGGCACTGAGATCGGGCGCCTGGCCAGCCTCCGGCGGTTCCGGCGTGTCAACATTGGCGACCGCCTCGGGTGAGGGCTCGGCCTCAAAGAGCGCGGCATAGTCTTCGGCGGAAATGGCGGTAACTTCGGTCACCTGAAACGGCAACGGATCGGCATTGAAGGTGCCGCCAAAGATCGCCACCGCCAAAAAGCCAACGTGACCCACGGCGGAGACCTTTTGTCCGGTGTCGAGCATCGCCCACATGGCACGTCAGCCGCCATCATCCAGGCGCGGGCCACCCGGCTCAGTGACAAGACCAATATTGGGAAAGCCGCCGCGATTGAGCGCGCCCATAACTTCCATGACCTGCGCGTAAGGCACAGACCCATCGGCGCGCAGGAAAATGCGGTTGCTGTCACGCTCAACGGCGATGGCGCTCAGGCGACCCACGAGTTCATCCCGCGCCACGGGCGTTTCCTGAATGGACACATCTCCTGTCGCGGTCACCGTGACGGTAAGAGGTTCTTCGTCATCCCCCGACAGTGAGTTGGCCGCGGTCTGGGGAAGCTCGACCTCAACCCCCACGGTCATCAGCGGGGCGGCCACCATGAAGATGATCAAAAGCACCAGCATCACGTCGACAAACGGCGTCACGTTGATCTCGGACATCGGGCGAGAGCGCCCCCTGCCCCGACGCCTGCGCCCGCCATCTGAGGATTTCTGAACGACACCCGCACCCATGGATCAGCTGTCCAACTGGCGGCTGAGGATCGTCGAGAACTCATCGGCAAAGGCCTCATAGCCTGCCACGATGCGATCACTGTCGGCGCTGAGCTTGTTGTAGAAAATCACCGCCGGAATGGCTGCGAGCAGGCCAAGGGCCGTCGCCAACAGCGCCTCCGCGATGCCGGGGGCCACCACGGCGATCGAGGTGTTTTGCTGCTCAGCGATCTCGATAAAGCTGTTCATGATGCCCCAGACGGTGCCGAAAAGGCCAATGAAGGGCGCCGTGGAGCCGATGGTGGCCAAGACCGAGAGCCCGCTTTGCAGGCTCTCACTTTCCTTTACGATGGCCACATCCATCGAGCGATCGATCCGCGCGGTGGCCCCGGCGATCATCCCACCGTCATTGCGATGCGAGCGTCGCCATTCTGTCATTCCGGCAGCAAACACGCGCTCTGACTGGCCGGGCGGTTCCGGGCCTATGACCTCAAAAAGTTCATCCAGCGGCTCACCGGACCAAAAGCGTTCATCAAAGCTTTCGGCCTCGACCCGCGCGCGGCGGTATATGATGATTTTCTGAATGATGATCGACCATCCCCAAAAGGATGCGATGATCAGCATCCACATGACGATTTTGACGGTGATCGTGGCGCGGGCATAAAGCCCCCACAGTGAAAAATCGCCCCCATGTGCCAGGGCCAGCGCTTCTGCTTCCATGAGCTTGCTCTAACTTGCCTATCTCTTGCCCAAAGGTCTTGTGTCCGACCTGATTTCGTCGAACTTACCTGAATTGGCGGCAGAACACCATCACAACAGTGTTGGGTTTTGTGTTTCTGACTGGTTTGGCAAAGACCCGCCCGTCACGGCATTGCGAATGGGCAAGACATACGCCGCAAGATCGCTAAACTTGCGGCTGATTTGAGGCCCCGAATGAGACACGCCGCAATGACCAAGAACCTTGCCACGCTGTACATGATCTATGGGAAAATAGCTGCGGGCAAATCCACGCTCGCGGCCGGGCTGGCCCGCAAGGAGCAAACCGTTTTGATCGCACTCGACGACTGGCTGGGCGCGCTTTTTGGCGATCAGATGTCGACCGGGCAGGACTTCATGCATTTCTCCAAGAAGCTGGAGAGTGTCATGGGGCCGCATATCATCAAGCTGTTACAGGCTGGGACGTCGGTCGTTTTAGACTATCCGGCCAATACCGTGGAACAACGTGCGCATATGCGCGGACTGTTTGAAGCCGCCGGGGCCGCGCACGAACTGCATGTTCTGGATGTGCCAGATGAGGTGTGTCTGGCGCGCTTGAAGGCCCGGAACGAAGACGGCGCCCATCCGTTTGCGCCGACAGAGGCGCAGTTTCATGCATTCATGAAGCACTTGTTTCCGCCGACAGAGAAAGAAGGTTTCCAACTGGTCCTGCACTGCTCCTAAAGCGCGCCGTCCAGCCAGGCGACCTTGAGGCGGGCCGCTTGCAGCGCGTCGTCTGCGCTCGAGAACTGTTCCTCGCTGTGATAGCCGACAGGATACCACCCACGCGGGTCTTCGGGATCGCGGCGATACTCCTCAAATCCAAAACTGCCATCCGGCCTTTGAAAGAGATCCACGCAAAGGCCCTCTCCCACCTGATTGATCGACCGGATCACCTTGTTGACATGGGCCATGGGTTACGCCTTTTTTCGCAAGGCATGAACCGCTAACACCGCGCGCCCAATCATTCCGCAAGTTGACGGATCTGATCTGGCAGCCGCGTCGGACGGCCCTCGAGCGTCATGCAAGCCGCCGTGACCTGAGCCGCAAAGAGACGTTCATCGCCGCGCCACACCACCTGATCCATCACCAGCCGCGCGCCCGTCAAAGACGCCACACCTGTGCGCACCTCAAGATCCTCGCCGTAGCGCGCGGGTTTGATGAATTCCGCAGCAATCCGGCGCACTGCAAAGACAACGCCGTCGTAGTCGCGCATCGCCAGCTGATCGATCCCCATCTCAGCCACCCAATCACTGCGCGCACGCTCGATAAACTTCAGAAAATTGGCGTGATACACGATGCCGCCCATGTCGGTGTCTTCGTAGTAGACGCGTACGGCAAATCGATGGTCCATGGGCGACACTCTAGCGAGGAGGATGCGAGAACGAAACCATGTGAGCACCCGTTTTACATGCGCCTTCGCAAAGCTTCGCCCATGCTTGAGAGTTTTAGTGTGGAATTGTCGAAACCCGTGTTAACCATTCGGCATAGACGCGCAGGACGTGACCTGCGCGCAACAACAAGGGACACGAATACTATGCTATCTGAATTCAAGGATTTCATTGCACGCGGCAATGTCATGGACATGGCTGTGGGCATCATCATCGGCGCGGCATTCACAGCGATTGTCGGATCTTTGGTGAGCGATCTGGTGAACCCGATCATCAGCCTTTTCACCGCCGGGCTGGATTTCTCCGGACTCTTTATCATTCTGGGAGAGGGTGAGTTCGCCTCACTGGAAACCGCCGAAGAGTCGGGCGCGGCTGTCTTTGCCTATGGGCGTTTCATCATGGCCGTGATCAATTTTCTGATCATCGCATGGGTGGTCTTCGTCTTGGTCAAAGCCGTCAACCGCATGAAGCCCGCCGAAGAAGAGCCGGAGGCCGAAGAAGAAGATCCAGGCCCCACCGAGATTGATCTTCTCATGGAAATCCGCGACGCCCTCAAAAAGTAAGGGGCAACAGGGCCCCAACACGGGGCCCCGTTCAATTTGGCAGGATGCGCGCCGCGAGCCTCAGCGCATGGGAATTGTCATGGGCCACGGCGGGCATCACCGGATCATAGCTTGCCCGGATAACAGCGGCGATATCCGGGCGCAGGATGATCCTATCGCCGCCGGGCACCTGAGCAAGTGCCGAGGCGTGGTTAAACGCCATATCCGACCAAAGGACAATGGTCTGCACCACCTGACTGAGGGCTAGGGTCTCTGCCGGGATCTGTGACAGTTCTTCATCCATGCGCATAAAGACGAAGGCCGCTTTGATCGCATCAGTCTCGTCAAACCGGAAGAACCGGTACTGGTTGGCCCCCACCTCCTTCAGCCGCGGGATGAGATCGCGCAGATCAGGCACCAGACGATCCAAATCCGGCACGGCCAGAAGCTCCTCCCAATCGCGGAAGAAAAAGAACATCAAATTGACACCGAGCTCGGGGTCGGTCTCAGCCATGCTGTGCCCGGCCAGTTCCACAACCGCCTCCACCGCGCCTTTGACAATAGAGAGTGTCTTGTCATCCACCCCGAACACGACCGGGACGATGGGCCGCCCCCACCTGGCAAAAAGATATTCGCCGCTTTCGCGCGTAAAAAGCGCCTCGATCTGTTCGGCTGTCACTGTCGCTGTCATGAGGGTCGACCTAACACAGCCTTTCCCGTGAACAAGGCCCAGCCAATGCTAAAACACGCCTGTCTGTTCTGGCCAAAAACATCCCCGCCGGAGGCATAGACTCATTTTCCAAAGAGATCGCTCTGGCCCGGGCTGGTGGGCGCGGGCCGACCCAGATGTGTCCAGGCCCGCTGCGCCAGCATGCGGCCCCGCGGGGTACGTTGGATCAGGCCCTGTTGCAGCAGGTAAGGCTCGATCACCTCTTCCAGCGCATCGCGGCTTTCGCTGAGGGCGGCCGCCAGGGTTTCGATGCCAACCGGGCCGCCCTGATAGGCATCTGCAATCAGATGCAGGTAGCGTCGGTCTGCCCCGTCGAGGCCCAGCCCGTCCACACCGAGCCGCGTGAGCGCCCCATCGGCGAGAGACCGTGAAATGCGCCCGTCACCTTCGACCACGGCGAAATCCACGACCCGACGCAAAAGCCGGCCTGCAATCCGGGGGGTCCCGCGAGAGCGGCGGGCGATCTCACGCGCGCCTTCGGGATCCGTGGGGATCTGCAACAGCGCTGCGTTGCGGGTGACGATCTCGTGCAGCTCGTCTTCGGTGTAAAATTGCAGCCGCGTGGGAATGCCGAACCGGTCGCGCAAGGGCGTTGTCAGCAGGCCAAGGCGCGTTGTAGCACCGACCAGCGTGAACGGTTGAAGCTCGATGCGCACGGTGCGGGCCGCGGGGCCTTCGCCGATGACGAGATCCAGCTCGAAATCCTCCATCGCAGGATAGAGCACTTCCTCCACTGCGGGGTTCAGGCGGTGGATTTCGTCAATGAAGAGGACGTCATTGGCCTCCAGATTGGTCAGGATTGCGGCCAGATCCCCGGCCTTGGCCAACACGGGGCCCGACGTCATGCGAAACCCCACGCCCAGCTCTTTGGACATAATCTGTGCAAGCGTCGTCTTGCCCAGGCCCGGCGGGCCATGAAACAGCGTGTGATCCATGGCCTCGCCCCGCTTCCGAGCGGAGGTGATGAAGACGCGCAGGTTGGCTTTGGCCTCGGACTGACCGATGAAATCCGCAAGCGCTTGGGGGCGCAGACTGCGTTCGTGATCCTCGGGCAAAGGATCGGGGCGCAGGGTGGGATCAGGTTCGGTCATACCCATGCCCTAGCCCGCAGGTGCCAAGAGGCGCAAGGCGCGACGGATGAGATCACTTGTCTCGGCATCGGGTGCGTCACCTGCGGCTTGAGCCACGGCGCCCGCCGCTTCGCCGGGCGCATAGCCGAGATTTGTAAGCGCTGAGAGGGCCTCGGCCTGGGTGTTTGGCGATGAATTAGGAGCGCTGATCGAGACGGGTGCGGCGCTTTCCACCACGTCGATCACCTCATCCATACCAGACGCGAGTGGCGCCGTTTGCGAGGCCGTGTTCGCCATGGCCATCACTTGGGGCGCTTTGTCCTTGAGCTCATTGACAACGCGCTGTGCCGTTTTGGGTCCGACACCTTTGGCGGCTTTAACAGAGTTCCAATCCCCCAAGGCAATTGCACGGCCGACGCCGTCTGGACCCAACGCACCGAGGATCGCCAGCGACGCCTTTGCGCCGATACCTTGCACGCTCATTAGCAGCCGGTGCCACTCTTTTTCTTGCAGCGTCGTGAAGCCGAAAAGCTGCATCAGGTCATCGCGGACCAGCAGGTCGGTGTAGACGGCCACGTGTTCGCCAACGCCCGGCAGCGATTGCAGGGTGCGATCCGAGCAGTAGACCAGATAGCCCACGCCCCGGACATCGATCAAAACGTGATCATCAGCACGGTAATCGATCCGCCCCGCCAGCCGCCCGATCATGCGCGTTGCCTTCTGAGAGCCTCAACCACGCGCCCGTGATGGGCGTGGCAGATAGCAATGGCCAGCGCGTCCGTGGCATCCGGGCCATTGAGCGCAACACCGGGCAACTGTACGCGGACCATATGGGCCACCTGCACTTTGTCGGCATGCCCAACGCCCACCACCGTTTTTTTGATCTTGTTGGGCGCATACTCTCCGATCTCAAGGCCAAACTGCGCGGGCACCAGCATCGCGATGCCCCGCGCCTGGCCCAGTTTCAGCGTGCCAACGCCGTCTTTATTGACGAAAGTCTGCTCTACAGCGGCCATGGCCGGCGCGTACTTCGAGACCACCTCGGTCAACTGCCCATGGAGCGAAAGCAGCCGATCAGACAGGGCATCGCCTTGCGACACGCACACCCCGTTCGCCACATGGCGCAGACGGCTTCCATCCACGTCAATCACGCCCCAGCCAAGGTTTCGCAGCCCTGGATCAATTCCCAATATGCGCATAAGGCACTGCCCGTTTTTCGGTTTTGCGCATGGGTAGCACGAAACAGGAACATTCGCCAAGCGTCTTTGGCGTGCGGACCCGCGGGCAGGGTCTGTCTGGTGCGCAAACCCGTGCCGATTTCACTCAGATTAATCGTTTATTAAAAACAGTTTAGATCAAAAATAAGCCTTGCAGCCATTGCATAGTGACTATGCAAAAACCCGGGTTGCTGCAGCGGCAGGCGACGCATATTTCACCTTTCACGAACGGACACAGCGGGCAAACCGCGACAACTTCAGGAAAGATACAATGACAGTTCTAGACCAAACCCGTTCGACACGTCCGGGCCACGGCACCGGTATTCTGTCGAACCTCATTGGCGCCATTTCCGCATGGAATGACGCGCGTCTCACCCGCAAGGCCCTGGCCCAGCTCAGCGATCGCGAGCTGGATGACATCGGTCTTGTGCGCGGCGATATCGACCGGATGAAATTCTAAAATCCGGCCCTCCCCAAACGGGAAAAAGCCCCGCCTGTGACAAACACAGGCGGGGCTTTTTGATTGGAGGGAATGAAATTGAATTTAAGGCAAGCGACCTTGTAAGAGATTTGCAAGAAACTGAGAAAGAATATCCGGCGCCATCACAAAGGCAGCTGCCTGTTCGTAGAGCGTACCAACCGTAAGACCATTTACAGATGCAACGTAATCCACCGCGCCGAACCACGCGATCGCGCAACCTTTGAAGAGGAAGAAGGAGGCGACAAGCAGCAAAAAACCGGAGAGAGAAATGTTTGGTGCTGCCTGCCGGGCCGGCACGATGACCACGTCATCGACGCGTGCCCGAGACAAGGTGTGGAGGGACTGAAAGTTACCATCTTCACCGATGCGGCACAGAGCCTTTGCGCGACGTTTCAAATGTGATGGCTTTACCATAAACAGCACCTAGTAACTCTTTGTAGCCCCCGAAACTCATAGAAAAAGCTAGTTTTGAATTGTGGCAAAACTTGGGCGCGCGCCGCAATTTCGGCAAGTTCTGAACGATTTTAGGCGTTTCTTTGAAGGATTGTCGTCGTCCATTCGCCAATCTCTTGCCGGAGGGTAAGAGTGTTTCCTTCCTGGCAATAAACACGCACGACATCGTCGGCTTGCTCGTTCAGGATGCCTGACAGAACCAAAAAACCGTGAGGTTTCTGGCTTTGGGTGATTCCCGGGGCCAGCGCAATCAGCGGAGCTTTGAGGATGTTGGCAAAGATCAGGCCAAAGGGTGCCTTGGCTTTGATCTTGGGGTGATCGAGCCCTTCGGCCTCAAGGCAATCAACTTTGCCGCCCATGCCATTCGCGGCCAGATTGGCCCGGGCCACATCCACCGCCACCGCGTCAATGTCACTGGCCAAAATATCTGCCTCCATGACATGCGCTGCGGCCATGGCGAGCACCGCCGTGCCGCAGCCCAGATCGAGCACCGGGCCGTCCAGACTGCCCGTGGTCAGCAGGTGATCGAGCGCCAGAAGACAGCCTTGCGTGGTGCCATGATGGCCGGTGCCGAAGGCCATAGAGGCCTCAATCAGCAGCGGCACGACATTGTCGGGCACCTTATCTGCGTCATGGTTGCCATAGACGAAGAAGCGGCCAGCCTCGACCGGGGTGAGTTCGCGGCGGACTTTGGCGACCCAGTCTTCATCCGGCAGCTCGGAGACAACGAAGGATTTGGCGCCATAGATGGCCGAGAGGAGAGCGAGACCGGCCGCATCCGGCGCAGCTTGAAAGTATGCACCGACCTCCCACGTGCCGGAGCCGTCTTCGATCTCAAAGGTCCCGACGCCCGTAGGCTCTGGATCCATGCGTTCGAGAGCTTCGGCAAGCGCTTCGGCGGACGCCTGGTTGGACAGCGTGGTCAAGGCGGTGAAGGTGGGCATGCTTACTCGGCTGGGGCGGGGCTGAACCGGCTGAAAATGGTTTCGTGCCCGGGCTCAGGATGGCGGGGGATCAAAAGTGCGAGCAGGAAAGAACAGGTGGCCATACCCGCCGCCAGGAAGAACACCGCGCCGGGTGAGATCAGCCAGAGATATCCCAAGCCGGCAGGCAGGAAGACCGCCGCGATGTGGTTAATGGTAAAGGCGACGGCGGCTGTAGGCGCGATGTCGGCGGGATCGGCAATCTTTTGGAAATAAGTTTTGAGTGCGAGCGCCAGGGCAAAGAGCAGATGATCGACCACATAGAGCGTGGCGGCCAGCAGAACGCCCCAGCCGAAATAGTAGATGCCGCCGTAAAGCAAGAAGACGATGGCGAGGCCTGCATACTCAAAAAGCAGCGTGGCGCGTTCGCCGAAGCGGTGCACGGCCCGGCCCATGAAAGGACCGCAGACCATATTGGCCACCAGGTTGATCAGATAGAGCGCCGTGACCTCATGCACTTCAAAACCGAACTTTTCGACCATCATGAAGCCTGCAAAGACCACGAAGATCTGGCGCCGCGCGCCGGCCATGAATTGCAGCAGGTAATAGAGCCAGTAGCGGCGGCGCAGGATCATCTTTTTGACCTGCGGGGTGGGCGCCTCGAACTGCGGATAGGCGAAGAAGCAGAAGAGCGCGATGGCCACGCAGACGCCGCCTGCGATCATGTAGACGGTGTTGTAGCTGAGGTTAAACGTGTCCCATGTCAGTACGATGAGACCGTAGGACAGGAGCGCTGCGGCAGAGCTCCCAGCCACCATCCAACCCAGCACCTGGGGGGCGCGATCCTTGGGGATCCACTGCAGCTGCAGCGATTGATTGACCGTCTCGTAATAGTGAAAGCCGATCGAGCTGAGCATGGTGATCATCAGGATGCCGCCCATGCTGGGGAACCAGGCGGTCACGGCCGTCGCGACGCCGAGCAACACGAGCGAGACGATGGCCAGCACCTGTTCGCGGACGAAAATGATGATGGCGATCACGCCGATGGCCAGAAAACCGGGTATTTCACGGACGGTGTGCAGCCAGCCGATGTCGGAGCCGTCAAAACTCGCGACTTCAATCACGAAGTTGTTGAGCAGCGCAGACCATGTGGAAAAGGCAATGGGCATCGCCGCCGCCATCAGGAAGAGCAGCGTGACGGGCCTGCGCCAGAGAGGGAGGTGGCGCGCGTCTTGGAGGGCGACGGTTTGCATGAGTGTGGTCTACGCTTTTTGCTTGGGATTGGCGAGTGCGGTGGCGAACGGAGACCTGTGCGAAGTTACGTAATCGGAGTGCCAGAGAGCGTGGTCGTCAGGCCGTGGTGTGGCGACCCTGAGTTTCGGTCGGCAGCACTTTGTTATTCCATCTCGCTGAACATATGAACGGCGCTCCGCAATTGGGTTTTCGCCAGTCCCCGGGACGGCCCCCTCTCGGCGATTGCCAGCAATCGCCTGCCGGTCAACGGACGAACGCGCGGCGGCTTGCAGCCTCGATTCCGCGCGGGATGACCTCGCGTTTAGAAAAAGCTTTGGGGGTCAATGTCGATGCTCAAGCGGAAGTTGGAGGAGCCTCTGACCGGGGCGATCCAGCGCGCCAAGGCAGGTTGCAGGGCGACCCCCTTGGGGGCTTTGACCAGCAGGCGCACTCGGTGGCGGCCTCGGATCCGTGCGATGGGCGCGGGCGCGGGGCCAAAGACCTGGGCACCTGAATCACGCAAAGCCTGATCGTTGCGTGCAAGCTGGCCTCCGATGTCGAAGGCCTCCTGCATATCCGTGGAGGAGAGCAGGATCCCCGCCATGCGGCCAAAAGGTGGCACACCTGCAACTTCACGTTCGCGGGCCTCGGCAGCCCAGAAGCCCTCTTCGTCACCTGAGAGGATCGCGCGAATGACGGGGTGCTCGGGTTGAAAGGTTTGCATCAAGGCAAGCCCTGGTTTGTCCGCCCGCCCTGCCCGGCCAGACACCTGGCGCATCAGCTGAAACGTGCGCTCGGCCGCGCGCAGATCCGAGCCTTGCAGGCCAAGATCGGCATCAATCACGCCCACCAGCGTAAGGTTTGGGAAATTGTGCCCTTTGGCAACCAACTGCGTGCCGATAATGATGTCCGCCGCACCCTCCGCGATTTGCACAATCTGGTCTTTGAGCGCGCGCGTCGAGGTGAAGAGATCGGAACTGAGCGTGGCAATGCGCGCGTCAGGAAAGAGCGCGCGGGCCTCCTCTTCCATCCGTTCAACACCGGGGCCGACGGCGGCCAGCTTCCCCTCGACACCGCAGGAAGGACAAACGGTCGGCATCGGCGCGGTTTCCCCGCATTGGTGGCACATCAGCCGCTTGAGAAACCGGTGTTCCACCATGCGCGCATCGCAGTGATCGCACCCGATTTGATGCCCGCATGCGCGACAGATGGTGACGGGCGCATAGCCACGACGATTGAGAAAAAGGAGCGCCTGTTCGCCTGCCTCAACGCGGGCGTCGACGGCCGATTGCAAGGTGGGGGAAATCCAGCGGGAGCTGGGCAGTTTCTCAAGCCGCATATCGATGGCGCGCATGTCGGGCAGCACGGCCTCGCCAAAGCGGGACGTCAGATCAAGGCGGGTGTATTTGCCGGCCTCGGCATTGGTCCAGCTCTCAAGGCTCGGCGTGGCGGAAGCCAGCACCACCTGGGCGCTGCAAAGGCTTGCGCGCAGCACGGCCATATCGCGGGCGTTATAGAGCACGCCGTCTTCCTGTTTATAGGAGGTGTCATGCTCTTCATCGACGACGATGAGGCCCAGATCCTGAAACGGCAGAAAGAGCGCCGAGCGGGCGCCCACCACGACCTGACAGGCGCCTTGCGCGGTCATTTTCCAGATCCGGCGGCGCTCGGTCATCGTGACCCCGGAATGCCATTCCGCCGGGCGCGCGCCAAAGCGAGCCTCCATGCGGGAAATGAACTCGGCCGTGAGGGCGATCTCAGGCAGCAGGATGAGCGCCTGACGGTTTTGGCGCAGGGTCTCGGCGACGGCCTCCAGATAGACCTCGGTTTTGCCTGAGCCCGTGACGCCGCGCAGCAGGGTTGTGGCGTAGGTGCCAGCGCGGGCTGTTTCCCTCAAGTGGTGCGCGGCGGTGGCCTGGTCCTCGGTCAGGTCGCGGGTCTGGCCATCAGGATCGAGGCGGGGGAAAGCCGTGTCGCGCGGTGTGTCTTGTTCCAGAACGGCGTTTTGTTTCACCAGTCCCTTGACAACAGAGGAGGTCACGCCCGCCTGTTCGGCAAGCTCTTTGAGGGTGAAAGAAAGGCCTTCATAGTCGCGCAAGACAGACAAGACACGTTGACGCGCATCCGTCTGACGGTCCGGCGTGGCTGGGCCAAGGCGGTAGACCTTGCGCATGGAGGGCGGATCCGAGAGCCCCGGTGCACGGGTCGCCAAACGCAGCATCGCAGGCATCGGTGTCAGAGTGTAGTCACCCGCCCGGATCAGAAAACTGCGCAATTCCTCCCGCATGGGCGACGCATCGAGCACGCGCAGCACAGGGCGCACTTTGCTTTCATCATAACCGCCTTCTCCCACGCCCCAGACGACACCCAACACTTTGCGCGGACCCAGAGGCACCTCGACAAACGCCCCAAGCGCGCAACCGCCTTCCGGGGCGCGATAATCAAGCGCACGCCCCAGCGGTTGGGTTGTCATGACCGCAATCAACGCACCTTCATCAAAATAGCCGGGGGTGTCGGCCACGACTGTCATCCTCACAAGGGGTTTCGGCAAGCTCTCTCATGGGGTAAAGCGATTTAACAGAAACCAAAAGCAGGTTGGAGGTTTGGCCCGTGAAGTTTTTCGTTGATACCGCCGAAGTGGATGCCATCGCAGAGCTCAATGATTTGGGCATGGTGGATGGGGTCACGACGAACCCCTCCCTGATCATGAAATCCGGGCGCGACATCCTTGAGGTGACCAAAGAGATCACCGATCTGGTCGATGGCCCCGTGAGCGCCGAAGTTGTGGCCCTCAAGGCCGACGACATGATCGCGGAAGGCCGCAAACTTGCCAAGATCGCAGAAAATATCGCAGTTAAAGTCCCGCTGACATGGGACGGGCTGAAGGCCTGCAATGTACTGACCAATGAAGGCAATATGGTCAATGTCACGCTCTGCTTTTCCGCCAATCAGGCGCTTTTGGCGGCCAAGGCCGGGGCCACATTCATCAGCCCGTTCATCGGGCGGCTCGATGACATCAACCTCGATGGCATGCAGCTCATCGCCGATATCCGTCAGATCTATGACAATTTCGAATATGAAACGGAGATCCTGGCGGCGTCGATCCGTTCGGTGAACCACGCGTTTGAAGCCGCGCGCATTGGCTCTGACGTGATGACCGCGCCGCCTGACGTTATCAAGAAAATGGCCGAGCATCCTCTCACGGACAAAGGCTTGGACGCATTTTTGAAAGATTGGGAAAAAACAGGGCAGAAAATCTTGTGACACAGTGATATAGTTCACGGAGAAAAAGTAGAGGCCCCCATGAGTAGTAAGCCCGCCACAACCCCTGCTATCACCAATGTGATGCGCGAAAGAATTCTGTCTGAACCTATGGTGATCCTCGAAGATCACGATTTGATGCGCGCTTTGATCTCCGCCAATGAGCGGGCCATGGGCGGCAACATCGTGGATCTGCGGGGCATCGCTATGGAGCGGCTCGAGGCGCGGCTGGCCCGTCTGGAAGACACCCATCGCAACGTGATTGCTGCGGCCTATGAAAATCTCTCAGGCACCAATCAGGTGCATCGGGCCATCCTGCGGATGCTTGACCCGGCCGAGTTTGAGGATTTTCTCAAAGATATCGGCGGAGAAGTATCCACGATTTTGCGTGTTGATTGCGCCAAGTTGGTGCTCGAGACGGCGCAAAATCCGGATGATCCGGCGGTGCGCAAGATGGGCGATGTTCTCTCCTTGGCCGAACCTGGCTTCATTGATCGATATCTCGACAATGGCTACGGGTCGACGGCCACGCGCCAGGTCACCTTGCGACAGGTGCATGAGAGCGATGAGGACGTGTACGGAGAAGAGGCTGAGTTTATCCGGTCAGAGGCCTGTATCCGGCTGGATTTCGGCACAGGCCGTCTGCCGGGCATGCTAGCGCTTGGAGCCGAGGACCCGCATCAATTCAGCCCGCAACAGGGCACCGATTTGCTGGGCTTTTTCGGCGGTGTGTTTGAACGCGCGATGCGACGCTGGCTGTCTTGATATCGGACGGTGCGCGCGACGCACTTTCGGGCTTTCTGGATCATGCCCGGGCGTTGCGTGGCGCGTCTGATAACACGCTTGCAGCCTACAACCGGGACATCGCGACCTTTCTGAGCTTCATGAGCGCGCATCTGGGCGGCTCGCAGGGTGTTGCGGCGCTCGCGCGCGTCGGCACGCCAGAGATGCGCAGCTGGATGGCGTCTGAACGGTCAAGCGGGACCGGCGCGCGCTCTTTGGCGCGCAAGCTTTCGGCGGTGAAAAGCTTCTACCGGTGGCTCTCTGAACGCGAAGGGTTCGACGCAACGGCTGTTCTGTCCACCCGCGCGCCCAAGTTTCAGGCCAAGCTGCCACGCCCTCTTTCGGTGGATGCCGCCAAAGATGTGATTGACCTGATGGACGTGCAATCGGCCGAGCCGTGGATCAATGCCCGCGATCAGGCGGTTGTGACGTTGCTCTATGGCTGCGGTCTGCGGATCTCAGAAGCGCTCTCGTTGACCGGCGCGGATGTGCCTTTGGGGGAAACCCTGCGGATCATGGGCAAGGGCGGCAAAGAGCGCATCGTGCCGGTGATCGCCGCCGCGCGGGAGGCCGTTGCGCTCTATGCGCGGACAGTGCCGTTTGAGCTCGCCCCTGACGCGGCTTTGTTCCGCGGGGCGAGGGGCGGCGCCTTGAACCCGCGCCAGGTTCAAAAGGTTGTGGCCTCCGTGCGGATGCAGCTTGGCCTGCCCGCCTCGGTCACGCCCCACGCCATGCGCCACAGCTTTGCCACCCATCTGTTGAACGCGGGCGGAGACTTGCGCGCGATCCAGGAGCTATTGGGTCATGCGTCCCTTTCGACCACTCAGGCCTACACTGCGGTCGACGCGGCGCGGCTGATGGAAGTCTACCGCAAGGCGCATCCCAAAGCCTGATTGAATCCCCCTCCGATTTGCGTCATGAACCCGTCATGACGCGCAACCTCAAGGCTTTGTCCGTTCACCTCTTCACGGCCACCGGAGCTGTTTTTGCCATGCTCGCCATGTTGGCGGCGGTGGATGAAAAATGGAGCCTGATGTTCTTGTGGCTGGTGGTGGCCTTCTTTGTCGATGGCATCGACGGGCCCCTGGCGCGCCACTACGAAGTGAAGCGATACGCCCCGCAATTCGATGGCAATCTTCTCGATATGATCATCGATTATCTGACATATATCTTCATCCCCGCCTTCGCGCTCTTCAAATCCGGGCTTTTGCCGGGGTGGACGGGCTGGGTGGCGATCATCATCATCACCTTCACCAGCGTGATGTATCTTGCGGACACGCGGATGAAGACAAGGGACAATTCCTTCTCCGGCTTTCCGGCCTGCTGGAACATGGTGGTGCTGGTGGCCTTTGCCATTGAGCCCAATTTCTGGATAACGCTGGTCTGGGTGACTGCACTGGCGATCACCATGTTTATTCCGTTCAAGTTCGTGCACCCGGTCAGAACGGAACGCTGGCGCGTGATCACGCTGCCGATGGCGCTCGCGTGGACATTCTTTGCAGGATGGGCAGCCTGGGTGGATTTCCACCCCGAAAGCTGGGCCCATTGGGGGCTGGTTGCGACGACGGCGTACCTGATGCTCGCCGGCATCGCGCAACAGATCATTCCAGAACGAAGCCGCGAGGCGCGCCCGTAAGGGAGCGACGAGCAGCCCCTTAGATCAAGAGGCCCGCCGCCCCTTCATGGCGCAACAGCCAGACCTTGGTGTCGATCCCAACACCTCCGGAAAACCCGCCCAAAGATGTGGCGCCCAACACGCGGTGACATGGTATGATCACCGGTATCGGGTTGCCCCCGCAAGCCGCACCCACCGCTTGAGCGGGCAGGCCAACACGGGCGGCAATATCCCCATAAGTCAGCGTCTCCCCGAAAGGGATCGCGGCCATCTGCGCGCACACCTCTTTTTGCGCCTTCGACCCTTTCACCTCGTGCGGCAGATCAAATGCTGTCAGGCGTCCATCAAAATAGGCCTCTAGCTGCACGCGTGCTTCCAGTAACTCAGGCGTCTCCTGCGGATCGCGGGCGCGCCGCCAGGCCACGCCGGTGATAGCGCCCTCTTTGCTGATAACCGTGAGATCCCCCACCGGCGTCGAAAAGGACAGCTCCGCCATCGTCAACGCGTATTCAACAACACCGCCTCAACTCGGCGATTGGCATGACGGCCAGCCTCCGTGGTGTTGGGCGCAACGGGCGAGAGATACCCCATCCCCTCAGACGTGACCTGCACCTCGGCCACCCCATGATCCTCAACCAACCGTTCCAACACGGACGCGGCCCGCGCGCGCGACAACGCAACATTGTCTTCCAGCGAGCCCACAGCATCCGTGTGCCCAACCAGCACGACCCTGCGCTCTGCATCCTGTTTCAAAAACGCCGCCAATTCCGACAAAGATGCGTATTGACCCTCCTCCAAGGCAGAGGATCCCGTGGTAAAGACAAGGTCGGGCAAAACAACATGGCCTTGCGCCATCAGCGTCTCTGGAAGACTAAGACTGTCCCGCTCAGCATCTGGTTGCGGTGCAGGATCAGGCGAAACATTTATGACCGGCGTGGGCACCGCAACAATGGGCGCGGTATCTGAGCCCACGACGACGATCTGGACATATCCGGCCTCACCTCCACGGCTGACCAACGCAGAGACATATTGCGCGCCCGATGCATCCGGGTTCTGCGCCGCGAGGAACCGAAAATCGAAAAGATCCACAAACATGTCCGGCGCAGGCAGCACGTCAATGCCAAAGCGAAAATCAAAGCCCCCGCATTCAGGCGCCGTGCAATCCAGCAAAATCTCATAGCCCTGAGCCCGCATCTGCTCGCGGATGGCAGACAGAAGATCCAGTGTCGACAGCCCCGCATCGGTGATCCGCCAGGCCTGGCGCACCACCCTGCCCTCCAGCTCCTTGGCGGGCACGGCCCCGGCGGCAAAGGGGGCAACCGGCAAAAAATACGTGTCTGCGGCCCGGACCACCTCACGCGTGAGATCCGCCTCGCCCGGCAATTCGAGACCGAGCGCCGCCGCAGGTCCGGCGAGCACTGACACCATGATGCTCAATGCGGTGGCGCGCAGCCTCAACGGGCCTGCCCGTGGTATTCAGGATTGGGCTGCATGCCCGTGGCGCTTGAGATGCGATTGGACATGTTGAAAAAACCCACCACGCTAATGATGTCCCAGATGTCGCGATCTGAGAAACCATGATCGCGCAGCGTCTGGCGATCGGCCTCTTCGATTTCCGCGCTGGCCTTGGTCACCTTCTCGGCAAAGCGCAGCATTGCGTACTTACGCGGATCCAGATCCGCCACCCGCCAGTTCATCACCAGCGCCTCGCCCAGTTCTGGTGCGCCCGAAAGCGCCCGCACCGCCGCGCCATGGGCGACCTGACAGTACCAACAGCGATTGATCGACGAGACTACGACGGCGATCATCTCGCGTTCCAGCTTCGACAAACCGCTCGGCGCTAGCATCAGATCATTGTACATCGCCGTGAACGCGTTGAGCTTTTCTATGTCGAACGCATAGGCGGCCAGCACATTAGGCAGGATACCAAGTTTCTCGCGGCAGACGTCAAAATACTTTTGCGTCTCCGGCGGCAGCGGATCGGCCATCGGCAAATCAAGGGCCGTGGGCTGGTCGGTCATGTTGGTCTCTCTCCTTAGAGCATGCGGTAGTGATACTGTCCCACAACCTCCAGCCCGAGGGAAGCGTAGAGCGCGTTGGCCCCGGTATTGGCTTTGGTACACAGAACCGCCATGTGGGTGGCACCTTCTTGGCGCGCCCAGCGGGCGGCATGGGTGGTCATCATCCGCCCGACACCCAGCTTTCGAAGCGCCTCGGAAACCTCGACCGCGTGCACCATGGCGACGGTATCATGCAACGCCACGAAGCCTGTGCCTGCCGGTGATTGCCCATGGCGGCCCAAGACAGACGTCTTGGCGCCCGTGGCCCGGTGCATCACGGCAACACGTTCCGGCCTGATATCGCCCGCCGCCCAGATGTCTTTCTGGATTTCCAGGGGTGGCCAGATCGTGAATACCAAGGCGTTGGGTGGCGGCGTTTGCGCCATGTGTTCCAATGTCCCGTAATAGAGGTTCACCGGATCCACGATGCGATAGCCTCGTGCCTCTAGCAGGGCATCGAGCCCCTCCTGGCCCACACGGATCATGAAAAGCGGATCCTGCCCCATGGCGTGCATCGCGGCCTCGGCGGCGGGCAAATCCGCCTTCGTTACCTGCTCATCCGTGGTCGCGGCAGAGACGCGCTTGCCACCGCCCTGCCCGTCCCGAAATGTCCATGGGCCCTGCGTATGCATCGCGGCAGCAGGCCAGGTCGCATCAATCGCGGCGTAAAGCGACGTGAGATCATGGGTCATGATTGAAACGCTGCTTCGAGTTTGGTCATCGCCTCAGTGAGCCGCCCTTCATCAGAGCCGCGCATCACGATGTTGGCACCAAAGCGGCCATCGCGAATGAATGGGTACGAACCCATGGAAAGCTCCGGATAAGCATTCGCCAGCTCACCGAGAGGCCCTGCGATATCGCCTTCTGGACGGAAGATCTCGACAGAGCGCGAGATCACCGGCGCACCGCCTGTCAGCTTGGGCAGAAGGCTTTGCAGCATGACCTGAAAGATCGTGGGCACCCCGGCCAAGACATGCACGTTCTCTATCGTGAAGCCCGGCGCGGTGCTGACCGGATTGTCGATCAGCGCGGCGCCATCCGGGATGCGGGCCATGCGCAGGCGGGCCTCATTCAATTCCTGGCCCGATTTCTCGTAATGCGCCTCCAGAAGGGCGCGGGCATCGTCGCGCACCGAGATCGGCGTCTCAAACGCACGGGCCACGTTGTCGGCGGTGATGTCATCATGGGTGGGGCCAATGCCGCCGGAGGTGAAGACGTGAGTATACGCCCCGGAAAGCGCCTGCACCGCGGCCACTATCGCATCCGGGTCATCGGCCACCACGCGCACTTCCTGCAGGTCGATGCCGCGTTCCGTCAGCACACCGGCCAGATGATGCATATTTGCGTCCCTTGTCCGCCCGGACAGGATCTCATCGCCGATGACCAGCATGGCAGCGGTTGGATTGGACATGTGCTTCCCTTGCATGTTGAACGCCTTCTCGTATAGGCGGTCGGTCATGCGCTTTCAAACCCCTCTGGTGCCCGGCACACTGCTGCGCCGCTACAAACGCTTCTTTGCGGATGTGAGGCTGGATGATGGGCAAGAGGTGACCGCCCATTGCCCCAATACCGGGCCCATGACCTCAATCTCTGACCCAGGTTCGAGGGTGTGGCTGGAGCCCAATGACGACCCCAAGAAAAAGCTGAAGTACGGCTGGCGGCTCTTGGAAAACGGAGGTGGGCATTACACCGGCGTGGATACGAGCCTGCCCAACAAGATTGTGAAGGAAGCCTTACAGGGGCCGGGCATTCCCGGTTTGGAGCGCTATGACGCCATCCTGCCTGAGCAGAAATACGGGACCAACAGCCGGATTGACTTTCTGCTGCGCGCCGAGGGGCGGAGAGATGCGTATGTCGAGGTGAAATCCGTAACGCTCAATCGCGCGGCGGGCTTGGCGGAATTTCCCGACACGGTGACAACACGTGGGCAAAAACACCTTCAAGATCTGGGGGATATGGCCGATGCGGGGCACCGCGCCGTGATGCTTTACCTGGTGCAGCGGACAGATTGCACGCGTGTGAGCCTCGCGGAGGACTACGATCCAGCCTATGTCGCCGCATATCACGCGGCCAAGGCCAAGGGGCTTGAGGTCATCGCGCTTGGCTGTCGGATTGCGCCAGAGGGCATTACGACGGGCAGGGTTCTGGAGTTTGTTCTGTAAGGCCTGAGCACTGGTATCTCGGGCTGCGGTGGCCTACATAGCGTTTTTAACCAACTCGAACGCGACCCAGAGGCAAACGGCGTGCAGAACGAACACACAGGGCGGCTGACCCGCGATGGCATTCGCATCCATGAGCGCGGTGATTTCGCGGGCATGCACAAGGCAGGTGCGCTCGCCTCGCGCATTCTCGATGAACTTGCAGAGCATGTTTTCGTGGGCCAGACCACGGGCGAGATTGACCGTCTCATTGAAGAGAAAGTTGACGCGGCCGGGGCCGTTTCGGCGACGATCGGGTACAAAGGCTACAAGCACGCAAGCTGCATTTCGGTCAATCACGTCGTGTGTCACGGCATCCCCGGCGACAAGCGGCTGAAGGATGGCGATATCCTCAACATCGATGTGACGGTGATCGTGGATGGCTGGTTTGGCGATACCTCGCGGATGTATGTGGCGGGCCAGTTGAGCCGCAAGGCCGAGCGGCTGGTCCAAGTCACCCATGACAGCCTGATGAAGGGCATCGAGGCCGTGCGGCCCGGCAACACATTTGGCGATGTTGGCCACGCGATCCAATCTTATGTGGAGGCCGCGCGCATGTCTGTTGTCCGCGATTTCTGCGGCCACGGATTGGGCCGGGTGTTCCACTCACCACCCAACGTGTTGCATTACGGGCGGCCGGGTATGGGCCCCGCGCTCGAAGAGGGCATGTTCTTCACCATCGAGCCGATGGTCAATCTGGGCCGACCAGAGACGAAGGTTTTGATGGATGACTGGACAGCCGTGACGCGGGACAAATCCCTGTCCGCGCAGTTTGAGCATTCCATTGGCGTGACATCGGACGGTTGCGAGATTTTCACGCTGTCTGAAGCCGGCCGTTTTCATCCGACATGGCGGTGAGGAATCGATTTTCAGCCGTTTGAGCAAGCCAGCCAGAACAGCTTTGCAATAACCCCGATAGGACGCGTTGATCGGACCATCGCCGAGCGATCTAACATCGGTTCAGGAGCACCTCATCATTCCCTCCCGCTAAACAATCTGGCCGCGACCTGCAGTTACAGTTTCACCAGGCGTTGCGCTGAAGTCGTGCCACTAAAACCGGCACACCACTGGCGTGACGGTACGGCCTCCCCGCGCTCGGCGACGGCATGTCAGTGCTCGGCGAGCATCGGACGATTGCCCGGCGACAGATCGGAAAAAGACCAGACGGCGGCTGTGCGGAAGAACCCCTCCTCCAATTTGAAGGGAGTGACGGTTGTTGCTGGTCGACTAACGCACCACCAAATCGCCGTCTGAATCCGAGAAACCAAAGTCGTCTACCATGTCTCGATGTGCTTCACTGCCGAGGAAGCTTGCAAGTACTTCGTCGACCTGGTGCACGAGACCTGTATCGCTCAGGCCAAATGCGAACGAACCGAATGTAGGCGGCTTTTCTTCGTATGGGATTGTGACCATTGCCAACCCCCAGTGAGAGTGCAGTGCGATGAAACCATTGTGAGCGCGACCAACACTGGCATAGGCATCAACGCGACCTTCTTTCACGCTTTTAGCAGCTTCGGTGTAGGTTTCGAAAATAACGATCCGGTCCTCGCTCACGCCAAACTCAACCGCAGAGCGATGCTGAACCTGATCGCGAATAACAGCCAGTACAAGGTCTGCATTTTCGGCGACCGACTTGTAACCGGTCAGGTTACGCGGATTTCCATTCTTTACAAGCAAGCCGTCAGAAAGTGCCCAGATCGGTCGGCTAAAGCGTGCAAGCTCGCGCCGTTCATCCGTTCCAAACATACCCGTTGTCATGTGCCAGCGACCATCGCCAAGCCCAGGCAGAAGCTCGGAAAACTCGGTCTCGACGGGTTCAAATTCTGCGATTTCAAGCTCGCCAAATATGTACCGTGCGAGTTCGACATCGCATCCCGTGACGCGCCCGTCTGCGTCCATAAAGTTGAACGGCGGCTCGATTAGATAAGCGAACTTCATTTAGCATCCTCGTTGTTTATTGGGCCGTAGCTGGCGATCTTGATCGCAAGGACGCTTTCGCATTTTTCGAGCATTTTGCGCTTGGCCTTGAGTGTTTCGGCATGGTTCGCGAGGATTTGACGTCGTTCAGCTATCCCTGCGTCACCTTCTTTCGCGAGAGCGGTGAAGCGCCGCATCTCTTTCAGTGACATGCCAGTCGCTCGAAGCCAGAAAAGTAGGGTTAGCCACTCGACATGGCGTGGCGTGAAGCGACGGTGGCCGTCCGCGCCACGTTCTATGCCGGGCAACATACCGGACTTTTCATAGAATCGGATTGTGTGGGCAGACAGCCCACAGGCCTCTGAAACTTCGGATATTTTCATCTTTGCGGGTGCTCCTCCAATCCTAGATAACGGATTAGAGCAACTCTAAGTCAAATCGCCAAAGCGACCTTTTCAACACCGCGCAGCATCGGTCACTCAGGGTTCCAGTCAGACATTTCCGAAATGAAACTGCGCTTCGTTTGGGAAGCACCCTGTCAATCTTTTGGTCAGCTCGAAGACCAACGCGTCGGAGGCCTTTGGGTGTTGTACTCTGGAATCAAAACGGCTCCACGTAGAAGATCTCATTGAACAAGGTGTCGCCAGATTGGCCGATCATTTTACTTTGAATGCGGCGCAATCGGCGCGGTAAGGCATCAGATCAACCCAAAAAGGCGCGACACCTCTCTAGGGCAAATCGACATGTTGGCGCAGGAATGACAGGGTCTGTTCCTGAACGCGCGGGTTTTCCATCAGTTCGTGACGAGAGGCGAGTTTGCCACTTCTGTAGACCACGGACAGGCTGCCATTGCTGGGGTGGAGTGCATCTGTGCAATCGCCTTTCGTCCAAATGTCCTGAAACCAGGGGTCCTGCTCTCCGACCAGTGACAGGACAGGCTCATCTTCGGGCGCGTTCACGCCATCATATTCATACCAGCCTGCGTTGCAGGTCCATCCTTCAATCACCCGCGCAGCCACCTTTTGGCGCTCGGATCTGGGCTCAAACGTCGCCGCAACGATGCCGCCTTCGCTGAGGCCGATGAGAGCCATGTTACCCGCGTCGACAAAGCTGAGCGTTTTGGCGTTTTCAATGGCAAAACCGGCATCGAACTGACGCATGCGCAGGACGTCGCGGTAGAGGCCGCCTTCACTGGTAGCTGTGTTGCAGGACCGCGCATATTTTTGCCTAGCCATGCTGGCCGGTGCGATCACCAGAAAACCGCTATTTGCGAGAAACTCAATCCGGCGCAATGTACCTGGCCAGATCCCGGAGCAGCCGTGCATGTAGATTGCTGTGGGGAATGTGCGGCTGCCATCGCCATACTGCGCCTGCAATTCCTCAAAGTTGCTCCATTTCGACGACCCCGGGCCGGTCGGCACACGCACGAGGGCGGCATCCCATGTCCGCTTGATTTCTTGAGGGTCACTCAGGTCAGAGAGCGCCATCTCTGAGGCGGCCGTGAACTGCTTGGTCGTGTTGTGCAGTCCCTTCGATTGAGTTTGCGCTTGCGCGGCGGCGGCACCGAAGAGCACGGCCGCGATGGTTATAGATCGTAGAGTGCGATGCATCGTAGAAGGCCCTCCAACAGTGAAACTGCATGACTGCAAGCCTGACACATCGCCAGTTCAAAATCCAGCGAACGTGGGAAAGGGCCTTATCTTACCGCTCATTGTAGCAATGCCTTTGCTTCTGCAAGTGGCTCAGATTTCGAACCAGCGGCGTTTCGAATACGGCCATTCTCCTGAAAACTCGGTCACGCCGAATTGCGCATAGGCGGCGCCGCGTACCAACATGATCTGACTTGCGCAGACCCCGATTATCGAGGTTCCTGCGCCACGTTGGTATCTGGGATCCACTGTCGTTGGCTCGCCAAGCGCAAGATAGTCAGAAACGCAATCTGCATGCACAAACCGCATGGGTCTCCAGGAGCTGGATGCAAGTGCATTAAAATATCTGTTTGGTTTCAAGTTTTCAATAAGAGGATCTTACGGCCATCAAACTGCGAGGCTGATACGCAGGCCACATAAAATGAAGCCCCGCATTAGGCGGGGCTTCGAAACCATGTCCTGAGGCGCTGAGTTACTCCTCACGGCTCTCCTGCGTGTCGACAAACGCGTCGAACGGATCGCCGCCCATGATGTCGTCCGGGTTCGGCGCGGCCAGAGCAGCGGCAGCTTCGGCCTCCTCGCGACGCGCCTCAATCACCACATTGTCGCGGGATTGCGCGATCTGACGCACCTTGAGCGTTGCGCCACCGGTACCGGCTGGGATCAGACGGCCCACGATGACGTTTTCTTTCAAGCCAACCAGTTTGTCACGCTTGCCCTGAACCGAGGCCTCTGTGAGCACGCGCGTGGTCTCCTGGAAGGACGCCGCAGAGATGAACGAGCGTGTCTGCAAGGAGGCTTTGGTGATACCAAGGAGGATCGGCTCACCCTGAGCTGGGCGTTTGCCCCGCTCAATCGCCTTCTCGTTGGCGGCATCAAATTCTGCCTTGTCGACATGTTCGCCCTTCAGAAGCGTGGTTTCGCCTGAGTCCAGGATCTCCCACTTCTGCAGCATCTGGCGCACGACAACCTCAATGTGCTTGTCATTGATCTTCACGCCCTGCAGACGATAGACGTCCTGCACCTCGTCGATCATGTAGTCAGCCAGCGCTTCGACACCCATGATGGATAGGATGTCATGCGGCGCCGGATTGCCATCCATGATGTAATCCCCCTTCTGGACGAAGTCACCTTCCTGAACCGGAATGTGCTTGCCCTTGGGCACCATGTATTCGACGGGCTCCATGCTCTCATCGGCGGGTTCGATGCTGATACGGCGCTTGTTCTTGTAGTCGCGACCGTAACGGACATAACCGTCGATTTCCGCGATGATGGCGTGGTCTTTGGGGCGGCGCGCCTCAAAGAGTTCCGCCACACGCGGTAGACCACCGGTGATGTCCTTGGTCTTGGCGCCCTCACGCGGGATACGCGCGACGACGTCACCGGCTGCAATCTCCTGACCGTCTTCGATAGACAGGATCGCATCCACGGACATCGGGTATGTCACCGGGTTGCCCGCGTCATTGCGCACAGGCTCACCGTTGCTGTCCGCGACAAGGATTTCGGGCTTGAGCTCATTGCCCTTGGGTGCGGCGCGCCAATCGGTCACGATCTTCTGGGTCATGCCGGTGGCATCGTCCGTGACATCGCGCACGGCCACACCTGTCACCAGATCGACAAAGCGCGCTGTGCCGCCCTTCTCGGCGATGATCGGCAGCGTGTAGGGATCCCACTCGAAGAGTTTGGCACCACGCGCCACCTTGGCACCATCCTTGACGAAGAGTTTGGAGCCGTAGCCGATCTTGTGGCTGGCCAGTTCCGTGTCGCCTTCGCCCATGATCCGCAGCTTCATGTTGCGGCCCATGACCAGAGTGTCGCCAGCGGCGTTTTGCAGAAGCTGAGCGTTCTCGAACTCGACCTTGCCTTCCTGGCTGGCCTCGAGGAACGACTGCTGACCACCCTGAGCCACGCCGCCGATGTGGAAGGTCCGCATCGTCAGCTGTGTGCCAGGTTCACCGATGGACTGCGCGGCAATGATGCCCACGGCCTCACCGATATTGACCAGCGTACCGCGGGCCAGGTCACGACCGTAGCAGAGCGCGCAAACGCCGTCTTCGCTCTCACAGGTGAGCGGGCTTCGGATGCGGGCCGTTGGAACGCCGGACGCCTCCACATTGTCGGCCATACGCTCATCGATCAGCTGACCTTGCGCGACGATAACGTCGCTTGTGCCTGGATCAACGATATCGTCAGCCGCGACACGGCCCAAGATACGCTCACCCAGAGTGGCCACGACCTCACCGTCGTTCACAGCAGGCTCTGCCGTGATGCCACGCTCGGTGCCGCAATCATACTCACGCACGATGCAGTCCTGCGCCACGTCGACCAGACGACGGGTCAGGTAACCGGAGTTCGCCGTCTTCAAGGCCGTATCCGACAGACCCTTCCGGGCCCCGTGGGTGGAGTTGAAGTACTCAAGCACCGTCAAACCTTCTTTGAAGTTTGAGATGATCGGCGTTTCGATGATGTCACCGTTCGGCTTGGCCATCAGGCCGCGCATGCCGCCCAGCTGTTTCATCTGCGTAACAGAACCTCGCGCACCGGAGTGTGCCATCATGTAGACCGAGTTCGGCTCTTCCACCGCGCCGGCCTCATCTGTGCGATCTGCCGAGATCGTGCCCATCATGGCGTCGGTGACCTGATCGTTACACTTCGACCAAGCATCGACGACCTTGTTGTACTTCTCACCCTGGGTGATCAGGCCGTCCATGTATTGCTGTTCAAAGCCTTTAACCTGCTCGCGCGTGTCCTGTACGATGCCCCATTTGTCATCTGGGATCACCATGTCGTCCTTGCCGAACGAGATGCCGGCGCGGAACGCTTCTTTGAAGCCCATGGACATGATCTGGTCACAGAAAATCACGCTCTCCTTCTGACCGCAGTAGCGGTAGACGGTGTCGATGACTTGCTGCACTTCTTTCTTGCGCAGAAGCTTGTTCACCAGCTCGAACGGGGCCTTGGTGTTGAGCGGCAAAAGCGCGCCAATGCGCATTCGGCCCGGCGTGGTTTCAAAGCGCTCCAGCACCTCGTTGCCTTCCTCATCGATCTGAGGCAGGCGTGCGGTGATCTTGGCGTGCAGGTGAACCTCACCCGCGTCGAGCGCATGCTGCACCTCTTCCACGGAAGAGAACATCATGCCTTCACCCTTCATGCCTTCGCGCATGATCGAGGTGTAGTAAAGGCCCAGAACCATGTCCTGCGACGGCACGATGATCGGCGCGCCGTTGGCTGGCGACAGAACGTTGTTTGTGGACATCATCAAAACCCGCGCTTCCAGCTGTGCCTCAAGGCTCAGCGGAACGTGCACGGCCATCTGGTCACCGTCGAAGTCGGCGTTGAAGGCCGAGCAGACGAGCGGGTGCAGCTGAATGGCCTTGCCTTCGATCAGCACAGGCTCAAACGCCTGGATGCCGAGGCGGTGCAGGGTTGGCGCGCGGTTCAAGAGCACGGGGTGTTCGCGGATCACCTCATCGAGGATATCCCACACCTCGGGGCGCTCTTTTTCCACGAGCTTCTTGGCCTGCTTCACGGTCGATGACATGCCTTTCGCCTCAAGCCGCGAGTAGATGAACGGTTTGAATAGCTCGAGCGCCATCTTCTTCGGCAGACCGCACTGATGCAGCTTGAGTTCCGGACCGGTCACGATGACCGAACGACCGGAGAAGTCGACGCGCTTACCCAGAAGGTTCTGACGGAAGCGGCCCTGCTTGCCTTTCAGCATGTCAGAAAGCGATTTCAGCGGGCGCTTGTTGGCGCCTGTGATGACGCGGCCACGACGGCCGTTGTCAAAGAGGGCGTCCACGGATTCCTGCAGCATCCGCTTTTCGTTGCGGACGATGATGTCTGGCGCGCGCAGTTCAATGAGACGCTTCTGGCGGTTGTTCCGGTTGATCACACGACGATAGAGGTCGTTGAGGTCGGACGTGGCAAACCGGCCACCATCCAGAGGCACCAGCGGGCGCAGTTCTGGCGGGATCACAGGCACAACGGTCATCACCATCCATTCCGGGCGGTTGCCGGATTCGATGAAGCTTTCGACGACCTTGAGGCGCTTGATGATCTTCTTGGGCTTCAACTCACCCGTGGCTTCGGCCAGATCGGCGCGCAGCTGTTCGGCCTCAGCCTCCAAGTCGATATTCTGCAGCATCTCACGGATCGCTTCGGCACCGATATTGGCGGTGAAGGCGTCCATTCCGTAGGCGTCCTGGGCGTCCATGTACTCTTCTTCAGAGAGCATCTGGCCGTAGGACAGGTCCGTGAGGCCCGGCTCAATGACCACGTAGTTTTCAAAGTAGAGAACCCGCTCCAGATCGCGCAGGGTCATGTCGAGCATGAGACCGATGCGGGACGGCAGCGACTTCAGGAACCAGATGTGGGCGCAGGGAGCGGCCAGTTCGATGTGGCCCATGCGTTCGCGGCGGACCTTTTGCAGGGTCACTTCCACGCCGCATTTTTCACAGACGACGCCGCGGTACTTCATGCGCTTATATTTGCCACAGAGACATTCGTAGTCTTTGATCGGGCCAAAGATACGCGCGCAGAAGAGGCCGTCACGCTCGGGCTTGAACGTCCGGTAGTTGATGGTCTCTGGCTTTTTGATCTCACCATAGGACCAGCTGAGTATGCGTTCCGGGCTCGCAAGCGAGACGCGGATTTCGTCGAAAACCTTGGCCGGTGCGTTCGGGTTGAATGGGTTGTTTACGATTTCCTGGTTCATTTTCAGATCCTTAAAAGACTGGTGGAGGAGAGGAATTCAGGGTGGGCTTTCGCCGACCCGTTATTCGTCCTCCTCCAAATCCAGGAGTTCCATGTTGAGGCCAAGGCCGCGGACTTCTTTGACAAGCACGTTGAACGATTCCGGCACGCCGGCCTCGAAGTTGTCCTCGCCCTTCACGATGCTCTCGTAGACCTTGGTCCGGCCAGCCACATCGTCCGACTTCACCGTCAGCATTTCCTGAAGGGTGTAGGCGGCGCCGTAAGCTTCTAAGGCCCAGACCTCCATCTCACCGAAGCGCTGACCACCGAACTGCGCCTTACCACCCAGCGGCTGCTGTGTGACGAGCGAGTACGGGCCAGTGGAACGGGCGTGGATCTTGTCGTCCACGAGGTGGTGCAGCTTGAGCAGGTACTTCACGCCGACTGTCACAGGGCGGCTGAACTGCTCGCCCGTGCGTCCGTCGAAGAGCACCGACTGACCGCTTTCGTCAAAGCCCGCGCGCTTGAGCGCATCGTTGACATCCGCCTCTTTCGCGCCGTCGAAGACCGGTGTTGCGATCGGAACGCCATGTGTGACGTTGCCAGCCGCCTCGACCAGCGCATCCTCGGACATGCCCACGATGCCGTCGTCATAGACAGCGTCACCATAGGCGATCTTCATGGCCTCACGTACTGGCGTCAGGTCACCGGAGCGGCGATATTCCTGCAACGCCTCATCGATCTGCACGCCGAGGCCACGCGCGGCCCAGCCCATGTGCGTCTCGAGGATCTGACCCACGTTCATACGGCTGGGAACGCCGAGCGGGTTAAGACAGAAGTCCACCGGAGTACCGTCTGCCAGGAACGGCATGTCTTCCATCGGAACAACCTTGGAAATCACACCTTTGTTGCCGT
>ERZ1740068.74-NODE-74-length-62933-cov-8.673431_pt1 | contig 62933 bp, 56 predicted proteins | sample MGYA00581735_ERZ1740068 | MGnify/ENA primary metagenome ERZ1740068 (study PRJEB43018, sample SAMN04849740) | marine metagenome | isolation source: floating plastic debris | place: Pacific Ocean | collected 2008-08-30 | study: EMG produced TPA metagenomics assembly...
GTGTGATATGTTAAAAATCGACTCATCTACCAGGGCATTGGTAATCGGAGCAACCTCCGGTTGATCCTCAAAAATACATGCTCCTTCTACGCAACCCGCCGACGGGGTTACATCCATTTTGGACAATCCCGGTCGGCGGCAAAAGATCAGGTTTTTACTGGGGTTAAGGAAAAGCCTGGTTCGATATGTCTTTGAAGTAGGTTTCGTTGTTGCAATTCAAAGGTGCTACACTGTTCCATAGTATTCAAGGACAAATTTGTGGTTGCCGGGTTTCAGTTGATAGTTAACAGAAAAGTGGGCTTGGTTGTCAAAAGCCCGTTTCCGGATCGGAGCTTTGTAGGGAGTCTGCCGCTGGTATCCAATCGGTATCTAACTCAAAATCATCCAGTAAGGGCACCAAAGTGGGCGCCACCACCGATACCGGCCGAAGCAATAAGGAAGCTTGACGTTGCTCAGGCGTGAGAATGTTGAGCCTGGCATCGAGGGCGTTGAAAAAGAGCAGGACTACGCTTAAGATCAGGCCCATTTTGAGAATGGAGAATACGGAGCCTGCCAACTTGTTCACCAGTTTGAGCGCTACAAGGTTCACGACTTTTTCTACTGCTTTGGCCAACAAAAAGACCAGCAATACGATGCCCAGAAAGGTGATGGCAAAAGCGGCCAGGTTGAGTACCCGTTCGCTCCATTCTACGTATGGTCGAAGCTGATCTCCAAGCAAATAGGAAAAGTGGACTCCTCCGTAGATTCCTGTGATCAAACCAATCAACGTAGCGATTTCGATGATCAACCCTTTGGTAAAGCCCCGATAGGCGGCCCAGGCCAAAGGGACAAGCAAAAGGATATCAATCACATTCATTGGGCAGGTTTCTGGCAAAATACAAAGTATCCTACACCGATCCACGGGGCAATCGCTAATTTTGCCAACATGGATTTTGAACTCGAAGCCCGATGGCGCAAAACCTTAAAAAAACTGGAGAAACGCTTCGGCGGTGGTATGGACCTTCAGGCGGTTTTGTTCTTGATTGGCTTACAGGAGTTAAAAGTAAAACCCAAAAAACTGACCAAAGACCAAAAACTGGACGTAATGCACGTGGCAGTTTGTACCCTGTTGGTTCCCTATGGCTACTACGAGTTTGAAGGAGACGATACGGAAGGATGGCCTCACTTCAAACAACTCAAAGAGTTGCCCTCTTTATCGCCCGGCGAGCAAGATCGCTTGATGAAAGAAGCCATCTTCGATTATTTCGGCGAAAGCCTTATTGAAGATTGAGGCAGAAAGTGATGTTTTCAGGAGGGCTTGATGCACCCGTCGAGGCGGAGTCGTTGTCAAACCCAATGATCTCAAAGGCTTTTTCCTGGGCATAGAACATGATTTTTCCATCCCGTGTTTGCCCCATGGTCACTTCTCCGTTGGCATTTACAGTTATTCCAAATTCATTGGGGTCGTAATTGCGCCCTTCCAATCGAAAGATGCTCTTGTAGGCTTTTACTTTCAAGGTGTGCGGGTTGCACCCCATGTTTCCAAAAAAATCAAGTGTTCCACGCTGGTTGGTTTTCGCCTGTTGTAGTGGTAAGCCATCAGTGGTCACCTGAATTTCTACATGGGCCAACGGTTCTCCATCGGAACCGGTGGTGGCTACTCGAAAGTTGATCTCTCGGGTACAGGGCGAACGGTCTTCTTTCTCGCAGGCCAGGAGGCCACACACGGAAAACAGGATCGACAAGCAAAAGGTAAGGGAGGATGACGGTTTCATGCAACTCACGTTGCAAAAACCACACCTGTCTCAAAAGTCAGTTAAAAGGGGTTAACGGGGCAACAGCACAATGGGCTTGGAAGTGGTTTTCCCTTCTCCAACACTGATGAAGCCCTCTCCATAGGCACTGTCGATCTCAACGATAAAACCAACATTGGGAGGAGATCCGGTATCGGTAATCGTCGTATCGAGCTTAAATGCTTCTACGGCAAGCACCACTGGTTTCTCAAATTCTTCGCTGTATACGCCCCGACTGTCTGTGACCCCTTCACGCTCTACTACACAATTGCTTTCGGTGCAGTAAAGCCGCACTTGTGCATTGGATACAGAACGGCCTTGATCGTCGTATACTTCAATCTCTCCAATGGTTTTGGCGTTGTCCTCTTCACAACTCACTGCCAACAGGCCACTTAAAGAAAGCGCAATTAAAATCAAGTAGGAAGTTCTCATCAACAGGCGTATTTGTTCCAGTGCAAATAACAAGATGCACCACCCAGGGCAAAAGGTTGGGCCTACAAATAACGGGAAAAGCTGGGAAATCGCTTATTGCGGAAGAATCAACACCGGAGCGGAGATGGTTTTGTTCTTTTCTATGGTAATGAAAGACTCTCCGTACGCCGAATCGATCTTGATGATGAAACCTACGTTTGGAGGAACTCCGGTATCGGTGACAGTGGTGTCCAATTTAATGGCTTCTATGGCCAGCACCATGGGTTGAAAAAACTCATGACGGGTAATGCCTAAACCGTTAGAAACCTTTGCATCTTCTACAATGCAATCTTGCTCGGTGCAGTAGAGCCGCACCCGGGCACCGGGTACTACCTCGCCAAGGTTGTTGTACACGGTAATTTCTCCTATGGTCGGATCGTCATTGTTTCTGCAGCTGGAAAGGCTGCCGATCGAAAGCAATGCAAATGCCGTAAGTATGAGTTGAAATTTCGCCATTGTTGGATGCTCAAAGGTCTCGTTCAATCACCACGGTTTCTTCTGCGGTCTGTCCTTCCTCTAAAGTAACGACTCCTTGCCCAATGTATTTTCGATCTACGGGAATGGCGGTAGTGCCCACAATGGAGTCTTCGGTAAGGGTTACCTTAACATCAACAAACAGCACTGCAGGAAAGTCGAACTCGAAAGAAGCAATACCTAAGCTATTGGAAGTGGTAGAGTCTCGGACCACACATTGGGGCCCATCACAAAATAGCACTACGAGGGCATTTGGCACTACGCGGTCGTCCTGATCAAGTACCAAGACCTCTGCTTTGATCTCTTCTTCCTCGGGTTCGCAGGCTACTGAAAGCACTACTAATAATGCCAACAATAAGCACCCAAACCGTCCCTTCAGGGGGCCTATATTCATGGAGCGAATTAATTTCTTATACTTGCTGAAACGCCCTAAAACGCCCGCGTAGTGCGACAAATATAAAAAAATAAGCCATGCGCAAAAACGCCTTTTCCCTCTCATTCCTGGTTCTTATCTGCTTGGTTTTCACCTCTTTTTCTACCCCTGATGAGCAAGACAAAATGGTTTTGATCAGCACGCCAATGGGTGATATTAAGGTGCGCCTGTACAATGAAACACCCCTCCACCGCGACAACTTTTTGAAGTTGACCAAGGAAGGTTTTTATGATGGTACGCTGTTTCACCGCGTCATTCCACAGTTTATGGTACAAGGGGGTGACCCTGATTCTAAAGGTGCCGCTCCCAACGCTATTTTAGGCAACGGTGGGCCCGGTTATACCCTTCCTGCGGAGCTTAATTCGCGCTTTATTCACAAAAAAGGAGCCCTTGCTGCCGCCCGCTTGTCGGATCAGCAAAATCCTGAAAAGCGCTCTTCCGGTTCTCAGTTCTACATTGTTCAAGGGCGCACCTACACCCCGGACATTTTGCAACGCATGGTTCAGAACCGCAATTTGCAGAATCGACAAATGGCTTTCCGTAAATTTTTGTCCAAGCCAGAAAATGCCAACTACGTAGAGCGGCTCAACCGTTGCCAGGCCAACAACGACCAACAGGGTATGGTCACTTTAGAAAAAGAGATTGAACCGATGATCGAGCCCGATCTTGCCGCTGGAAAGGTGAACTATACCCAAGAACAAATTGATCTCTATGGCACGCTTGGAGGCACGCCCCACCTGGATGGTGCCTACACGGTGTTTGGCGAAGTGGTAGAAGGCCTTGAGGTATTGGATCAACTTGCAGCCGTAACCATCGGCTCCAACGACCGGCCGGCAGAAGATCAAGCCATGACGGTAAAAGTGTTGGATTAACCCCCTTTCCCGGCAAAATTTCCAGGGAAATCAGCGTACCTTCGCATTTCCATTTTCTTAGCGTTAAACGGCCATGCAAGATAAAATCGAGCGTCTCCGAGAAGAGATCGATGCTTTCAAAGCAGATTCGAAAGATCAGGTTGAATCCTTCAGAATCAAATACCTGGGTTCTAAAGGTGCTCTCAAAGGGCTTTTTAGTGATTTCAAATCCGTTCCGAACGAATTGAGGCGCGAGTTTGGTCAGAAACTGAACGAACTGCAAAACCGAGCCAAAACGCGCCTGGAAGAGTTGCGGGATTCGGTAGAAGATCAAGGTTCAGAAACCCAGGAGGCTCCCGACCTTACGCGTCCGGCAAAGCCCACTCCGCTGGGTTCCCGGCATCCGGTTTCCATCGTGCGCAATGAGATTGTCAGCATTTTTTCCGGAATTGGCTTTTCGGTGGAGGAGGGGCCAGAGATTGAAGACGACTGGCACAATTTTACTGCGCTCAACTTCCCGCCGGAGCATCCAGCCAGGGACATGCAAGACACCTTTTTTATCGAAAAGGGAGACAACGACATTGCACTGCGCACCCACACTTCTTCAGTGCAGGTGCGGGCTTTGGAACGCGCTCAACCACCGGTTCGCATTGTGATGCCCGGCCGGGTGTTCCGAAACGAAGACATCTCTGCCCGGTCGCACTGCATCTTTCACCAAATCGAAGGGCTGTACATCGATCGGGGAGTTTCCTTCGCCGACATGAAGCAAACCTTGCTGCATTTCGTCCGTGAATTTTTTACCGAGAAAGCGGAAATCCGCCTCCGGCCTTCTTACTTTCCTTTTACCGAGCCCAGTGCCGAAGTAGACGTGTACTGGGGCCTGGAAACCGAAACCGATTACCGAATTACCAAAGGAACCGGCTGGTTGGAGATCATGGGCTGCGGTATGGTAGACCCCAATGTGCTCGAAAATTGCAACATCGACTCTAAGGAGTACAGCGGTTTTGCCTTTGGTATGGGCGTTGAACGCATCGCCATGTTGCGCTACGGCATTCCTGATATTCGCTTGCTGTTTGAAAACGACCAGCGCTTTTTAGAGCAATTCAAAACGGCTTATTGATGGTGAAATGGCTTAGGCTTTTGGTACTAACCATCGCTATCACTTGCATGGGATGGAAAGTAGTTAAAGGCTGTCCAAATGAGCTGGTTTCTGCACTGAACATAGGACTGCTTCTATCCGATAGTTTAGACACTTGTTCGGTAGATTTAGCCAGTTCTTTTACTCCTAACCGAGATGGGATTCACGAAAATTTCCGGCCGAGGTTCAATTGCCCGGTGGTCGAATATGAATTAACCGTCTTTAATCGCTGGGGCCAGCAATTGTTCAAATCAGAAAACCCTGAAGAAAGTTGGGACGGCACTTACAAAGGGAATGATGTGCAGATTGGCACCTATGTGATCCTACTTCGTTTTCGTTTTGAAGAGCAACCGGAGGAAGAGCAACAAGAAATTAAACAGGCCCTTACAATCATACGCTGAGCCACAAAAGTGGTAAAACCACCTGTTTCTTCTCAGTTAACTTTCATCCATTCATTGGTAAGCACTTGCAGCCTGCCACTTTGGAGGAGTTTCCGCTACGGAAAGACTAACTTTTCAATTCGTACCTTTCCCTCCAAACCCCAAAATCAATGACTGAAGACAAAGACCGAAAGATTGCGGTTCTCATCGACGGTGAGAACGCTCAATATAGCCTTACAGGCGACATGTTGGCCGAAGTGGCCAAACAGGGTCGGGTGACCATCAAACGGATTTATGGCGACTGGAGTTCCCGCCAAATGAAGGGCTGGAAAGACCAAACCAATAAATATGCGGTGCGTGCCATGCACCAGTTTGCGTTTACACGCGGAAAGAACTCAACAGACATTGCCCTGGTGATTGACGCCATGGACATTTTACACCAAGGACTGGCCGACGGCTTTTGCCTGGTGAGCAGCGATGGTGACTTCACCGGGTTGGCCAACCGCTTGCGCGAAGAAGGCGTATTTGTAATGGGCATCGGCCAGGAAAAAACACCTGAGGCTTTCGTGCGCTCCTGTGAACTTTTCATTTACACCGAAAACCTCGGCGACTCGGACGAGGAAGAAGAACCGATTGCCGAAGCCGAAAAGCCAAGTCGCACTCCAAAAGCCAAAGCCAAGCCGAAGAAAAAGGTGAAACCCATTCCGGTAAACCTCCTCAAGAAGGCATTTAAGAATGCTGTAGAAGAAAATGAAATGGCTTACCTGGGCCGCATGGGCGAAGCTTTGCGAAAGATTGAACCAAGCTTTGATCCACGTACGTATGGATATCCTCTGTTGAGCAAACTCATCAAGTCGATGACGGGCCACTTTGAGGTGGTGTACCCTGAAGGTTCGGATTCGGCGTATGTGAAGCTCAAACGGGGCGGCAAATGATGATCCCGCGCCAATTGCGCCTACTTAGCCCTACATTGTTGGCTGTTGCCCTTTTTTTGGTGCTCTATTGGCGCTCAATGCCTGGGTTTGGAAGGGCCTTACCGGCCATTCAATACCTTCTACACCGAAGATTTAGTAGATCAGATTATTGCTAGTCAACAAGGAGATACTGCTTTGCCTATCGACTCCATTAAGGTTTGGCATTTTTACATTCAATGTGCTTCCGAAAGAAAAGCTGCACTTACCATCAACTGGTTGATAGAACGCGAAATGCAAATTGCTTATCAACCTACTGACTCAACGATTTTACTGAGTGCTTCCCTTTTTAAACAGCTTTCCAAGGCCGAATTGCTTGAGGAATTGTGGGAGTTAGAGTCTTTCACCAGATATTCTCCCCAGGATAGCTTGATTGGCTTCTCCTTTCAGTCTTAGGCGGTTGTGGTATCCATCACTGGAACCATGCAAGATTCCGGAAAAGCAGGAGTATGCATTCCTGTTCTACTTGTGAGAAAGAAGCGTTCGAAAAAAAGATGGCTAAAGTTCCCGGTGCGACCAATCGAACTGACCGAGGTTCAACAGTCCGTGTACCAGCAAATCAATAGCGCCTTGGATATCGGACTTGTGTGCCATCTCGATCACTTGATGAATGTTGCGAGTGGGTATGCTTATGGCTCCGGAAATGGCCCCGCCGGCCGACATCCGCTGAATGCCTGAAGTATCGGTACCGCCTGCGGTAAGGATTTCTGACTGCCAGGTGATGTTGTTTTTATCCGCCGTTTCGCGCAAAAAGGTCACCATCCGATAATCGCAGATAGCAGTGGCATCCATGATTTTTACTGCGGTTCCTTTTCCCAATCGGGTGATTTGCTCCTGAGGTCGCGACCCTGGAACATCGTAAGCGATCGTGGTGTCGATACAAATGCCAAAGTCGGGCTGAATGGCCAATGAAGCTACACTTGCTCCACGAACACCTACTTCTTCCTGCACGGTAAATACCGCGTGCAAATCAAAAGGCAAGGGCTTGCCTTTTAAATCTTTGAGGGCTTGTATGAGCACAAACACCGATACCCGATTGTCGATGGATTTGCAATTGACGCAATCGCCCATCTCGATGAGTTCTCGTTCACGGGTCACCGGATCGCCTACGCGCACCAGCTTTTCCACTTCAGTTTTGGGAAGACCCAAATCAATGAAAAAGTCAGTGGTTTTGGGCATTCTACCACGCTCCTCGGTGGTCATCACGTGTATCGGCTTGGACCCCATTACGCCGATCAGGTCTTTTCGCCCGTGCACCACTACCCGTTGCGCGACTAAAGTTTTGGGATCAAAACCTCCGAGGGTGTGGAAACGCAAAAACCCTTCCTCATCGATGTGGGTGATGATAAAACCTATTTCATCGATATGGGCGGCCACCATCACTTTTTTATCGCTCTTTCCTTTGCGAAAAGCGGTGATGTTCCCAAGGTTGTCGGTGGACACTTCGTCCACAAGATCGATTACTTCGCGCCAAACAAGGGCGCGCATGCGTTGTTCAAAACCTGGGGCACCGGCGGTCTCACAGATCTCCTTGAGGAGAGCAACATCAATAGGCATGGTGTAAATGGATTATACCCCGAATTTACAATACTTCGGCTATTCGTGGGCCTGGCTTACCTTGATCATGTTGGACATCCCTTTGTTGGCAATCGGCATGCTGGCAATGTTGATCACGAGGTCCTCGTCTTCTACAAAACCTTCTTTGCGCAAAATGAATTTGATGTCGTCGATGGTGTGGTCGGTGCTCACAAACTTATCGTAGTAAAAGCCCTGTACCCCCCAAACCAAACTCAACATATTGAGAATGCGGTAGTTGGAGGTGAATACAAAAATGCCTGCTTTAGGTCGGTGACTGGAAATTTTAAAGGCTGTGTACCCCGAAAATGTCATGGTAATAATGGCTTTTGCTCCTACCGTTTCCGCAAGGCTAACCGCGTTTTGGCACACCGAATCAGTAATCAGCCGCTCTTCACTGGACTTAATTTTGTGGTCTTTGTTGTAGATGCCTTCGAAGGTTTCCATCCGGGTTACGATCTTATACATGGCTTTGATCACTTCCACCGGATGTTTTCCAACCGAAGTTTCACCACTCAGCATCACTGCATCGGCACCGTCGAGCACAGCGTTGGCCACATCGTTTACCTCGGCTCGGGTTGGTGTAATGTTGGTGATCATCGTCTCCATCATTTGCGTGGCGATGATGACTGGCTTGGCGGCTCGCTGGGCTTTGTAAACGATCTCTTTTTGTATCAGCGGCACGTTTTGCATCGGGATTTCTACCCCAAGATCACCCCGGGCCACCATCAAAGCATCTGACTCTTCAACAATTCCGTCGATATCGGCCACCGCTTCGGGCTTCTCGATTTTGGCAATTACCTGGGTAAACTTGGATTTCCCTTTGTCGCGAATAATTTTCTTTAGTTCAATCAAGTCTTGCCGCGAACGAACGAAGGAAAGTCCAATCCAGCTGATTTGATTTTCTAAAGCAAAATGCAGGTCTACCAAGTCCTTTTCCGTCAAACTTGGGATAGAAACCTTGGTATTGGGCAGGTTTACTCCTTTTTTTGAAGACAGCGGGCCTCCGTGATTTACTTTGCAGCGCACCTCAGTAGCACTTACAATTTCCGTCACTTCAAGGTGTAGTTTTCCATCGTCAATAAGGATGGCTTCACCTACGGTAACGTCTCTTGGGAAGGCCTCGTAGTTGATAAAGACCCGATCGGCAGTACTTACCGCTTCTTCGGTAGTCATCACCAGTTCGTGGCCATTTTCTAACACAACGCCTTCCTCTACCACACCAATCCGAATTTTCGGACCTTGAAGGTCGGCCAAGATGGCCGTATGCGTTTTCAATTCGGTATTGAGCTCACGGATGATCTTGATCACTTTCAGGTGATCTTCGTGCGAACCGTGTGAAAAGTTGATTCGGCAGATGTTTACGCCGTTTTCAATCATTGTTTTGAGGGTCTCCTTGTCAGAGGACGCCGGACCCAATGTGGCTACAATCTTTGTCTTTTTCTTGTGGTGGCTCATTCAAACAACAGGTTTTGCTTTGATTTGAGTTGATTGGGATCGATGGAATAAGCGGTGAGCACTACATCGGTTCCCTTGATGCGGTCCAGTAAACCTTGGGTGTCTACCAAGTCAGTCAGGCCTTCTACCAGCAAAAAATAGTCGGCTTGTCGTTGTTCCTGAACCAATATCCCTGGATTCCCCCGATTGGCCACCACGATGTATTTCAGGTGGTTGACGGCATCTTCCCAGGTGTAAAAAGAAAACCGGAGGGGCGCCTCACCGGTTTTCACCGTTAATTCATAATCGTTTTGTTTCTGTAGATCCGAACCCAGTTGATGGTTCAGCGACCAGCAGAGCCGGTAGTCTTTCAAATGGCAACTGATTCCATACAAAAGGAAATCGTAGTCGAAATCAAAATCCAGCCGGGCCTTGCTCATGGCCGTAAAAGTCGGCAATATGAGCCGAAAGATTTAAAAAAAGGCCAAAGTTAAGGTGAATTATGGGTTAATCTTTTTCCAGGCATCGCCAGCGGCCCTTTGTTCTGCTTTCTTTTTGCTGGAAGCAATCCCTTTTCCGCACTCCGCGTCATCTACTATCACGTGTGCTTCATAGAGGCGTTTTCCCTTTTGGGAGTTGTCTTCCTTTACTTCAAAGCGGATGCGTTTCTTCTCTTTTTGGGTCCATTCAATCAGTTTGCTTTTGAAATCGGTCTCTTGTTTGGCCAGGTCTTCCAGCTTCCCCGATTCTCCAATCAGTCGGGATTCTACCCATTTGCGGGTAGTTCCGTAGCCTTGATCAAGATAAATGGCGCCAATAAGGGCTTCCAATGCATTTCCGTTGATGGTGTTGGACTTGTCAGCGGCTTCGAGGTTCGATTCGATGTGCTGATCAATTCCCAACTCCACCGCCAGGTTATTGAGGTAGGTTCTGCCTACGAACTTGGCCCGGGTCTTGGTTAAGAAGCCTTCGTCTTGTTCTTTGAAGTGGGTAAAAAGGTACTCCGCAACAATCGAATCCAGCACTGCATCACCTAAGAACTCCAAGCGCTCATTGCTGTTTTTCCGACCGTGTTCTTTTCTTACCGCAGCCGATTTGTGCCGCATAGCATCTTGATACAAGTGCCATTTACGAGGGGTAAATCCCAACAAATTCAACAAAAAGTCGGCGAAAGACGGATCGAGGTCTTTGGGCTTTCGGGAGAATAGTCGGAATAACGTCAAAAATTAACCCTTGAATTTGCGGAATACCACCGAGGCATTGTGTCCGCCAAATCCAAAAGTGTTGCTTAACGCTGCATTAACTTCCCGCTCCTGAGCGGTGTTGAAAGTAAAGTTGAGGTTCGGATCTAGTTCGGGATCGTCGGTGAAATGATTGATCGTTGGAGGAACGATATTGTTTTTCACTGCCAGAATAGTAGCAATTCCCTCTATCGCACCGGCGGCACCCAAAAGGTGGCCCGTCATGGACTTGGTGGAACTGATGTTCAGTTGATAGGCGTGCTCTCCAAAAACCGTTTTGATGGCTTTGGTTTCGGCAATGTCTCCCAGCGGAGTGGAAGTTCCATGTACGTTGATGTAATCGATTTCCGAAATGTCTAAATCGGAATGATCGTTCATCGCAGTTCGCATCACATTAATGGCGCCCAATCCTTCGGGATGTGGCGCGGTGATGTGGTGTGCATCTGCCGAAAGGCCTCCACCTACGATTTCTGCATAGATGTTGGCTCCGCGATTCACAGCGTGCTCGTATTCTTCCAGAATAATGGCGCCCGAGCCTTCGCCCAGAACAAATCCATCGCGTTCTTTGTCGAAGGGGCGAGAGGCCGTTTCAGGACTATCGTTTCGGGTAGAGAGTGCATGCATGGCGTTGAAGCCACCCATTCCTGTTTCGATCACTGCTGCTTCTGATCCTCCACTAATCATCACGTCTGCTTTGCCCAACCGAATGTAGTTGAAGGCATCGATCATGGAGTGAGAAGAGGAAGCACAAGCGGAAACCGTGGAAAAGTTTGGCCCACGGAATCCATGACGAATGGAGATGTTGCCAGACGCGATGTCGGCAATCATCTTCGGAATGAAGAAAGGATTGAAACGTGGTACACCGTTTCCTTGGAGGAAACCGGTGACTTCTTGCTGAAAGGTGATGATTCCACCAATACCGGAACCCCAAATTACTCCTGCTCGGTCGAGGTCGATCTTTTCAAGGTTAAGCCCTGAATCTTTGATCGCCTCCTCCGAAGTTACCATCGCATACTTCGAAAACAAGTCGTGTTTTCGAGCCTCTTTGCGATCGAAATGGTCGGCAGGGTCGAAATCCTTGACCTCGCAAGCAAATTTGGTTTTGAAGTGAGTGGTATCGAATCGGGTAATGGGAGCGGCTCCGCTCACCCCTCCGATCAGATTTTTCCAGTACTCTTCAACGGAGTTTCCGATTGGGGTAAGCGCACCAAGTCCTGTAACGACAACGCGTTTTAGCTCCATAAACGGAAAATTGTTGGTGGAACGGGTGAAATTTTCAGCAATGCCTTAGCCGGCGTTATCCTCGATGTACTTGATCGCTTCTCCAACGGTAGCAATGTTTTCAGCTTGGTCGTCGGGGATAGCAATGTTGAATTCTTTTTCGAATTCCATGATCAGCTCTACCGTATCTAACGAATCGGCACCGAGATCATTGGTGAAGCTGGAGGTCTCGCTCACTTCTCCTTCACTTACTCCGAGCTTATCTACAATGATAGCGGTTACTTTATTCTTAATATCAGACATTGCAGGTGTTTTAGGTTTCAAAAATTACGGTGCAAAGAAAAATATTTCTCTGCGATATATCCAAATTTGTTGGAAAGAATGTGTCAGTAGTAGACTGCTACCTCGTCCAGCGGTTTGCGATCGATATCAGGTACTTGCACTTCATCGGCCGGATAACCCACTGGAATCAGCAGGAATGGACGCTCATTGGAAGGGCGGTCTAGCAGTTGGGTTAAAAACTTCATTGGGCTCGGTGTATGCGTCAAAGCTACCAAGCCTGCCCGGTGAATGGCACTCAGCAAAAAGCCCGAAGCAAGGCCCACCGACTCGGTTACGTAGTAATTCAGTTTCTTTTCCTCTTCTACCATTTCATATGCCCGTTTGAACACAATTATCAGCCAGGGAGCTATTTCGAGAAAAGGCTTGTGGTGATCAGTACCCAAATCCCGCAAATCATTCAACCATTCATCGCTCATCCGGCCATGGTAGTTTTCAAATTCTTCTTTTTCTGCGGCCACCCGAATCTTGCTTTTCATTTCGGCATTGGATACAGCACAAAACGTCCAAGGCTGCTTGTTGGCTCCTGAAGGAGCGGTAGAAGCAGATCGGATCAAGTTATCGATCACTTCTTTGGGTACGGGACGATCAGAAAAATCGCGAACCGACCTTCGTTGGTCTATCCAATCAAAATGCGCTTGTGTTCGCCGGATCATTTCATCCGGTTCATAAGTTTCCCGATTGTAGGGAATGAATCCGTCGGCCTTTGCCATAGCAACAGGTTTGATAAGAATAACTGTGTGAATGCACTACGAATCTACGGCAATTGACTGGCTTGCGTTACTTTTGGCGCATGTCAAAACACCGATTGGCCCTCTTTGCTTCAGGAACCGGAAGTAATGTTGCCCAAATTGTGACCTACTTCCAAAACCACACTTCCATCGAAGTAGGACTCATTGTAGCCAGCAAATCCACTGCAGGGGTTTTGAACATTGCACAAGCACAAGGCATTGATTCCATCGTGCTTCAACGGACGGAATTTTATGAAAATGAGTCCATTCTCCTTGACTTGAAGGAGCGCCACATCAATTTTATCGTGTTGGCTGGCTTTCTTTGGTTGGTGCCGGGTTATCTGGTAAAAGCTTACAAGAATCGGATGGTCAACATTCATCCTGCTTTGCTTCCCAAGTTTGGAGGTAAAGGCATGTATGGCATGCATGTGCACCGGGCGGTGATAGCCGCCGGAGAAACCGAAAGTGGTCCTACCGTCCACCTGGTTAATGAAGTGTATGATGATGGAGCCATTCTTTTTCAAGAACGCTGCCCGGTTTTGCCCGACGATCAACCGGAAGACCTGGCCCGCCGGGTACTTGCATTGGAGCACCGCCATTTTGCCCCTACCATCGAGCGGTATCTACTTTCCTTAGGTCAATCTTAAGCGACTTTTTCTCCTGTAGCCGGCATTTCACCGATTGGCCTCGGTATTTTACCGTTTTTGACAAATTCGACAAAAATTCATTCCCTTTTGAGAACAGATTGAAACAAGAGTATCTACCTTCGCGCGCCATTTTTAAATAACGCGATTGAGATGCTCAGTTTTGATCTGAAAGATTTAAAAGAAATAGGAACTGCAACCATGGTATTGTTTGCCGTGATTGACATCATTGGTTCCATTCCGCTCATCATTGAATTGAAGCAAAAAGCGGGTGTAATTGAAGCGAAAAAGGCCAGTTTGGTTTCGCTCTTTCTTATGATCGGTTTTCTGTTTGTTGGGGAGTCGATCTTACTTCTGATCGGTATCGATGTGGCTTCTTTTGCCATCGCCGGTTCGTTCATCTTATTCTTCCTGGCATTGGAAATGGTGCTGGGCATTAAGCTCTACAAAGACAACATGCCTCAAACGGCTTCCATCGTTCCACTGGCTTTTCCCATCATTGCTGGTGCCGGATCAATGACTTCGCTGCTCTCGCTGCGGGCGGAATTTGCTTCGCAAAACATTGTGGTAGCCATTGTGATCAACATCATAGTAGTTTACCTCACGCTGCGGCTTACCAACCGCATTGAGCGCATTCTCGGACCCACCGGAATCGCCATTATCCGAAAAGTGTTCGGCATCATTTTGTTGGCCATTGCGGTGAAGCTTTTTAAAACCAACGTTAGTATTGGGCTGTAAAGCTTTCTGCATTAAACGCGGTTTTCGCTAATTTTACCCGCTATCTAATGGGACTCAAAGCCGCTCTTAGCAAACCTTTTGCCGCCCACGTGGTGCGCAAGCTCGACAAATGGCGCAGCGATGGTGTTGCAGCTCAAGAGGCGGTTTTTCAACACTTGGTACAAACCGGAAAAGGTACTCAGTTTGGTGCGGAGCATTTTTTCGACCGCATTCATACTTATTCGGATTTTCGGAAAAATGTGCCGTTGCGCACTTACGAAGATTTTGAGCCTTACGTAGAGCGCATCATGCAAGGTGAAAAGGATGTGCTTTGGAAAGGTCGCCCCCTCTATTGGTCGAAGACTTCGGGTACCACCTCGGGGGTAAAGTACATTCCTATCTCCAAAGAGAGCATTCACAACCACCTGGACTCGGCTCGGAATGCCCTTTTGTGCTACGTTCACGAAACAGGCAACACGGGCTTTATCGATGGTAAAATGATTTTCTTGCAGGGGAGTCCTACCTTGAGCAAGCAAGGTGGAATTGATACCGGTCGACTTTCCGGCATTGTGGCACACCACGTGCCCGGCTATCTGCAACGCAATCGAATGCCTTCGTTTGCTACCAATTGCATGGAAGATTGGGAGGAAAAAGTGAGTGCTGTAGTGAAGGAAACGCTGCCACAACCCATGTCGCTCATTAGTGGCATTCCCTCGTGGGTACAAATGTATTTCGAGCGCCTCATCGAAGTTTCGGGTAAAGCCAACGTTGGAGAGGTATTTCCCGATTTTTCTCTGTTTGTATACGGTGGTGTGAATTTTGATCCTTACCGAAGCATCTTTGATCGCCTGATCGGCCGGCCGGTCGATACGATTGAGACTTATCCGGCCTCGGAAGGATTCATTGCTTTTCAGGATTCGCAAAAAGAGGACGGCTTGTTGCTCACCGCCAAAGCGGGTATATTCTACGAGTTTGTTCCGGCTGATGAGATCGGCAAAACCAATCCTACGCGCTTGTCGCTCAGCGAAGTGGAGCTGGGCGTTAACTACGCCATTGTGCTCAACACCAATGCCGGTCTTTGGGGCTATGTGATCGGAGATACCGTGCGCTTCGTTTCCAAAGACCCTTATCGCTTAAAAGTGACGGGACGCACCAAGCACTTTATTTCTGCCTTTGGCGAACACGTGATTGGCGAAGAAGTAGACCGGGCCATGCGAAAAGTACAGGAGCAATTTGGAGGAAGGGTCCGGGAATTTCATGTGGCTCCTCAGGTAACTCCTGAGGAAGGAAATTTACCATTTCATGAATGGCTGGTAGAGTTTGAACAGCTTCCCCAGGATTTGGACGCCTTTTCGGCCGCTCTCGATCGCGAAATGGTGGATCAAAACATCTATTACAAAGACCTGATCGATGGGAATATCCTCCGGCCCTTAAAATTGAGCCTCATCCAACAAGAAGGCTTTGTGCAAATGATGAAAAGTCGCGGCAAGCTCGGAGGACAAAACAAAGTGCCCCGCCTGGCAAACGACCGTTCCGTGGCTGATGTTTTGCTTCAGTGGGCAAAGTCTTAAATGCGAAGTATTTTCCTTTGATATGGTTTAGTAAAGTGAGGTGATAAAGCCTATCGAAAAGCCAAGTGCACTGCCGGAATCGGCCCAAAAATCCTTTTTATCCCACACCTGACCCTGAATGAAGTCCAAAGAAATGGCGCTTTTTTCGGTGAGGTAATACTCTAATCCCAGGGTGGCGCGACTCGTAAAGGTTCGGCTTCTTCCTTGTTCGAGGTTAACGACATTGTTGTTTTGCACAAACTCGGGGAAATTGTAATACTTGAATCCACCTTGCACCATGATGAACATCCGGTATTTTTTGTCCCCAAAGCGGTAGCCGGGCCCCAACAACAGGTCGGTGAAAGCGGCCGTTCCTTTTATTACGTTAGTCAGATTGTTCTCTGGCTCCAACGTGTAATCCGCATCGTACTTATCATAGTTTACCCTCAGAAAGAGGTCGTTGTTGTTGCGGAGACGAAGTTCAATGGAAGATTTAATAAGCACACTACCACTGAGAACAGAAGCACTGTTGAACAGGTATCCAATTTCCAAGGATGGCAGAAACACTTGATTCCCAATTTTTGGTGGTGGCTTCGGCTCCTCCTCCTGCGCATTCGCTGAAAAGCAAACAAGGAGGAAGAAAAGCACGATCAAACGGGTAAGCATGAAAATAAAATTTGCGGTTAAATGCCTTTTAAAAATAAATCGTTCGGTAAAATGGTCTAAACGAACGCAATGGATTACTCTTTGCCTTTCAAAAGGCGATCGATGGCGTAGTAGCCAGACATGATGGAACCGGGTACGCCTTGTTGCCGGTAAATGTCATTGGCTCCGCCAGAGAAGTAAATCTTTTTTTCAAGGGATCGGTTCAAGTCTTCTAAAGTAGATTGGCTGACCCAACTGCTGGTCCACGAACCCAGTGTAAATTCCTGCCTGCCCCAATCCTGAAAAAGGTATTCACCCAAATAGGTTTTGGAAGCTCTTCCATCAAAAATTTGATCCAGTTCTTTCAAAACAGCCGAAACGATGGCTTCTTCGGAACCGAGCTCGTAATAAGCTTCGGTTGAACTTCCGGTAGACAACAGCCCGAGGACGTTTTCTTTGGTATCTTTTTGAAAGGCCACATCATGATAATCCTTGGTACCGGTCTTGGTTTTGCACGAGATGACATCAGGATAAAACTTTTCTGAAAATTTCATCGCCAGTTTGAATCCAGGCAAGAACTGGATTGATTCTATGGCCTTTTGCTTGTCTTTGTCCAATGTGGGAGTGAATTGAATGTAGCCCGATTTCAACACCCCGATCGATACGGTGAGCAATACCTTATCGGCCGCTATTGTTTCGCCATTTTTCAACACCACTTTCACCTTCTCGCCGGTGTAATCAAGTGCTTTTACGGGTGTATTGAACCTGATTTTGTGCTTCACCTGTTGCGCAAAATTCTGATCCAGAAAGTCGTACCAGCTGATGTATTTGAACTTGTATTCGGGGAAGCCATTAAAGTACTTGTCCGTCTTTGATTTGGGAATCGCTTTGTAATGTTTGCCATCCCAACTGTAGCTGGAATCGAGTTGGTAGGGAATCAGCACTTCTTCCACTTCATTTCCCGGTTTGCCTTTGAGTCGGTTTAGAATTTGAGGTAGGTTGTGAATCCATTCAGCGCCCAGGTCAATTGGAAAGTCGGCAAATCCTTCTGCCTTTTTTAACCGGCCTCCGTAGCGGTCTGTTGCTTCGATGATTTCATAATCAATGTTGTTTTTTTCAAGAATGTTGGCAGCTGCTAAACCAGAGGCTCCCGCTCCGACAACAATCACTTTACCTGAAAAACGGTATGCTTCGTCGAGGGCGGTTTTTTCGGGCAATTTATCAAAGGCTTTTGATCCCCAATCCCACATGCTACAACCTGAGAACAGGGCGATGATTAAGAATAGTGTGATCTTTCCTAAGGTTCTGTAAAACTTGTTCATATCCCATCGAAATTTGAAATGCATTGAATCCAAGGGAATTTTTAGCCCACTTTTACCCTGGATCAAATGCTTTATTAGCTCGGTAATATTACAATGACCGAAAAGCTAAAGGTTGTCCAATCAGGACATTATCAAATCGGGATGCCCACTTTTACAGGAAGGAAAGTTTCCATAGACTGGTAAGAATCGCCAGCATACCATTCAATGTAGTTCGTCATTCGGGGCACTATTCCGTCTTTGTGGAGTCGGGAATAAGCCAAAGCGTGCCACACCTCGTAAGGATAATCCTCAAGGTGGGCAGTATCGAAAGTGGCATATTCTCCTTCCAGAGCCATCTCCTGATGGGGCAATTGGTAAGACCGGGACGCTTTCGGATTTAGTGCCAAAAAGTAGCGGCTTTCGGAAAGTTGACACAATTCGGGGTCTTCTTCCCACAACAACACCCAATGGTCTACTTTTAAATCGAGCTGATGGATGACAGCTTTTATCTTGGAAAAATGTTCGTCTTCGGAAATGCTGGTGTCAAAAACAATTTTGAAGGCATCGAGCGGTGATTCTTTGAAAGATTCAACGGAATACTCTAACTGCGCTAAGTTCACCTCTTCGACCTTGTGCTTTTCAGAGTAGTTTTTTCGAAAAGCCGAAGGAGATTGCTGGTAGTACTTTTTGAAGGCTTTGCTGTAAGCCGCTGTGGATTCATAACCAGAGAGCAGTGCAATGTCAAAAATGCTGATGGTGGTGTAAATCAGGTACTCCGCAGAAGATTGCATGCGCATTTTGTTGCTGTAGCGCTTGATCGATTCTCCTTTCAGGGTGGTAAACAACCGGTTGGCGTGTCGATAGGAATAATAAGAATTGTCAGCAACCGTGTCAGGCGTCACCTTGTCTGCGTCATTTCGCAAATGTTCTTCCAGCTGATCAATTCTTTTTTTAGAAGGATTTTCGCCCAATGTTGCTCCCTATTTAGTTCGAATGTGCTTTCAAATAAACCAAAAGCAGCCTTTCCTTCGTTTATTCACTTCAAGGTCTTCTTCCAAAGATAAATCCTTGATTGGTTTGGTTCACTTCTTTTGAAGTTCAACCAGAACCATTGGAACATTCTACAGAACAGTACATTCTTCGTTCAATCGCCTACTTTTGGCCTCTTCTTTGTTCCGCTCTATTCCTAACACATTTTTCGATGATGCGTATTCTCTCGTTGTTAGCTTGTTGTCTGCCTTTGTGGAGCTGGGCTCAAATCGAGTTTCAAACCACTTCACACGATTTTGGTGAGTTGGGGGCTCATGCCGAACGCTTTGTAGATTTACCACTCATCAACAATGGAGAAAAGTCGATTTACATCCTTAGAGCAGGTACTGACCGGGAATGGATCATCAAGTTTTCCAACAAAAAGCTGGAACCTGGAAAAGAAGAGTTTATCCGGATTCAATACCAGCCCATGAAATTGGGTAGTTTTAAAAAGACCATTCCCCTCTACCTCAGCGATCGGGCCGAACCGATTACCCTTACCATCAAAGGAAAAATCACTTCCCTTGCCGGTGCCGACAGTCCTTGTCCCGATTTTTCTCAAACCCAACAGGCCCGTTTGCCAGAGCTTACCCTCGAATTAAAAGTGATCGATGCTCAATCAAAAAAGCCGATTGAAAAGGCACAGGTCTTGTTGCTACGAAACGGTTTTGAGCAGGACCGAAACTTCACCGACCGCAATGGAACTACTACCCCAAAGATTCCCCTGGGCCTGTATTATGTAGTGACTTCAGCAAAAAACTATGAGACCAGCGAATTGGCGGCATTTTTCAACCCCAGTGAGCGAAGGTTGATCGTAGAACTTGTGCGCTTGGAACCAGAGGAAATACCCGTAGAAGAATTACCTCCTCCAGTTGTAGCCCAAGAACCAGATCCTGAGCCTAAGCCAGCGCCTACACCCGTTCCAGATTCTGAGCCCGAACCAGTGGAAGTAGTCTTAAATCCAGACAGTTTGCCTTTCACTTTAGACCATTTTGCCCCCAACAATGTGGTTTTTCTGATCGATGCTTCTTACTCGATGCGCAAAGAGGGTCGCATGGATTTGCTCAAGGCCTCCATGATCGAACTACTGGAATTGTTGCGGCCCGAAGATCGCTTGTGCATTGTGACTTATGCTTCGCAATCAAAAGTGGTTTTGCCCTCCGTTCATCCATTGAACAAAGACAGCATTGTACGCGTGATTCAAAGTTTACAGGCGGGAGGAAACACTGCCGGAGATCAAGGCATGCTTACCGCCTTTGAGCAAGCCAAAAGCAACTTTATACCCAATGGAAATAATCAAATCATTGTAGCCACCGATGGAAAATTCACGGTGAGCAAACAACGCGGTGGAGTAGCCCATACCCTCAAAACCAATGAATCGAGTGGTATTGCTGTTTCCGTGGTTGGTATAAAAAATACCCGTCCTACCGAAGAATCGATGCAGCAGGTCGCTAAGCTTGGCCAGGGACATTACCTGAAAATCCATTCTTACGAACATGCTCAGGCGGTATTGGTAGAAGAAATTCGAAACAACTCTTTCCGCAGGTAAGCTTCGGGAAAGCTCCTATCTTTGCGGGCTGTTTCGGTTTGTGATGCGCCCCCTCATTTTCCTACTGCTGCTTTTTATTTATGGCCAATCGAGCCATGGGCAAAACCTTGTTCCCAATTCAGGTTTTGAAGATTTGGGAGTTTTACTTTGCTATCCGGCTTATCCTGCAGATTTCAATCGCGGCATGCCTTCCTGGACCACACCCACCACCGGTTCGCCCGATGTGATCAGCATGCGGGTGAACAAAAGCTGCAAAACCCATCCTTACAACCACACCAATTCGCTGGTGCCCCACAATGGAAAATCCATGGTAGGACTATCGGTGTATACCAACAAAGAGTCGAGAGAGTATTTGCAGTGTCAATTGAAAGAACCATTGGAAATTGGTGCCAAATACGAAGTTTCACTTTGGATGGCCCGCCAATATTCGGCTACGGTGGCTACCGGCAGTTTTGGAGCTCACTTTTCTTCAAAACCTCCACTTCGTAAAGACACTTCTACCCTCTATTTTCAGCCCACAGTACAGTTCGACCGGAGCATTGAAAGCTACAGCCTTTGGGTGGAGGTGAAAACCGAATTTACGGCGATCGAAGCAGCTCAATTTCTCACCTTGGGCAATTTTCAGAATAACGCCAATACCCCCACAAAAAGCACTCGAAAAGGAAATTACGATTGGGGATATGTTTATATCGATGATATCTCACTCATCAAACTGGCCGCTGCTCCACCCGATATGCCGATCCTTCCAGAAATGGTGAACGTGTATTTCGACCTGTGGAGCGATGAGGTACCTGATACCGCTTATACGGCATTGGAGAACTTTTTTGAGAAAATGATCCAAAATCCTGCCACTAAACTCGAAATTACCGGCCATACCGATATTCAGGGAACAGACATTCAAAACGATAAGTTGGCGCTACAACGCGCACAGGCGGTAGCGCGTTGGTTTGAGGAAAAAGGCATTTCCAACACCCGTATTGAATGCACGGGAATGGGGAGCAAATCCCCGGCTTACGAAAACACTACCGACCTTGGCAGACAACTCAACCGAAGGGTAGAAGTCGTGTTGATTTATCTGTAAAATAGTTTGCAGCCAAATCGTACCTTTGAGGCCTTGAAAACGACCGAAAAACGCCACATTGCCATACTTGGTTGCACTGAATCTATTGGGATTCAGGCGCTGGAAGTTATCGAAGAGCAGTCCAACACTTTGGCTGTGGAATTGCTGACGGCGAATACCAATTATGAACTGCTCATTGAGCAGGCGTTGAAGTTCAAGCCCAATGCGGTGGTCATTGCCGATAAATCTTATTTCAAGACCGTACAAGACGTTCTTTGGCCCAACGATATCAAAGTTTTTGCCGGAGAAGAAGCCATCGTACAAGCTGTTGAGATGGAAAACATCAACCTGGTATTGACTGCTTTAGGGGGTTATTCGGGTTTAAAATCAACTTTAGCGGCTATTGAGGCTAAAAAAGCGGTTGCACTGGCCAATAAAGAAACCTTGGCCGTTGCAGGTGAATTGGTTACCAGGCTTGCCGCAAAAAATGGTGTTCCCGTTTTTCCGATAGATATGGAGCATTCAGCCATTTTTCAGTGCTTGGCTGGTGAATTTCAAAATCCAATTGAAAAGGTAATTCTTACTGCTTCAGGAGGTCCCTTTCGGGGAAAAGACCGCGCGTTTTTGGCCTCGACTACTAAAACCCATGCTTTGAAACATGCAAATAGAAGCACAGCAAAGGTTACCGTTGATTCGGCCAGTTTGATGAACAAAGGTCTGGAAGTAATTGAAGCCAAATGGTTATTCAATTTGAAGCCGGAGCAGGTGGATGTCATCGTGCACCCACAATCCATTATTCATAGTATGGTGCAGTTCGAAGATGGGTCGATGAAGGCGCAAATGGGACTTTCCAACCTGAAATTACCGATCCAATATGCATTGGGTTATCCCAACCGCTTGAAGAATAATTTCCCAAGATTCGACTTTATAAATTATCCCAACCTCACTTTTGAGGCTCCCGATACCGATACCTTTCGCAACCTGACTTTGGCTTTTGAATCCCTCAACAAAGGAGGAAATACACCTTGTGTGCTCAATGCGGCCAATGAAATTGCTGTAGATGCGTTTTTGAAAGATCAAATCGGATTTTTAGAAATGTCTGACCTGATCGAAACGTGCCTCCAAAAAGTACATTTTGTGGCACAGCCCGATTACGATGATTACGTACAAACCGATCAGGCCTCCCGACAACTTGCCCGGGATTTCCTCTAAGCCCATTCCACTGACAACCAACCATGGAAACCTTTTTCGTAAAAGCCGCTCAACTGCTTGCCAGTCTCTCCATTTTGATTGTACTCCATGAAATGGGGCACTTTTTGGCCGCCCGATACTTCGGTATTCGGGTAGAGAAGTTTTACTTGTTTTTCAATCCGAAATTCTCCCTCTTCAAAATCAAGCGGGGCGATACTGAGTTTGGAATCGGTTGGCTCCCACTTGGTGGCTACGTCAAGATTTCGGGAATGATTGACGAAAGCATGGACAAAGAGGCCATGAAAGAACCTCCAAAGGATTATGAATTTCGCTCCAAACCTGCCTGGCAACGATTGATTGTCATGGTTGGTGGCGTAGTAGTCAACCTGATTTTGGGCTTCCTCATTTTCATTATGATCATGGGAGTTTGGGGCAAAGACCGTCTACCACTGGAAAACATGAGTTATGGTGTACACTGCGATTCGTTGATGTACGACTACGGTTTTCAAGAAGGCGATCAAATCCTGGGCTTGGAAGGTCGACCAGAGATCCGCTACATGAGCGAAGTCACCAAAGAGATTCTCATTCACGATGCCCGGACCATCCACCTAAAACGAGCCGGTGAAGAAATGCACATCGAATTACCGGCAGATGTGCATTTGGCCTTGTTGGAAAAAGAAGTGAAATCGATGTTTTCTCCTCGATTCCCCTTTGTGATCGATTCCATCATCCCCAACCAACTCGCAGATTCTGCGGGAATGTTGAAAGGTGATAGCTTAGTAGCCATCAACAACATTACAGTAAATTATTTCTTTGATGCCACCCGGCAACTGGGCAAGAACAAAGGGAATACCGTAGACATCACCGTCATTCGCGATGGAGCGGAACTGGTGTTGCCCGTAAAAGTCTCAGAAGCAGGAAAGATTGGTGTTGCTCCAAAAGGAGCCAGCAACTACCTAAAATTGGAACACATCGATTACTCACTGGCTGAATCCATTCCTGCCGGAACCGATGAGGCCATTAAAACCCTCACCGGATACATTTCTTCTATGAAACTGCTCTTTTCTAAGGAAGGAGCCAGTCAAATTGGAGGATTTGGAGCCATTGGAGGATTGTTTCCATCAGAATGGATCTGGTCGGAATTCTGGCGACTCACCGCCTTCCTTTCTCTGGTATTGGCTTTTATGAACATTCTTCCCATTCCAGCGCTCGATGGTGGCCATGTGATGTTTCTGATGTACGAAATGATCAGCGGCCGCAAACCCGGCGAAAAATTCATGGAATACGCACAAATAGCAGGTATGATTCTCCTGTTTGGCTTGTTGCTCTACGCCAACGGAAACGACCTTTTCAGGAGTTTGAAGTAAGTGCTTTTCAACAGGGGAGGTTTAACAAGAACCCTGATCTCATTCATTTACAAGCCTTATTTGAAGCTACTTTAGCTTCATGTACGTCCTTGATTTTTTCGCGCGGAAAACCGTTGTCACCTTCTTTTTTTGCTTGACGGCTGTTTTCGCATGGTCGCAAGAAACTTCCCGTAGTGTTCCAATCTCCAATGGAGTATTGGATTCTGTTTCACTGGATCCTGCCGTAGATCGGCCTACCTTGATGTTGATTCCTTTTGCACCAAGAATGTATCGATCAGATGTAGATCGTGACGTTGCCGAAGCTTCTCAATTGAACTTTCAACAAATTCGGGGATTCTTCCGCTTAGGGCTGGACAATGCCCTTTATATCGAAGCGGATAAAACGATGCAGACCGTTCGGATGCATGCCGATGATCCCGACATCAACCGCGATCTCTATTACATTTACAAGTCGATCAACTACGATTTTGTACCGGTTCCAGCGCCTGAGCCCGACCCTTCTGAAACCAAAGGTGTAAAAGGTTTGGTCCATCGAATCAAACCCAAAGAACCAGCTCCTCAAGAAGGGGGTACCACCTTAGAAAACGGACAAATTCAAACCACCCCCGATGAGGTAGAACGCTACATGAAGACCAAAGTGGTCAATCCCAACATGTTCGATTTTCTCGGTGAAAAATACCAGGCCGATTACTACCTCTTTATCAATGAACTCGATCTGCTCAATGCGGCCAACGATTACCGCGATTTTGAATCGGACAACTTTTCACGCTACATCAAAGTGCATTACACCATTTTTGATGCGGATGGAGCAGTTGTGGCCAGCAATACTACCGGAGTCTACTTTTCGTCGATAGAAAACGACCTTCGCGAAATCATTACTGCCCATTTTCCCAAATTGGCTGCATTAGTGATTCAAGAGGTTCCACAACCCATATTAGCAGTAGATCCTGAAGCGCCCTAAGCTAAAAAGGCAGCTTCTCTAGATCGACATTTCCTCCGGAGAGGATGATGCCTACCTTTTTTCCGGCAAACTGATCGGGATGTTTCAAAACGGCCGCTAAAGGAATAGCACAAGAAGGTTCCACAATGATTTTCATGCGCTCCCAAATGAGCCGCATGGCAGCAATCATTTCATCATCGTTTACCAACAAAATCTCAGCAACCAGTTCTTGAAGAATTGGAAAATTTCTGGTGCCCAAGCTGGTCAACAGTCCATCGGCCAAAGTATTTGGATTGACGGAAGGAATGATTTTTCCGGCTTTCAGTGACCGGTAAGCATCATCTGCACCTGAAGGTTCTGCAGCAATTACTGTTGTTCCTTCCGAATAATACTTGGTAACTAAAGCAGTACCGCCCAACAATCCACCACCTCCAACGGGTGCCATTATGATGTCGAGTTTCGGACTGTCTTCGATCAACTCTTTGGCGGCAGTAGCTTGTCCACCAATTACATCGTAATTGTCATAGGCATGCACGAAGGTAGCTCCTGTGTCAGCTACGACTGCCTCCAAAGTAGTTTCCCGTGCAATGAGTGTTGGTGCGCAATAAGTGATGGAAGCACCGTATCCGGCAATGGCTTTCTTTTTGATCTCCGGTGCAGATTCTGGCACTACAATATAGGCTGGAACTCCTGCCGTACGTGCCGCAAGTGCAACTGCTTGCCCATGGTTGCCGGAAGAATGGGTTGCAATTCCTTTGGAGCGTTCTTCTTCTGATAAAGACAACAGTGCATTAGAAGCTCCCCTGAACTTAAAGGCTCCTACTTTTTGAAAGTTTTCGCATTTAAAAAAGAGCGTTGCACCCGAAATTCGATTCAGCGTTTCAGAAGTGAGCACCGGAGTACGGTGAACGACTCCATTCAGCCGATCAGCAATGTTTTCAAGGTCTTCCCGATTAGGCACCCGATTTAATGACATGAAATTCTATTGATTGACATCAACAACAATGCGCCCATCCCGGTTGGCCAATTCCCAGGCCGTGAAAAACACCAGCTTCGCAATTACTTCCAACTTATCAAATTGAATCTTTTCTACTGTATCGGTGGGCCTGTGGTAATCCTCATGGGTTCCACTGAAGTAGAAAATGACCGGAATGTTGTGACGGGCAAAATTGTAATGGTCCGACCGGTAGTAGAAACGCTCAGGATCATCTTCCCGATTGTAGGTATAATCCAGGTCGATTCCAACATAGGTGGAGTTGGCATTTTCACTGATCTGGTGCAATTCGGTACTCAATCGATCAGAGCCAATTATATAAATGTAATCTCCATTGTCGTGCTTGGGATCTATCCGACCTACCATGTCGATGTTTAGGTCAGCAATTGTGTTTTCAAGGGGATAAACCGGATGATCCGAATAATAGCGCGATCCCAAGAGTCCTTTCTCTTCTCCAGCCACGGTCATAAACAGGATGCTTCTTCTCGGACCATGACCTGATTGAGCCGCTTTCATAAAAGCTTCCGCCAATTCCAATACTGCTACCGTACCCGACCCATCATCATCTGCTCCATTGTTGATATCATCTCCTTTGCGACCAATGTGATCGTAATGTGCAGTGATCACTAATACCTGATCTTTAAGGTCCGATCCTTCTAAGAAGCCAAGTACATTCTCCGAGATAACGTTCTCAAACTTTCGCTGGTGGTTGATTTTAAATTCAATCTCCAAATCTTCCGAAAGGGGAACTCCTTTTTTCTCCATCTTCTTGCGAAGCTTTGCTATTGAGCGTTTGTTGGTTTTCAACAACTCATCGGCCATGCTTTCTGAGATGTAGAGCACAGGAAATTTTTTCTCTTTCAGGTCACTTGCCAATCCCATCGATGGCCGGCTCAACCATTGCCGCAAACGGCCCATGTTTCGGTTAAAGTCCGGGCTAACCACCAATAAAGCTTTTGCATTGCGTTTGGAAGCAGCTTCTGCCTTCCTGTGGGTTTGATAAAACCAGTCGGAAGCTTCGATGGAATTCGAAACATAAGAGGTACCGTCTTTGCTGTAAGGTTCACCGGCAAGCACCATGACTATTTGGCCACTTAGGTCTTCTTCTGCATAATCGTTCCAGGTATTGGTATCAATACCGTATCCTCGAAAGGCAATCTGATTGGCTTCAATCGTATATTGATTGGTATCGCGAAAGAAGTAGTAAAAGTCTTCGAAAAGGTTGTAATTCCGATTCCGGGTAGCCATCGATAAGCCTTCGGGCAACCATTTGATCAAGGGGAAATGTTGGTAGTAAGTTCCGGTTTCAGAAGGCTTAAATCCCAATTGTTTAAAATGATCAGAGATGTATGCGGCCGCCTTTTTCTGTCCTGGTTCGCCGGTTTCGCGACCTTCAAACTCATCAGAAGCCAACACATGGAGGTGCTTACTGAGGTCGGCTGCATTGACGTACTGTGAAAATTGGAGAGCAACCGAATCTTTCTTGGGAGGGCTTTCGGTACCACCCGCCAACACTTGCCCAGCGAAAAAAAGAAAAGAGAGGAGGTAAAAAAACTTCATACAAATCAGCAATTTTCTGCCCCCAGAGCAATTTTTTCTACCCTCCGTTGATGACGACCGCCTTCAAATTCATGCTTTAAAAAGGTATCTACAATGGTTTCCGCTACTTCGGGTTCGATGTATCGAGCGGGCAGGGCTAATATGTTGGCGTTGTTGTGTAAACGCGCCATTTCTGCAATTTCAGGGGTCCAACACAGGGCCGATCGAACACCTTGATGTTTGTTGGCCGCCATGTTAATGCCATTGCCGCTTCCACACATTAGTATACCTAAGGTTACTTCTCCAGACTCAACGGCACTGGCCACCGGATGCGCATAGTCGGGATAATCGGTTGAAGCTTCTGAATCAGTTCCATGATCCTGAATCTGGTGTCCGGCGGCTCTAAGTTTTGCTACAATGCGTTCTTTGAGGGGAAAACCGGCATGGTCACTTCCCATTGCAATTTTCATAAGCGGTGTGGTGCTACATTAATTGTTCAACAAAGTTAGCCCGATTCCTACAGTGAACAAATCCTCAGAAAATAAGCGGTCGTGAGCAATATTTCAACATTGGTGGTGTTAATTGTGGATAATCGTTGGGGAAAACTCCACAATAAAAATGTTTGCAGGTCTGCACCAAAAGTTTCAATTATTGAAATCTTCGAGGCTTGCAATTTTTTTGCTTGAGAGTTTGGGAAAAATAACGAACAGGATTTGAACAGGTCTTATCTTTGCAAACCCGGAATTTTATCCGGTGAAAACGTTATGAACAACTTGTTTATAACTGCTGTTACCCCTCTTTCCACTAACAATTCAGCACAACAACTCGTTGATAAGGTGTTGACCAATTCTGAATATTGATACACACAAGCGATTCAAAGACAATCTATACACAGTATCAACAGGATAATAACAATAATAATACCTTTAAATATATTCTATAGATATATAAACCGTTAGTAACAATGGTTAAAAGAGTTCTTCTTTTCATAGGTGTTTGGTGTTGTATGACACTTGCGGGCTGGTCGCAAAACGACATCAATCCAAACGGGCTGAATACCTTCTATCATCCCAATGGTGAGGTGAGCAGTGAAGGCTATATGAAAAACGGCAAGCCTGAAGGTTATTGGAAAACCTATTTTGAAACGGGCGTCCTGAAAAGCGAAGGTAATCGCAAAAATCACTTATTGGACAGCACCTGGAAGTTTTACACCGAAGAGGGGGTTTTGCAAAAAGAAATCACTTATCAGGAAGATAAGCGCAACGGCTTCACCAGCACTTTCTCTACCGAAGGGTTCCTTATCGCTAAAGAAAATTTCAAAAACGATCAAAAGCACGGAGAGAGTTCCAGCTATTTCCCAAATGGGGGAGTGCGTAAAACGACTCCCTACGAGGAAGGTCGCCGGCAAGGCACCGGTTATGAATATGGTAAAGATGGGAGAGTGATCAGCATTTTTACTTTTGAAAACAACTATCTACGCCAGCGCCAGGAGATTAACCGCAAGGACCGCCGGGGTAAAAAAACTGGGAAGTGGGTTGAGTTTTATGAGAATGGTGTGGTTTCGCTGGAAGGATACTACCGGGACGGAAAACGCAACGGTTATTTCCGGGAATACGATCGGAAAGGTGTGATGGTGAGCACCACCAAGTGGCGTGACGATGAGGTGGTAACTGATGCGGAAGAGCTCATTAGCCTCGATATTCGAAAAGAATTTTATCCCGATGCCAAGGTGCGTTCCATTGGAAGTTTCAAAGACGGCATGCGCGAAGGAGTCACCCGCTACTACGACAAAGAAGGGGCCATCTCTAATTCAAAAATTTACCGGAAAGGCGTTTTGCTGGGCATGGGCATCGTAGATGAAGGTGGAATCCGGCAGGGAGCCTGGGAAGAATACTATTCGGACGGCAGTTTGCGTGCAGAAGGCGAATACAAGGACGGACAAAAGATCGGCCAATGGATTTTCTATTTCCAGAGTGGAAAAATTGCTCAAAAAGGAAAATACATCAGCGGTGAGCGTCCACACGATACCTGGACCTGGTATTACGAAAGTGGTCAGGTGAGGCGAGAAGAAAATTATTACCGCGGTTTGGAAGATGGTCGCACGGTAGAGTACAGCGACAGCGGTACGGTACTTACCGAAGGCGAATACATTGAAGGACTACGCACTGGCGAATGGATTATTGATGTGGGCGATCACCGGGAAGAAGGAAAATACGTTGATGGAGAACGCGATGGAGAGTGGTTGCACTACTACAAAAACGGCAAACTCAACTTCAAAGGATCCTATGTTGCCGGGATGGCGGAAGGAAAACACACCTACTATCACGAAAACGGTCAAAAAAGCCTAGAAGGAAAATACGCCAGTGGTATGAAAGAAGGCGACTGGAAACGCTACAACGAGGACGGTACCGTGTTGATCGAAATTCTCTACAAAGACGGAGAAGAGAAGCGGGTGAATGGAGTGAAAGTAAAAAATTATCAGCCGACTAAAAAGCTGGAAAGAAAGAGCGAGAAGGCCGAAAAAAAGGCGACAGCAAAGGCTGAAAAAGAAGGTTGACCCAACCAATTGAGCAGTTTGCGAGTTTCTTTGATAAGTACCTGTTCTCCCATTGTTACAAATTACCAACATCATCGAAACGCCTCAATATTCTCAAGAACGTTATCGCTTGTTATTTGAGCGAAATACGGCCGGTGTGTTCATTACCACTCCGGAGGGGGAGATCGTCGATTGTAACGACTCTTTTGCACGTTTCCTGGGATATGACGAGCGCAGTAACCTGCAAGATGTTAGAGCAGAGGAATTGTTCTTCGATCCATCGGATAGAAGTGTTTATCTGAGCAAGCTGCAGTCAGATGGCGTTTTGACCAACTTAGAAGTGCGTTTTAAAACCCTGCAGGGACAACAAGTGTGGGGTTTGGCCAATGTGCATGCCCTGCGCGAATCCGATTCTCAACAATTGTTGATTGAAGGCACGGTAATTGATATCACGGCTCGCAAACGTTCCGAAGTGATGATGGAACGCTCTTTGCGCGAAAAGGAAGCTCTTTTGAAAGAAGTGCACCACCGAGTAAAAAACAACCTGCAAGTGATTTCCAGCATTCTCAATTTGCAATCGGGCTACACCAAAGACCAGCCCACGCGTGAGATGTTGAGGGAAAGTCAGAATCGGGTTCGTTCCATGGCTTGGATTCATGAAAGCCTCTACCGCACCGAGAATGTTAGCAGTGTATCGTTCGATAAGTACTTGGAAAAACTAGGACAAAACCTGTTTTTATCTTACCGAACAAGCAACCAAAACGTTGAATTACGTTTCACTACAGACAGTGTTCAATTGGACCTCGATCGTGCGATTCCTTGCGCGTTGATGGTCAATGAATTAGTATCAAACTCTTTGAAATACGCCTTTCCTGACGATAAGGAAGGGGAAATAGAACTTGTGTTGAAAGCGAACGGCACACAAGTAGAATTGAGCGTTCGCGACAATGGCATCGGTTTGCCCATCTCCATCGATGTCGCTACTACCGATTCGTTAGGGTTACAATTGGTGAGCACCTTAGCGGATCAGATCAACGGTTCCCTTCAACTCGCCCGGGAAGGGGGCACACAGTTCACCGTAACATTCGAAATCCCATTCCAATAAACCCGGAGACTATGAAAGACGTTAAAATTCTGATCGTAGAAGACGAAAATATTGTAGCCAAAGACATTCAATATTCACTGGCACAACTCGGTTATGGAGTAGCAGGTATTGCTAACGATCCTGAAACTGCTCTTGAACTCGTGGCCACCACTTCACCTTCGCTGGTATTGATGGACATCCGCCTGAAAAATGGAGCCAGTGGAATTGAGACCGCCCAACTCATCCGCGAGAATTACGATATTCCACTGATTTACCTTACTGCTTACGCCGATGTGGATACCATTGAGCGCGCTAAGGTTACCCAGCCTTTTGGTTACATCACCAAGCCTTTTAGTGAAGTAGATCTGCAGACTTCTATCAAAATTGCCCTCTACAAGCACAGCAAAGAAATTGAGATGAAGGCCGAGCGCAACCGCCTCGAAGCCATCGTGGAAGGCAGTGCCCACCGCGATATGATTTTTGCCAAAACACACGCCCGTTTAGACAAGATCAAAACCGCTGATGTTTACTTCGTGGAAGCCTTGAAAGATTATGTGGTGATCCATACCCGGAACCAAAAACACACCTTGCATACCACCATGAAAGAGATCAGCTCTAAGCTGCCGGAAGTGGATTTTATGCGGGTTCACCGGTCATACATCGTGCGCCTCGATAAAATCGAACGCATCGAGAATCCCTACATCTACCTGGAAGATGAAATGGGAGTATTGCCCATTGGTGGTTCATACAAAGAGCAGCTGATCGAACGCTTGGTGTTGGTTTAATCCAACACCACCAGCGGATCGTGTTCGGTATAGGTACCGATCAGGTGAAAATCTAATCTTTTGTTGGGAATGTCGATGTTGGCAACCCGAATGCGTACTTCATCTCCCAATTGAATGAGTCGGCCGGTATTGTGGCCTACGATGCCGTGTTGTTGATCGTCGTAATAGTAGTAATCATCGCCTAAGTCGCGCAGACGTACCATGCCTTCGCACTTGTTTTGAGTGATCTCTACAAACAAGCCCCAATCCGTTACTCCGGAAACAATGCCGTCGAATTCCTGCCCTTTGCTGTCTTTCATAAACAGCACTTGAAAATACTTGGTCGAATCGCGCTCGGCTTCAGCCGCATTGCGTTCCCGGTCTGAGCTATGTTCACATTGATCTTCGAGGTAGGCCACATCTGCCGAAGCCTTTCCCCTTCCGTAATCGAACAGCAGGCGATGGGCCATCATGTCCGGATACCGTCGAATGGGTGATGTAAAGTGGCTGTAGTGGCGAAAAGCCAATCCGTAGTGACCGATGTTGTCGGTACTGTATTCGGCCTTGGCCATGGTTCGAATGGCCAGTGTTTCAATGGCGTTTTGTTCGGCTTTTCCCCTGATTTCTGCCAACAGTTGGTTCAGCGATTTGGAGATGGAACCGCCCTTGGCGTTGGTGAGTTTGTAGCCAAACTGGCGAATAAACTCCACAAAACTCACCACCTTATCAGGGTTGGGTTGGTCGTGGATGCGGTAGACAAAGGTTTTTACTTCGCCCTTCTCTTTCTTGGCTTTGCCAATGGATTCAGCTACTGTTCGGTTGGCCAGCAACATGAACTCTTCAATGAGTTTGTGGGCATCTTTTTGAACTTTGAAAAGAATTTCAGCGGGTTCACCGGCCTCGTTCAACCGAAACTTTACTTCCGTTTTTTCGAAGGCGATTGCTCCGTTGTTCATGCGTTTGTCCCGCAACTTTTTAGCCAGCTGATTGAGGGTCGATAAGGCCTCGTGTAACTCTCCTTTTTCGGCTTCCAAAATAGCTTGTACCTCGTTGTAGGTGAACCGACGATCGGAATGAATCACCGTTTTTACCACCCTACTGTCGTAAACATTGGCTTGTTCATCCAAGGTGAAAATCACCGAGTAGGTTAGTTTCGTCTCGTTGGGTCGCAGGCTACACAATTGATTCGATAGCACTTCGGGCAACATAGGAATTACCCGGTCTACCAGGTAAACGGAAGTGGCCCGGTCCAGTGCTTCTCTGTCGAGGTTGGATCCGGGAGTCACGTAATGGGTAACATCGGCAATGTGTACGCCAATTTCTATTTTTCCGTCTTTTAGCGAACGGAAAGAGAGTGCATCATCAAAGTCTTTGGCATCATCCGGGTCGATGGTGAAGGTGAGGACATCCCGGAAATCTTCCCGTTGTGCAATTTCTTCGTCGGTAATTTTGGTAGGAATAGCTGCAGCCTCTTTTTCTACATGATCGGGAAAGCGAAGAGGAAAGCCGTAGTCGGCAAGAATGGCGTTCATTTCCACTTCATTCTCACCAGGATAACCCAGCACTTCCAATACTTCCCCAAAAGGATTGTCTGCTTCCTGTGGCCAGTCTGTCATGCGTACAATCGCTTTCTGACCGTTTTTAGCATTCTTGGTTTTGCTTTGCGGAATAAAAATATCCCGGTGCATGCGTTGTGAATCGGATATGAGGAAGGTGTATTTTCCATTGGTTTCGATCAGGCCGGTAAATTGCTCTTTTTTACGCTGTAAAACTTCCAATACTTGCCCTTCCGGCTTTTTACGGCCAGTAATTACGGCTACTTTCACCGTGTCGCCATCCAGTGCTTTGCCTACATTTTTGCGATGAACAAATAAATCTTCATCAAGATCATCTACAATCACATAGGCTGAACCGTGACGGGTAAATTGAATCCGACCTTCTACCACTGCAGCATGACCCCTTAAGCGGTATTTTCCGCGGTCAACCTCTATCAATTTTTTCTTGTAGGTGAAGTCCATCAATATGTTTTGCACCAACAACTTGGAGGGTTCATCGCTGATGTTGAGTTTCTTGCTCACCTGGCGGTAATTCATTGGCTTAGAAGACTGCCCTTGAAAAATCTTCATGACTTGCCTTTCCAGGCTCTTGCGGAGTTTCAGCTTCTTTTTTCCGGGTCTGTTTCTGGCCATAATGGGGGTTATTGTGGATTCAAAGTTAGCGGATTGGGTCACCAACGCAAAAGTAGACTTGACCCGTTTGCTTGGTAAGTCTATTTTCGCAGAAGCATGACGAACAGCAACTGGATTTCGAAGTGGATGGAACCCCAGGATAGCAGTCCTTTGGTGGCTTGGCGAATTGTATTTGGCTTGTTGATCTTTTTAGAAGGTGCTGGTGCCATTGCTACGGGTTGGGTCCGCAGAACCTTGGTAGAACCAGATTTCACTTTTTCTTTCCTCGACTTTCCCTGGCTACAGCCACTGCCGGGTTACGGGATGTATTATTATTTCGGAGTGATGGCGCTTTTTGGTTTGGGAGTGATGTTGGGGTATCGCTATCGGATTGCCATTGCTGGCTACACCATCTTATGGGCAGGTGCTTATTTCATGCAGAAATCTCATTACAACAACCACTACTACTTGCTGTTGTTGTTGCTCATTTTGATGAACCTGGTGCCTGCCCATCGATCTTTTAGTCTTGATGTGCAGCAAGGACGAGTAAGCAAAAGTTTGACTTGTCCCAAATGGTGTACAGGCATCTTTGTAGCTGAGTTGGCCATTGTATTTTTCTATGCTGCGGTAGCCAAAATGTATCCCGATTGGTTGGCAGGAAGACCAGTGGAAATATGGATGTCGAGAAGAGCAGATTGGCCAATAATTGGACCGATCTTGTCCTCAGAGTTTGGCAAATGGTCTTTGGTCTATGGTGGTTTGTTCTATGATCTTTTGGTCATTCCCATGTTGTTGTGGCGGCCTACGCGCGTGTTTGCCTCGCTCCTTTCGGTTTTTTTTCATGGATTCAATTCGGCGGTTTTTCATATTGGTATTTTCCCCTACCTCATGATGGGTGCGTTGGTACTTTTTTACCCTCCAAATGCGGTTAGAAAGCGATTTTTCCCCAAACGACCAGAAGCCGATCTCAGTTTAGTGGAGCACCCAAGGAAAATGCCAATGGTTTTGAGTTCTTTCATTGCGGTGTGGATTATGTTCCAGATAGCGCTGCCCCTCCGGCATTGGTTGATTGAAGGAGATGTGCATTGGACGGAGGAAGGTCACCGATTGTCCTGGCACATGATGACCCGTTCCAAATCTGGTCGTGCCTCTTTCACGGTGAAAAATCCAGATACGGGCATTGTTGTTCGCATTCGAAACTCCAATTATCTTACCGATGATCAACAGCGAGCCATGGCCACCCGACCTGACTGTATTTGGCAATATGCTCAAGTGCTGGAAGCTGCCTGGCAAGACAGTGGTTGGGCCAAGGTGGAAGTCTACACTAGCAGTTATGCCAGTTTAAACGGTCGTAAAATGCAGCGTTTTATTGATCCCAAAGTAAATTTGGCAGCAGAAGAATGGGTTTGGTTCGGGCACAAGGATTGGGTGATGCCCTTGTTAGAAGATCAGGAAGCTTTCCCCGATCAGTGAATGATTCGGTAAGTAGCTACGCGGGTAGCATCTACCTGTATCTCCAGGAAATATACCCCGGAAGGGATGCTTTTCAGTGAGACTTGAGAAACGTTCAATTGCTCCTCAATCACTTGTCCATTCAAAGAAAAAATTCTTACGCGTTCAGCAACTTTTGTCTGGCCGTCAATGCTCCAGGAAATCCAGTTTCTACTCGGGTTGGGAAATACAACCATACGGTTACTTCCTTGCCAAAGATCGCTTAGTCCGGTAGCTTCTTCAATGATAATGGTTTTCTGAACGGTATCGGCAAAGTCTACATCCGGTGCTGCTGGCCATATCACCACCCCATTTCCTCCTATGCTAAAAGAAGGAGTAGCCACAGGGGTACTCAGATTAAGGGTGATATCACTTTGAGGTAGCAGTGCAACTGCCTGAACGTTACTATCAATTTTGGTAACGGCTCCAGAAGTAGAATCAATAATTCCCAGGAAGAGGGATATAGGACCGCTACTGACTACATTGCCTATATTTCGTATCGTTCCCGTAACGAAGATGGTATCCCCAAATGCCATGGTATCCATCAACTGATTACTTATACTGTTGGCAAGCGCCATTGCAGGTACGTTGTTGGCGGTAATATTAAAAGTGGCCGTATCTCCGATTGGTGTAGCGCCAATGAGGGGCACCAAAGCCAGTTCATTCAACCCTACGATGTAATTGTTATTCAATAGTACATTGGAGGAGAATGTAACCTGGACCGAATCTCCTTGGGCTGCAAAATTTACATTGAATTGATGGTCGGAGGTGAAGGAGAAATTAGCTCCACCGGTTTGGCGGCCAAGCCGAATGGTGATAGGACCGTTGTAGACGCCCGTATCGGTTTTAGTGAGGTCGACATTAAAATCAATGGTTCCACCAACAAAAGTGTTGGTAGGCGAAACGGTAGTAAAAGGAAAAGGTGATATCTCTGCGAGTTGGCCAAGCGTCTCCGAGGCACCAAAAAAGCCAAATAGAGTTATAAAAGTAAGCAGGTACTTCATGGTGAAATCCAATTTTTTCACTGAGATACCAATATTAACAATTCGGTGGGCAGCAACACAGATCATTTCCTAAAAGTCTTACGCGGCCAACGTTTTTTCTATGAGATGTGTCTTAGTAGTGCAGACCCACTACTTTGCTGAAATATTTTTCTTTCTTCGCATTGACCTACTTCTTACTATAATGGCTTCTATCACCGATATTATCCATATCATGAACAAGGAAGAGATTCGGCAACTGAAGCTTTTCCTCAACCGAACCAAGACCCAATACGAGCGAAAAGACGTTCGTTTGTTCGATCTTCTGCGGAAATCAAGCCTTTCGGCAGAAGAAGATAAAATTGTGAAGCAGCTCTATGGTAAGGCAGATCGTAATGCTTACTACCGCTTGCGAAACCGCTTGTTAGAAGACATTGGAAAGAGTTTTACGCTGCAATACTTCAATCACTCGGAGCACAATCAATCACTCTATTTTTTAGCTTTATCGCGGGTTTTTGAGCAGAAGGGACAGTTTACAGTAGCTGAACACTACTTGAACAAATCCATGAAAAAAGCGGGTTCGGTGCAAAACTTCGAACTGTTGGATGTTATTTACAGCGATTACATCCGCCTCAGCAAAGAAACCCTTTCCATCAATCCGGAAGTGTACATTGAAAAACGCCGGGAAAATCAGTTGAAACTTCAGCAACTGCGTGAAATCGATGATGTACTGGCTGTTTTGATTTATAGGATCAAGCGATCGCAAAACTTTTCTTCCCAGAATTCTCAGGTGTTGGAGTTGCTCCAAAACACCATTCAAGATTTTTCAGGAAGCATCGAGATTCGCAACAGTCCCAAATTGCGCTTTCAGATTTATCATTCTTTGAGCCGTATTTTATTGCAACAGCGGGATTATGTTTCTCTGGAGAAATACCTGTTGCAAACCCTGGAAGAATTCAGTAGAGAAAACCTTTTCAGCAAACACAACCACGATACCCGGTTACAAATGCTCACCTACCTGGGCAATGCCTTGATCAAAAACGAAAAGTTGGAGTTGGCTTTGGAGTATACCCAGCAATTGAAAGAGGCCATGGAAGCCTACGATCGGGTTTTGTACAACAAATACCTTGTGTACTACCTCAACAATTCAAGTATTGCTTACTCCTTACTCGATCGCAAGGCAGAGGCCATCTTACTGTTGGATGAAGCGTTGAAAGATCCCAAAGCCACCAAGGCTGTGCCCCACTCTCGCGTGGTTTGCCTCCTCAACCTTGCCCTGATTTATTTTGATAGTGGCAACTTCAAAAAGGCCAATCGAGAATTGGCTCGGCTCAAGTTAGAAGATGTGTTTCAGCATTTTGACAAAGCCTTTCAACTCAAAATTCATTTGGCTGAGCTCATCGTCCGCTTCGAACTCAAAGACTTTGATTACCTGGAGTACCTGGCCAATCAGATTCGAAAACAGTTTCAAGAACTGCTGGATTCCCCGGATTATCAACGGCAAAACAGGATGCTATGTATTCTTGAGAAAATGGTGTATTCGCACATTAAAAGCAATGAGGAATTGCTGCGCGAGGTAGACGAATTGTTGAATGCTTCGTCCAGCGAAGAAGCCGCTGACACCGATATTTTAAATTACCACGACTGGCTGCAATCCAAAAAATAGAAATCTCTGTTTGGATACAATTATCCTGACAGAGGTACAGCAATTTTAATCCATAAAGAAAGAGGACACCCTATCGGATGCCCTCTTCAGACCTACTTAATACACGCTGACGCGGTTAGCGCTTCACGAGCTCGATGGTTTGCAAGAACTTGCCGTCTTCTGAGGCTACCTCTACGAGGTAAAGGCCCGGAGCAAGGTCTGCAACGTTCCATTCCAATTGATTCACACCGCTGGAAAGTTGGTGTTGGGTATTCATTACAGGTTGACCCAAGAGGTTCACCATGCGCACATTTACCCGGGTTGGAGTCACTGCATTGATGGTCATGCTGGCTAAATTTTGTGCGGGATTGGGAAATAAAGTGCTTATCCCAGCTACTCCCTGCTCGGGTTGACGAACAGAAGTGGTAACACCCGATTCATTCACGATTATATCTACCTGACCATTCGAAGGGTTGTTGGCATCGATGGTGACCCAGGCAGGATTAGTGGTTTTATCCAAAATTTCTGCATGCACTTGGTAGGTTCCATAAGCGAGGTTGGGAAATCCTACGTTACCGTCAGAATCTGAGATATCGTAAGCTACCGGATCGCCATTTTGATCCAACAGCAATACTACTGCCCCAACGATGGGATCGCCTTCTCCTTCTTTTTTGTTGGCACCTTGGAAGATGCTGCCACCGATAAATCCTGGACCACCAGGGTTGTTTCCGGCTACCAAAGAAATACCTGCATATGCACTTGGACCCACTGTGAGGTTAGTGGCTCCTTGCCAAAACAGGCTCGAAGTATTGTAGGTAGGCAGGTAGTTGTTGTAATCTGGATCGCTTGGGTTCAAAGCCGCTTTCACCATATAGGTACCGGAAGCAAGGTTGTTGAAGGTAAAGGCTCCGGTGTCGGCTGGGTCGAGGTCGATGGTGTCGATTGCAGTAAGGTTGCCCGTCCAGAGATCAAGGGTAATGAGGTAAACGGTAGCATCTACATCATAATTCGGTCCAGCATTTACTGATCCGTAGATGGAACTTGTGCCCAGGAATATAGTTTGACAGGATTGACTTACACATTGGTTGGAAGTGTCGGTAATTGTGAGACAGACGTTATGTGAGCCTACCGAATTGTAAGTGTGAACCGGACTGGCAGCAGTAGAGGTGTTGCCATCTCCAAAATCCCAAGAGTAGGCAAAAGCGGTTCCACCTGTACTCTGATTGGTGAAAGTAGCGATAGACCCGGATAGTGAATAACTAAATGCGGCCTGACAGTTGCCCTGAGTGGGAATCACGATCGTTTGGCAAGTAGAATCCGAGCAGTTTTGGGTAGTGACGACCATGCACACGTTGTAAGTTCCTGGAACAGAATAAGTGTGTACTGGAGAAGCAGCAGTGGAGGTATTGCCATCTCCAAAGACCCAAACATACGTTCCTGTTACGTTGGAAGTATTGGTAAAAGTAACCGTTGGGGCACTCATTGTGTAAGTGAAACTGGCGTTGCACGGGTTGGTAGAACCGATCACAGAAACAGAATCACAGTAGGTATCGGTACAACCGTTGGTAGTATCGGTTACCGTCAAACATACCGAGTAAACACCTGCACTGCTATAAGTATGAACCGGGTTAAAGCTGTTGGAAGTGGAGCCATCTCCAAAGCTCCAGCTGTAAGAATTGCTAAAGGAAGAGGAGTTGCTGAAAAGTACCGCGTTGCCGGAATTGATGTAGGTAAACAGAGCACTACAAGGGCCCGTTTGTATCCCCACTGGAATCACCGTACAATAGGTGTCCGAACAGTTGTTGGTGGTATCAAAAACGGTGAGACAAACCGTGTAGTTGCTCGATGAAGCATAGGTATAAGAAGGGCTGAAAGCATTGGACGCGTTGCCATCCCCGAAAGACCAGGTGTAAGAATTACCACCTGAAGAAGTATTGGTGACCGATAAGGTATTACCAGAAACGGAGTAGGTAAAATTAGCGGTACATCCGCTACTTCCAGAAGATACTACTACGGTGTCGCAGTAAGAATCGAAGCAGCCAGAAATCGAATCCGAAACGGAAAGGCAAACCAGATAAGAGCCTGGTGAATTATAAGTAACTACAGGGTTGATAGCAGAGGAAGTACTTGAAGTTCCAAAGGTCCAATTGTAGGTATTGCCACCCGTAGAGGTGTTGGTGAAGGTAACGGTAGAGCCGCTGACCTGGTATTGAAACTGGGCCACACAGTTTTGAGCCATTCCTTCCTGAGAAGAAAAAAGCACCAACACCAGACTGGCAGTTAGTAGCTTGAATAGAGTTTTGATCGTCATGATAAAATAAGGTTAGTAGTCGGTATGCTCCCTGGTGGGGGGCAGGTTATGGATTGTAATTCGAAGGTGAAAGTACCGGAACACTCAGGTCCCACCAATGGCATACTACTAAATTCTTACTCTTTTAAATAAAAAAATATACTATAAAACACTGTATATCAATTGATAGTATTTTATTTTCTTACGCGATCAAGTATGCTTTGATTGCTCCTTATTTGGAAAAAGCAGCATTATTTTGGCTTATTCTTATTTAAACCTAATCTAAATTTTGCTGGAAGTTCCGTAGTAAAGAACCTCTCCACGTAGTTTTGTGTTCCGCTTAAAATCAAAGAAATAAGATTATGGTATCTGAGAAGGTAGAAGGAGCCCTAAATAATCAGGTTCGGTTAGAGGCCGAGTCCTCACAGTTTTATCTGGCAATGGCTTCGTGGGCTGAAACGGAGGGATTGAATGGTGTATCCGAATTTCTATACACACACTCTGATGAAGAACGCCAGCACATGCTGCGGTTGGTGCGTTACATCAACGAAAGGGGAGGAAGAGCTGTCATTCCACAGCTACCGAAACCACCAGTAACGTTTGAATCAATGACTCAACTGTTTGAAAACTTGCTCAAGCACGAGATCAATGTTTCAGAAAAAATCAGCGAAGTCGTTGATATCTGTCTCAACGAGAAAGATTACATCACCCACAATTTCATGCAGTGGTATGTGGCCGAGCAAATTGAAGAAGAGGCCCTTGCCCGCACCATTATGGACAAGCTGAAATTGATTGATGGTGATAAAGGAGGGCTTTACCTCTTTGACCGAGACATTGCCACCATTTCCGTTACTTCTGCTGCCGACGAAGGCAAGAAGTAAGCTACTACAAGAAAATCAATTGAACTGACCGAAGTGCCCCTGTGGTGCTTCGGTTTTTTTGTGGCTGGAAAAAACAAAGTGGAAAAGAGGAATGAAGGTATCCGGCCAGGATTATTCTTCCTTCAGGTAGTTTTCGTTGAAAAACTCCAGATAAATATCTTCCCGTTTGTCTTGGTAAAACTTAGCTGTGTTGGTGTAGGAGATAGTAAAGAATGCGTATCCCTTGTCGTTCAGACCTTTTAGGCGAAGCGATTCATTGCTGAAAGCTTTGTAATAAGTGAGGGCTTCAGCAGCACTATCAAACTGTTTTACCGTTACCATGTGGGTTTTTCCATTGTCGAGAAAAACCGCTTCCACCTTCAAGCCGTCCAAACGGAATGCCCGACGGTTATAGTCGGAAATCTGAATTTTAACCTGGTTGATCTTGTTGCCCTCAGCAGGTACCAGCAAAATAAAACTGTGTTTGGTTTCCGGTTCGTAGGCGTAGAGATTGGCCACTTGTTCCGCCTTTTCTTTTTCTGCTTTCTCTTTTTCGCTCTGCTCTTTGAGGTAGGCTAAAATTTTACGGGCTTCATCAGCTACTTCGTGACTCCCGTGGCTTTGTATAACACCGTTCAACTCTGCCACCAATTGTTCTTTACCAGAAATTTTACCGGTGCACAAGGCCTTTAGTAAATCAAATTTTGGGCGCAAATCATTGTTGGGATACAATTGGTTTGCCTTATTGCAATTTTCCAACGACTGCGAATAGTAGCCTCTTTTGTAGTATCCGTAGGTTTTTTTGTAATAGGCCACCGCTTCGCCTTTCTTGGCTTTCTTCTTTTCAAAATACGCTGGATCGCGGATCAACTGCGCGTACTCTGAGTCACTATACTTGGAAAGGATTTGACCTTTGTAGTATTCAGCACGGCCAGCATCTCGGGTATCATCCTTGCGGTAAAGCAAGTACAACTGATAAAAAGCCGTCACTTCAAAGCGGTTGTCCGGAAACCTTGTTACTAAATCTTCAAAGGCAGTAATGGCCTTTGGATCGTCAAACATCTGATCCTTGTATACCATTCCAAGGTCATAGTAGGCATCAATCATCCGGTTTGTAGAGGCTTCGAGAGCCTCGTCGGTAAACGGGATGTCTTTTAAGTAAAAAGATTTATCACGGTTGGTGAGGCGTCCGCCATTTCCACCACCGGCAACGGCTGTTCCAACACCACTTTCCGGATCTTCCTGAAAAGCTGTATTGGGCAACGATCGTCTGTTGGACCTCCGCCAGTTATCTTCCAACTTACGGGTACCCCAGATGCGTTTAAATTCTGAAGCACCGAAACCAATCTGAGCCGGATCATAGGGCCAAAATTTACCATTACCTCCCTGGAAAGATTGAGCCGACTGTAGTTGATTTTGCAGCCGGTTAAACTCATTCTGCTCTTGATCGAGGCGCCTTTGCTCTTCTGCTTCAATGGCCTCTTCAATTTTATCTTCAATCAGTTGATCGAGTTCGGCTTCCGACAAATCCCGAAGACCCTGCAAACTGTCCTCCGTTTCGATAATGTTGATGTCGGTAATCAGTTGGGTCAAGCTTTCGCTGATACCTACAATGCGTTCGTAATTGGGATATTCTTTCGGCAAAAAGGAAACTGCACTGTCGTAGTTAACTTGAGCCTTCTCATACTTCGGCTTCACAAAGTAGATTTCCGCGAGCTTCAAGAAAGCCTTGCCTTTAATGGTGTTGTTGCTCACACTGGCTTGGGTTGCCTTGGTGAGGAAATCAATTCCTTCGGGTTCGTTTTGCTCTGCCAGTTCCAATTCAGCCAAAGCGTAGTAAATCTGATCTTGAAACTCAATATTTTTGTCGTCCCGTAGCATTTTCATCAGCGCCTTACGCACCTCATCACTGTTGCCAGTACTGGAGTCAAAAGCCAGTGCGCGGTTGATGCGGGCATAAAATGCCATTTGATAAGTAGGGTTCCTTTTGATTACCTGGGCATAGAGTCCGGAGCTTTGCTGATAATCACCGTCGGCTTGATAGATCTGTGCGAGGATAAACATCCGCCGGGTTTTTACCCTTTTTTTTCTGGTGAGCTCTACACAGCGTTTCAAGAAAATAATAGCGTCTTCGTAATTGCCTTGCTTCAGGTAGAAGTCCGCCGATACTGCATTGAGTTCTTCTTTCAGGTCTTTTGGTAAATCCTTGTCGCCCTCAAGACGCCCCAATACCCGACTGGCCTCCCGTTCATCTCCCGCTTCAATTGCGGTGCGCACCGACCAAAGCATGGCCTCGTATTTGGCGTGTGACTTGGGATAGTTGCGATAGACGTATTTGAATATCTCTTGGGCAGCCGTGTAATCTTGTTTGTAGAAATGCGATTTTCCAATCAACATCCAAGAGTCGTCGATCCATTTGCACTTCTCCTTGCCCTTGATGTTCATCGAGTGCCGGTTGATGACCCGGGAGCACTTTTCGTACACAATGTCCATATCGCCAAACATGGATTGTGCCGTGGCTTCATCACCGTAAATGAATATGGGGAGTATTTCTTCAAAGTTCTCCTGGTGATTTCCCTCCATGCCTTTCACCGATTCTTTCAGCTTTTCGCGGGCATTGAAAAAGCCGTTGTAGTGAGAAGTCGTATTGTGATAGGTGCGGTTGATCCAACGGTTTTTCTTGGTGGAACAAGAACCCATTAGCAACAATCCGCACAACAGGGCGAGACTCAGGTATTTTTGAGCGGAATTCAAAACATTTTACGAACACCGGTCCAAAGCAGATGGACAGAGCAGGGTTATAACTTCAAACGGGCAAAATTATTTTATTTTTTCGGACAGTTCTTGCACAATGGGCGCAGAAACCTTGTCGGCCCTAAGCGGCTAAAATTACGATATTTGCGAGGCCCGATGGAGAACAAAGAAAAAAAGAAGAAAATCGTCCGGCGGTTGCGCAACAAGTACCGTCTGGTAATTCTCAACGACGACACCTTTGAAGAACGGGTTTCACTCATCCTTTCTCCTCTCAATGTGGCTACCTGGGGCGGTTTGATCATTATCTTGTTGGTGACCATTACGGTGGTGACTATCGCCTACACACCTTTAAAGGAATTAATTCCCGGATACGCCGATGTGCGTACGATGCGTCTGGCGGCTTATGCCGCCCTCAAAACCGATTCTCTGGAAGTTTCATTGCGCCAAAACGAAGTCTACCTGGAAAACCTTCAGGCTGTAATGATGGGGGAACCGCCCTCAGAAGACACTTTAAGTTCCAAAACCAACTTGAACTATGCCGGAGTAGAGGCTGCGCCTTCTGCAGCTGATTCTGCTTTCCGGGCGGAGATAGAGGCGGAAGATCCCTATAACCTCGCTTTTCAACCCGATGAAAATACCAATCGGGACATCAACAGCTTTTTCTTCTTTACGCCGATCAATGGAGTAGTGACCAGTGGTTTTTCGGGTACGGATAAGCATTTTGGAGTTGACATTGTGGCTCCAAAAAATGAAGCGGTGAAAGCTACGCTGGATGGGACGGTAGTGCTGGCCGTATGGACCTATGAAACCGGACACCTAATTCAAATACAGCACGATAACGACCTGATTTCCGTTTACAAACACAATGCTGTATTGCTCAAAAACATGGGCGATCAGGTTCGAGCTGGCGAGGCGATTGCCATCATTGGCGAATCGGGCGAAAATCAAAGTGGGCCGCACTTGCACTTCGAACTTTGGTACAAAGGCAAGCCAGTGGACCCCACTCGGTTTATGGTATTCTAAATGACATTATGGCTGCACCAGTAACCATCTACACCGACGGAGCTGCGAAAGGAAACCCAGGCCGGGGAGGCTACGGGATCGTATTGCTTTCAGGGCCGCACCGCAAAGAACTCTCTGAAGGATTTCGAATGACCACCAACAACCGCATGGAATTGCTAAGTGTGATCATTGCGTTGGAAACCCTGAAATTTCCGGGAACTCAGGCTAAAATCTTCTCAGACTCCAAATACGTGGTCGATGCGGTAGAGAAAGGCTGGGTATTCAACTGGCAGAAGAAAGGTTTTAAGGGAAAGAAAAACGTGGACCTGTGGCAACGTTTTTTGCGCATCTATCCCAAACACAAGGTGACTTTTCAATGGGTAAAAGGGCACGCTAACATTCCAGAAAACGAACGGTGCGACCAACTGGCCGTAGCTGCCGCAGAAGGATACGAGTTAAAGATAGATGCGGTTTACGAAAAGGAATCTGGCAACTAATCCATCCAGCCGGTTACCCGGGAATCTTGTTCCTCCGCTTTCAAAACTTCAAACCGTTTCTTAATGTCCTCGATGCGGGAGGCTACAAAGGCCAACTCCTTTTGCAATTCGGAGATGAGCAGAAGATCATCTCCTCGGACCTCTTCCTTTGCCAATTGTTCCTGAAGTTCTTGCTGGCGTTTTTCATAGAACTGCCGTACCCGATACATCGACTTGGCACCGTAGTAGCGCATGTACCACACTCCGGAATGACGGGCTTGATTTTCGAAAACCGATAAGGCATTTTGGCGTGTGGCTTCGTTGACGCCATCGCGGTACAAAAACTCAGCGTAATACTCACAATAGTTGATGCGGTTGAAACCAATGGTTTTCGCATCCAAGGTTTTGAAAAATGCAGCCTGATCTTCGTTTCCTTTTTCGCTGTAGTAGCGGGCCAGGGTAAGCAGTAACACAATGCCTTCCTCTTGCTCAAGTTTTTCGGCAAGGTTTATTACCTGTTTTTGATCATCGCGGGAAATGGCTTCAAAAGAAGCCGACATCACGGCGTAAGAAGGATCTTCCAGGCACTCTTGAAAGAGGCGTTTGAGTGGTCGTGTTAATTCATAATAGCTGTTTAGCTGCCGAATGGCGCGGGAGCGAACCCGGGCTACAGGATCGGTTTTGGAAAGCCGTACCAGCTTGGCTTCTACTTCAACAGGAAATTTGGGAACCACATGTTCCAGCTGGTTCATCGCGAAATAACGGATGCCGTCGTAATCGTCGTCCAGTGCGGCAAGAACCATCTTTGCAGCTGCTGAGTCGGATTTGGCACTGTCGCCACAAGCTAAAATGGCCTCCCTGCGATCGACAAACAATGGACCATGATAATATTGCAAAGACCACTCGTCAACACTTTTTAAATCGGTTTTTACGGCCAACAGGCTTTTTTCGCCATCAAAATTGATCCAATCGGGTTGTTTGGAGCACTCAAAGGTTAACTCTTCCTCCACTTCCAACAAAGTGCGGTAATGCCGTTGCCGTTGTCCGTCGATGTACAAATCGATGGCTACCGGAAGTCGGTAGAGTGGCGTAACATCGAGGTTTTGTTTTTGGGTTACTTTCACCCGCTGCACTTGGGCTGATTCGTCCCATTCGTAGGCAATTTCCAATTCCGGATGACCGCTGGATAAAAACCATTGGTTGAAAAACCAGTTGAGGTCTTTGCCAGTCACTTCCTCAGCAGCCAGGCGGAGGTGGTGAATTTCCACTGCGGTGTAGCGGTTGTTTTCCAGATATACCCGCATCGTTTCGAAAAAAGCTTCATCGCCCAACTCTTTGCGCAACATGTGAAGTATCCTGCCTCCTTTGGCATAAGAGTGACTGTCGAACATGTCGTCGATTGAACTGTAGTCAAACCGGATCATATCCTCCCTTTTGGAACGGGATTCGTACAAGTAACCACTCAGATCGTTTTGCAAATGCTCATCGGCGGATTCACGACCGTGTTTGTATTCTCGCCACAAGTACTCACCATAGGTAGCGAACGACTCGTTGAGGGGGAGATTGGCCCAGGATTCACAGGTAACCAAATCGCCAAACCAGTGATGAAACAGCTCATGCGCAATGATGTCTTCGTTGTGATCGTCCAGCAATTCGCGGGGTGTGCGGTAAAGAAACTCCCCGTGAATGACCGCTGAAGTGTTTTCCATAGCCCCTGAAACATAATCGCGCACCACCACCTGGTGGTATTTTTCCCAAGGGTAACGTACCCCAAGCCGCTCGGAGAAAAAACCGATCATCTCGGGAGTAGCTCCAAAAATGGCTTTTCCGTTGGCCGCGAAAGAGGGCTCCAGGTAGTAGTTTACCTCCATTTCTTCCCACTCATCTTTCACGATCTCAAATTTACCAATTGCCATCATGGTGAGGTAAGGCGCGTGGGGTAAGGCTTGTTTCCAATAATCGGTGCGGGTGCCATCACCGTTGAGGGATTGAAAAACCAGAGCACCATTGGAGAGGGTGGTATATTTTTCATCCACGGTGATAAAAACCTCCTGGGTCATGCGCTGGTTGGGAGCGTCTACCGTTGGAAACCAACCAGAGTTGCTTTCCGGTTCGCCTTGCGTCCAAATTTGTTGTGGTTTGTTGGGTTGATCGCCCAGCGGATTGATGAAGTACAAACCCTTGTCCTCCGCAATGGCCGAACCGCTGTTCACTTCCTTTTCGTTGGGTCGGGCGGTATAATCGATCCACAAGGTAAAGGTATCCTTACGGGTATACGCTTTAGGAAGGTCGATCATTACCTGTTTGCCATTGTAGCGGTATTCTAAGTCGGTTTTGCTGGTATCCCCCAAAAGGGCAATCTGCTTAAAATCGAACTTTTGAGCGTCCAACACCACCTTGGAGATGGGATAGAAATACGGCAACAAAGTAACCTCGGCTTTGCCAATCAAGTGCTGTTTTTCCCAATCGAAGCGGACCTCCAGCTTGGTGTGCAGCAGGTCTACCTCCTGGTCTTCAGCCGCGCGGTATACGGGCCGTGAGGGCGGGGGCATGATGACCAACGTATCGAAATTGTATACCTGATCGGGCTGAACGTCATCGCTCAACTTTTTGGAAGACTTGCAGGCCACCAATGCCAACATCGGTAACAGCAAAAACAAAACTAAACGGTTCATGAAAAGTACTTGAGTGAACAAAAGTCGGTTATTCTGTGTCAGTCTGGAAGTTTCCAACTTCAAGAAATCCACGAGGGAAGGTGAAAAGCCTCCTTTAGAGGAGAAAAGAGGAATCTTTTTCCCAAAGGCAATTGAAGACCTATATTTGCGACATGCCGAAGATAAGTACCTCAGAAACCACCTACGAAGTTGAAAACCAGGACGGATCGCTGGCGATCAACGGTCAATTGCTGGATTGGGACCTGCAAGAAGTTGAACCAGGAAAATTTCATGCAGTAGTAGGCTCCCGGTCAGTCAATCTGGAAGTTGTTTCGGCCGATTATCGCGAAAAAAGTTTTGTTATAAAGGTCAACGGAGAAACCTATCACTACACCGTGAAAGATCAGTTTGATCAGTTACTGGAAAAGATGGGCCTCAACCAAATGACCAGTCAAAAGGTAGCTGAACTGAAAGCCCCGATGCCTGGATTGGTACTTGAATTCAAAGTGAAGCCGGGCGATGAAGTGAAAAAGGGCGATCCCCTTGTTGTGTTAGAAGCCATGAAAATGGAGAATATCCTCAAATCTCCGGCTGATGTAACGGTAAAAGCCATCTCTGTAGAGCAGGGACAAACCGTTGAAAAAAACGAAGTGATCATCCAATTTGCTTAACCAACCTAAAACCAAAGCGCATGAACCTGTTAAAAACCTCCATTCTGGCCTTAGGACTTGGCCTGATGGTAGCCGCCTGTGGTGGTGAAACTGCACCCAAGGAAGCTGCACCCAAAGCCGAGCCGGAAGCCGAAAAACCCGAAATGAAAATGGAAGCCGAACCTGAGGCGGATGCTCCCTGGAGCATGACCAAAGACGGCATTACTATCACCGAAAAAACCAGTGCTCCTGAATATCCGGGTGCCGGTTTGACCCTGGATGCACCCGCTGCCGGAGAGGCAGTTGCCGGAGCCAACAATTTTAAGTTTACCGTAACTCCTGGCGAAAACGATTACCAGCTCGGGAACCAAACTGAAGGAGCAAACGCAAACGGTTGCGCCAATTCTGCCAAAGGACAACACATTCACTTTATTGTGAACAACGCGCCTTACAAAGCTTTCTACACTCCGGAATTTGAAAGTGAATTGGGAGAAGGCAGCAACGTTGTATTGGCTTTTATCAGTCGTTCTTACCACGAGAGCATCAAAGCCGCGGGAGCTTTTGTTGTGACCGAATTCAACACCAGTGGTGGAGATCCGGCCGACCTTAGCGGCAAGCACTTGTTCTACAGTCGTCCTAAAGGGACTTACAAGGGCGAGTTTGCCAAAAAAGTATTGCTCGACTTCTACGTAGTCAATACTGAATTGGCCGAAGATGGCGATCAGGTAAAAGTCACGGTAAATGGAACCGAATTCATGTTGCCGATGTGGGTGCCTTACACCATTGAAGGCATGCCCATGGGAGAAAATACCATCATGATCGAATTGGTAGATGCAGAAGGCAATATGATTGAAGGACCCTTCAACAACTCTGGCGAACGCGTGATTACGCTGACCGAAGAGGAGCCCGCCAATTAAGCGAACCAAGACATAATTTACAGATAGAAAGACTGCCTTCGGGCGGTCTTTTTTTTTGCCCTTAGCGGGGAAGTCGAAGGCAAAGTACCCAGTTGATGGCCAAAATCACCGCGGTGACCAAAAAGGTAGCCGGACCAAATGTGCCATAGAGGTAACCGCCAATGACCAGTCCAACAATGCTGGCCAAACTCCCGGAGCTATTGGCGATACCTTGAACGGCACCCTGCTGTGCTGCACCGCCGGTTTTGGATAGGAGGGACAGAAAAGAAGGCCACATGAGGCCGTTGCCTAAAGCAAAAAGAACGCCTGCCATGTACACCAACTCCTTTCCTCCCAGTCCGATCACTACGAAATTGCCTACCAAAATTGCTCCACCAACAATGATCAATTGCGATTCGGAGAGCCGTTTGGAAAGCAACGACAGCAACGGGCCCTCTACAACGATCATGAGTCCGCTGAGGAAGGAAAAGAATATCCCAAGGCTAAGCGAGTCCCATTCTAAAAAATGGAGGGCGTGCATGGGAAAGGCGGCATAAAACAGGCTGAACCCTAAAAAAGTGAGGAAGTAGATGCCCAAAATGAGCGGGATGGAGGGCAGTCTTAGCAGTTCTTTGAAACTGTTTTTGGCTTTCGTTTCCGAGTTGAGTTCATAACATTCCTTGTGCTCTTGGTGAAAGAATTTTTTGATGCTAAGCTTGAGAGCCGGTAGGGGTTGAGCATCTTTTTTCGATTCTGGCAGGTGGCTCCAAATCAGGTAGAGTGCAACGGTAGAAATGAGCATGGCCGTGAGTACCGGAAGGGTTTCCTGCAGCACTGTAGCGCCCAGCAATCCCGCCAGTGCTGGTCCAATTACAAAGCCCAGGTTGGAAGAGATGGTCATTTTCGCAAAATTCGATTTGCGCGTTTCTTCGGTGGAAATGTCTGATAAATAGGCGTTGGCCACGGAGATATTTCCTCCGGTGAGTCCATCCAGCGCACGTGCAAGGAGCAGGAAGATTAAAGGCAAAGTGATGGCAAAGCTGCCCAAAGTAGTGCTGTCTACCCTTAACAGGGAATCTGTGGGTAGGTAGAGCGCAATGAGGAAAACGACCCAGGCCAGAAAGGTTCCTAACTGGCTGAGGAGCAAAATTTTTCGACGGCCGAAGCGATCGGACCACCGTCCGAGCAGTGGTGCTCCAAAAAACTGAAATGCGGGATAGGTTGCCCCCAGCAAGCCGTAAATAAACTCATTGCCCCCAAAGCGGTTGACCAAAAAAACCAGGAAAGGCATGATGATGCTGTAGCCCAGCATGCCGATAAAGTTGACCGACAATACCGGAAGCAAAGAGATCGGGGTAGAACGATTGGAGGTCGGCATGCTTATTATTTTAGCAACTTTTCCGATGCGAAGCTGACCAGAGGGAGCGTTAGAAAGAAGTCTTTAGGCAGTGCATGTAGAATGCCGCTATGTTCACAACCAAGAAGGATGTATCCTGATGTTTACCCGAAATTTAGTCGAGATATTTAGCTCAAATGCTGCTTCCGGGCTCCCATTTTCGCGCAGTTTCTTTTGTGCATTTTTTACACCCAGGTTGAATCGGTTGACGTATCCCATCGTTTTGAGGGCTTCGGCAATAATCGGGTTGCGGTAATCGCTTGCGTCTGGAAAATTCTCTTCACGTACCTCCCCGTAAAGTCCGCCGGAATTAATGATTTCAATCCGATCAGCGAATTCATAAATATAAATGGGGGCATTCGACTGATAATCGCGGTGCATAATGGCATTCATTACAAACTCCCGCATGCTCCAAAATGGATAGTTGAAAACACGCTCCTCCCGCATTGAGCCGTTACGGACGGTTTTTGACTTGATAACATTGCCTTCGATGAAGCGATCAACCACGGCTAACTCCGTCAAAAGGGCACCTGAAAAGCGTTTTTCGTATTCAATATCTTCCGAAACGTCTTTGCCTGGATATTTAATGTATTGAATGTAAGCTCCTGGTAAGTAAAAGAGAGGATCTAACGCTAATAGTAGAATTCCGGCATTGGTCGGGCAGCGATGCACCAAATCGTAAAACCGCAATGAAGCAAGTTTTTGTTCGATAGAGCGGTTGTTTTCTTCCAGAGTTTCCCGATCAATGGCTTGCGGGAGGTAAGTAACTTGAAAATTGTTCGAATCTAAATCAGCTACAGCGGAACCAGGTAAAGGTTGTGCGTCAAATGTTTTGGCGGTAGAGGTACGTTTCTCGGTTAGCCTTCTTTCCTCTGCTTCGTTAGCAACAGAAACTCGGGGACCAATCCTAATGTGACATTTGCCCTTGTATCGAACCGGGGGATGAAATGCAGGAAACACTTCGATCACTACTACCTCTCCTTTCCCAAAACCTTCTTCGGCTGAGAATTGATAAACGGTACTCACCGTCATCGAGGGTTGAGGCAGGACATTGCCATTTGAACGAACTCCTCCAATTCCTTGAAGTTCATTATCGCCGAACTCCGCACCAGCGACAGTACCATCGTCGGACACGCCCAGAAGTATATAACCGGGATGTTTATGGTTGGGGTAGTCGTTTGAAAACGCACAAACCGCAGGACCAATTTTATCTTCTCGAATTGAAAGGGTTCTTTCGATTCGATCCGACTCCATGTCGCCTAAAAGTATTTTGAGTTCGTCTTTCGAAAGCATTTGGTTTGAAATTATAAAAAAAGTCCCGCCCGCCAACGGCGAACGGGACTGTGCTTTAAAAGTAGGTGGAATCGTTTACGACAACGAAATGTCGAATTGAACGAGGTCTACAAACTCCTGAACCCGAGCATTTACTGCTTCCTGGCTCAAGCCCATCAGGCGCTCAGTTCCAAATTTTTCTACTGTGAAAGAAGCCATGGCAGATCCATAAATAATGGCGCGCTTCATGTTGTCGAAGGAAATGTCGCCTGAGGCAGCGAGGTATCCGGTGAAACCTCCGGCGAAACTATCGCCTGCTCCGGTAGGATCAAATACTTCTTCGAGGGGCAATGCCGGTGCGAAAAACACTTGATTGTTGGAGTTGAACAACAAAGCTCCGTGCTCGCCTTTTTTGATCACCAAATATTTAGGGCCCATGCCAAGAATGGCTCGGGCAGCCTTCACGAGGGAATACTCACCCGAAAGTTGGCGGGCTTCTTCATCGTTGATGGTCAACACATCCACGTGTTGGAGCACTTCTTTCAATTCTGGTAGCGCAATGTCCATCCAAAAGTTCATGGTGTCCAGCACGACCAACTTTGCAGTCCCTTCCAATTGTTTCAAGGCACCCAATTGCACAGAAGGCGTTAGGTTGCCCAACATCACAATTTCAGGAGATTTAGCCTTTTCAGGAACAATCGGGTTGAAGTCCGCCAATACGTTTAGCTCAGTAGCCAGCGTATCGCGGGTGTTCATATCGTTGTGGTAGCGGCCCGACCAGAAAAAAGACTTTTCACCAGCTTTGATCTGCAAGCCTTCCAGGTCAATGTGGTGCTGGCGCAAGGTCTCCAGCGTTGCTTCCGGAAAATCGTCTCCTACAACAGAAACCAGGTTGATGTCTTTGGCGAAGTAAGAAGCGGCCAAACTAATATAGGTAGCCGCGCCACCAACGATTTTGTCAGTTTTTCCAAACGGCGTTTCGATGGCATCGAAGGCCACCGTTCCGATCACGAGTAAGCTCATAGCTGTTTCTTGAAATTTGGGGGCAAAAATAAGCCAAACATTCCAGTTCAAGCGGCCCTGATCCGTCAGGTTTTTAAGTGCTTATCATACTGTACCATTACTACACAAAGCAGGTAGAGGAGCTAAGCCCGGAGTGAGTAAAGCAGGATTTTTGGTAATTTATAAGAGTTTCGAACTTCTTACCTAATCTACTATGACCCGACAAGTACTTTTTGTTTCCTTACTCTTTAGCTTTTTAGCACTCCCTGCAAGCCTTTTTGGACAAAGCGTAGCAGTAAACTCAGTAGTACCCAGCAGTCCGCTCACCTCTTGTACCAACTCTTTTGTTACCATATCGGGTTTCCTGTCCTCGGTTAGTTATACCTACAACGGTGCAAGTGTGTCCACGGTCGGCAACACCATCACGGTAACGGTAGATTACAATGCTCCTTTTATTGTTCTGCCCGCAATAGGGCAATTTGTACAAACCGTATCGTTGGGAAACATTCCTGCGGGGACTTACAATTTGGTAGCGGTTGGTACCTTGAATGGAGCATTCCAAAGTTCGCAGACCACTTCAATAACGGTCGTTTCTTGTTGTCCGGCAATACCTTCCTTTACCACCAGTGCTTCCAGCTTATGCCCGGGCGATTCCCTGCACCTTATCAACACCAGTACCGGCCAAACCACCAACACCTGGTATCAAAACGGGAGCTTGCTTTCTACTGCCACCGATGTTTCCTTGGTGCTAAATACCCCCGGAAACTATACTTATAAATTGGTGGTATCTGACGGAATCTGCAGCGACTCTACCGAAACCACGGTAACCGTTAATCTGTTGCCCGTCATCAACCTTGGACCAGACACTTCTCTTTGTCAGGGCAATGCATTGACACTTGACCCCGGTCCTTTGTATCCGGCCTATGCGTGGTCTACCGGGGCGAGCACCCAAACCATATCCGTTGCTTCGGTGGGTACGTATTCGGTAACGGTAACTGATATCAACGGATGTTTCATTGCCGATACGCTTTCGGTAAACGCGGTGCTTCCCAACGTTCAGGCAAGTTTGGGCAACGATACTTCTTTGTGTCCGGGCGATTCGATAGTGCTCAACCCTGGGCAAAACTGGACTTCTTATCTATGGTCGAACGGAAGTTCGGGGAGTACCCTTACTGCGGCAAATGGTACTTATTCTGTTACGGTGAGCGCTACTGGCCTTTGTCCAGGTTCGGCCAGTATCAATCTAAGTGAGTATCCCGTTTTGCCCTTTTCTTTGGGCAACGATACTACTGCCTGCGACTCTGTGATTTTGGATGCGGGAAATCAATTTGCTCAATACGCCTGGAGCTCTGGAGAAAATAGTGCCAGCATTACCGCAACCTCCACCAACATTTACACCATTACCGTAACTGATGCCAACGGATGCACGCAAACCGATCAAAGGACAGTTACCCTAACCGGAAGTCCCGATGTTGACCTCGGTTTTGACAAGTTGGCTTGTTTGGAAGGGCAAGGCGAGTTGCTGAATGCGACCGTTCCCGGAACGGGAATTACCTACTTATGGCAAGATGGAAGCACGGCTGCTACTTTTTTAGCGCAAAGTAATGTACCGGGGATATTTAGTTACTGGGTGCAAGTGACAGAAGGCAATGGATGCGTAGACGCCGATACGGTGGCAGTAGAATTTCAAACCTGTACAAGTGTGGAGGAACACTCTAAATACTTTTCTTTTCAAGCACATCCCAACCCAGCCAACGAGGTGCTTTATTTAAAGAGCAATCAACAGGGTGCAGCAACCTATGCAATGGTGAACCTGCAAGGACAAGTAGTACAATCGGGCAATGTACAACTCAGCTTGCAGAGTGAAGCACTTTCCATTTCCTCTCTAGCCAGCGGGGTCTATTTCCTTAAGGTGGAGATCGAAGGGATATTTCACGTTCAAAGAATCGTAGTAGAATAGTCGATTTACCGTTGCCTTGGTTGGCTCAGCCATTGCCTTTCCGGGAATGCTCCTAGCCTAATTGGGTCCTGAACAGTTGGAACAGCGGGGTATTTTGAGGTTTCATCAAAACACCCAATCCAATTATGAAGGCATCTTTTTACTTGTATTCCCATCCAGGAGATAGACGCATTTCCTGGCCAACGATCGGTCTTGGACTTTTCTTTTTGCTCCTTGCGTTTTATACCCAGGGGCAAAGCTATACAACGGTAGGCAATGCTAGCTCCGACCCAAGCTCACCGTGTGGTTCGGGAGATTGTTACCGCCTCACGCCCAACGCTACCTGGCGATCTGGCGCGGTTTGGAGCAATAATCAACTCGACCTCACCGCGCCATTTTACATATGCGCCCAGCTAAACTTCGGAGGGAAAGATGGAAGTGGTGCTGACGGTATTGGCTTTGTGCTACACAACGACCCGCGCGGTACCGGAGCCATTGGTGGCCAGGGCGGCTTCATGGGAGCAGGCCAGTCTCACCCCACAGGAAACCCGGGCTCTTCAATCACTCCCTCGATGATGGTGGAGTTTGACACCTGGAACAACAACGGCAGCAACGAAAACTTTGACGACCTGCCCACGGATCACATTGGCATCAACAAAAACGGAGATTTTTCGACTACCGCCCACAAAACCGATGCAATTCCCGGAGGAGGAAACCTTGAAGACGGGGACTGCCATCAGGTGTGTTTCCGCTGGAATCCAGACCAACAATTGTTTGAAGTGTTTGTAGACGGCAACTTGCGCATCTCTGAATCGATTGACCTGATAAACGACTATTTGGACGGAAGCACAACAGCTACATGGGGCTTTACGGGGGCTACCGGAGCGGCCTCCAACAGTCAAAAGTTCTGCATTGAGTCAGTGAGTACGGGCAAAGATTGTTGTGACGACCTCTACCTACGCACCGACAATCAACCGTGCAGTGGAGCCATTATGGCGGGACTTTGGACCTCCGATCCTGCTTGTGGTGACTTGTCGATCAATATGCTGGGTTTTCAGCAAGTGTATCAGGGACCCGGCTATGTAATTGGAGTTTACACCCTGGCGCCTCAAACTTCAAATAGGTACCGCATTCAGTTGGTTAATAACGAAGGAGATGTGATTTGCGAGAAGGTGGAAATTCGAAACTGCGACTACATCATCGATTCCTGTGATCCCTGGTCGGTGTATTCAAATGTCTCTTATACCACGCCTGGATGGGAAGACCTGTTTGTGGAAGAAAACCCGTACATGCCGACTCCGGTATATGCTATTCGGGTAGACGGAGTAGTAACGGTTGACGGCTTCGGAAGTCCAATAGCGATACCTACCAGTGCTTCGCCCGGAGCATTGCACATCGGTTCTGTTGATCCTGCCACAAGCCCCAACCCAACGGTGGAGTTTTTAGACGTTGGCTATGGCGTCATCTGTTCCCGTACCCTGAGTGTAAATGGAGTTGGAGGCGGTCCTTCGCCCCGCCTGTCGGTTGACCACAACAAAAAACAGGCTACTACAACGCCCTTGCCTGAGATGATGCTGATGCCCAACCCCTCCCGAGAGCAAACCACCGTTACCTTTTACCTGCCTCAGTCAGCTTCATTGCAGTGGGAGGTGCTTTCCCTGGAAGGAAAGCGGGTTGCCTCGACCGGAGTTTTGAAGCGTCAGGAAGGTCCTCAACAAATCGAGATCTCCACCGAAGCATTGCCTGACGGTATTTATGTGTTGCAGTTGCACACTCCGTGGGGAACGCAAACAGAAAAGCTAGTGGTTCAGCATTGATCCAATAGTTTTTGGGTAGACCCAGCCCCGGGCCACCATTCTATATGGAGGTTCGGGGTTGTTTTTTCGAGGAGAATCTTTAGGTATACTTTGAACTCCGCCAGAGGTTTTTTACCTTGAAGAGGCCCACAGCTTGATCGTTGCCCCAGTCTTGGAATCAACTCCTGGGCCCGGATTGTACCACCAAGAAGCAACACCATTGAGCATTCGAACCATTCTTGTGGAAGACGAGCTTGCACCGCGAAGGCGGCTCTTGCGCCTGATTGAGCAGGCGCACCCAGATCTAAAAATTTGCGGCACTTTTTCCCGTGCCTCCGAGGCAAGAGTGTATTTGTCCGAGTCTAAAGTCGACCTGGTTTTTCTCGACATTCATTTACCGGGGGAGAGCGGCTTCGATTTGTTGGACGCATTTCCCGAGCGGTCCTTTCAGGTGATCTTTGTAACTGGTTACGATCATTATGCCATTCGGGCCATCCGGTGTCAGGCCTTGGATTATTTATTGAAGCCCGTTGATCGGAATGCCTTGAAAGCAGCCATCGGCCGAATCAAGGAAAGCATCGTCACCCAGAAACCGGAAATACCTTCGAAAAAAGAAGCCTCGGGCCATCCAGATTCGTTGACCCTTTACCACCGGGATGGATTCGACCTCGTGCGGTTTGTTGACATTCTTTATTTAAAAGGGGAAGACAACTACACCCGGTTTTTTCTCGAAGACGGCACTTTCAAGTTGGCAACGCGGACCTTGCGTGAGTTTGAAAACTTATTGGCACCGGTAGGCTTCATTCGAATTCACAAGTCTCATATCGTGAATCCGAGATGGATCAAAAGTTACCGCTTTGAAAATTCAGGTCGAGTAGAAATGATCGATGGCCAGTGGTTAGACGTTTCCAGAAGGCGGAGCGAAATGCTTTTCGCGCAACTCGACCGCTTTAGCATCAGTACCCGTTCGCGCATTGGGTTTCGGTCGTGATGCACCTCTTTTCTTCCAATTTGAAAATTTGATTCCTGTAGTGGTGTTGGAGAAGAGCTTTTCTGCAAGCCATTGATTCACTTTAAAGTGAATCAATGATTAAGCTTGCTTTTAAATTGTTTCTATAAATTAGTCAAAGTCGTTGACCGACCTGAATAAAAAGGGTAAATCGAAAAACCGATGAAACAAAAGCACCAAGCCTTCGATCGGTTGTTGGAAAAGGCAACGCCGGAACAAGAGCGTCAAGTCTCCCTTAGCCTGGACATTGTTTTAAAAATTGAAGCCATCCTCGATCGAAGAGGAATGTCCCGAAAAGAATTGGCTGCTGCCATGGGAAAACGAGAATCGGAGATCAGCAAATGGATGTCGGGTGTGCACAATTTTACTTTGCTGACCCTTGCGAAGTTGGAGGTGGTGTTGGGAGAACCCCTTTTGTTGGTTTCGAAAGAAAGAGAAAAGCGGGACTAAGGCTTCAACGGTTTTACTTTCGAATAATGAAAACGTAGAATTTTCACCAGCTTTCGTTTTTCAAAAAATCGAGTTTCGATGGGTAAACCAGCATCGTTGTAGTTGGTGATTTCAGATGTTTCAATCCGAATCTCTCCCCGGGCAAGGTACTTGTATTCCTTAATTCGACCGTAGGCATCCGACTTTTTTATTTCAATAAGCTGCAAGGGATTTTTACCAACTGATGAGAAGATTTTTTCTGTTCTGTAGAGCCCTTCAGATTGGGATACAGATCGCCAACGAAAATGTACGGTATCCATTTCAAAAGAGACTACATCAAGGATAAGCTGACCTACGGAGTCTACAATGGAATAGGTGATAGAATCAACTTTGTCAAAATCATTTTCAGGATTACGTAATTGACGATAACCGAGTGATGAACTTATTTGGCTTCCGTCATATCGATAAATAATATAATTCTTTAAAAACCTGAAAGAAGCATACTCGTTTCTTCTGTACACTTGGCCATTTTCATTGTAATAGAAGGTTTTGTAAATGGAAAATGTATCGGCAAGGTGTGACTTATGGGTTACACTATCCAATCTTCCTCGGGAGTAGTGGTATTGGGTAAATTCTGTGACGAACTGTTTCTCATGGGGGTATGGACGATGGATTTGATGCTGGCGTTCGGAAATTAGACCATCAGAATTATAGAAGGAAAAAATAGATGTTGTATTTACCAATAGCCCCCTTTGCTCTTTTTTTCGGGAAAAAATTTCTCCATAAGGTCCTGCTATACTTTGAGAGGTAAAGAACTTGTCTCTATCCCACTCAAATGAAAAGGTAGTGTCATTAGCGTAATACCAAACCTCAACCAAGGCACTGTCTTTCCGCTTTTTTAATCCACTCCGTCCTTCGAATTGATAAACGCTTACCTGTTGTTGGTCGGCAGTGTAGTGCTGAACTCCTTCTGGCCAATAGTAGTAGGCGTTCGTTTGAGCATACGTCATCGGCATGGCCCAAAGCAACACAGATATGATAAAAGCAAAGCGCACTAAAAACGAAATTACAATCCGCTAAGAGAAACTGCTTTCTTTGTAGCAACAACCATGCTTCAAAATACCCTTCGAAAAAACCTGATTCTACTGGTGCTCATCTTGGCAGGAGAGAGCATTTTCTTTCTGCCCTTTGTGCTGGTTCGCATCTTTCGGCCAGTGTTTTTGCGGGTCTTTGAGTTGAGCAACCTGGAGTTGGGGGCTTGTTTTTCGGTGTATGGTGTGGTGGCAATGGTGGCTTACTTTTTTGGTGGCCCTTTGGCCGATCGCTTTTCCTCACGCAACCTGATGTCCGTTGCGCTCTGGGCTACTGGCTTAGGCGGCATTTACCTTTCTTTTCTGCCCGATTTGTGGGCCTTACGCTGGCTTTACGGCTTTTGGGGGCTTACTACCATTCTCTTGTTTTGGGCAGCCATGATCCGAGCCACCCGCGATTGGGGTGGTGCCGCACACCAAGGAAAAGCCTTTGGTTGGCTGGAAGGAGGCCGAGGGTTAACGGCTGCTCTGTTGGGCACCTTGGCTTTGAGCATCTTCTCTTCCGAAAGTGATGCTACCGGAGTCTCGGTTTTTCAGCAAGTGATTCGAATTACCTCAGCCGTAACTTTGGCCGTGGGCGGATTGGTTTGGTTTGCAGTGCCATCGCAGGCCGCTGAATCAAAGGAAGCAACACCCAAAGCAAGTTTTTCGCACGTTTTAGACCTCGTTCGACGACCCACCGTCTGGCTTCAGGCCGGCATCATCGTTTGCGCTTACGTGGGTTATAAGATCACCGACGATTTGTCTTTATACGCGCACGAGGTGTTGCATTTCAATGAAGTAAAAGCCTCCGCAGTGGGCACGGCCGCCATTTGGATGCGGCCGGTTTTTGCCCTGTTTGCCGGCTTACTGGCCGACCGCTTAAGTGGAGGCAAAGTCCTTAGTGCTTGTTTTGCTTGTACCGTTTTTGGAGGAGCTGGTTTGGCACTGGGAATTCCGGGGAACCTCGCCTGGTTAGCATTGATAACCATGGCGTTGGCATTGGCTGGCATCTATGGTCTGCGAGGCGTTTATTTCGCGGTGATGGGCGAGGGGAAAATACCAACCTACGCTACCGGAACAGCAGTAGGCATTATGTCGGTAGTGGGGTATACACCCGATGTCTTTATGAGCCCTTTGATGGGTTGGATATTGGACTCCTATCCTGGTCCCGTTGGTCACCAAGGAGTATTTGGTGTATTAGTGGTTTTTGGATTGTTAGGCCTGTTGCTCTCGTTACTTTTTCTTCGAAAGACGCTGAAATAGTAGGTTGTCTAACTTCAAAAAGTTAATCGCAGCGGCCTTATCGCTTCAAATTAAATCGTTTTTAGCGGGCCTAAAAAAGAGAGAAATTTGAGTTGCCATAACCAATTTGTCAAAATAAACGTATTACATTCTGAATGAATTGATTAGTGATAACAGGATTACTGTTTGATGACCGCTTCGATCTCCGTATACCAATTTGAAAATCGACATTCTACTTCTGGTCGACCGAAGCGAATGGTGCTGTTAGCCACGTGTATTTTTGAACCAAATCTATGCTCAAGTCTACCCTCCCCTGGATTAAAGAAATCGATACCTTAAAATACCAAAACGCGAACCTGCACCAGCTGATGAAGGAGACCAACGCCTTTATTCATCAAATTGCTGATGGAAACTTCAATACAGAACTTTCCGAAGGTTTGAAAGACAGTGCCATCGGGGAAACCCTCGATCAACTGAAAAATAACCTCCTCCACACACGAGAGGAAGCAAGTCAGCGAAATTGGATCAACGTAGGCCAAGCCGAGTTTGCCGAAATTTTGCGGAATAAGACATCTTTGTCTTTCGAGCAGGTGACCGATCGTATCCTTTCCTACCTCGTTAAATACGTTGGTGCCCTTCAAGGAGCTATTTTTCTGGTTTCAGACACCCTTGAAGATGAAGAACCAAGCCTGGAAATGATTTCTTGCTATGCGTATGCACGAAAGAAATTTTTGCAGCAAAAAGTGGGTATTGGCGAAGGACTAACGGGACAGTGTTTTCAGGAAAAAGCCCCCATCTACATTACCGATTTGCCGGAAGGCTTTGCGACCATTCAATCGGGTCTAGGCGACAGTAGCCCTCGCGCGGTTTATTTGTCTCCGCTAATGATCAATGAACAGGTGTTTGGAGTAATTGAACTGGCCACTTTAAAAGACTTTGAGCCTCACCAACGAGATTTCATCCAAAAGCTATCGGAGAGCATTGCTGCCAGTATCAAAGGCGTACAGGATTCGGAGAAAACGGTGAAGCTGCTTGAAGAAAGCCAGGAAAAAGCCAACCAATTGCTCGCCCAGGAGGAGGAGATGCGGCAAAACAACGAAGAGCTAATCGCCACTCAAGAAGAAATTGCAAGAAGAAACCAGGAGATTGAAGAAGCAAATGCTGAGATGGCAGGCCTTTTAACGTGGATTGATGTCACAATGGCTAAAATTGAGTTTCTACCCAATGGCGAAATTCTAAATGTCAATGCCAACTTTCTCAAAACGACGGGTTATCGGAAAGAAGAAGTGATCGGCCGGCACCATCGCATGTTCGTTTCTCCATCTCACGCCAGTTCTTCTCAATACCAACAGTTTTGGGACGACCTTGCGGCAGGAAAACCCTCCAACGGAACCTTTCAAAGGGTTGATAAACAGGACAATCCGATATGGTTAAATGCCATTTATAACCCTATTAAGGATCGGAACGGCAAAGTGGTAAAAGTGATCAAGTTGGCGACTGATATCACCACTGAGCGGGAGAATCTTGCGTCTGGCGAAGGATTGATGGCCGGAGTAAATGCCACGATGGCCACGATTGAGTTTCTACCCAACGGAGAGATTTTAAAGGCCAATGAGAACTTCCTTCAATTGATGCAATACGACCTTTCCGAGATCCAAGGCCAGCACCACCGCATGTTTGTCGACCCGGAGGAAGCAAATAGCGAGGCATACGCCAACTTTTGGACCGGCCTGGCCTCGGGCGAATCCTCCACCGGAGTGTTTTATCGTCGAACATCGGAGGGCCGAAAGGTCATCCTCAATGCGATCTACAGCCCAATCCGCGATGCCAGCGGCAAAGTGGTAAAAGTGATGAAACTGGCGACTGACATCACCGATGAGCGGGAGAACCTGGCGTCTGGTGAAGGATTAATGGCCGGAGTAAATGCCACGATGGCCACGATTGAGTTTCTACCCAACGGAGAGA
>ERZ1740068.75-NODE-75-length-62790-cov-7.451455_pt1 | contig 62790 bp, 59 predicted proteins | sample MGYA00581735_ERZ1740068 | MGnify/ENA primary metagenome ERZ1740068 (study PRJEB43018, sample SAMN04849740) | marine metagenome | isolation source: floating plastic debris | place: Pacific Ocean | collected 2008-08-30 | study: EMG produced TPA metagenomics assembly...
CAATTGGTTTCTTTAGAGTTTTAGAAACAAATAAGCGAGTTGTTTTACCGACAAACACCCATTTACGGCTTTTGATTACAGCTGTTGATGTGTTGCATAGCTGGACAATTCCATCGTTTGGGGTGAAAGTCGACGCATGTCCTGGTAGATTAAATCAGGCAAACTTGTTCATAAAACGATTTGGCGTATTCTTTGGTCAATGTAGCGAAATATGCGGAGTAAATCATGGTTTTATGCCTATTGTTTTGTTAGCAATGCCTTCAGTTCAATATCATTATCTTATTATGACAAACCTTCATTTAAACTAATTGGAGTAAATACGCAGTAGCGTATTGTTCAACTAATATTTTTTGCGCACACTCTAAAACTTCTATGTTTTATTATCGTGCAAGCTTATAGCTCAGTTGGTTAGAGCGTGTGCCTGATAAGCGCAAGGTCAGTGGTTCAAATCTACTTAGGCTTAAATCTCTTATGATCACAAAGAAAAAAAATATTGTTAAAAAAATAAAAAACTTTACTATTAATTTTGGCCCTCAGCACCCAGCGGCTCATGGAGTTTTGCGCCTTTTGTTGGAACTCTCAGGAGAAACCGTTGTAAAAGCTACCCCTCATATTGGATTATTACATCGGGGTACAGAAAAATTAATCGAATATAAAAACTACCTTCAAGCTCTTCCATATTTTGATAGGTTAGATTACGTGTCAATGTTAGCACAAGAGCACTCGTATTGCTTGGCTATTGAAAATTTAATTAATTGTAAAATTCCACAAAGAGCTCAATATATACGGGTAATTTTTGCAGAAATCACTAGAATTTTAAATCACTTGTTGGCTGTAGGTTGTCACGCTATGGATGTAGGTGCAATGACGCCTATGCTATGGGCTTTTGAAGAAAGAGAAAAACTTATGGAGTTTTATGAGCGAGTTTCCGGCGCCAGAATGCACGCAGCTTATTTTAGGCCTGGAGGGGTCCAATACGATATACCTGCGGGTCTGCTTTCAGATATTTTCATATTCGTTTCGCAGTTCAAAACAAAAATAATTGAAATTGAAGAGATGTTGAACGAAAACAGAATTTGGAAGCAAAGACTTGTAGATATCGGGGTTGTCACAGCAAAAGATGCCATGGATTGGGGATTTAGCGGGGTGATGTTACGCGGTTCTGGTATTTGTTGGGATTTGCGAAAAAGTCAACCTTATGAAATTTATGATCAAGTAAAGTTTGATATTCCTGTTGGTCGAAGTGGAGATTGTTACGACCGTTATCTTGTTCGAATCTTAGAGATGAAACAGTCGTTAAATATCATTCTACAATGTTTAGAGCAAATTCCACAAGGGTTGATTAAAACGAATGATAATAAGATTGCCCCCCCTACCAGGATCGAGATGAAACAGTCTATGGAAGCATTGATTCATCATTTTAAAATTTATACTAATGGAATAACAGTGCCAAGCAACGAAACATATATTGGCACCGAAGCACCCAAAGGAGAGTTTTTACGACGTAGACAATTATAATGTACATTAACACTGATATTTTAGAATTTCTTAGATATTCTACTTATAATATTAGTTTTTTCAAAGTTAATGCACTCGAGCCAGAATTTGCATCTAGATTTCTCAATGCAAAAAGAGACGGATTAGTTACAGGAGGCACATTCAACGAAGTGTGTTTTGAAGGTTGTAGCGAAATGAAGAAAGTGTCAAGTTGTCATAAAGATATGAGTAAGCTATCCGAAAGTTTTAATAGAGTTTTAGGTTTAACGCAAGTGAATTCTTACTTTTACACGGGTCCAACTTTACCTCAACGTGACAACAATATGTTGAGGGAATGCATTTTTAGCTTCTTCGACCCCGGATTCAAACGAGAAGATTCTGGTCTAAGCATTCATACCTGTACAAAGAAAAGCCTAATTCTTCTATGTGGGGTTGTTTTTTTAACCTCAGACTACATTATAATCAAATGCGGGAACCCCGGAAAATACTATAGCTTAATTCTATTTCTTTTAAAGCATAGTTCTCTGAATATTTTTCACACTTTAAATATATTGTCGAGTTTAAAATGTTTTTGTAATGTTAAAGTATGTTACATTTTAGACTCGCATCAATCCATTTCAAGACGGTACTACTTAAACTGTCAAGAAACAGTTTGTCGGAACGGGGGCAAGAAATGTGAAAAAGCAAATGGCCTAGGTAATTTTAGGTATACTTCTTTTACAAGACTAAATTCTTGTAAATTTGGAAATAAGCTGAATTCACTATACCTAAACTTAAATCTAAAAGGTAACTATCGGCAATTTTGTGCCCAGAATTCATTGCTAGGTGATAGGCTAGACAATGTTGCACGAGGGTGGCCAAATAATAAACTCTTAATAAAGTTCAAAAGAGAAGTTACCCAAGAACAGATAGCACTTGTAGATTTAGCAAAACTTAAAGGTTTACATAATCAAGCTGTCAAAAGACGGCAAACAATACTTTTAAGATCCTTAAAATTTAGAATCATAGCAGTATATGAAATCTTTCAGAGTAAAGGGGCGAAAGTTCCTGGAGTAGATAATATTAGTTTCACTAATGACCTTAAGATAAATAAAAAAATATGTTGGCATGTGGTTGAGCAACTTAAAGGAATCATTTCAGATCCTAAAAAATATAATTCATCACCAGTAAAACGTATATGGTTATCTAAAACTAAATATAAAAAAAGACCTATAGGAATTCCTACTATTTTAGATAGAACTCTTCAACAGTTAATCTGCCTTATACTAGAACCTTTAGTTGAATGTACATCTGACTCTAATAGCTTCGGTTTTAGAAAGTATAGAAGTGCTAAAATGGCAATTGGAGCTCTTAGGGAGCTTTTAAAAACTTTAGACAAAGATTATATTAGAACTTCGTCTTTTAAACAGCTAGAACAAGGAGTTCCAAGAATTTTACATGAAGACAAATGGATACTTAATGCTAATATTGAAAGTTTTTTCGATAATATTAATCACGAGTATTTGCTCAATCATCTGTTTTTACCTTCTTTAGGAATTTACCTTGTTAAAAGATTATTAACATGTGGCATTATAGATAAACATATATTCGCCATTTCTGAAAATGGGGTTACGCAAGGTGGGATATTATCACCTGTTCTAGCCAATTTTACACTAAACGGCTTACAAAATGTTGTTTATAAAGCAATTCACCCTCTAACAAAATCTAAAGCTAGACGGATTCAATTATCGGGCACAAATGTTGTTTACCCTTTCTATTTAGAAGTTGTAAGATATGCAGATGATTTTGTTGTTCTTTGCCGTAATAAATTTATTTTAGAATCCTTGGTTATATCTGAAATAAATAAATTTTTATTAGAGCGCGGTCTACGATTATCTCCAGCAAAAACTAAAATATTTCGATTGAAAGATGGAATTAAACTAAAGTTTTTAGGCTACAATTTTCATTACGAAAATAAATGGAGAGTAAAAAACAAGTTTATGTACAGTAATCATGTCGGATCTCGAGCTATAGCTTTATATCCAGATAAGTCTAAAGTGAATGGTTTGATTAGAAAGCTTAAACAAATTTTTAAAAAATTCTCTAATTTAGATGCTTACAATTTAATTGTAAAACTAAATCCATATCTTCGAGGATGGGGGTCTTATTTTAATTTAGGAAATTGTGCAAGATATCGAAGTCTTATTAAAAATTTAGTTTATAAAATGTGCTGGAAATGGGCGCAAAGAAAACACAGAAAATGGGGAAAAGTGAAAATTGCAGAATTTTATTTTTTAATAAAGCAAAAAAAAAAAAATGAAAAGACTGGTGAATCAACAAATATCGGACACTTAGATAAAAAAACTCATAAAAGAAAACAAAAATTTCAAAAGATTAAAAATGTTAAATGGGCATTTCATGGATCAGCTAATTTAAAATCACGCCACTCAAAATCATCTAAAAAAAGTAAAACTATATATTTATATAATATAGCTGAAAGAGGTACAACTATTTCCGCCTTAAAATACAACGTTCCACAAAATCTTAGAAAAATTCATGCTTACCATCCTGACGTTTTAAAATTTATTGAATGGAGTGTAAAAGCGAATCTAAAGGCTATAGATCAGTCTTCAAGCCGAAAAAATAATTTATACAAAAAACAAAACGGGCTTTGTTCCATTTGTAAAACCCCATTTACTGAACAAGAACTTTTTAATAACAAAACGTATATTCACCATTTAATATCTGTTTCTAAGGGAGGAAGGCCTGATTTAGAAAGTAATATGGTATTAGTTCACTTATTATGCCATAAATCCATTGATTATTAATTTATTTATTATGCTGGTATTAAATTTGTAAAATTACAATTAAAATACTAAGTTTGGGTGAGCCGTATGCATTGCAAGGTGCACGTACGGTTCTTTGAGGGGATTCAACTGTAAGGTTGCTTTCCATCTCTAGTGGAGTTTATCTGGTCTCGAACAATACAAACAAACCATTTAGATGTAAGATTAAAGCTCCTGGTTTTGCTCATTTACAGGCTTTAGATTTTATGTCAAAAGGACACATGATTGCAGATGTTGTTACCATTATAGGAACCCAAGATATTGTTTTTGGTGAAGTAGATCGGTAAATGATAAAGTGTGTAAGAATTAAGTATATCAAGGTTTGGAGCAATGGAACGGTTACTTTTGAGAATACTTTTTTAAAGTCTGTTACGCAGTCCGTAGTTTGCGGAAAAGACAGAACAAATGCGTTTTTCAGTCAAAAAATAAAATCCTTAAATTTGACCCAAAAGTTATCAAGTACGTCTTATAAGGCAAAATATAAGTTGTAAAAAGTACTATGTTAGTAAATTATCAAGACATTGCAAAAGTTCTTCCTGTTATACAAATTGAGCTTTATGGCATGCAGCATTGTTTTTTAATTCAAGCGAATTTATTAAAAAACATTTTACTTATTTTCAAAAACCATTTTAGATACCAGTTCAAGGTGCTGACCTGTATTTCGGGAGTTGACTACCCGGAAAATTTATACAGGTTTAAGTTAGTTTATGAGTTACTTAGTATTAAATACAACGCACGGCTTAGGCTAAAGGTTGTTTTAGATGAAATGACTCCTGTAAATTCCATTGAAAAAGTGTTTGCAGGAGCTAGTTGGTGGGAATGTGAAATTTGGGACATGTTTGGGATTTTTTTTCTCAATCAAGTAAATATCACTCGATTATTAACTGATTACGGTTTTCAAGGCTACCCGTTAAGAAAAGATTTTCCTTTAACTGGTTTCACAGAATCTCGATATAATGTTATTCAAAGTCGAGTCATGTACGAAAATGTCGAGCTTGCTCAAGAATATAGAGTTTTTGATTACACATCTCCTTGGGAGAATTTGCAACAATAGTGATAAAATGACTAAATGAAAAAATTAATTGTAAAAGATAAAAAACGCCGTTTAAAGCTGAAGGCTCAAGAAAAGCAATATTTTGTTTTAAAAGCAATTTTTCAAAATGCCAACCTATTCACCTTAGTTCGTTGGAATGCATATCTTAAACTGAAATCACTTGTAAAAGATAGTACATTTGTTTCAACCTCATCAAGGTGTATCTACACGATTAATAAGAAACGATTCAATTCAATTGCGCCATTTTCAAGGCACGTTTTGTTAAAATTAGTCCGATTAGGGAAACTTTCGGGATTTCGAAAAGCTTAAAATTAAATAGCAAAAAATTTACTACTTAGGCGAATTTAAGTTATTAAACCTTTAACGTGCTGTTATGTGAAAAGTTAGAGCACAATATTTTAGCTAGTTATGGGCGCAGCAGCTTCAAATAATGTATTTTTTAATTTTGCAACGAGATGGCTTTTTTCAACTAACCATAAAGATATAGGAACTTTATATCTAATTTTTGCGGCAATATCAGGTATTGCCGGAACTGTACTTTCTTTATACATTCGAATAACTTTAGCTACTCCGAATTCATCGTTTTTAGAGTACAATCACCATTTTTACAACGGTGCGCCGTCTAATGCGGTTACGCCAGCTGAATAATATATCAGCCGACATTGTTGCTTTCATATGATGTCTATGCTCATATGTGTCGTAAATCGTTACACTTACCTGATAGGGATGACTGATTCGGGGACAGCAGCATGTGTAAAAAGGCTTGCCAAGATACAATCCATTATGGACAGGTTAACAAATCTCAATCTCATGTCGGGGTTCAAAATCCCTTTTTATACGGTTTTACTGTGTAATATGTTGGGTGCTTTTGACTACGTTGTCTCAGGATCACCGAAGCAACAAAAACAGACAGTCGCTAGATGCGGATTAATGGGAGAGAGTCCTAAGGTGGATAAACGACGTAACCATACAGAATTCGGGATTTTCCACGGCAGGCACGTTCTGCATGGAAAACGGAGGAATCATAGTACTAATAAGATCTATAGGAAGGGTTCTAGTTCTGCACAGTTGACAAACTCTGAGCTTTCGGGTTCTTATGAAAGTCAACAACTGCTTAAACTCAAATCGGATTTAAATATAGGATTAAAAGCTACAAATCTTACTATTACCATGAGTGATTCTGATTCCTTAATTGCTTATTGGGTTCGTATTAGATCCAATAAAGGTAGTCTTACACCAGTTTTTAATGAAGATACTTTTGATAGAATCAAATGGTCGCGGTTTTTAGAGGCTACTGGGCAAATAAGAAATGGAAATTATAAATTTCAATGTGCTCGAAGGGTGTATGTTTTGAAGCCTAATAACAAATCAAGACCTTTAACTATACTATCTCTTAAAGACAAAATAGTACAAGAAGGAATGCGTTTTTATTGGAAATGATCTTTGAACCTATCTTTAAAAACAGTTCATATGGATGGAGACCCAATAAAGAATGTTGAATGGCTTTAAATAACATTTGCCAGAAACGCAAAGGGTGCTCACGGTACGTTGAAGGAGATATTGATTAAGAATTTCCAACGACGAATCATAATATCTCGATATCTATCATGAAGAAAAAGGTTGATGATCAAGCTTTTATATACTTCTTATATAAATACATTAAAATAGAGTATGGAAAAAATATTAGACAGGCTACACCTATGAAAATAGGTGTAATACAAGGTGGTATTTTTTCTCCTATTCTGGCTAATAGTTATATGCATTTTTTTGAGAATTGGGTAGAAGAATTTTTAATACCTAGTTTTAAAAAGGGGTAAGAAACGTAAGAAAAATCCTGAATATTTTAAACGATATTATAAGAATGGACGTAAAGCTAAAAACAAGAATCTTAGAATTGTGATAAGTATTGATTCTAATTTTAAGCGATTATATTATTTTCGCTATGCTGATGACTTTATTATTGGTGTAGTTGATTCAAAGAAATACTGTACTATATTAAAGGAAAAAATACATGATTTCTTAGAAACAGGATTAAATTTGATTTTAAACCTTGGAAAAACTAGTATTACCAATGCTACAAAAAAACTCAGCTAGTTTTTTAGGATATAAGATTCATAAAACTAAAATGAGGAAAATGCCCTTTAAAAAGGATAAGGTTGATAGAATGTGCCGTATTGTCCCGAGACCTATCTTAGATATATCAATTAAAGACACGGTAAAAAAGTAATCGAAAGAGAGGTAAACCAACTCGAAACATGCGTTTTGTTAATCATCAACTTGTTGATATTATAAGACACTATCGTTCCGTGAAGAGAGGAATACTAAATTATTTTAATGTTGCGAATAATTATGGTAAGCTGGCAGCTAAGGTCCATTTTACTTTGAAGTACTCATGTGTGCTTACGAGCGCTTCGAAAATGAAATTTAAAACCAAGAAAAAAGTTTTCAAGAAATATGGGAAAGATTTGAAACTATTAAATGAAAAAAATGAAATTACAGAGCGTTATCCGACACCAAGTTCTAAAAGATCACAAAAGATTCTTTTGTATATCAAATACTATAGTGAAGATTTTATTGAGAAATTGGGTGCTAGAGTCAGCCGAGGTAGAAAAGATCTGAAAGCTCCGTGTGTAGTTTATGGCTCTAATGAATTTATGGAGATTCACCATGTTAAATTTAGAAAAAAAAGACCTCGAAAAGGAGGCTTTTTAGAAGATATGGTGTGTAGAATGAATCGGAAACAAATACCTTTATGTAAAGCATGTTATCCGCAAGTATATGCTGGTAAATATTATGGAAGCTCATTTAAAAGTTAAAGCAGTGTGCTAGGGAGTGAAAGCCACATGCAATGAAAGTTGCACGTGTGGTTTGGAGTCGACTTTTTGATTGTAGGTCTTGAATCGGTTATTTATCAACAAAGGATTGAGTGATTAGATAGTTAGGCTAACTTATTGTTACTGGGCACGCATTTCTGATGATTGTGCGATATAGCAAGGGGCGTCTTTTGAATAAGTTAATTCACATCTTATACTTATATACGGAGTGCCTTACCAACAACGTGAAACAAGCGTTTAGGGACTAGAGCATGGCGACCGTATCCGTACTTCTTAAAAGTATCAAAGTAAAGTGGGCTAAGAAACCCGAGTATAATAAAGTACTCTCGTCTGATGTGAGGATTCAAATCATATCTGAACAGAAAAGTGAATCAGCGAGCTACGTTGTTATTAACAACAAAAATCTTTGTATAACACTTAAGGACACAGGTAAAAAACGTTCAACTATATGGAGGGCCTCAAGAAGTATACACGTATATGCTATTCTAATGAAATCATTGATACCACCAATCAATGGTTTGGCCTACGGAGTGAGAAATAATAGTATTGGAGTAATTTGTATAAGTTGATTATGAGTCAGCAGGGATTATATTCGGACAAAAGAATACACGTAAATATTCAAACTCACAGCTACGCGACTACTAAGGCAACGTATCGTATAAAATCTTTCTCGACGGAAGCAGCAAGTAGAAAAGAGCCTTTGGTAACGGAGGTTAATAACAATAAAATAGGAAAATTAAAAAGCAGCGAAATTTCTACACATATGATTGTTAAAAAAATCTCCTATTCAGAGATATGTGGTATAGAATCGTTAAAAAGAGAACTAGAAAGCTTGAAAGCTAATAAAATTCTGGGGCTGATGGACTTTCAAAAACTGACATTTTTCTGGAGAGGTTAAAACAACTTCAAAAAAGCCTAATTACTAAAAAATATAAAGCCAAACCGAGTAAAAAAATTCCTATCCCAAAATCGGTTGGAGGGACGCGATAGATAGGCATTGCGTTAGCTATCGACAAAGTAGTTCTAGCTACGATGTTAAGTTTGTTAACTCCAATAGTAAAGCTTTTGTTTCATGAAAACTCATTTGGTTTTAGACCCAACAAAGGATGTCATTATGCCCTGAGAAATATCGAACTACATTGGCAAAATGTTACACGAATAATAAATGTTGATATCGAAAAATGCTTTGATAAGATTAATCATGAGCTACTTTTGGAAGATTTTAAAAGTATATGGACCAGTCTCCTATAGAACCTATGGCAAAATTTTGTAAAGCGGGATATGTTCAAACTGGATCGCTTGCAGACCCAGAAATTAATAACGAAGGAACACCTTAAGGCTCTTTAATTTCGCCTATACTTTGTAACATTTACTTACATGCTTTTGACAAGTTCGTTGCAGAAGAACTTTTAACAAAATATAACTGTGGAGAACTTCGAGCTAGTAGTAAAGAATATAAACGTGAGCAATGGTTAAACGTTGAAAATAAAGAAAGTCTTTAGGGTACACCCCGAGCTTGAAGAAAGCTTTAAAAAAGTAGAACACAATCATGTTATTGAAAAAGGAATCTTTAGAACGGATAAAAAAGATCCCAGTTTTAGTTGATTATACTATGTTCGTTATGCAGATGATTTTCTATTTGGTTATGTTGGATCAAAAAAGGTTGCGAACAAAATATACATGATAGTAGAAACATTTCATAAAAACAAACTATTTTTTAACTGTAACAGGTCGAAAAACCAGCCATTTCACGACTCTCAGCACATTTAATATTTAGGAACTTCAATCTGTTGGCGGCCTGATTATATTTCAAGAACTAATAATAACAAATCATTGGTTACGAAAACAAAAACAGTTGCATTGAATAGACCAAGTTTTACAGTGCCTGTTAAAGATTGTCTTAACCGTTTTATTAAAAAGAGTGATGCTGTTCCAAAAAAAAGTAAAAAAAAACTTGCTCGAGCTACTTCTTTTAGACAAATTACGGCTCAAGATGCTCATGCAATTGTTCAACGATTTAATAGTATTATTAAGAGTATTTTAAATTATTATTTTTTTGTTGATAAAAAATTGGATCTTTGGAAAATAATTGATTTGCTACGTAAAAGCTGCGCATTAACGTTGGCAGACAAATTAAAGCTAAAAAAGGCAGCTCAAGTATTTCAAAAATTTGGCCACAATTTATCTGTGAAAAATAATGTTGGTAGAGAAATAGCGAGTTTAAACGCTTGGCCAAAAACATTAAAAACCACAGGGACGCTCAAAATAAGAACCCATACTGTTGTTAATTCAGATATAGTACGACTGATCGACAACTCAGATGAGTATTTTAGAACTTCCAACGAATTACAAAGGGTATGTGAACGTGAAGATTGTACTGTTACTGAAAGTCTAGAACTTTACCGCCTTAACCCGATGATTAGTGCAAAACGCAAAGACTTATTGCCAGCTGCAAAAATTCTTCTTGCTAGAAAAAGAAAAATTGTAACATTATGCTGTAAACATCCCATAATGTTACATAAAAGAAAACTTTTTAAGCTTAAGAAAAAAAACAATGAAATAAAACCTAGTACTTCGTAATAAATCTTTTATCGCTAGCGGCGAGCCGTATGCGTTGGTTAGGCGCCCGTATGGTTCTGATCCGGGGGTTCAGCCCTATGGATACTTCTTTTTAGTAATGCCGGCTTTAATTGGAGGTTTTGGTAATTGGTTTGTACGTGCGGATTCGATAGGATAGGATGGAGTGGAGTGTGATTCTTTACCCCTTATGAGCGGAGGGAAGGCTAATAGATTAACCTGAATTAAAAGAATAAAGGAAAGACAAGGAAGAGATGGCGAAAGCCTAAGGGAACAAAGCATATCTATTTTAAGGGCGGTGGTTATTTAATATGCCCAAAGCGAGCTCAAACTGGGATAAGCAAGGAAGCTAAATCAGATTAATAATGAGTTGAGCATCCAGTACTCAGAGTCCAACGACTACTTAAGTTCTTATAGATTAAATGGTTCAAGTAATCTATTAGCTTCAAGAACTTAAACTCTCTTTCGTACAGACGAAAGATTGATACTTGGAACCGAATAAAGAAAAGAATAGAAAAGACCAAATATGTATCAAGTTATTCGCATCGAGTCCCATAAGGAGCAAAAGTAATTTTATCTGAAAAGAATATGGCTAACTAAGGTGATCCCACGGGGACACTATGTTAGAAGAGGCTCCAACTGGGAGCCAGTCTTAGGCATTTTGTAAGCCGGCAATAATAATGCAGCCAAGTGATTTGTCGGAAAATGTCGCTTATAAGATAAGTTAATGAAATATAAATATAAAGATGAAAGTACCAGTTTTAAAGCACAAGATTTTAAGAAAAAGAAAAGAAACACACAAAAAGAATTTTAAAGATAAGGATCACTAGACACAATGAAAACTAAAAAAATTTATAAAAACAACCTTAATCATAAGAACAAGATTACGATTATATCGAATTTATTGAAAGTCAATAGAAAAATTCTAAAGAATCAGGAAAAACTTGTTAACGAATATCAAAATCTATCGAAAGATCAAAAAAATACGAGCGCTTAAATAATGTGACTCGAATTCTTGCATTTTTATTTATTATATTCAAGATAATTGTATTTTTAAGAGGTTACCTGTAAAAAGAAGCAAAGGACCCTTCATGACAGGTTTAAAAAAAAATGCAGTAAAGGAAAACTTATATACATTCATGTTTAGAACAGAGAAAAATAATAAATCATTTGAAATCGATTTTTTAGAATTAGACAATTTAAAAAGCATACCTATAACACTAGAACTACTGGTATTTTGATTCAAGTAAACCTAGAAAAAATTCAAGAAAAGAAATGTTACAAAAACAGTCGCATTAGCCTTAGTTACAAGAATTATGCAAAACGGTGAATCCAACAGAAATGCTGGTTAAGTAGTCAGCTTCTCCATAGAGGACAAGACTCTGTCTGCACAAGAATTACAGAATTATATCAAGCCTCTGAATTCAAAAAGCACCCATAGGCAATTGGCGCGAGCTTTAGCAAATAAAATAAGCTAAATAGCTTCTAATTTAAAGCTTGAGGGAAATTTATCTGACCAAATGAGATATGATTATCCTGAATTGACTTCTGAAGACGCAGTATGGTATTTAAATTTCCAAACTACCGATCAGAATTGCCCAGAGCATGTTAGAATTTGGTTAGTTTACAATTATAAAAGTAGGTTTAACAAATAAACAAATTTTGCAGAATTTTTTACAACCTTGATTTGACATGAAAATAGTTAAAAAACTCTACACTAAGAGCTATCGAACAAGCGAAAAGAAAAGAAAAAGATTCCATTAAATTATTAAAGTCTAAGACGGAGAGCCGTATGCTGTTAATAGCAGCACGTACGGTTCGGGAAGGGGATTCTGGTTGTAAGGCTGGTTTTCGACTTTCATCATTAATGATTGGTGCACCTGACATGGCTTTCGAGAGAAACCTGGTTTTCTTAATTATATGATAAAAGCACCAAAAGTGTTAGATTACAAAATGAACCCTAATCTCAGTGGGCGGTGTGAAGTATTTGTTAGTCTACGTACAGAAACAAGTTTAAAATGGCTTTATATGAGTCGCTGTTGGCACAAAAGTGGAAAGCGGTTGTGCGATAACATCTCAGCTTCTAAAATTTCGTTTTCTCGAGATACTTTTTCTTCAAAATCCCAGCTAAAGAATTTGAGTCTGATAAATAAAAGTTTTTCTTCATCATATATATTAATACCTGGCGGAAGTACTTATAAGTTTAAAAGCATTATACGTGAATTTAGTGTGCGTGCTAACTTGAAGGATCGTTATAGTAGCTTTAAACAAAAGAGTGCTAAGGAAATTAGAGTAGAAGATCGGTCAATTGAAAGGTTGATTGAAAAAATCAGAAGTAGTGATGCTTCGTTAATGAATCTTTATAATAATCCGAATCTGCTAAAAAATCTATTTAGTAGACAATGTTTTTATGAAATTGAATTAATTTTGAAGGATTATAACCTGCTTGTAACTAAAATTATAATTAATGAACTTAAAAAATTGAAAAAAGGAGATCGCATTATCCAAACTAACTTACCGACTACTATAGTAAGACTTCAATGTTTGTTAATGGAATCTTTTTCTATTGCCGTATACGCAATAAATTATACCAAGAACTCACCCGGAGGAAATACTGCAGGTAGTGATTTAGTTCGTTTTAAGAAGAAATCTGAATTTTTAAATAATATACAAAGAGTCAGGTTTCAGAACTCTGGATACTTTCATTCTTCGAAAAGTATTAAAATTAAAAAGGATTTACCTAAATTTATTTTAGATAATTTAGGTAAAGACTCAAAAGCAGCCAAAGAGCTTGCAGACGAGTTTAATTTAAATTTGCAGCTAGAACTACTTAAGAAAGTTAATTTAAAAACTGTTCGTAAAAACTATAAATCAAATAATATTAAAAGAATATGGATTCCTAAAAGTAATGGTAAGTATAAACCTTTAGGGATACCAAGTATTCGAGATAGAATTTTACAAAAAATTTTACAATTAGTTATTTTACCTATTTCTGAATATCAAGCGGATTCAAATTCATTTGGTTTTAGGAAGCATCGCAATGCTCATCAGGCAATATCTATTATCGCTGACTCAGTGATGAGGCATTCTAAAATAAATCAGCCAATTGAAAGGTCTTCTCCGAGAAGGGTTAGTGAAAAGTTTTATAAAAAATCACTTAACCGTAAATTTAAAATAAAAGGAGGTAATATTGGTGGGCTTAGGAAGAGTAAACGGATATATAATAAATATTATTATGTTTTTTCACCTAAAATTTTGAAAAAAAAATCCGCAATGAAACAATACACGCAATACATTAAGTATTTAAATGTAGATATTGTAGGTTGTTTTGACAATATAGCTCATTTTAGTATCTTAAAGTTTACACCTATTGCGGATAAATATTTATTTTTACTGAAGGCATGGCTAAGAGCTCCTATAGTTGGTCCTGAAGCAGCTAACTCTAAAAAAATCGTTCACCTCATACCTGACAAAGGTGTTCCTCAGGGCTCTATTATTGGTCCTATCATTTGTAATATTGTTTTAGATGGTCTCGAACAAGCTCTTTATAAGGTCTGTCTAGAAAATCCTTATTATAATCTTAATTTTAAGCAACAATTATTTGCTAGAAAGAAGGTAGGTATTGAAAACTTAGTCACTAAACGTGAGACAAATTTTACTTGCGTTAGATTTGCGGACGATATTTTTATTTTTGGACTAGTCAATAGAGCTATTCTTGAGAAAGTGGAAGCTAAGCTTGTTGAGTTTTTGAAGTTTAGAGGCCTGAGTTTGGTGAAATCAACAGGTAATCTGAATGTTTTTTGCCCGGGTAATTCTTTTGAATATTTAGGCTTTTCGTTTTGTTTCCCAGATTATAAAAGGAATCTTAAAAAGTTAAATAACGGTCGATTTACGAAGTACCGATATGACATTACTTCAATGTGTAACCATAGAATCTCAGCATACCAAAGGTCTAACCCATATATTAAAATTATTACTAAAAAACTAGCACTGATTAAAGATAAGGCTCGTAAATTGTTTGTCCGTAGTCTTGCTAATGATTCTCTAAATGTTATTATTAATAAGAACAATTCATTAATTAAAGGTATTTATAATTATTACAGTATAAGTAGAGAATGTAGGCTTCAACTAAATGGACTTGAACCATATTTCTATAGAAAATTTTGGAAAGTTGTTAAACAAAAATTTGGATCTAAACCTAAAAAAATATCTTTTATTAAGTCTCAATTTATTCGTAATGGTAGGTTTGTTTATAAAAGAGCTATTCAGTTAAAACCTTGTGATATTAAGCTTCATTCGTCTTTAAATATACTTTGGTTTCGGACGCCACAGAAAATTCTTGACTTGAATATATATGTTGATGAAGAAGAAATTGAACGTTTTAATCGGAAAAAAAGAATTGGTCTTAATTTGAATCCTCTCAATTATCATAGCATTTATAAAAAACAAGAACTACACGAAATACTTGTAGAACACCAAGACTTTCTATGCCCTGTTTGTTTTAAAGCGTTAACTTATGATTCGAAAAAGGAATTGGATCACGAGCCGTCTGTACGGCAACTTAGAGAAAATATTCTAAAGAAACTTATAGATGATAATAAATACCTTACTAACTATGAGAATATTCTTGCGGTCTATAGTGAATTATTTAAATTATCAGAAGAAAATGTGGAACGTGCTATTATGTCTGAATTAGAGTCGAATTTATTTTTAAGATCTGTCCATACTAAATGCCATAAAACAATTGATCGTGATCTTGGTAATAAGGAGAAAGCATGGCGTAAAGAAATCAAAAAAGTTGCGGATAAGGAACTTTATAATAAAATTATTGAGTTCCGTGATAATATTAAAGCGATTATAAAAAAACACAGAATACTCTCTAAATCTCAAATAGCTGAGATTTTAACTAAAAAAAATCTTTATAATAACAGACACGGCAGTGGATAAATTATCTATCCATAGTTGTGTTTTCCTTAGAAGCTGTATTCTTAGCAATGAGTTCGTACAGTTTTGGGCATGGATGGTCTTCGGATTGGTCTAATGCACCCCACGAATGAACAATATCAGTTTTTGGTTGTTACCACCTTCATTGTTGTTATTGATTGGATCTGTTTTATGTGAGGCAGGTGTGGGAACCGGCTGGACTGTTTACCCACCGCTGTCAAGTGTTACAGGGCATAGTGGTGGTGCTGTTGATCTAGCGTGCGGCGTAATAACTTTCTTAAAATCCCTACTTTTTTGCAATTTATATCATTGTGGAAGTATATCTCAGTCACATAGAGAGTCTTTGTCTAATGGAGTTTATTACTGTTGACATTCTTCATCGCATAAAAGGATTTATATCTTTTTATAAAAATTTTGCACCAAAGAACGAGCGGGGTTTGAAAGGACGATATATACAAAATTTCACTGAATTTTATAGGATCGGAGGTATAAACAACATGAGAATCACAGAAAATAGCTTTGATTATTGTTTGTATGGAAATATTCGAAGTAGACAGGATTTAAGAAGAAGGCGCAACTCAGGTTCCTCTTTACAAAGCATTGAGTTCGATTCTGTTAATACCAGAAAAGCCCTTACCAGGGGTTTACTATTATGTTTTCAAAACTCAATAGTTCGAAGACCTTTTAGCTCACAAGCTTTCAAAACTTTTATTAAACAGAAGCGAGAACTAGAAAACGAAGTAACCCCTTTATTGTTAAAATGTTTAAAAAAAAATCTTTGGCCGCTAGAAAATCCTCAATTATATAAAACGGTAAAAGATTATGTTGAACTTTCAACTTATTTACTAAGCATTATGACTTCTCAAAAATTTATTAAAACTTTTTCAACAAGTTTTTTAGATGGCAGTAAAATTTTAGCAAAAGAGTATGAAACTATGAACCAGAAACGACCCAAGCCACTTGTAAATAGAAAAGCAATCCAAAATAAAGACAACTGGCGTGAAATTTTAAAAGAAGCTGAACTAACTTTAGATTCTTTGTTAATTAAAGTATGGACTGTCGAATTAATTTCTGTTTCAAATGGTCGTGAAACTGCAGGTATAGACAAGCTTCAATTTATGATGGTGCCTAGAGATATTAAAACTAAATCTGTTGCTTTAAAATATTTAAAGGATGTACTTAAAAAATTAAAATACGATATATCTTTAAGTAAAGGCTATACAAGTCAAACAATTCAACGTAAAGGTCTTAAGCAATTGAATAAGCGCGAGAAATATAGAAGATATTTAAAAACTAAAGAAGGCAAATTACACATTAGAAAATCTAAAAAATTATATAGTCAAATTCTAGAAGAGCCTGTGAATTATTTAAATAGTTTGAGATCGGAAGCATTAAAAAATAATCTTCAATTAAAATTTAAATTATTGAAAACGCTAAAATGGCTAAGAGTTAAAAATTACTCTTCTGATCCCATTTTACGAGTTTACATTCCAAAAGCAAACGGGAAATTAAGACCGTTAGGTATTAGCACTCTAAAGGATAGAACTGTCCAAATGTTTCTTAGGTTGTCTATGGAACCTTATATGGAACCATTGGGGGATCGTAACTCTTTTGGGTTTAGACCTGGCCGTAATTGTCATCAAGCGGTTTCTTACTTATATAGTAAATTATCAATTAGAACTTCTGCCGCTTCTTCTAATAAAAAAGTTTCTCTTAAAACTAGGTCAGTTATGGGTCTTAGAATTAACAGGTACAAAAATCGAAAAAAAAACAGTACAATAGAAAATAGAATAGCTGTATCAAACCAAGAGATTCAAAATTTAACCAAATCAGGCATTAAACAATATTGGGTTCCTTACTATCTTTTGAAAGCTGATATTGATAGCTGTTTTGATAAAATCAGTCATCGCTGGCTTATACCTAATGTTCCAATGCCTGGCAAGTATAAATTTTTGTTAGAACAAATCTTAAAAACGGATGTAATAGAAAATCAGCAAATCATCTTGAAAAAAGAAGATAATAAATGTGGTACCCCTCAAGGGGGAATTATATCTCCACTATTAATTAATTGGACATTGGACGGTTTGGATTATTTAATTTATGAAACTGTTGCTAAAATTAACAGTAAAAGTGAAAAAGGTTTAATAAGCTATTATGATATAGAAAAATACACCTATTACAAAAAAAAAGATTCAAACAATCCAAAATCGGATTCTTTTTATAAAAATAAATCTAGGGTTGATCTTAAAAGTACCTCGTGGATAATTCGTTATGCTGACGATTTTATAATTGGTGTCAAAGGTAAAATGCCATTAGACAAAGTCAGAGAACAGCTTGAATTTTTTTTGCAAGAAAGAGGGCTAAGCCTTTCAAAAGAAAAAACCAAAGTTATAAAGTTTAACAAAAACACGAAGATAAACTTTTTATCTTGGACTTTTCACTACCTTGTTCCTAAAAGAGTTAGTTGGATAATCAAAACGCATAAAAAAGCTGTAAGTCGATTGAGCGACTGGTCTGGTTTACATGTTTATCCTTCAAAACAAGCTATTAGTACCTTAAAATCTAAAATTAAACACATTACTAAACATTCTAATTCTTGGAAAGCTGAAAAAGTTGTAATTAAAACTATAAGTTCTATTGTAATTGGTTGGTCAAATTATTTTTCTCCGGCACCACATCAAGGTCGTATTCGTTTAGCAATTGATTGGTATGTTTTAAAACGTATGAAACGCTATATATTCAAAAAATATGGTAACTCGTATTTAGAGAATTATTTAAGACTTAATCAAAATGAAGATGGTTCAAGAAAAGTTTCCATTGGTTTAACTAATGCAGATCACGGTCGCACTTATTCATTAACTATTCCAAGACTTTTCGATCGCAATGCTCCAGCTATGTGGACTGATTTAGTGCCTGAGAATAATTTATTAAATTCTAGCTTTCTAAATAATAAAACACCATTCATAAAAAGAGCAATTAAAAACAATAGTTACAGGAATGATCTTAAAAGCAGACTGTTTCAAAGACAAAAAAAATCTTGTCCAATTTGTAAACAAAAATTAACGGATTGGGAGAATACTTTATACTCAAATAGTTACGATCACCTTATGGATAAGTTTAATGAAACTGACGCTAGTTTAGTCACTATAGCTGCCAATACATATTATTCACAACTAAACTCAGCAACAATCAACCCTAGTTTTAATAATAAACTTAATACAAATTATAAAACAGATTTACAATCCAAATCAATAAATGACTTAGCTGCATTAAAGGGTTTGGTTAGCAGCTATAGAACTATTACTGATTGGAGTAACGGCTTAGAAATAGATCATATTATTCCTATTAAATTAGCTGGCAACATTTCATCTTTAAGAAAACTTCTTAATAGTATCAGTAATTTAAGATTGATACACAAAGAATGTCATAAAAGAAAAACCTTCGGATGTGAAGAGCAACAGCTCTTAAAAGATTATTATAAAACACAAAAAACCTTGATTACAAAAGATACAAAATTAAAAAACTTAAAGAAATCTGAAGTTAAAGAATTGCATATAAAAATAATATTAGATCTTGAAAAAAATAAAAAATTTACGTATCTGAAAAATTTTCAAAACAAAACAATCAAAAAGCTTTTCAGAAAATTTCTTATTCAAATAAAAAATGAGCAAACTTTATAGTTTGCTTTTCGGGCTTAAGAGCTGAATGCCCTGAGAGGGGCTTGTTCAGTTCTGTGGTGGGGCTTTTTCAACTAAAAGAGATGGCAAATTTCATACTTGTTTTAGTTAATGAAAATTCGTCTATACCAAGCATTTTTAGTTTACACTTATCTGGAGCGGCATCTATTCTAGGAGCAATCAATTTTATCTGTACTATTACAAATATGAGATCAAAAAGCTTACCATTTCATAGACTACCTTTATTTGTTTGGGCGATCTTTATTACCGCATTTCTGCTACTTTTATCATTGCCTGTGCTAGCGGGAGGAATTACGATGCTAGTGCGACTTTAGATCGGTCGACGAATAAATAGACTACGCAAAGTCTATCTACTATTACCTGTAGGAATCCAACCAGTTAACCCGATAAACATTAATACCAAAAAAAATAAACAACAAAAACCACGGATAAGGCGCGAAAGCGTGAGGGGAAAATAGCATACTGGTAAAGGGTCAAAAATGATAATAGGATAGCTAAAACTAAATTGACCCGAGGAGATAAATAAGGATTAAGGATGAAGTCTTGAACCCTGGCAAACGACGGTACGTGATGCCGGAAGCTGTGTGTCATCACTGAATGAGCTTAGTTAATACGGGGTATGAAGCGTGGCATGTCATACCAAGGTATATCATTATTAACTCGTAACTCAAGTTGAGAATAAAATGCCCAAAGGGGATCCTATGCAAAAATTCGCCTACTGAACAAAGTTTGCTCACTAAGGGTGCTTAACTCTCGGACGCAGTATCTATGTGAGAAGAAGCCCAAAATGGGGCCAGGTTTAGAGGGTTATGACGGCGGATTGAGGACCATCAAAAAGTAGGGTCCAACATTAACAATGCTAGCTGAAGTGACCCATGAAGTTAGAAAAATGAGAGAATTTAACACTCAAACTCAACCCTCAAGAGAGAGATAAAAATCAGTCTTATTAAAAAAACAAGAAACAAGCACTTAATTGTACGTATGACTAATCAAAAAATTAGAAAAACTCATCGTTTCTGCACATGAGAACAAAAAAAAAATTACAAAAGAAGAACGAAAAACTTTAATTCTGGAATATCGAGAAAAAATTTCCAGTTTAGGGATTCGACTCAATGAATTCGTTCAAAAAAACCAGAATGGTATCAATATAAACTACGAGATTCATCACTTATTACACGATCCTTTTACCTTTGTTAATGCCTATGCTAAGATAAGCAAAAATAGGGGTGCTACGACCAAGGGACACGATGATGAGGGTCTCATGAAATTCTTTGGTCTGAACGACGCAACAAAAATAGCTACTAAAATAAAACAAAACAAATATAAATTTAAACCGGTTAAAAGAACTTGGATTCCTAAACCCGGTAAAAATAAAAAAAGACCGATTGACGTCCCTACTCAGTCAGACCGAATCGTTCAAGAAGCTCTAAGAGGTATCCTGGAAGCTATCTTTGAACCGGAATTTAAACATTGGGGACACATAACAAGAAATTTGTCTAATAATTACGGCTTTCGACCAGGCATGGGACCCTGGAAATCCCTGGGCATCTTAAAAAAATACCATAAACCATGCACAATGGTTATTGAAGGAGATATTGTCTCGGCATATAATAATGTAAACCATGGTATACTCCTATCAATATTACGCAAACGCATAAAAGACAAAAAATTCTTAGGTCTCATAAAACAACTTCTCAAGAGTGGGATTATGGATGAAAAGAAATATGAACACAGTTTAATTGGAACTTCACAAAGAGGTATAGTTTCTCCTTTACTGTTCAAGATATATCTGTTTGGCCTGGACAAATTTGTCTTCAATGAAATTATCTTCCCGCTTCAAAAGAGAGAACTAGGTAAGAAAGGAGATGACGCTACCCCGGCCTATCGACAAATACAATACCGAACTAACGTAGCCCTGAAAAGGTTACGAGAAAATAAAAATCAATACAAAACCAACCCAACGATTGAAAACAAAAAAATATAAAAAACTTCACGTAGAGAATTTAAGAAATTGAGGAACATCCGAAACTCTACTCAATATGGAAACATACAAAGACTCAAGAGAAAAGCGTGTTATGTGAGATGCGTAGACGATTGAGTTTTGGCTATAACATGCAACTATACTGAAGCTGAACAAATCAAAAAAAGAATAGCAGAATACCTCGAAACTGAACGAAACATGCAACTGGACGATGAAAAAACCAAAATCACTCGTGTGTTTAAAGGCTATAAATTCCTTGGTTTTGAAACAAGAATGCTTACTGATAACGTCAGACAAATATTAAAAATACAAAAATCCCTTAGTGGTAAATATTCTAGAGTTTTAAAAAGAACAACCTCAAGAATGCTAACTATTGAGCCAGACAGTGATAGAATCTTAAATCGAATGAAATGGGATCAATTCTGTGACTCGAAATACGAACCTATTGCTAAACCAGGATGGTTGATATATGACGACTACGATATAGTAGAGAAATACGGCCAAATCTTTAGAGGCCTGTATAACTACTACTTACCCTGCGAAAGATTAACCAGACTGAACAGAATCTCGTATATACTACAATATTCTTGTGCCCGAACCCTTGCTAAGAGAAGAAAAATAAGTAAAAGAAAAATATTTAGAAAATACGGGAAGAATCTGACAATAACCAAAACAATACAATCAACTAAAAACGAAAACGTACTAAGAACAGCAAAATTTCTAACTTTGACTGACCTTAGACGTCTAAATACCCAAATTCAGTCCAACCAAGAGCCTATTGACCCATTTAGAATACGTCAATATTGGCGAACAAAAATCAAATTATACAATGAATGCTGTTTGTGTGGAGAAACCGAACAAATCGCAATGCATCACCTTAACGCGGTGCAAAATCTTGAGAAAACCAAAAAAAAGAACCAACATCAAGCAATTCGGTCCACTATAAACCGAATGCAAATACCGGTCTGCGTAAAATGCAACAACGACATTAAAAATGGCAAATACAATGACCCTAAGAAACCTATTGAGTTCTATAACGAATTCTTGGCAAAACTTTAAATAAATATGCCTCCTTTAACAGAAGGAGCATGAAAAAAAAATAAAATTCGAAAATTTCTATTTCTTTACTATATCGTTTTAACACTGGATCCGCGCATCTAGTACCTGCATTATATAGACTTGTTCTATTATTTATTTTTACAGCTATGTTATATTTATCATATTTAATACCTGTTTTATGGTTTGGTGATACGGCTGCGGCGTATCTGTTAGGATTTCAGGACCCTGCAACAACAACAATGGAAGGTATCTATTTATTTAATTTACACCTTTTATTCGTAATAATAAGTATTGTAATTGTAGTCGGTTTGCTACTTTTTTCAGTTTTTACAAATTTTACTGAATTTGATCATAGTGAAGTTGACACTTTTGTTCATTCAAATCCAGTTGAAACTATTGAAAATACACCTCAAAACCAGGATCTTCAGGTTGGCAATGGAGATAATGGGAATACTGAAACTGAGAATACTATTGTGCATTATTATTTATCTGATAAGATAGTATTTAAGAGTTTAAGTGTTCGGAAAGGTATTTCGTTTTACTCTCTTTATGACTATGACAGCTCCATCGAGCTCTTGGGTTAGACTTGGTATAGGTTTAGCATTAACAGGTGTTGGAGTAGCTGTTTTGAGCTTCGGAGGAAAGACAACTATTACTAGTATTAATGAGATCGCAACTAACCCTTCCTATGTTGAAATACAAAGAGTGCTTAGCCACATTAAAACAACAAAAGGAATCGCCAAGGGTTTAGCGGATGTAGCAGTTGGCTCATTAGATATACAGTATAAAATACTTCAACTTCAGAAACTATTTGACTTACCTTATGGTGATGCTAAATTAATAGTTCAGTATTCAATTCAGACAGGCTATGAGATACCATGTGTACATACATTAGATGTCATGCATGTTCTCCAAAATGATTCTACTGCTGTCAATCAGCTATTTGATCTGAATGAGAGTAATTCTCGGGATATGTTACCTACACCGCCTAAGACACTACCAAGTTTAGATGGCGGAACAACTCCGGAAAGTAATGTGCCTAACTAAGTTTAGGCATCAAAAACTCAAAAAAAAATAAAAAAAATTAGTTATGAATACAAAAATTAATAAAAAAATTAGCAAAGGGCTACTTGCAAAACTAAATGTAGCTAAGGACACATTTGTCCCGGCCCGAACATCTACTTTGCCACAAGGTAAGGTGGACGAAATACTTACAACTATAAAAAAAAAATTATGAGCTTCAAACTATTGAAGAAGCAATTACTATCATCGCAATCCTGTTTCAACAAGGAGGAACCGCAAAAGGGTGTGATGGTAATATGTCTATTTCGATCTTTGATCAAACTATAAAGCTGGCAGATGTAAGAAAAATTTTAAAGCAACATTCGTGCAACAAATCCGAAAGGAAGTTAGCACGATCACTTGCCACTGAAATTTTTGAAATTGCCCATGTTATGGAGATCCCAGGCAATTTAAATACTAAAATACAAAAAACTAATCTAGAAGCAACATATAGTTTGGAAGAAAAAGTCTGGATGTCTGACTTTCAATCTGAAAATCCTGACTGTCCTGTTAGAATACGGACTTTAATACTCGAATCCTTTAAAAAGAAGGAAACTAATAAAAAAAATAAATAGTCATATTTAGTACACAAAAACTTGTTTCCACTACAGCGTAAATTACCAAAAACTGCACTATTCTCGCAGCTTTCTGACAACAAAGAGAGATAAAATTTTTCTACATACGCTTTATATTCTAAACCGAAGAGCCGTATGATGGGAGACTATCACGTACGGCTCGAGAAAGGGCAGTTACGAGAAATCTGGCTGTCTATTTTCATTTAACCGATCGAAATTTTAATACTACTTTTTTTGATCCAGCAGGAGGAGGTGATCCTGTATTATATCAACATTTATTTTGGTTTTTTGGTCACCCTGAGGTTTATATTTTAATTTTACCGGGCTTTGGAATAATAAGCCACGTGATTGTAACGGCATCAAACAAACCTATTTTTGGTTACCTAGGAATGGTTTATGCGATGCTTTCAATTGGTGTCTTAGGCTTTATAGTTTGGGCACACCACATGTATGGCCCTAAATTCGTTGATAATGCGAGATTTAAAGATATTAGACAAACAGCTTATTTATAAAAACGCGGTAAAGGGAACTGCGATAATATGCTCATCCATAGGTCAATGTACAAAAACCAGATTAAATGCTTTATTGGTTCCAGCTGCTATAAATACTGTACATTCTTATAGGCGGTTGTCTGCTGGCATTCACTTTTTACGATCACAACAACAAGCAAATTATTTGGTGTCCTACAGGAATTCAGTTACTAAAATGAATGTTTTTAAACTGAGCAAATCTCCCAACATAAAATCTAATTTTATCTTTCAACGAATTGGAGATATTCATAACAAATTTGCTATCAGAAAATTTTCGACTGATGCAATCAAAAAGAATATCAAGGATACCGAGTATGAAAAACTATTGAGTGAATCTGAGCTTTTTAAGTCTGACTTGAAAAAACTAAACTCAGATCTGTGGAAACTGTACCTCAAAGCTGATAAAGCCAGTACAGTTTTTGATTCTCGACAAATTGCATCCATCCATAATATTATCGATAGATACAATTTAGTAATTTCTAATTGGTTGAATTATTATAAGATTAATAACGACTTTAAAAGAATCGTCGACAACGAATATTATGTGCCAGTTGAAAGGTTACAAAATATTTTTATTGAATCTATTGCTATATGTATTTATAGCATTGATTTAGTTTATAGGAGGCCTGGTAGTCAAACACCAGGTATGGATAACATACATTTTAAAACTTCCAAACATATGGAAGATGAGTATTTACTTGCAAATCTCCCTAAAAAAAAAAGGAATCACTGCAAATATAAATCTGCCGAAAATATAAAAGTTCAACGCGCGAAAATAATTACATCCGAATTAAGAGAACAATTTAAACATCAAGCGCAAAGTTATAATGAAAACCTTTGTTTAGACTTAGTATCTAAATGTATAATTAAAAGTATTCGTAAAAATTATATAGCCAGACCCGTTAAACGTGTATGGATACCTGAAAATAATAAACCTGGATTAAGACCTCTAGGAATTTTAACGACTAGAGAAAAAGTGTTACAAAATATTATTTTACTTAGTTCTACTCCTATACTGGAGTTTAGTGCTGATTCACTAAGTTTTGGTTTTCGTCCTCAAAGATCAGGTACGCAATGCGTTACCTATCTTTTTAACAAACTAGCTAATGTTCGTAAACTTAATCGCAAACAAGGTCATGTGGAACTTGTCTCAAAAGCTGTCTATGAAAATACAAAAGAAGATAAATACACTAAAAAAATAAAACAACGTACTTCTTTAATTACTAAAAGATGGCCTATAAATCAACGACAATTTAAGTACATATATTGGATATATCGACAAAAAATCACACCTTTCAAACCTACGGTTAACCTATATACACGTATCATTAATGTAGATATTAATAAATGTTTTGACAATCTGTCTCATAAGTCTGTTCTAAAGTATTATCCAATAACTAAGAAATATAAATTTCTACTAAAGGCATGGCTTCGTGCTAAAATTTACGGTAAAAGAACTGAAAACTGTGAATTTTCAACCTCTTTCACACTTAACAAAGGTATACCTCAAGGATCAATCATTGGCCCTGCTTGCTGTAATGCAGCTTTGGATGGACTTGAAAAAGTCATAAAAACAACATTGCCTAAAAATGCGCATATAAAAACAAATGCGTCTACTCTTAGACATGCACTTAAATTACACAAAAAACAAAGTATTAAAGATTTAAACGATCAAACAAGAAAACCCTACGTTGACGTGGAAACAATTCGTTATGCAGATGATATAATAATAATTGCTAAAGCTTCTTATGAGCAGACGACTCAATTGGTGAGAACCCTCAAAAACTTTTTAAGACATCGTGGCTTAGAGCTAAAAACACCCGATAATGATCAATTTTTCTTTACTTTTAAACCTAACACAAGTTTCAATTATTTAGGTTTTACTATCTTTTTCCCGAATTTTGAGAAAACTGTATTTAAACGTGGGAAGTTTACCAAATTTAGGGCATCTCCAAGCAACTTGATGGAACAACATAGATTTGATTCTTGCCGAGCTACTATATTCATTTCAATTCTTAAATATAAAATAGCCACTCAAGTTATTAAAATTCGACAAATTCTTCATAGGAGAAATTCTAATCAAGATTTATCAACGATTATCTGCAAACTCAACGAACAAGTTACAGGGTTTTCTAACTACTTTAATCTTTCTAAACAATGTAGAGTTCAATTAAGTAAGCTAGATCACCTAACCCAAAGATTACTAATGAAACTTTTAAAGATAAAATATAAATCGAAGAGAAAAAGTAGGCAATTTATTTATCAAAACTTTATTAAACACGGCACATTTCAGTATGAAAACTGCGCACTTTTAAAATACACGGATGTTGAAATATTCAAATTCAGAGATATTAGGTTTATATCTTTAAGTAAAGGTTATTTTGAGTTAAACATTTATTTAGATCGATCGAAAATTAATGATACGATCATGCAATCTGAATAGTTGAATGCTCTAAGTTTACTATATTACAAAAAACCTCTTAAACGGAACGAGTTTGAATGTATCTTGCTTAATCATCAAAACTACACTTGTACTAAATGTAAACTCCCAATTAGCGTAGAATTTGATCATAAACCTAGTGTTTATCTTTTGAACAAAATAGCTTTAACTGATATTTTAAACAATATTGCGATCAAACTATATGATAAAAAATTTAAAGAGATTGACAATCTTATCTGCTTTGAAGCTTTCACTAAAAAACTTCTTGAGTTCGACGTTAAAAACTATTTTCAAAAACACGTCATTCATAAAATACGATACTCTCTAACTCATAAAAATTGTAACCGTGATGATAGCAAGTTAATTTCTGCAAGAAGTTCTTAGAATACTAAGCATTTTAAAAAAAGGTTTCATAACAAACTTTCGGCAGACTTTATTAAAGAAACTCTTGGTGTATGTAACAAATTAAATACTCTAATAAGACAAACCTATAAATTCAACAAACGTCAACGGACTAAAATATTATCACCTAAAAAATAGTCCCTCTCTTTCTTTCTACGTTATTTTTTTTACATTATAATTTTCTTAATATCCTTGGAAGCTAAGATTCTCCGGTAACGGTTCCACTTAGTTTTGCCCTTGTCCATCGTGATTAAGGACCACTGTAGGTTTGGATATTGACACACGAGCGTATTTTACTGCAGCAACTATGATGAATGAGAAGCTGACAATTCTTACTTTATTTTTTATATTAATTTTACCAGTAATAATTCTTATGAAGTTAACGTCTCTAACTCTTATTGGTAAGTACAAGCATTTCTTACTTGATCGGGTTTTGCCTGTGAAAGTCAACTCTCTTAGAAGTGTATTTTGTATTCTGGTTGAGGTTACACGAACCTATAAAACATTCACCTGTTGTTTTATTCTCCTAAAACATTTGTATTTTTTGTTTGGAGACCGTATGATCTGTGTTATGTTGCACTTAGTTAATTATTCTTATATAGCTCTTAGTCTGGGGGTAAAAGTGAGACGAAAGATAATGAAATTCGCAGGGAACGGGGCAACCAGTTTACTAGAGCAATCAAATAATAAAGTTTACAACAGTACTGTTACTAACTATTATACTGGTACTGCATTGGACAGGAATATGTTGGTGGGGTTTTCGAGCCCCCGAGTCACTGCAACTTTTAGTAAGAGCGTGGTGATAGGAGTAATAAAGAAAGAATATAAGAGAGTTTTTCAAAGATTTTACAGTAGTAAAAGAGTTAAACGTAGATTAGTGTTTACATCCGAATGGAAAACACTAGAACTAAATCTTATAAAAGACATAAAAGAAACTCGATGGCCTAAATTTATTTCTGAAGCTAACAAGCTTTTAAAGCTTCTTCAAATTGAAATATGTCGTCTTTCTTTAACAGGTTCCAATTTAGCGGCAATGGAATTAATTGAAACTTATTCAATGAATATTATTATAAGATATATCGCTATTAATAAAATTGCATCCCAATCTGGTGAAACTCCAGGCGTTGATGATTTTATTATAAAAAATAACAGTAATAAAATTGAACTGTTATCTCAAAGTAAGAAAGCTAAATTGAATTTATCTTCAACAATGAAAGTTAAGCTTGTCGAAATTTCTACACCAAATGGTTCTACTAAAATTCTAGGAATTGGCACAATGTTAGATCGTGTTTTGCAAACACAACTTAGATTATTATTAGATCCTTTTTATGAGGCAAAATATCCTGAGCATATGTATGCGTATAGAAAAGGGCGTAATACTCATCAAGCAATAGGTTTCTTAAAAGAAATTCTAGAAAGATCAGATACTAATTCTAGCGGATTAATTTTATTTGATATAGAAAAATGCTTTTATAGTATATCGCATGAAGCCATAATTAAACATTTTGCTGTTCCTACTAGTTGGAAACCTCTTCTTGTTAGATGGCTAAAAGCCAAGACAGTAGACAAAAATAACGAAACTTCATCGGTATTGAATTGCGGGATAATTCCCGGCTCTGTTATTGGACCAATGATTTGTAATGTTATTATTGCCAAAGCTTTATTTAAAAAGACTAAAAATTCTAGTAAATTAAGTCTTTTTAAAACTTTTAAGACAACAAATTCAATTATAGATGAAACTAGTGGTAAAAAATCACAAAGGAATATCTGTAGGCATATTATTGCTTATGCTGGCGATATAGTAATAACTACAACCGATGCTACCGAAATGAATAATATTATAAATATTGTTTCGTACTCATTAGAAGAGTTTGGTTTAAAGATCTCGCAAGAAAAATCTCATATTATACGGTATATGGAAAATAAACCTATAAAGTTTAAATATTTAGGTTTTATTTTTCATTATGTGCCAACAAAACATATTAAGAAAGGAGGTATTTTAACTCGTCAAGACGATATAAGCTCTAAAAAACACTCTGAAATTCAAAATGGTACTTATCTTGTATATCCTTGCTCAAAGAAATTCCAAGATATAAAAAAAAAAAATAAATCTTTAATAAAAATACTACTTAAAGAAAGTGTAGTAGAAGTTTTAAACAAGATTAATCCTGTTATACGTGGATTTTCTAACTACTATACCTGGTCTAACAGTTATAATAGATTAAAAACTCTTGATGGACTTTTGCTTCGCTATTTTAAAAAGTACTTAATTAGAAAATTCAGAAATAAGGGTGTACGTCGACCTGTTTGGGTAGCTAAAAATTTCTTGATATGTAAAACAACAGAAGACCCGAGGGGTAAATTTACTTCTCCTTATAATTTAAAATGGCATCCTCATACTAAATTAGCTAATAATAAAGATAATTCGAAATGGTTTAAGAAAGCTTTGTTTTTATTATTACCGTCTAAAATCAATAAAATCTTACCAATCACATCAGCTATTCTACCAAAAAATTTACGAACTGAACCGTATTATTTAAAAGAAAGTAAATTTGCTCATCACTCAGCTAAATTATATACTAAGCGGATAAATACTGAGAACTATAAAGAAAAACTTTTTATTAAACAGAAAGATATCTGTCCTCATTGCAACTTAGCCTTAGCGAATACTGATAAAAATGATTTTTCTTTAGACATTTTTGGTAACGGTTTAGAAATTAATCATAAAAATGAGATAGCCAAAATGCAGAAAATTTTTAAAAATGCACATAAAGCGTCGGATCTTTTAAACAATTGAGTTTTATTGCACAAGGCTTGTCACCTCGAAATTATTTTGAAATTGGACTCTGAAGAGCCTAGTGCTAGGAGACTGGCTTGCTAGGTTCGGGTGGAATGAAAAGTTTGTTTAATATCTATTAATCAAATGAAGTAACTATCCACAGTATTGCTATTCCTACAGGAATAAAAATATTTAGTTGGTTAGCTACTCTGTGGGGCAGTTCGCTTGAGTTGAAAGCTCCATCTTTATTTGCTCTAGGATTTATTTTCCTGTTCACCGTAGGAGGAGTTACTGGAGTAGTTTTAGCGAATTCCGGTATTGATATTGGGTTGCATGATACTTATTATGTTACAGCTCACTTGTTCGACGTCACAGGGACTGTTTGTGGTTTTTCAATTCGCCATTTATTGAATAAGACCCGAACGATACGAGATTCTGCATATTTGCTGTTTCGTAAAGAAGAAAGTTCACAAGGTCAACTAGTGTTAAGATCTATTAATTTTTCTAACCATATTTGTGGTGTGGGGTGTAAACGCTACTATAGCGTAAGCGCTAGGTTGTTTAAAAAGGATGAAGAAAGGGGAGGAAGTGCTCTAGACGAGGCGACATCTACAGCCAATTCTTTAGATACCTCTAAAGACTTTAAGAAAAGTGGTTTGAAGCTAGATAGACATAAACAGTTCGAGGGCGGCAAGACCCCTTTGCTTTTATTGGAAAGTGGGTTGAGTGAAGTCATCCAAAATAATTCATTGCCAGTTAAAACAAAAGACGTTTCCAAAACTAGGAAGTCTCTGAAGGATACAGATTCTTATGTCTCTAATTCTGAAGTTAATGAATTTAATATGATGGCAGACCTGGATGAAATTAAAAGAGAAGAAATCCTTATCAATATGATATCAAGTAAATGGAATGATAAGGTTAACAAATTTGTTAATATCCATGAGGTCATATTTAGTCCTCAAATTTTAATTTTTGCCTACGCAGATGTATTGAAAGCGAAAGGTGCCAACACACCCGATAATGACAAAGCTAGCTTAGATGGGATAAACTTGAAAAGAATCCAAAAAATTTCCCAAGCTCTTTTAGATGGATCTTGGCAACCGGGAACAGCTCGACGGGTACTTATTCCAAAGAAGAAATGTGGAGAATTCCGACCTTTGACAGTTCTATCACCAATGGATAAAATAGTTGCAAGCGCGATAAAAATCATTCTTAATACTATTTTCGAAAGGCCCAAAAGTCTAAATATGCTGCATGAATGTAGATATTTCAATAATTTTAATCATGGTTTCCGCCCTAACAAAGGGTGTCACACTGCTTTAGATGTATTAATTACATGGGGTCACGCTCCATGGTTTATAAAAGCTGATGTTGAAAAATGTTACGACACGATTGATCAAAAACGATTATTATCTATCTTAAAAAAATCGTTTAAAGATCAATTGATGCTTGACACCTTAAATAAATTCTTTAAAATGCCTATAAAAGATGTTAGTAAAGGCGGACCAGATCCCAGTAAAGGGCTTGGAGTTCCACAGGGAAACCCTTTAAGCCTGTTGCTTGCTAATGTCTATCTTAATGAGTTTGATCATTTTGTAGCTGATTTAAAGAAGGAAGTGGACAAAGGCGCTCCAAACGATAAAACTACCAAAGAGTGGAGTCAAGCAACTTTTGTCACAGCAGCGGAATTATCTGGAGCCAAGACAAAAAAAGCTAAAGCCAATCTCAAACGGAAGTTATCTTGTCAAAAAATAAAAAAAGCGAAAAAAGCTGGGATACAAAAAAAAACCGAGACTGATGAACAACAGGGTAAGAATATTTTTTATCGATTACATTATGTTAGATATGCTGATGACTACCTTATTGCGGTTAAGGGTCCTAAATGGTTAGCTAGAGATGTTCAAAAACGAACTCAAGATTTCTTAAAGTCTAACCTTCATTTTCAATTAAAAGAAGGTAGTCTTATCCATGCAAAAGACAATAAAGTCGAATTTCTTGGTTTTGATATAAAAGTTCCTGGTCGGAAGCAAAGAGCTATTGTTGAGACTCGAAAAATATTAAGCTTCAAAAAGATTAGAAATCGTTTAACTAGCCGAAAAAGTATTATGGAATCTCGTTTTGAAAAAGCCATTCTTAGAGCCTATGAAGCTCAAAAACTAAAACTCCTTAAAGCCTTACTGCAGAATAAAAAGGATAAAATAGCCCGTAAAAAGACTATTGACTTACTGGCACTTAAAGACGCATATGAATTGCAAGACCATATAAAATTAAAAGAAAATAAATGGATAGCCAACCAAGAACCTTTTAAACATTGGATACAACGTGAATTTATACAGCTACGCTCATCTTGGATCCAAAACAAAGATTTAAAAAACCTTGGATTTAATGAAGTAATTGATGCTTATAACAACCTACTTTCTGTGATGGAAAAAGCTAGTGATAATAAACACCTAGTTGACCTCAAATCAGAAGAAATTAAACGTATAAAGTCCAACCCCAAATTTAAACAAATGCATGTAGATCGAATTCTTTGCGGGCAGCCTCCAGGCTTGAATCCTAGACTTTATGCCCCTATTTGGGGCTTAAAAGAAAGAATGAAGACTTGGGGGATGCTGTCGAGTCATGGGAAGCCAAAAGCTAATGGAGCTATTTTCCGATATCATGAGCTTTCAATAATTGACTACTACAAGCAAAAAGCATTAGGTTTTTTAAATTACTATAAGCCCGCTGTTAATTTTCATGAAGTAAAAAAACTTGTAGACTATCATATGAGATGGTCACTGATTCATACATTAGCCGGTAAACATAAAAAAAAAGTACATCAAATAATTAAACAGTATGGAAAAACTCCAAAAGTTGTTTTGGAAAACCAAGAAGGTAAATCTAAAACCTTGAGTACATTTTTAACACCTAATGACGTAAACCATCGAATTAGAGGTTTTAACAAATCATATGACCCAATTACTTATATAAATAATTTGGATAAACCAATTACCAAATTATCTGTGCCAGTGCGACTCTAGATCGGTCGACAAATAAATAGACTACGCAGAGTCTATCTACTATTACCTGTAGAAATTCAACCAGTTAACCCGATAAACACTGATACCAAAAGAAATAAATAACAAAAACCACGACTAAAACGTGAAAGCGTGAGGGGAAAATAGCATACTGGTAAAAGGTCCAAGATGAGAATAAGGTGGCTAAGACTAAATTGACCTGAGGAGATAAACAAGAATTAAGAATGAAGTCTTGAACCCTGGCAAACGATGGAACGTAATGCCAAAAACAGTGTGAGATCGCTGAATGTGCTTAGTTAATACAGGGTATGAAGCGTGGCATGTCATACCAAGGTGTATTGTTATTAACTCGTAACTCAGGTTGAGAATAAAATAGCCAAAAGGGATCCTATGCAAAAATTCAGCTACTGAACAAAGTTTGCTCTCTGAGGGTGCTTAACTCTCGGACGCAGTAGCTACGTAAAAAGAAGCCCAGAATGGGGCCAGGTTTGAAGGGTTGTGACAACAGATTGAGAACCATCAAAAGGTAGGGTCCAACATTAACAATGCTAACTGAAGTGGCCACTGAAGTAAGAAAAATGAGCGAATTAAACACTCAAACTCAACCCTTAAAAGAGGGATAAGAATTAGTATTATTAAAAAAACAAGAAACAAGCACAAAAGTAGAAAAATATCAAAAAAAAATTAGCAAAGAGCTACTTGCAAAAGCAAATGTATCTAATGACACATTTGTCCCGGCTCAAACATCTACTTTGCCACAAGGTAGAGTAGACAAAATACTTACAACTATAAAGAAAAATTATGATCTTCAAACTATTGAGAAAGCAGTTACTATCATCGCAATCTTGTTTCAACAAAGAGGAACTACAAAAAGGTGAAATGGTAATGTGTCTATTTCGACCTTTGATCAAACCATAAAGTTGGCAGATGTAAGAAAAACTTTTAAGCAATATATAGTTTGGAAGAAAAAGTCTGGATGTCTGACTTTCAATCTGAAAATCCTGACTGTCCTATTAGAATACGGACTTTAAGACTCGAATCCCTTAAAAAAAAGGAAACTAATAAAAAAAACAATCAAAAGAAAATAAATAGCCATACTCAGTACACAAAAACTTGTTTCCACCACAGCGTAAATTACCAAAAACTGCACTATTTTCGCAGCTTCTTAACGACAGGGGGAGATAAAATTTTTCTACATACGCTTTATATTCTGAACCGAAGAGCCGTATGATAAGAGACTATTACGTAGGGTTGGGTCAGGGGCAGTTACGAAAAACCTGGCTGTCTGCTTTCATAAAGCCTTGTTTTCAAAACAATGCGCTGTTATAAATTGTACTAATAAATATATTGAAGTCCATCATACTCGTGCTCTGAAAAGAATTAAACATGGATATTTTGTCGAATCTATCAAATCAAAGAATAAAAGCTTAAGAGGTCCCTCCAAAATTGAGTCTGCACTAAATCGTAAACAAATACCTTTGTGTCGAGAACATCGCGCTCAATGACACAAGCTTGAAAAATCTCAAATGGATAGCTTTTATTTAAGAAATGTTGTTGAACAAATTATTTCTGCATCAAAAACGTGATTGTATTTTTTGGAGCAAAGCCTAGGTCGAACCTTGCTTTTAATAAGGGCTCTTTAAGAAGCTCTATATCCGGGGGAGCCCGGTGCGATAAAAGTCGCACGCCGGGATCTGAGGGGGATGCTAGTAATAGTGATCCAACCTACATCACTACGTTTTATCAATGGGAGCTGTTTTTTCAATTTTTGCTGGGGTATACTACTGGTTTTTGCGACTTGAGATGTGTTATTAAATTAGTAAGGCTAGACCTTACCGGTGATAGGTTGTCGAAATCCACCTGACTAACCCAACCACACACAAAACAACAAAAAAGAAAACTCAAAATCTCAGAAAGACGCGAAAGCGTGAGGGGACAAAAGCATGTCAGGAAAGGAAACTCGACGGGTAAGGGTGCACGCCCAGAGAATTTTCAAGGAGATAAATAAGGATGAAAGGTTTGACCTTAAACCCAGGCTAGGCATGGTACAAGTAGCCAAATATTTCAGCACTCTAACGAATATTCCACGAGCGGGTAACATATCGGACCAGTGTTACCAAACCTATGCTCTTGTGGGGCCGTCCGAAGAAGGATAAATAAATACTAAATGGGCATCTGATACATTTAATAACGTAACCAAGTTTGCTCGCTAAGGGGTCTGCCCGATTCGGTCGAAGATCCTGTGCGAGAAGAGACCCAAAATGGGGTCAGGTTGTAAGCGTGACAGAGTGATATAGTTGAGGCTCGTCAAAAACAGGGACTCGTTAGTCAAGACCTACTTATAAACGGCTATTGTTTAAATGTTACATTTGAAGGGAAAATTTAAACGAAAAACTTTTTTTTAAAATACACTTTACAAAAAATTATTAAACAAATTGATTTACTTAAGATAATGAACAACAGATATAAAAAATTAATTTAAATAATGAATAAAAAACAGAATAAATCTAATATTAAACAAAAACTAATTGAAGGCGTTGAATTTGTCGAATCTTTGGGAATTGCTCCTAGGGAGCTTACGAAGCGCAATAAAAACACTTCACATGTAAATTGTAAAATCCAACACGTTTTACACAATCCTTTTACTTTTGTCAATGTTTATGCTAAAATAAGCAAAACTAAGGGGGCGTTAATGACAGGATTTAATTACGATGAGGTTATCCAACTATTTAAACTGGAGAAAGCGTCCAACATAGCAAAAAAATTAAAGAAGGCAATTACAAATTTAAGCCGGTTCAGAGGAGATGGATACCAAAACCTGGTAAAAAGAAAAAAGGACCTCTTGACGTACCAAACCAATCTGACCGAATTGTACGAGAAGCCATCCGAAGAATATTGGAAGCTACATACGAACCAGTATTCGAAGAATTCGGAAAAAAAGACAAAAAACCTATGCAACAATTACGGATTCCGGCCAAATAAATCGTGTTGATTTGCCTTTGAAAAATTAAAGCTACATTCTAAAAGATGTAATATTGCTATTAAAGGCGACATAGTATCTGCATATAACAATGTAAATTATAATATACTGATTAAAATCCTTTCTCGAAGGATCAAAGACAAAAAATTCTTAAAACTAATTAAGAACATGTTAAAGTCGATAATGGTAGATCGAAACAGATTCCAACACAGTTTAAATGGAACCCTGCAAGGGGGTATAGCGTCTCTACTGCTATTCAATGTATACACGTACGACTTTGACCAATAGTTGTACGAAAAATGTATTCAATCGCTTTTAAACGAAAACAAAAATTAAAAAAAACCGGAAGTTCGATCTCGACAATACAACCAAACAAGCTACAAATTAAAAAAGCAAAGGAAAAATACGTCAAATTGTGAGCCAAATATCGAACTAACATCAGGGATATCAAGATCGGCCAAGTAAAAGAAGCAAAAAAACTATTTAAAAAGCTCCAACTTGAACAGTTAGTTACTCCTTATAATGAGAGCAATCGAGTTACTAAAGGGGTGGTCTATGTCAGATACGCAAGCGACTGAGTGCTAATTTTAACATGTTTGAAAGAAGAAGCAATTGAAATAGAACAAAAACTAGCTCGTTTCCTTGGGTTACACCTAAAAATGCAACCTGACAAAGATAAAACGATTATAACTCCTACTTCCAAATAAGAAAAAACGTAGAAAAACCGAAACTAACACGTATTCTGCAGAAAGTAGTTGCACGCAAGCAAACCAAATACATTCGCTTTCTCAGAAGAACAACTTCACTTCAGATTACTCTCGAGCCTGAAAGCGATAAAATACTAAAAAGACTCGCTATGTTGAAAATGTGTGATAAGAAATATTTTCCAAAAGGTAAGACTGGCTGGACCGTTTACAATGAATTTCAAATAGCACAAAAATATGCCCTAATAATGAGAGGTATATTTAACTATTCTAAACCATGCGAAAGACTCAGCAGACTTTGTCGTATTTCTTACATTCTTCAATATTCCTGTACTAAGACCATTGCTATTGGAAAGAAAAAGAGTTTACCTCAAGTCCTGAAGCAATACGGTTTGAACTTAAAAATCAGTGAAATTATTTATAATACCAAAGAAAACCCTACAACGAGGTGGCAACAGTTTTACAACATTGCTACTCTCAGAAGAATGAATAGTAAAACTTCGAAAACCAATTTACAAACCAATAACACAAATCCTTTTAGAATTCAGGGATTTTGGCGAACTAAGTTTAAAGCCTACAACGAATGCTGTATGTGTGGTTCCATTGACCATGTACAACTTCATCACATAAATAGTATATCTTCATTGAAATCTAAAAAAAAGGAGGGAAACCATAGGGCAGCGATCCCAAGTCAATTAAACTGAGTACAAATAGCGGTATGTCACTCATGTCACCTATCAATAACTCACGGAAAGTACTCGGACCCCAAGAAACCAATAGCCTTCTTCAATGAATTTATTGCAACATTATAACTTAAAAAAAAATTACGGAACAGCCCGATCATCCAAACTACAACCCGGAACCGCGGAAGAAATCATAAAACAAATAACCAAAAAGTTCGAATTAACTCACCCTGAATTTACTATCGCAATTCTTACTATACTTTTTCAGTAAGAAGGAACCCCGAAAAGTTGTGATAGAAATATGAGTGCAACATTTAATGGTATAACTATAAAGCTAGCAGAAATTTGAAAAGTGTTGAAAGAAAACTCGTACGATAAGTCGGAACGGAAATTAGCTAGAACGCTTGCAAATGAAACCCACGAAACCGCTAGTATCTTAGAGATCCCAGAAAGCTTGTATCAGAAAATCCAAAAACAAAACCTAGAGACCACTTTTAAAATGGACGAAAAAGTATGGCTTTCTGACTTTCAATTTGACAACGAAAATTGTCCAGTCGAATTAAGGAAACTCATCTTAGAAACTTTCAATAAAAAACCGAGGCAAACAAAAAAAAGAGTAAATAACAATCTTTTAAAAAAACTTTATTAATTCATTGTACTTTAAAAATTAGTCACTAAAATCACAAAACTTACCCTTCACTATCTTACAACTGGAGAGCCTAATGCTGGGAAACCTGCACGTTGGGTTCGGGAAGAGACGATTGCAAGAAATCTAGTCGTCGACTTTCATGAAAAACTAACCGGTGTTCAGTATTCTGAATTCTTAAGCCAATTACATTTCTGGGTTTTCTTTGTAGGGGTTAACATTACCTTTTTCCCGATGGTGCGAGACGAATAAGTAAGTCAAGTAAAATAAATAAGTAGATACACTTGTTTATTTTCCCCTAAGATCAGGGGGTAATCTAATGGGTTAACTCGAAAAGAAATCGAAAAAGACAAGGAAATGTGGCGAAAGTCTTAGAGGAACATAGCATGCCCATTAAAGGACGGAACAAAGGCATTTGGTGTCCGAAGAAAAATCTAGTGGGTGAAGCTAGGAAGCTAAACTAGATTAATTTTTGATTGGATCTAAAAAGTCCCTCACCGTGTGGTGCTGGTGCCTATTCGAAAAGTTATGTGCATTGGGTAACTTTTCTGATCTGAGGTTTAAAGTAAATAATGGAAAAAGAGATATGAAAAAAAAACAGACCTCATGAATAGGACGGTCACGTATGTTTTGACATATGGATAAAATAATAACTATCAAAATTCGAATCAGCCCCATAAAGAATAAATGTTTGAATTATAAAAACGTCATTATATTAAAAACACAAATCTATTGTTATTTTCTTATATGTGTGTTGACTAAAAAGTTCCTTTGGGAAATCATGTTTAAAGAACCTCACAAAGAGGTAGCATTTAGTATCAGAAAAATTGGCGAGGACTTATAGGTGATTATAAGGTTGAATCAAAAATGGATCGGATGGAATAATCGAAAAAAAAGTGAGAGACATAGATAAAGTCGAATTTAGTGGAAATTTGGCCCGCTGACTTTTTTCGCACAGACCTTGAAAAAAATAGATATCAATTATGAAAAATGTCTAAATTGGAACAAAAAATAGAAAAACTTGAATTTAAAAAAAAATTGGAAAAATTATACATATTAAATCAAAAAAATGTAAATAAAATCAACGACAATTTAATCAAAATAGTAGCGGATCCTGGGCTATTGTTACATGCTTATGGTAGTATACAAGCTAACAAAAGGTCTCTAACCCCAAGAATAAGCTCTAAAGACACAATAAATGAATTTAACCCTTCACTATTAAATAAAATTTCGAAACAGATTAAAGAAGAAACTTACAAATGGAAGAATAGAAAACAAAGAATGATTCCCAAACCGGGAGTAAAAAAGGAAAGACCGCTTGAAATTCCAACCTTTACGGATGAATTAGTTCAAGAATCAATAAGAATAATTTTAACAGCAATCTATGAACCAGTATTTCAATCAATAGAATCTAATCACGGGTTTCGTCCAAAACGAAGCACCCACTCTGCACTAAACCAAATATTAATGTACTCCCAAGGGATGGAACACGCGTTGGAAGGCGATGTTACAAGCGCATATAACCCAGTAAACCATAAAAAACTTCTAAAACTACTAAAAAAGAAAATCTCAGACAAAAAATTATTAAAACTTATTGAAATAGGACTTAAAACTAATATATATTTTGAAAAAAAAACAATAGTTAATCTAGTCGATACCCCACAGGGAGCCATACTCAGTCCTATTCTTTTTAATATATATATGCATGAATTTGATCTGGAAATTGAAAAAATAAAAAAGGAACTTGGTGAAAGAAATAAAAAAGAGAATAGAAAAGCAAACACAATAATGCGCAAGACAAACACTACAAGAGTTCGGTTGAAGGGAAGAAAAAATAGACTTGACAGTATCAAAAAAGAGAAACATTTCGATATACGAAAATTTAGAAAACTATTAAAACAAATCGAAAAAGACAAAAAACTTCAATTAACTCTACCCAGCAAAAACAAGACTAAACAGCTCTTAAAAATTAGCTATTGTCGATATGCAGATGATTGGATTCTTTTTACGAATCTAAGAAAAACGGAAATAGAAATCCTCAAAAAGCGACTTACTAAATGGCTAAAAGATGAACTGAAATTTAAATTAGATCAAGACAAAACGTACATTACAAACTTGAAAAAAAATAAAGCAAAATTTTTAGGTTTTACCTTATTCACACATAAGAAAAATATATCCAAAGTCAAACACAAAACTGACAGGGTCTTCAGAAAAAGATCTAATGAACGACTATTTGTAGGAATTGATCATGATAGAATCAAAAGTCGTATGATAGGATTACAAATGGTTAACCACAAATACCAACCTAGACATGTCGGTTTATATTGCAATTTGAAACCTTGGGACATAATAACAAAGTTTTCACAAAAATTAATTGGATTTCTAAACTATTACTATAGTCACCTGACTTATCCAAGTGACTTAAGTGCATATTATTATATACTTAGACATGCATGTCTAAAAACACTGTCACATAGAATGAAAATGAGCACATCCAAAATTCAAAAAATATACGGGGATAAAATGTATATAAAAAAAACCGTAAGAATGATAGACTCTAAAATTGACACATATACCATAAAAGAAGCATATGTCAAATTCCCTAGATATTTAGAAGCTATGGACGCCGTCGGTAACCGCTTAGCCTTAGAAAAAGAAAACAAAAGGAAAATGAAAGAGGAAAAAATATCTGCCCAAAATCTTATAGAAGAAGCTACTCCCACTCTGATAGACCCATTATCAACAGTCAATATAATGATTGCAGCTCCTTTAGAACAATTTTAAATTTTATCTCTTTTACCTCTAAAACTGTTCAGGTTAGATTTTTCAGTTACAAATTTTTTATTGATGAATATTTTAGCTTTGGTAAGCATGATTAGTATTATATATTTTAATAATTCTTACAGTAACTGTTTGAAAGAAACTTCATTTTATTTTGTCGCAAATTCATGGCAAAAAGTCCTAGAATTTGTATCAGAAATTACGGCTCAGTTGGTTTCTGATACAATTGCTAAAGACAACGAAAAATTTTTCCCAATTATTTCAGTATTATTTAACTTTATTTTATTTAGTAATCTGTTGTGTTTATTAGCGTATAGTTTTACGACAACAAGTCACTTATTTGTGACCTTTGCCTTATCTTTCTCAGTCTTTTTAGGAATTAACATTATTACAATTCGAAAATAGGATTGGAAAACCTTTTCTTTATTTTGCCCTGCTAATACCTTATTTTTTCTTGCACTAGTGCTTGTTCCAATTGAATTTGTTTCTTATATTGCTAAGCACATCAGCTTAGAGGTTCAGTTATTTCTTAACTTTATGGCAGGCCATATCTTGTTGAAAGTAATCCTAAGTAAATATCTTAATAATTATAAACTATGTCTCTTTTAAAAAAATTAGGACAACAAACAAAAAAAATTTGCAATTTTATTATTTGCAACTTCGATAAGCGTGTTAATTTTGCTGTTTACTCCAGCTACATTCGAGCTTCTTTTTGCAAATATTTAGTTACCTTTTTTAACAATCTACTACAACCATATTTTTAAAAACAATCAATTTGTTCAAATTACAATCGTTTTATTGATGCTTTCATTAATACTTTATGCACTTACATTACTTATAACAGTTGATGATATTTATGGTGACATAGTAATATTTGCGATACGTCGGTTTGTTTTTTTATTAATTTTCATTATAACGCTAATAACTTATCAGGATCTTCCAGCCGTGCAACTTTTAATGAGGGATCTTCCAAAAATAACACCTTTTTTGTTTTTATTCAAAAATATCATATATCAATTATATTTTCGTCTTTTAGCTCATATATCTTAGCAACTTCAGTTTTTCTAGAAAATCCGCTTATTTCTAATTTTTTTGGTATCTTAATTTTGATGTTTGCATCACTATATTTTGTTCAGTCTATAGCGCATTTAATAGCTTTTTGGAAAAAGCTAGTCTTCTTCACTTCCTTTTAAGAATAGTTCTAAAAAAAAAATGATCCTCGGGGTTAAACTAGGACTATCTTTACTGGCATGTCGGCACACGTGACAAATCCAGGTGTTAGAAAGGCCGTAGTCACTTGTGTTGAGTGCGCCAAAGGTCTTGGAGTATTGGTTGTTAGTGAGAAAATAATATACAAATTGACAGCTGGGGGTATGAATGCTGTATCACCACCACGTCAATGGGTATTAAATCAGATGTTCCCGGACGACCGAACTAAGGTCTGGACGGAAAGCGGAGCTTCTTACGCCTTGCATAACCAAGCTATGGGCAATCCACATGACAATACTTACCAAATGCAAAATATGTGGAATCAACGGAACCAACTTCTGAACCAAATTAAGTCAGACGTCCCAAAAGAGACGAGTCTGCCTAAAACTTAAAAATACGTTTTGTCAAATTTTATTTTTACCAATTTTGATATAAAATACTTCAAAGTGTATTTTAAACGTCTTATAAATCAAAATATAAATTTTAAGTGAGAATTAATTTAAAAATTATTATAAAACGAATGTTAAAAACTCAACACCAAAATAAACAAGAAAACAAAAAATGAAACATACCATTAAATTAAACATAAACTACGATTTAAATAAAATTGTCGCACTGCATAATGATTTAAAAAAAACTACAAAAAAAAGTAATTCAAAAAACCTAAATAAATTTACACAAAAAGAAATTGAACAAATCCTAGACTTAATCACAGAAAAACTAACTATAACGGACAACAATATAACTTTAATACTTGTTGCTGGTGTTCTTCAGCTTGGGGGATCTAATCAAAAATCAGGTAATGCTGTAACTTATAACTTAGGAGAATACAGTTTATCTTCTCAACAATTAAACAACTTTATAAAAAAAATAGTTAAAAATGGGACAAACCGGCAACTAGCTCGAACAATTGCTGATGAAATAGCTGAAATAGCTTTGACAATTAACATACCTGGAGACCTTCATACACAAATGTTACTTGAATACCCCGATTCATCAGATACTGAAAAAGTTTGGTGCTCAAACTTTCAAACTCAGAACCCAAACTGCCCCGAAAATGTTAGAAAGTGGTTAGTTGAAAACTTTAGATCACGATTTAACAGATAAACAAAATTGAAATAAACTACCAAAACGTTCCAAGAATAATGATAAACTTAGAAAAAGAATATACTAAATCTCAAAGAAGAATTAATAGAAAGCGCGAATCTAGCGAACAAAAAATTAAACTTAGAAAAATTCAAAATCGTAGAAATCGTAAATTCAGACAAAAAGCAAAAAAAAACCGATTTGATCTAGAAATGAAAAAAAGCAGAAGACTCAGGGACATTACCAGAATCAAAAGATGACATTAAATAATCACATAAAAAAATGGGCCAGATACGATGTAGAATAGAAAGATACTTTCCATTTAAACTAAGTGTGGAGAGCTAATTGCGGTGAAAGCCGCATGCTTAGTTCGGGAACAGGTGACTGATCGTAAGATCGTCTATCGAGTTTCATCATTTCCTAGGAGTGGCGGGTATGCCGAGACGTATTCCCGACTATCCTGATGCCTTCTATATTTTCAATAAAATAGCATCTTGGGGTTCATATATTTCAGCTTTTTCATTAATTATTTTTGCATTAGTTTTAATTGACGCCTTCTTCGGAGTAAAACAACCTCAATCGAAGAAGGTTTATATTTAATCTTCTTATTTTCAAAAATTGGCAGTCAAATTTTTCCGTGAGTGTGATGCAAAACACTAATCAGTAGATTTTTCCGAGAGCCCTGAGAATCGTTATTTTATTCCAAAACTTGTAGTAACTACCAACTTTCTGAACAATTTCAAACTTCAGCCCTCTCATTCCTTAAACTACTTAGATATAGTGGTGGGAACAGTTCAAACCTGTTGTTTTAATTTAAGTACTTTTTGACCTAATATAATTAAGAATTGGGGTAATGGCTTTTCATGTAACCCTTTGAAAAAGGTTCAAATCCTGTTACTCTAGTATTTTATAATGATTACAGCTCCTTTAGAACGATTTCACATTTTGTCTTTTTTACCTCTAAAACTATTAGGGTTAAATTTTTCAGTTAGAAATTTTTTATTGATGAATATTTTAGCTTTGGTAAGTCAAAAATTTGACTCGACGTGAGCTTATTTTGGAGAAAAGAATTAAATACGGCTATCTTCAAGAAGGAAACTTTGGAAGGCTATACTCTAGAAGCATTTCAGCTCAAAACTTCTCAAACAACTTGAGGATAATTCTTTTAAAAAAGAGTAGATAAATATCGATTTGAAAGCTTCTAGTTTCAGCATTTTAGCATATTATGCTAAATGTTATTTGATAAATGCTCCCACCATTTCAGTTTTTGTCGATAATCTTCCCCTATTTTATGCTAAATTGACACTGAAATTAACTGCTTTACTTTCTAGTGGAAATATAGGTCAAAACCTTCTAAGGTCTATTGTAAAAGACTTGATTGTAATGTTTAATGAAAATCGAAATGATCACTAGTTAATTTGTTTTATTGGTCTTCACTTTATGCTTTTTATGGAATGTAGCCAAGGGGTAAGGCAATCGTTTTTGGTGCGATCATTCAAAGGTTCAAATCCTTTTATTCCAAAACTTATAATAATCACCAACTTTCTGAACAATTTCAAACTTTAGCCCTCTTACTCTTTAAATTGTTTAGATATAGTGGGGAAAACAATTCAAACTTGTTGTTTTAATTTAAACACTTCTTGACCAAGTAGAACTAAGAGTTAGGGTAATAGCCTCTAATGCAACCCTTTAAAAAAAGGTTCAAATCCTGTTACTCTAATATTTTATAATGATTACAGCGCCTTTAGAACAATTTCAAATTTTATCTCTTTTACCTCTAAAACTATTCGGGTTAGATTTTTCAGTTACAAATTTTTTATTGATGAATATTTTAGCTTTGGTAAGCATGATTAGTATTATATATTTTAATAATTCTTACAGTAACTGTTTGAAAGAAACTTCATTTTATTTTGTCGCAAATTCATGGCAAAAAGTCCTAGAATTTGTATCAGAAATTACGGCTCAGTTGGTTTCTGATACAATTGCTAAAGACAACGAAAAATTTTTCCCAATTATTTCAGTATTATTTAACTTTATTTTATTTAGTAATCTGTTGTGTTTATTAGCGTATAGTTTTACGACAACAAGTCACTTATTTGTGACCTTTGCCTTATCTTTCTCAGTCTTTTTAGGAATTAACATTATTACAATTCGAAAATAGGATTGGAAAACCTTTTCTTTATTTTGCCCTGCTAATACCTTATTTTTTCTTGCACTAGTGCTTGTTCCAATTGAATTTGTTTCTTATATTGCTAAGCCCATCAGCTTAGGGGTTCGGTTGTTCATTAACTTAATGGCAGGCCATACCTTGTTGAAAGTAATCATTGGTTTTTCTTGGAGCATGCTTTTGTTAGAAAATTTCACTTCTTTTGGCCTTGTAGTACCTATGGTAACTTTGGTAGTTCTTTTTGGCCTTGAATTAGGTGTTGCGTTAATTCAAACCTATGTGTTTGTTATTCTAACTTGTATATATATCCAAGATGGTAGTTAAAATATTTTATAAAGTATGCAAAAATATTCTTTAAAAGTTTCTTCTCCGAATGAAAAATCTTTAAAAACTTTTTTAGTTTTTTTTTTCAAGCATTTAAAAATTCAGTTTCATACTAATCAAATACAGGTTCCTAGTCAAAATAAACAAAAAAGAGTTACTTTATTAAAATCACCGCATGTAAACAAAACAGCACAGGAACATTTTGAGGTTAAAATGTTTTCTAAACATTTAATAGTGAATTCTCACTATTCTCTAAAAAACCTTATAGTATTAAAAAAAATTTTAAACAGGCTATTTCAAGACGTGGCAATTCAGATAACGCTAATCAATGATAAGAATCTACATAAAAAAACAAAGTTTTTGTCACTTCACCCTAATAACTCTAAACTTTTCCCGAACATCTTTGGTAAAAACAGTACTAAACACTTAAATGCTTGGGCTAAGACAAGACGACTCGATGTAAAAAGAGCTTCACTACTCAAAGTGGTAAAATTTTTGAACCGAATAAGTCTTTTTGGCGAAATGAGTATTTCAAAACAAAAGTCTAATGTTTAGGTCTGAATAGCTCAGCGGTAGAGCAGAGGACTGAAAATCCTTGAGTCGGCGGTTCAAATCTGCCTTTAGACAAAAAATTATCAACTATGAAAAATCATTTATGGAATATGTTTACCAATATAAAAAACGGGCAAATCAGTAGACGCAATACCGTTTTTCAAGAACGAAAAAAAATTTGCGAGGCGTTTTTAAAGCTGCTTTGGGCAGAAGGTTTTATTTTTGGTTACACAGTTAATGAAAAAAACAAAAATCAAATTAAAATATTTTTGAAATATGTCAATAACAAACCTGCTATTCGGTCTACCAAATTTCTATCAAAACCAAGCCGTCGATTATATTATTCAGCAAAACAAATTTGGAAAATTGACTCAAACAAGTCTTTTATTGTTTTTTCTACTAACAAAGGATTAAAATCAATAGTAGAGTGCAAAAAGCTTCGTCTTGGGGGAGAGCCTTTCATTGTAATAAACTAATTGATAAAAATGAAAATAAAAACAAACCATAAACAAATAGTTAAAACTCCAAACAATGTTAAAACCTTTTACTGTAATGTCAAAAAAATACTTATTTTCAAAGGAACCACAAATCGAAAATCGCTAAAGATTAACGGTCTGCTAACGGTTAAATGCCATAGCCAGCATCTTGAATTACTTATCAATAATAATGAAAAACTGTCGAATAGCAGCCAGAAAAAAATTTTAATAATGCAGAAAACAACCATTTCCCTTATCAAGCAACTTATTGTGGAATCAACATCGACCATTTGTCAGTCTTTAAAATTTGTTGGTGTAGGATACAGGGCTTTTCCGGTAAAAAATTTTGAAAATCAGCTGTTACTTCTGAGACTTGGATATAGTCATGTAATTTATGTTCGAGTTCCGCGAAATACAGAAATCTCTATTTTAAAATCTACAAAGTTATTCATGTTTGGCTGTTCGTATACGCAATTGAAACTTACTGCTGCTAAAATTCGCTTTAACAAAATTCCAGAACCTTACAAAGGTAAAGGAATTTTATACGAAAACGAAAAGATTATACTCAAAGAAGGAAAAAAAACATAGCAACATGAAAACTCTAACATTAAATAACCGTAGGACGAAATTATTAAAACTTAAGCTTTTAAAAACAAAAACTTACAACAGCAAACAAAATTTAGATTATTTGCTTCTGAAAAACGTGGAAACAAGATTAAAAAAAATACTACATCTTATCTATAAATTTCATGTAACCAACAAAAAAATTCTATTTATAGGTACTCCTCTTAATTTAAGCTACGAAATTAAACAACTTTTAAAAAACAAAAAACATGATTTTATCCCCGAATCTGTCTGGATGAACGGAATTGTTACAAATTTTAAAGCTTCGTTCAAACATTTATTGAGACAACATGCAACATCAAATGAAAATGCGTCTAAGCTTTTGTTTAATTTAAAAGGTCAAGTCGATCTGATCGTTATCTTACATGAAGAGTTTAACATGATGGCTTTAAGAGAGAGTTCAATGAAACGTGTGCCTATCATAGCATTAAATTCTAATTCAGAATCGATAATTCATCTAACAACATACCGAACTTCGGGGAACTATATTTTTAACAAGAAAAACATTCGTAATAATCTATTTTTTCTTCTTTTAAAATCTTTACTTATAAAAGCAGAAAGGTTAAGAAAAAAAAAAATTCCTGCTCAGAACAAATTTGGATTTAATGGAAGACACGTGAAAATGAAATTTTTGCAAAAATAATATGTCATATCAAGTAAAAAGCCGATTTAAACCAGTTTTTAAACAATTTATAAAGTTACGAGAAAATGTACAAAAACGTCAGAAATTATTAAAATTTAAAAAAAAAAAGTGGAAACCATTCTTAAAATTTTACCTAAATCGAATACGAAGATTTAGAAAGTTTAAACCCTTAGACCACTCAAAGTATTTTGTTACAAAATACGGGGTAAGAGGTGTTGGTTACAGGAAAAGATATAGAGATACTTTACATGCAGGCAAACGATTAAGGTTATTGTATGGTAACTTGCGCAAGAAGTATTTTCAAAAAATAATAAAAACAACTTTAAAGAGGAAAAAACCAAATTCAAAAAACTTATCAGACCTAGGCAAGATTTTTCTAGAACGTTTCGAAAAGCGTTTGGATATTACCTTGTACAAAGCTAAATTTGCACCAACAATTCGAAGCGCTCAACAATTAATTGTACACGGTAAAGTGTCTGTTAACGGAAAACCAACTCAAAATAAAACGTACATATTAGTACAAGGCGATGTTGTAAGTTTAAACTTCAATTGCGTGAACCTCTACGAAAATCATACGTTTGACTCTACAAAATGGCCAATACCTCCTAAACATCTAGTTATAAATTACCGAACTTTGCAAATATTATTCTTGAACGACGTTCGTTCAAACAGTATGGCAGTGGAGTTTCCGTACAACTTACGCCTTCAAAAAATCTTAGTGAACTACCCTCATCAGTAACATTGTCTTTAGTAGCTCAGTGGCAGAGCGAGTGGCTGTTAACCACCAGGTCGTTGGTTCAAATCCAACCTAAAGAGGCACTTTAAGTTATTTATATAACATTTATGGAGGCAATCGGGCTTGAACCGATGACTTTATGTTTGCAAAACACATACTCTACCAACTGAGTTATACCCCCTTCTTTTGAAAGACTACTGAGACACAATGTTACTTACTTTAGAAATCAAACTTGTATTGAATAAGTTAAAAGAATCAAGAGAATTTAATTTTTTTTCTCTAAATTTTCCGATCCCCGCAAATTGAGGAATTAAAATCTCGATTGATAGTCGATAGTAGGCGACTAAAACTAAGGTCAATGACCATATTAATGGGAAAATAATCAATGGATCAAACTGTGCCATAATAAAATATTGCTCGCTTGGTGAAATTGGCAGACACGTTAGACTTAAAATCTGATTCTAACTATAGAGTATCGGTTCGAGTCCGATAGCGAGTATCAAATATTAAAATAAAAAGTATGCACAATAGTAGTGATGCTTTAAAAAAAGTTGCCAAAATGATGGAATTGGTAGACATGCTAGGTTTAGGTTCTAGTTCTTGATTGAGTAAGGGTTCAAGTCCCTTTTTTGGTAATAGTGAATATTTTAAAATGCCGACATACAGACAATTAACTAAAAACAAGCGAAAACATAAAAAAAAACTAAATAAGACTCCCGCTTTGGAAGGGTGCCCCCAAAAAAAAGGAATTTGCACAAAGTTAGTCATAAAAGCACCTAAAAAGCCAAACTCCGCATTAAGAAAGTTAACAAAATTACGATTAAGTAATTCCAAACGAATTTATGCTTATATTCCTGGCGAAGGCCATAACTTACAAGAGTACTCGACTGTACTTATCCGCGGAGGCCGGGTAAAAGACTTACCAGGGGTTAAATATCACTTAATTCGGGGTAAGTTTGACCTCTTAGGTTTGAAGGACAGAAAAACTTCACGATCAAAATATGGAACTAAAAATCTAAAAAAGTATTTATGACAAGAACGAAAACTGAGACAAGTATTAAATTGGTCAACCACCTGACTGCCAACGGTAAAAAACTCAAAGGTGAAAAAATTGTTATGCAAACACTAAAAACCCTACAAAAAACCTTAAAAAAACCCGCAACAAGACTTATTCTGCTTGCTTTAACTCGTGGTACACCTGTCTTCAAAATTAACACAAGCACGCAAAAAAAACGAAAAAAGAAAAAACAAATAAAAAAAATTTTTCCAGCATTTATCTCAAACAAAAAAACCAGAGCTTCTTTTGCTGTTAAATTCATCGTCAAAGCAGCTTTAAAAGAAAAAGGTCAACCTTTTTTCCAAAAACTTTTATCAGAGATCTATACGGCTTCGCAAGCCAGAGGCCCTGCTATTGACTCAAAAAAAGAAACTCAGAAGCAAGCCTTATCAAACCGACGCCTCTTTAGATATTACCGGTGGCATTAAAAACACCTTTGGCAACAATTACGTTTAATAGGACTTGAACCTATAACTTTTGGGACCGAAATCCAACGCTCTATCCAGTTGAGCTATAAACGCATTTTAAACTAAAATGATTCAACCACAAACTATATTGAGAGTAGCCGACAATTCAGGAGCTAAAGCTGTAAGATGTATTAAAATTTTGGGGGGATTTAAAAAGAGAGTTGCAAGATTGGGTGAAATGATTATTGTTTCAGTTCAAAGACTGAGAAATAAATCCAAGCGAACTTCAAAAGTTAAACAAAAAGAAGTGTGCAAAGCATTGATTATAAGAACAAAGGCTGGTCAGCGAAAAACCACTGGACTAAGTTTTAAATTCAACGAGAATGCCGTGCTATTGATCAACAAACAAGGAAACCCAATCGGGACTAGAATCTTAGGACCAATCCCTAAGGCACTGAACACAAAAGCATTACAAAAATTCACTGCCATGGCGGCAGGACTTGTTTGATATTTATATTAGCTGAATGCACTCTTTAAACCAGTTCTACGCAAAGACACTACAATTTGATTTGCTAAATAAATTCCATTATACCAACCTAAAAGAATTACCGAAACTTAAAAAAGTTATTTTAAACTTTAACTGCAAAACCAATGAGCTCAAAACCCTTTCAACACATCTAATAGCTTTGGAACTGATTGCTGATCAAAAAGGTATTGTAACTACAACAAAACGACCAAATCTTTCATTAAAACTTAGAAAAGGTGACCCTATTGGGTGTAAAGTCGAATTAAAAAAAGCTTACAGATTAAACTTTTTATCTAGAAGTCTAAATGAGATATTTCCTCACATAAAAAATTTTGATATGATTACTTTTAAAGAAAAAACTAAAAGAACTAACCTTTCATTCGTTATAAAAAATAGCTTAAATTTCGCAGAGCTTTTTGAGCATTATTACCTATTTGCCGATTTATCTGAAATTAATGTATCTATTGTGAGTACTACTAAAACACAAAAAGAACTGTTCTTTTTATTAAAGTCATTGCAATTTCCTATAAAACGCTAGTGTCGAGCAGATATAACTCAATTGGTAGAGTGTGATCTTGCCAAGGTCAAAGTTGAGGGTTCAAATCCCTTTATTTGCTTACTTTAAAAATCTGAGTCTTACAAATTATTAGCGATCGAGTTTTTAGAAAAAAGTTATAAAAAAACGAAGCATAATTGATTCGGATAAGTGGCTGAGAGGTTTAAAGCGACAGTTTTGAAAACTGTTGTATTGAAAAATACCGTGGGTTCGAATCCCACCTTATCTTAATATTAATAAAGCTAAATAACATAATTGGCCAATGTATTAGATTGCAAATCTTAGAATACCGGTTCAACTCCGGTTTTAGCTTATTTAAGACAAGATAATGATTTTAATAGTAACTTTAATACTAAAGATTCTAGGAATAGTTGTTCCTTTATTAATTTCCGTTGCATATTTTACAATAGCAGAAAGAAAGATTATGGGTGCCATTCAAAGACGAAGGGGGCCCAACGTTGTTGGTTATATAGGATTGCTTCAGCCGCTTGCTGACGGTTTAAAATTGTTCGTAAAAGAAACAACGCTGCCAAACAGTAGCAACATAAATATATTTTTACTTGCACCTTCTCTAGCTTTTATTCTTAGTGTTCTTGGTTGGGCTGTCATTCCATTTTCTGAAGGACTTGTTCTTTGCGATTTGAGTTTAGGTATTTTATATTTGTTTGCAATCTCAGCCTTAAACGTTTATGGGATTTTATTTGCTGGCTGGTCAAGTAATTCTAAATATCCATACTTAGGAGCCCTGCGGTCAGCTGCTCAAATGATTTCATACGAAATTTCTCTCGGCTTTACAGCTTTAAGTGTCATTATTTGTACGGGTACATTTAGCCTTAGTGGAATAGTTACAACACAAGAGAAAGTATGGTTTTTGGTGCCACTGTTCCCTATGTTCTTAATTTTCTATATTTCAATGTTAGCTGAGACTAATCGCCATCCATTTGATTTACCAGAGGCTGAAGCAGAATTAGTTTCAGGTTACAACGTAGAATATTCTAGTATGACATTCGCTTTATTTTTCTTGGGCGAATACGCCAACATGTTAATTATGAGCGCCTTCGGAGCAATACTATTTCTTGGAGGTTGGCTGCCATTGTTAGACAACTTTCTATTTAACTTAATTCCGGGAAGTGTCTGGTTTAGTTTAAAAATATGTATTGGAGTTATTTTTTTCGTTATCGCCAGGGCGACTCTTCCACGATATCGTTACGATCAACTTATGTATTTGGGGTGGAAATGCTTTTTACCTCTTGCACTTGGTTACCTGATCTTTACCACGGGGTTACTTACCAGTTTAAATTGGTTACCTAATTAAAGCCGTTCACCCAAAACTTGCTCATAAAGAAGAACAAAAAAACTTCATAAGCAACAAGTATCATAGAGGTTGTAAAAAATTGACTTATCAAATCAGGAGGGGTCAAGCACGTTGAAATTAGAAAAAAAAAGTAATAATAAAGTTTTCGATACCTTTTTACGTATGTGCTGCGTTGTTGAACGTCAGTTAAAATAAAAAAGAACAGAGTAAAAGATTGGCAATAAACAAGCGATGAAAAATAGACGCTGCTGTAGAAGTCAAAAAAATCGCTTATTCGCGCTTCAAAATACACTCCTTGCTGAAGCTGAAAAGTTAAAAAAAACTCCCAACTAGCCGGTACTAGGATATGACTTGTTAAAGCAAAGGAAAGTAACCAGAAAAACGTCGCGCTTTTAAATAAGAAGTCTAGGCGTTTAAACTCCGTAGGGTAAAGAGCAAATAATAAAAAAGAAGCAATGTGATAGAACACATACCACAAGGTTATTTGTAGCGAGACTAAAACAATTAATTTAAAATAAAAATAGAAAAGCTCTGTCACATCGGTAAAAATAAAATATAAACTATTATCGTTTAAATGCAGATGTGTTAAAAAGAACAATAACATATCCTTATACAAACAGCAAACCAATGTGGTTGACAAGAAGGTGATAATTATTAATAAAAGTTTGTTACGTAATTCAACCAAATATTTTAACATGAAGATCTAAAAAGGAAAATAGCTCAGATGGTAGAGCATCGGTTTCCAAAACCGACGGTCAAGGGTTCGATTCCCTTTTTTCCTGTTATTTGCGAAAAAGGAAACTGTGAACTTTTTTTGAGAGAACTCGTAAGCCTTTCTTAACTTTAGAAAAATCTACGAAGAGAAAAAATGATATCAATAATACAACTAAAATTTGTTTGAAACTTATATTTCGCATCCTTAAAATTCTAAGGCTTATAGTTCAGAGGTAGAACAAACCGCTCATAACGGTTAAGTCGTAGGTTCGAAACCTACTGAGCCTAAAAATTGAATTTAACCTTTTAATAAAAAATGAAGTTAAATGAGAAAACTTACAAAATACTAAAAATACAAAAACATTTTAAAACTTTCGACCTATTCTTTTTCGCTAACGGACCAAACTCTGAAGCCTCGGGCTATTTAGGTATCAAACAGGGGCTAAAAGCTGCCAGGTTTAAACTTCACAAAACCTTGAACAAACTAACTAAGGTAGCTCTGCGAAATTCAATATACACCTCCGTTATTCAAACAATTACTGGCTCTACTTTTTTATTAAAGCCAAAAGAACATAAATTATTCTCAAAGCAAACTGTTTTAACTACTTTCAACTCACTTTTTTTCGAACTTCTAGCGCTAAAGCTGAACAACAAAACTTACTCTTCAAATACTCTCCAAAAAATTTATTCCTTGGAATATAGAGAGACTAAGCTACTTGTTTGCCAATTTGGTATAACTTCTTTAAAAACTGGTTTTAAACTTTCGAAATAATGTGATTTGAACACATGACTTCCTGTTCCCAAAACAGGCACGCTACCACTGCGTTATATTTCGTTTATCTTTAAGAAGCCTTTTTAGTATAAAGGAAATAGGATTCGAACCTATGATGGAAGTATCCAACAGATTTACAGTCTGCCGCCTTGAACCGCTCAGCCATTCCTTCGTATTCCTAAAGCTCTAGTCTTAAACTTTTTTCTTCTAAACTTTTTTTTCCGACAGCCGTTATAAGGAAACTGATTGAACTGTTTAACAAGCATTACAAAAAGTCGCTTTTTCAACTTTTTCAAAAACCAAAATGCGTTTGAATCAATATTTTTAAGATGAATAGCTACGGGAACATTCTTTAAAAACCTTAGCTTTGAAACCAGAAGGCGATAAAACCTTTTTAAAACTATAAAACGGACTGCTTTAGCTTTGCCCTTTTGTTGAAAAGATCCTGCTGAATAAAAAAACTGCACATTTCCTGCGGAATCGCTTATGTGCAACAGTGTATTTTTTTTTGAAAAAGAAATTTCAATAATGTACATCACAAAATTTGTGTTTAAGGATTTGGTTAATTTGCTGGAAGACTTCAGGCCTACTTTTTTGTAGTTTACTTTTTTTAACTGATCCAAAAGATAAACCTGATTTTGAATTTTTTTTAAATGTTGCTTCTTAATGTGAAGCTCCTTTAAAAATTTACTTAAATTAAGATTTGACATTAGATTTATTTAACCTAAAATTATACGTTTAATGATTTTAAAAAATAGACAACCTGTAACCCCTTCACAACGTCAACTAATACAACTGAATAAAAAAAACCTTACAAAGCAGCCTTTGTTGAAGAACGCAATCAAAGGAAAAAAAAATTCCAGTGGTCGGAATAGTTATGGGAAAATTACTGTCAAACATAGAGGCGGTGGACATAAGAAAAGATACAGAACTCTGGATTTTTTCAGGACCACCCCTTCAACCGCAGTTGTCTCAAGCATCGAATATGACCCAAACCGAAATGCTAGCATTGCTTCAATTTTTGACACCTCGAACAACGAATTTAGTTATATACTCGCACCAAAGAACTTAACGATAGGAAATGTCGTTAAATCAGGACCAAACGCTGAAACAAAAGTCGGGCACTCACTCCCCCTGGCAAAAGTTCCTGTAGGCAGTTACATTCACAACGTTTCACCAAAATCAAAAAGATCAGCCCAAATATCTCGTGCTGCAGGTACGTTTTCCAAACTGCTTGAAAAAACTTTACAATATGCCAAAATTGAATTAAGCTCAGGCGAACAGCGTCTTGTTTCTAGTAAGTGTTATGCGACCCTTGGGATTGTTTCAAACGAATTTACCTTCCTTACGAGGCTTGGTAAAGCTGGGCAAGCTCGGTGGTTGAATAATCGCCCGAGGGTTCGGGGCGTTGCAATGAATCCGGTCGATCATCCTCACGGAGGAGGTGAAGGCAAAAAATCCGGTAAGGGTTCTACTCCTTGGGGCAAATCCGCAAAAAATAAAAAAACCACCAGAAGTAAAAATAAATTAATTGTTAAGGCAAAAAGATGAGTAGAACAAAATGGAAAGGGCCTTTCATCAACGAAAGCAATTTGCAAACTACAAAAAAAACGCACCTTAAAACAGCTGTATCACGCCACGCTACTGTTTTGCCGAAATTTGTTGAAGAAACTTTTAATATCTATACAGGACAAAAGTTTAATGAACTTCATGTTACTGAAGAAATGATTGGCCGAAAGTTTGGCGAGTTTGCTTCGACAAGAAAACGATTTGTTTTCAAAAAAAAAAACAAAAAAAATAAATAAACCATGGGACAAAAAATTAATCAGAATATACTGAGACTTGGGAAGGTAAAAGAATGGAAATCCAAATATGTCGAAAAGAAAAAACCAGAATCGTCTGTTATGATATTTCAAAGCTTAGAAATTGAAAAATTTGTCAAACAATTATTCAATAAATATGATCTGAACGTACAAAATTGTAGAGTGTACTATTCTGAAAGCTCCTTACACGTTTACATTTCTTATCACAACTCGGCTAAATCTTTATTTAAATTTCCTAAAAAAGAAGTTGGGCTCTACTACAAAGGCTTGCCTACAAACTTGTACAAGAATAAAGCTAGCAGATTAAAACAAAAAACTTTACGAAAAAAATTTTATAGTATGAAATCTCATGAAAAAGCAATTGCAAACCATCCGGCAAAAAGCTTTATTAAAAATCACCACTTTGTAAAGAAAAAAACTTGGAGATTAAACACTATAACAAATTTTAAAAACTACACTGAAAGCAAAAAATCCGAGACACTTCAGCACCAGCAACAAAACCTATTCCTTTCAAAGATCCTAAAAAGTCTAAGCCTTTTCACATGCAAAAAATGTAATATCTTTTTAAATTTAAAAAATTTAAACAAGGAGACAAAACTCTTGAACACTAATTCAAAAATGAACAAACCAAAACTAAAAAAAAAATTAATAAAACTTAGAAAATACCAAAAAAACCATTTTTTTACCGAGGGATTTGACATCCTTTACAACTTTGTGAAAAACCATCAAAATCCGTCACTTTTAAGTAATTTTGTTGCAGTTTATTTGCGGCGGATAAAACGTCCAATGTTTTTTTTAAGGTTTTTAAAATCAGCGTTAAATGCGTTGCTGCTCAAAAGCCAATCCAAACTAAATCGAATTCAGATAAAAATAAAAGGCCGCTTTAACGGCGCCCCACGAGCTAAGCACAAATTTTTTCACGTAGGGAAGCATATACCTAATTTAAAACTAAACTCTGTTATTAACTTTAGCGAGTCAACTTCTTACACTGCAAACGGTACTTTTGGGGTTAAAGTTTGGGCCCACAGTAAACTGTAAATACCACTATGTATAACAGACCAAGAAAAACAAAATACAAAAAAACACGCAAAGGCAAACTTGTAAAATTTGAGTTTAAATCTAATAAGCTTAAGTTTGGAATCGTTGGTTTAAAAGCTTGCGAAGCAGGTATTATTAATTCGCACCAAATCGAAGCTGCGCGTCAATCTATTGCGAAAAGAACTAAACGTAAAGCGAAAATTTGGATCAGGATTTTCCCGGACCTGCCTATCACTGCAAAACCTACCGGCGTACGTATGGGAAAAGGGAAAGGCTCACTCTCCCACTGGGGGGCTAGAGTTCGAGGTGGTACTGTGCTGTTTGAAGTCTGCAGCGCAAATTTAAATACAACTTTTGCTGCCCTTAAAACGGCAAGCGCTAAATTACCTGTTAAAACTAAAATTTTTCGATAAAACATAAACGATAAGCTCCAACTAACAGAATACAATTAATTGACATCTTAAAAAAACATATTTAAGCTGCTTTTGATGTTCGATTAGCGCAAGCCACCCAAAGTGGTTTATGCTACTACAAGCAGCCAAATGTATAGGAGCAGGTTTAGCCACAATTGGATTAGCCGGTGCTGGAGTAGGGATTGGAAATGTCTTTGCAGCTCTTGTCTTAGGTATTTCTCGAAACCCTTCGCTGAAAGATGAATTATTTAGAATGGCAATCCTAGGATTTGCCTTGACGGAAGCAATTGCTTTATTCGCTTTAATGATTGCTTTCTTATTGTTATTCGCTCTTTAAGTTGTCAAAAACTTTTCGACAATACAGCAAAAGGTACATAGCTCAGTTGGTAGAGCAGCGGGCTTTTAATCCGAAGCGTCAGGGTTCAAGTCCCTGTGTGCCTAAATTTATTATTATGGTAACAATTGGTATAAACTTTGTTTTAGGACTAGCAACTACAGTATTTTTCATTGGCTTATTCGGTGTAGTATTAAATCGTAAAAACATTTTAACAGTATTAATGGCTATAGAGTTATTATTGCTTGGAGTGAATTTAAATTTCGCAACATTATCTATTTATCTTGATGACATTGTAGGCCATATTTTTGTAATTTTTATTCTAACAATTGCAGCAGCAGAGTCTGCTATTGGGCTAAGCATAATTACTACTTTTTACAAGCTAAAAAATTCTATTGAATTAGACCCTGTTAAAAAAAAATTGACAAACAAAATCTAATTATTCGAAAAAGACGAGACTTGAACTCGCAGTCTCCGACGTGACAGGTCGGCGCTTTAACCAATTAAGCTACATTTCCAGGCTAAAAGTACCAAAAACGGTTGATTTTGCTCGAACTTTTGTGCGAAAACGTAGGTTCAAGCCCTACTACTTTTGTAAAAATTTATGAAAAAAAGAATTAATGCCAAGGTTTCACTTATTGCATATCTAATTGCTAACAGCATTTCAGTACCTCACTATTGTTACCATAACGACCTATCTATTGCAGGAAACTGCAGAGTTTGCCTCGTGGAGCTAAAAAACTCAATGAAACCAGTAGTATCTTGTGCTACTAACGCCCGAGCAGTTTTACATAATAGTAGTGTCTACCATGACAGCGCTTTGGTAAAGAAAGCTAGAGAAAACATTCTAGAGTTTTTACTTTTAAACCACCCCCTAGACTGCCCTATTTGTGATCAAGGAGGTGATTGTGATCTTCAGGATCAATCGCTTTTTTTTGGTTTTACTAAACGACGGTTTTATAAATTTAAACGAGTTGTCGTTGATAAAGAGCTTGGCCCTATTGTCAAAACCGTAATGACGCGTTGTATCCATTGTACTAGGTGTGTTAGGTTTGCCGCCGAAATAGCCGGAACTGAGGAATTGGGGATGTTTGGCCGAGGGACTTCTACTGAAATCGGAACCTACGTTGACAAAGTTTTAACAACAGAACTTTCCGGAAATCTTATCGACTTGTGTCCCGTGGGTACTTTGACACAAAAATCATTTAACAAACACCATAATACCTAACAACAACCATGGGAGCATTAACATTAAAAAGTTTTCCTTTCGAGCTTCGAGGCTGGGATATAGAGAAATTTGAAAGTTTGGACCCAACTGACGGATTTGGCACAAGTACCAGGGTTTATATAAGCAAACAACAGGTTATCCAAATTGAACCGGACCACAGTGCAATTACGACTGATGCTTGGTTAAGTGATAAAGGCAGGCAGTTTTTTGATGGCATTTTCGGCGTTTGGGTTAATCAAAATAAGAATTTATTTTTAAAAAAAGAATCTTGGCAAAATAGTATTAAACAATTGTTAAAAACCTTATGCCTATTTGAACACTGCGCAGCAAAAACCAAAAACCAACAATTTTTAACTGTGGTTTTTGAAAATTTAGGGCTTGAAACTTTGAGCTTATTAAAAATATTAGAACGCAACTTTTCATTTCTAAAACTTAAACGAGCTGAAAATTTAGAAACCCCAAATGATTTAGAATTTAATTTTCAACTGAATGCGGTAACAAGCACCAATAAACTAGAATCGTCTACTTTGTGCCTATTAGTAGCTAATAATACCCGGTACGAAGGCTACCGGCTAAATTTAAATCTTCGACAAAGATATTTGAAGGGAAACTTTAAATGCTTGGTGCTAGGCTCACTGCTTGATCTAACTTTTCAAAATACAACAATTGGGACTAATGCGAGAATTTTAGGGCAAATTGCTGAAGGAAGCAACTTTGCATGCCAAGATATAAAAACTGCAAAAAAACCACTTTTGATCTTTGGGAGTGAGTTCCATAAGCGTGGTGATAGTGAGAACTTCTTAAAACTATTTAGTAACCTTCCCTACACAAACCTTATAGCACCTAGATGGAATGGCCTGAACAACTTGAATTCAACGCTAAGTGAAACTGGCATGCAAAATTTAGCTACCTTTGAGCCATTAAAAACAAAAGACTTCCGTGAGTCGAGCTCTTTCTATTTCATAAACACAAATTCCAAAAATATAGCAAACTTAAAAAAAATAGCTGAGCTTAAACTCTTGAATTATCAGGCTGCTAATCTTACTGGGCAGCCTAATGTTAGCAAAATAGTGTTGGACCAAAGCAATTGCAGTCACAGTAGTCCAAATTTTTTTCATCTAAAAACTGATAAATCTTACATTTCTTTACCAGTCAAAATGTTTTATGAAAATAAAGAAACATTTATCAACACCGAAGGGTTAATAAAACGTACGAACAAGCTGATTTCAGGCCGGAAAACCAGAGAAGGCTGGAAGTTATTACGGAATCTACAAAAACAACTTAAAAAACGTTATATTTCATTAAAAAAAAAGAACAACAATATACTATCTTTTAATTCTATCAAGCAATCGAACTTTATTAACTTCATGAATTTTCACTTTTGCGCTATTGAAACAATTGACAGTGCGCATGATTCTCTAATAACCCAAAACCAACCATTTTCTTTCAATCCACGGCACTCTTTTTTTAGACAAAACTTATTAAAAACGCCAAACAGTAAGTTGAAATATTCGATAGATGATTTTTTTGTGGGTGGCAAAGATTTGTATAGTAAGAACTCACTTGTTTTATCAAAATGCTCAAAAATTCTTCGAACACAATCCACCAATTTTTTCTAGCATTAAGTATCATGAAAAAAAGACTAATAAAAACGTTTAATATGGTTACCGAGGATAATTCTCTGATAACCCAATATTACAGTAAGGTCTATTCTTACTCTCACAAATTTTTACCGTGGTTGAAATTGGGGGCCACCTTGTTTATAATAGTATCAATTCTAGAGGATTTCAACACCTTTTGCGTGTCTTATCTCTCCTCAATACGAGAGAGTCCCGTACAGTTTTTGGGGATAAAGAATAGCCAAACTCCTCTTCTGTTGACTTTTAGGTTCGGTCTAAAGTTGCATGAGTTTGCTATTGTAGTTGCAGTTATATTCTATGCAAACTTCCCAGTGCAAAACAAACCTTTCCAATTGCTTAAGATTACTCTTTCCACTGGTACTGCTGGGATAGCAACCCTGTATGAAGCTGCATATTCTTCTACAGCGCCTAATCCAGTATCAAATTTAGTTCATACTCGATTTTATAGAGGGAGAGGTTATGATTTTGATAGAAGTGATATCTCTACCAAAATAAAGTCACATGCAGTTGCGTCGTTAATTGGTAGAGACTTAATGTTAGAAGCTGTAAAAAAATATGGGCCCAGTTTAAACATAATTAGTAGTGAGCATTTACAGCAGATTATAAAAGATCCAAAGTACTCTAAACTTATGGGTGAAAAAGCAACTTTAAGATTACCTTTGATTACGGCTCAAAGTATAATCAAAAAGACTATTAGTGCTGTGAAACCTAACAATACAAAAACAACCTTTGGAAATCCAATTAATAGAACTAATGATTACAGGTCTGAGACTCGTAGTGGATTAAATAAAAAATTGCTTAGATTCTTTTACGATCCTGTGCAATCTACTAATAATCAACGAACGAAGGTTCGGAGACGTTCTTCCAACCCACCTGAGCTTTGAAAATTAAATGACTGTGTTTTCAGCCCAACGTTTAAAAACCAGGTCCTTGATTGTTTATTATAAAAGTCGCTCACCTTTTCAAGAGTTAATGTCTCATGTTAGTTCTTTGCTTAATTCGAAATTTGTAAAGCAGTTTGAATACTATGCAGTTGTTCAATTGCAAGATGGTATGTATCTAAGGTAATTTAAATAATAAATAATTTCACTAAAGAGTACTATTTGTTACTTGTTCATTAACCTCCTCCAATAGAGTCGAAAATTTTCGTCCACCTACGAAAAAATCAGAAAACGGTGTCTAATAGTATTGTCAGGGGAAAGTAAAAAGATCGCTAAAAGACCACTTTCGTACATTTAACGAACAATTATGAAACGGTGATTGAAAGTTCTAATTTTTTACAAATTCTTGATGGCAAAGCTAAGACGTTGATTACCTTAAACCGGCTTTAGGGCCTCTAAAAGGATACGAAAGGCCCTTTAACGAATCATAAAACCCCAGCCCCTATACTTGGACCTGAAATATGAATTTCATAACTGAACGCTTCGCTTTTGATTCTATGAAGTATAACGCTTTCGAGTCACATAGCAAACAAGATCTATGTTGCTGCGAATGGTGCAAAAAAAATTCAAGTCTTTTTACAGCAATTTTGAAATAACAAACGATGAAACACCCACAAGTAGACCGTTTAGAAAAAACTGTAAAGTTATTATTGTCACTAGAATTGACTTATTATCATTTTCTATGGTCATTTTGGTAAAATTCTTCAGGCTTATTCGTACTCTTTTAAATCTTTGTATTCTGTATGTTTCTTAGTGTTTATCATTTATTTTCGAGCGCCATAAAAAAGATGTTTAAATACTATAACAAGCTCAGGCAATTAACTCAATAGGTAGAGTGTCTCGCTTACAACGAGGAAGTTAGCGGTTCGAGCCCGTTATTGCCTAACGTGCAATGTATTACGAATAAAAATACAAACTTTTTAAGAACAATTAGCCCGTAAATATCCTCAAACGTTGTCGAAAATACATTAATGAGTGTTAATTCCTTTAAAACCGTCTTTCCGTTAAATCTTTGATGAACCGTATATCTCTAAAAAGGTCAGCAATGTCTGTAATTGTTAAAGGAAATAATTAGAAGAGATGCCCCTCCTGCAAAGTTAGGGGTGGTGGTCGGGTATAGGTTGGGTACGGTGAAAGC
>ERZ1740068.76-NODE-76-length-62778-cov-13.925657_pt1 | contig 62778 bp, 48 predicted proteins | sample MGYA00581735_ERZ1740068 | MGnify/ENA primary metagenome ERZ1740068 (study PRJEB43018, sample SAMN04849740) | marine metagenome | isolation source: floating plastic debris | place: Pacific Ocean | collected 2008-08-30 | study: EMG produced TPA metagenomics assembly...
CGCCCGCCCCCGTCCGGCCTACGATATCCTTCCCCGTGCCGCGTTGCACTATCGCGCCTCTGTGGGAGACAAGCATCCGATGTACATCCACTGCGTGCAACGCATGCGCCAGGTCCATCCTGTACGGCTCTTTGGGGCTGGGGCGGGAAGTGGGGTTGGCGGAGAGAAGAAGTCGTCCAAGTAAATAAAACAAAAAAAACCGCTCCACAAAAAGATGGCGATGATGAGAGGATTGATGTGGATGCTCTGCTTGGTCTTGCTGACGTACATTTACTGGAGGATGACCGAACTGGAGAACCGTCTTCAGCAGCACGAAGACAACAGTCACGAATTTGTAACCCAAGAAGACTACTTGGAAAGCTTTAACAACATGTGGAACGCCAAACTACAGGGCCAGAGCTTAGCTCCGTTTGCTCCAGCCGAGTAGCACAGGCAGCCATGTCTTCTTCTCCTTCCAACCTGTGCGCTATATGCTGGGTTGGTGGTGGTCACCAGGATAAAAAAACCCACAGCACGGGTGTGTGTTCACACAGGTTTCACCGGCGTTGCCTGCACGAGTGGTCGGTACGATGCACCGCACAAGACCGTCTTCCCTCCTGCCCCGTTTGCCGGGCCGCCCTGGTTTGGGGACACGTTCCCGGCTTGTTGCAACAACTTATTAACTTGGGGTGATCGCAAAAAAAAAAAAAAATCTACTTCCGAACCCTTTTCGAGTCAGAGTACATGGAAAAGGCCAACAAGGCCAGTCCCACGGCCAAAAGAGAGTGATGGATTTCCCACTTGAAAGGGCGGCGTATCGACTGTAAGCACACCGGATGTGCCCTGGAGCGCAAGTTGTCAGCTAACCCTGAAAACCACCACGCCTCCACTTGGCTGTCTTGGATCTTGGAACTCTTATGAAAGAGTTTGCAACCTGGGAAGAGATAGACTTGTTTGTCTTCCAACAGCGTCCAAAGCGGAACTTGTTCGGTCTTGGGCAGGACAGAATCCACCACCTTATCCACCACCTTGATTTCGTCGGCTTGTTGTGTGATAGAAGACTCGTCCACCACCAAAAACTCCACAGACCCAGAGGCGTACACCAGGTTGATTCCGCGTGTCTTCTTGAAGTCATCTTGGAGTTTTTCTACTTCTGCAAAGGTCAACTCTCTGACTTGGTACGCTGTTCGGGTGGTCACGGTGGCCATTTCGTTGGGCGATATCTTGTGCTTCGCACAAATAGCATCTTTTTTGGTGGATATGGTTCGAGTAAAGCTCATGTTGTTTGAGTCTTTGAGTCAAAACAACTCGGGACGGCACCCCTAGTATGACGGAAAGAAAATATGTTCTCCATCTGATGGGAATGGAAAAATCTTTTTACGTATTTATATATTTTGGTTCGGACCAACCGAGCGGCTGGCCAAGGCCAAGCCCACCAAGGCCGCCACCTGGAGGTTTTGTCTGGCACCCATGGCCATGCGCCGCTGTAGGCCGTGTAGTTGCTGCACAAACCGGGCTTGGTGCGAGAGCGGGACGTGATCGTACACGCGAGGCTCGAGCTGATCGATCAACGCTTCGAGGGCCACGCCTCTCTGTTGGAGACATTTCTCCTGCACAAAAGAAAACACCGATCGGAAACTGGCCGGTTCGTCGGGGGGCCACAACTTGGTGCATAGGGTGTCCAGCACAGAGGGTGGAAGACGGCCCGCGCATTGGTACACGTGCTCGGGGGTCAAGACTTTGTGGGCCTTGAGGGTGCATTGCAGCAGAGACAGCGCCGCCCGCAAGTCTCCCTGGGTTACGTGCACAATGGCGTCCAGGCTCTCCGGGTCGCAAGCCACGCCTTGGTCGCCAGCCACGTGTTGCAGCCGCGCCCGTACGTCGGCAGCCACGTGTTGCAGCCGCGCCCGTACGTCGGCAGCGCTCACTCCGGCGAAACGAAACACCGAACAGCGCGAACGCACGGCCCCAATGATTTCGTGCAGCTCGTTGCAGGTAAAGATGAAGCGTGTGGTCTTGGCGTATTTCTCCATCACTACGCGGAGCAGGTTTTGAACCGGTTTGCCCCACGCGTCCGCCTCGTCGAGCACCACGACTTTTTTCGTACGGACGTTTTGGCCAAAGAGGACTTGGGCCGCAAAGGGGATGATCTTGTGGCGCACGGTGTCGAGGCTCCGTTCGTCCGAGGCGTTCAGGGTCAGCACTAAGCTGGGCGTGTGGTCGCTCAGGATGTCGCTGAGCACCAGAGCGGCAGACGTCTTGCCAGAGCCCGGAGGGCCCGAAAAAATAAGATGAGGAGTGTTTTGATCCTTGATCCAGGAAGAAAATATGCGGCGATACTGTGTCTGCACCAACAACTCGTCGATGCGCCGGGGTCGGTATCGTTCGTCCCAAGAAAGTTCGCGCTTGGCTTCCGTGAGCGCCATCACGCACGAGTCAAGACAAGGATCTGGTCAAAACGTTTCGGGGGTGACCAAGTTGTGGAGGCCTGGGGCCAGGGGCCACAGCAGAGGGGAAACATTCAAAAAAAAAAAAAATAAATTGGGGGCTTTGGATATTTTTAAGAGTGGTGGCTGGGGCCAGCATTGTCTGAAACAAAAAGGATGTTACGCTACGCAGGTGTCGTGAAGCGTCGCCGTCTGACGAGAGATAGGTTAAACCTATCGCCCGCTCGGCTCCGCTTTCACCTGGAACGGGTGGTGATGAAATCCGTGGCCCGGAAGCCGTTGTTGTGGCTCCACGGGGTGACGGCCGAGGGTTTTTCCGTGGCTCTCGGCCTGACCGACTTTAGGCCCACCGTCCTGGTGAAGCCCACCCTGGAGTACTCGGAAGAGGATGAACTGGAAGCCTTTGTCGAAGACATGAACACCAAAATGAACTTGGACTCCCGACGGCAGAACAGGCAGTACATCGAGAGCGCAGAATTTGTGTACATGAAGCCCTTTGTGGGCTTCACGAACAACCGCCAAGACAAGCTCATCAAGGTTACCTGCGTGAGCGCGGGTGTGTATCGCCGAGTTTGTCAATTTTTGCGTGACGAAAACTTTGAAGTTCTGCACGACGACTTCAGCCTCTCCAACCAGCTTTTCCATCAAAACAAGGGGACCCGGTACCAAGCCTGGTACGACGTGACCCAATGGATCCCCACGGCGCGGGAAAACCGCAAGACCCACGCCAACATCGAGGGAAGGATGAGCGTCAAATACTTTCGCCTGGCGCCGGAAGACGAGTGCGAGAACTTGCGTCCCTGTGTGCTCAAGTGTGGCGTGCGCGTCAAGACGGTGTCTCACGACGGCGTTCGCCAGAAGAAGCTCAAGTACCACCCCGACCCCAACCTGCCGCTGGACCGGGTGCTGTCCGTCGGGTTTGTCCTGAGCTGGGGAGACACGGAGAGCAACACGCCGGCGCACTACGAAATCGTTAGCTTGCTGCCCCGCCTCGACCCCGACGACTCGTGCGCGTACCAACACGTGGCCAGCGAGACCGAATTGTTGGCGCAGGTCCAGACCTTTCTGCAAAAATGGGACCCCGACGACATCGTGTATTTCCCGGACTACCAACACCCCTTGACGTACTTGGCCAAGCGCGTCTTCGTGCACGACCGGAGGCGGGATCTCTTGTTCTGGGACCGTTATTGTCGCGAGAGCGTATACGTGCGGGAAGAGGCGGGCAAGATCGAGCACGTCGGCATGTCTGGGCGATCGTTGATCGACTTGGAGAACGCGGTCAAGAGGAAGACGCAGATCAAGATCGAAAACTTTGACCTCTACTCCCTGTCGTGTCGCTCCGAATTTCGCCAGGACCCCGAGACCCGGGACGGCCTGATTCACACGGCCGAGTACGTAAATCCCAACGTGTTGCGGGGCGCGGACGGATGTCGGGCTGTGTACCGCGTCTTGAAGCAAGACTTGCGCCTGCTGTTTCGGCTGGAAAAGGACGCGGGCCTGCGCACGGAGCACGCCAACATCTCTATGGTGGGTGACACCGACCTCACCGACACGGTGAGCCGGGGCGAACAGATCCGGGTGTACAACTTGCTCAGCCATTTTCTCTCGGACCGCAACTGCTACATCAACCGCGCCCAGCTCAGCGAGAGCCCGCTCAAGTTCCCCATCAGCGAGCGTCCGCCCACCTTCCCCGATCCGCCAGAGCTCAAGATGAACGTAGACAGGCGGGACGCGTGCAACCGGGCCCTGCAAGAGAAGCTGACCTTCCACCAGAGGCGGCGGCTGGAGGCCGAGCTGGGACCTCGACGCCTGGAGCGCTTGTTGGAGCGCAAGGCCGCCTTTGGCCAACAGGCATCCATCAAGGCCTTTGCCCAAAAGATGCAACGCGTCAACGCCGAATACGCGGAGAACGAGGACGAGGACGAAGAAGAACCCCAGGATCGCCAGTCGGAGGGAGGCAACGTTATGAAACCTTCGTGCGGCTACTACGGCAACAAGCGCGTCTGGGTCTTTGACTTTAAGAGTCTTTACCCGTCCATCATGGCCGCGTTCGGAATAACGTACGAAAACATTGTCTATGAGCGAAAGTACCTGGACCTGCCGGGCGTCCGGTATTTTTACGTGGCCATCAACCGGTACGAAACCGTGGCTCTGGCGGTGCAGCCAGGCCTCATCCCGGAGATGCTGCAGGGGCTCATGAACAGCCGCGACGCCGTCAAAAAGCAGATGAAGAAAGAGAAGGACCCGTTCAAGGTGGGTGTCCTCAACGCCCGGCAGCTGGCGCTCAAGGTGTTTTGTAACGCCGTGTACGGTTTCTGCGGGGCCGGGGCGAGCAAAGGCGGCATGCTGCCGCTGAAAACCATTATGTACGTGGTGACTTCTCTGGGCCGCTTCTTGCAAAAATTCTGTGTCAACTACGCCGGCGAGCTGTACGGCATGCCGACCATTTACGGAGACACCGACTCGGCTTTCATGCTCATTCCCTTTGAGCCGAACCCGGACATCGCCTGCTTGACCCAGTGGCTCGGACGCCAGTACAAGATGGAGCGTTACATTTCTTTTCGCCGAGGCTTTGTGCCTCCGTCGGGATCGACCGAGTTCACCTGGCGGAACGTGGTAGACTACTGGACACACAAGAGCCGGGGCAAGCTCGACGTGGGCCAATTCCGGTTTGAGCACCAAGTGAACGCGGTTCTGTATCTCGTGGCCGAAAAGCTGTGTGAAGAGATGAGCGCGGCGTGCTGTCGGCACATCACCGAAAACACCGGGCACACCGGGGAACACATTGTGCTGGAACCCGAAAACATGGCGGACAAGGTCATCATGTACCAAACCAAGAAAAACTACTGCTACCACTTCTGGGCCGAGAACGACCCTTCCAAGATGAAAAAAGTCAAGGTTACGGGCATGGCGGTGGTCAAGCGCGACTGGTGCTTGTGGACCCGCTCGTTGCTGGCGCGAGTGCAGGAAATGCTGCAAAACGACAAAGGGGAAGGGGTGAAACCTTTGTTGACGCAAGAGCTCGACCGCCTACTGGCCGGACAAGTGCCGGTATCCCAGCTGCAGGTGTCGAAAGGCTACAAAGGCAAGTACGCCTACAAGCACCACCGCTTAGCCCACGTCCAGATCGTGTTGCAGATCGAGCGCGACACCCGTTGGACGGTCAAAGACCGCATCCGCGTGCCTATCGTGGTGATCAAGGGCGACGAAAAGCTCTACCTGCGCGGGGTCACACCGCAAAAAGCCGTAGAAAAGAAGCTGCCCATCGACACCTTGTACTACCTCAAGCGACAGTTCGAAAAGCCCGTGCGCAAGCTCCTGACCTTCCATCCCCACCTCTTTGACTTTGAAGAATTCTTTCAGGGCTACCTTCGCCGGTGGTGGCTGCAAGAGTCCAACCTGCAAAGCATCTCCACGGCTCGAGGGCAGAAGCGCAAGCTGCTCACCCTGTCGTCCTTGGCGTCTTCACGCCGCCGGCGCAAGACTCGCCACGGACCTGCCGCTGCCCCTGCTCCTGCTTCTTCTTCTTCTTCTTCTTCTTCTTCATCTGTGCCCCTTCAAAAACGTGCCAAGGCACGCCGCAAGCGCAACGCCGAGGCCGCCTACACGAGCACTGCGCCTGCTGCTGTCAACCCTTTTGCTCGCGCGTTAGAGGCTCAAAAGGCCAAGCGTCAAAAGCAAGGCCCTCCCTCTTTACCCCCCTAGCCTGTGCGTGGTGTTGAACAAGAAGTACTCAAGCCCAAAAAAAATACAACTACGCCCTGATGAGTCACGGCACGTATTTAGAAATTCTCGAACTCCTGGCCCTTTTAGAAAAGCCGGTTCAGGCCCTGGAAATAGGGGTCTTGGGCCAACACTCCGCCGACGCTCTGCTGCGGGGCTCTCCCCACACTTGCTTGCGCTTGGCTCCGGCCCTCGGGGGTCCGGCCAAACACCAAGAACTCAAGGAAAGGTACGTTTTGCACGAACGGGTTTCGGTCTTGGAAGGCAGCACCTTTGAAACCTTGCACCAAGAACTGAAAGACGAGTCCTTGGACTGGTTGCACGTAGACATCGCCAACGACGGCGAAGTGTTTCGGCGGGTCAAAGAATGGTACTGGCCCAAGGTCAGGCCGGGCGGCCTCGTGTTGTTAGAAGGAGGCTCCGAGGCTCGGGACCGGGTGAGCTGGATGACGGACTTTGGCAAAACCCCCATCGTGCCCGTGCTCTGGCGACTGTTTCCTGGTGCCAAAACCATTGGCAAGGTTCCCGCCCTGACCATCACACGCAAATAGCAACCCAACATCTTTGGCACACGTTGTTACAAACTACATTCGAGGACCGCCGTTGTCCTCATGAGGTGGCTAGGCCGAAGATTCGTCCGATTCAGAAGGCGACAGGTATATCAAGACAGGCGCTTGGTTCGGGCCTTTCGCCTCCTCCTCCTTCGCCGCCTGGGACGAATAAGAGGAAGGTTCGCGCCGGGGCAAGGGGTTGGGCTTTCGCTGAGGCAGAGCCACTTCAGAGTCGGAAGAAGAAGACGAAGACACTTCAATAAAGTTTCGGCGTCGGTGGTATTTCGTTTGCTGCTGAGTCGCCGGCTCGTCCGAATCCGAATCAGAAGAAGAGAAAAAAGGTAGGACAGGCTTGCGTCGCCGGGGTTTCCGTTTCGGCTTGGTCCGGGACTTGGACTTGGACCCGTCCGATTTGGGCACGGAGGACGACGCCTTTTGTTTACGCCGGCGTTTCGGTCGGCTGGGCTTTCCCAATGAGCTGCTGCTGGCGCCGTCATCAGCCTCGGCAGCGCCAAGATCTAGGTTGCGCCGCACGCTGCGTCGAGAAGCGGACGAAGAGGAAGAGACATTTTTGCCGGCGCCACGCTTTTTTTCCTTCTTCTTCTTGTTCTTCTGGGGGACCGGTATCAGCGGGGAATGACTGCCCAAAACGCTGGATGTTCGGTAATAATTCCTTCTGTCCAAGAGACTTCTTGTACGGAAGAGATTTAGCGACAGAGCCACGTCCGGGGTCTCTGGCATAGAAACCCTATCCCCTTCCGCCGTGGCGTCGTCCTCTTCGTCCGAACTCTCCAACACGTTGATAACCACTCCGTTTTCGCCCTTTTCCTGGCTGAAGGCGGGCTTCTTGGGCTTGTCGTCTTTCCGGATCTCAAACAGTCCGGATCTGAGGGCGTTGAGCTCACGCGGCCGGGGCAGCTCAAACTGTTTGAAGGCCGGGCGAGGCGGCGGCCCTTTGTAAGAGCGGTATAGAAGGATTTGTCCCACGATAAACCATATGCTGTAAGGTCCACACTGCCTATAGTCTCCGGCTTGAATGCACACCGTGTTGGAGTGCGTGACGTAGTAACGGGCGGGGGCCCACACCTTGCGGATGTCAGGGTGCTTGGCTATCGGCAGCCCAAACGAGTCAAAGAAAAAGGCGATCCCCTTTTCCTTCAAGGTGTTGGCTTCTTGGACCCAAAGGCTTACCCAGTGAGATCCTGCTTTTTCTACAGACTGGGTGTTGAGCACCGCGCACCAGGTTTTGTTGGTGCCCCGCATGGCCTTGAGGATGTTCTTTCGAACGTGATTGCCTCGAACAAAGTCCGGATGGACAGAATCAGGTCCACCGTCAGGACCAATGAAAGTAATCTTGTCTTCCAGATGAAAATGGGCCAAGACTTTCTGAATGGGCACCCGAATATGGTACTCGCCCAGCAACGAAGGGACCTCATGGGTGAGCACCGTCCGCTTGGTGCGCGGATACGCCGACATTTTTTTCTTTCAAAAGAGAATATTTAAAAAAAAAAACCTTTCGACCGTCCAGACAAAACCAAGCATGCCATCGCAAAAAATATTTCAAGTCATGGTTTTTTTTTTTGGGGGGTGGGGGGTGAATGCTTTCCTTTTCGATGACTCCCCCAATAAATTCTTGTGCAGCGACGTGGCACTTGCTCGGCGGCATGGACGAAAACAAGAAGCTCTTGGACGGCACTCACGTGCGCGTTCACGATGACTACCAGAACAAGGGCTTCGTAGTTGCCTCCTACGACTTGCCACAGCCCGTGAGGTGGCACTTTACCTTGACGTCTAGCCAGTTCCAGGAATACCTCACCTTGCAAGACGTAGACGAAGAACAAGCCTTCTTGTGTCAACAGAACTACAACTGCTTTACCTTTCCCCAGGGACGACGCGACACCTCCTGGGCGAATTGTACTTTTGTTGTGAGTAAGTGTTTTGGCTTGCGGCGGTCTGTGTGCGAGCCCGTTGGCTCATCGTTTGTGTGTGTGCTGCTCTCAGTAAAATGGCGAACTACCTCGGAGGGCTCTGAGTATCCCTATACTTGCGAGCTTATGCTCCGTTTTTTTGACGACCTGATTACCGACAACCCGAAGCACAAGACACACATTATCAAGGAGTACTTTGCGTGGTGCTGCCGAGATTTTAAGCCCAAGAAGAAAGCGGCTACGCTCCGAAACATGATGTCCAGCTTAGAACAAGGGTTGGTCAAGTGGAGAAGACTTTATAAGCGGTCTGGAGAGAAGTACGATACGAACACGCGCATCGTGCCTGTGGACCAAGTCCTGAAGGCGACGACCACCTCCACTTCGCTCCGTGTGGTTCCGCCCTCGTCGCCTTCTACGGAGAGAGAACACACGCGGAAGCACAAGAAAAAGAGGAGAAAAAATAAGAACACAGAGCACGCCTCCTCCCATAAGGGACGCAGAACAACCTCTTCTTCTTCTTCTCCGAAAGGCGCTCACGACGACGATCCTGAGGATATGGACATGGACCAAGAATCGAGCCTGCAACGCCGATCGAACAAGCGCAAGAATATCGTCAAAGAATCTCAAGAAGAAAAAGACAAAGGCCCCACCAAGAACCGACGAAAACGCCGCAGGCGCCAAACCATTGTCAAAGACTCTTCCGACGATGACACTGGGAACACGAGGAAGAACGACGACTTTCAAGAAGAAAAAGACAAAGGCCCGACCAAGAACCGACGAAAACGCCGCAGGCGCCAAACCATTGTCAAAGACTCTTCCGACGATGACATTGAAGACAAGAAAGCCAAGCTTCCCCCGCGCGGCAAACGAAAGACGGGTTTGGACGTGCCGAGCGAAAGAAAAGGCGAGAACAATACCAAGACCCACCGACGAAAACGTCGCAAGCGACAGACCATGGTCGACAACCACGCCGATGACGATGACGACGACGATGACGATGACCACGAACCCTTGGTCAAACGAGCCAGACCCAAGAGTGGTTCAACTTCACCTCGTCTCTTTCCTGGAGAAAGGCTTGAGGCCTGTTTTCTGTCGGATAACGCAGTACCACCCGTGATTCCTGCCGAGAAAAGTGGTGAAAGCACCCAGCAAAGTACGAAGCCTTCGCCACCGCCTCCATCTCCGACGTCCCCCGTTGTGACGGTGCTACCCAGGTCTAAACCCCAAACCTTTACCCAGGACAGAGCCAATGAAAACGCATCGCTACCCATGCAGAAGAAAGCAACCCCTACTCCAACGCCATCACCCCCCAAGACTGCCAAAGCGAGTACAGGTCCCTCGCCAACAGCGTCTACACCTGACAATGCAACCAGTGCTCCGACGCCATCACCTCTTAAGACTACCACAGCGAGTACCGGTTCAACGCCATCACCACCCCACGGTGATAAAAAGAGTACCGGCTCTCTGCCAACGCTACCCAAACCTGACGATACAAAGGCTGTTCCCCCGCCTACACCGTCCAAGACTCCTGCCGCTGTGCCTTCTGACGCGTCGTCAACCATGCCAACCACGCCATCGTTAGCCCAGAGTTCCAAAACTACTGCTGCCGCTTCGCCAAAGAAGGGCGTCACGCCACCCGAGTCTGACGGCAAGACTGGCGCGAAACCACTCGAGGTACTTTCTACCACTCTAAAAAGAGAAGAGTCTGTGCCAAGCCAAGTTTCTCATGCCGCAGAAACACCTCCATCTTCGTCAAGTGCTGGCGCGCTGGAAACGGGAACTCCAATTTCACAACACACCACTGTCCACCAAACAAGTCCAAGCCGTGCGGCTTCTCACCCAATGGCGGCAAGATCAACTGCCCCAAAAACATCTGCAGGCGGTGCAGGTCTTGACCCAGTGGAGGCGAAAAAGGAAGACGACAACCCCGGATGGACTACTTTCCGGTACAAACCCGACCCTTCGCGCCGATCGACCCCACAGGATCGGCCTGTGGTAACGAAGGCCACCAAAGTCGCCGCGACCCCTTCCGAAACCAAGACACAGGTGCGTGTCTGCGTGCGTTTCTGCCCCACATGACGGACAATTCCGTTAATGGCTCGCATGAATAATAGGTACTGAAAAAGGCACCCAAGAAACCAGACGGTATCGAACCCTACCATTCACCGCCCCTACCACCCTTTGACGACAGTGTTTTTGCTTCTTTGGGTACGACAAGAACACGCCAGGCGAGAACGTGAGCTAACTCATTGTTGTTGCTGTTGTTGTTGTTGTATTTTATTTGGTGGGGTGGTCATAGACTTTGAGCCCGAGAAAGATCAAAGTGATGCCGAATCGGTGGGCATCGTCAAGCCGTTTGACTCTCTGGACTTTTTCTTGTTGGACGAGTTGTAACGATACGAATACAATAACATCATACTCTATCCCCGCTTCCAGTGTCGTCCAACGTCGTCGATTTTGGGACGCGGTGAGCGATTCGCTCGAGGTACGCCCATATCGACAGAGACGGTGGGGACGACAAGGCCTGGGGATGTTTTCGTTTCCAAGTCGCCCACTCGCTGGCCCAGACAAAATAGACCACGTAGCCTTGCTCCGCAATGTTTTGCAGCCTCAAGACCGACTTCTGGTGGACCTCGGCGTTCTTCAGGCCAGATCCGGCCCGATGCGATTCTTCTGGGGGAAACAAGGCGGGGTTGGCGTGCCAAAAATCGCCCAAGAACTCAATGACGAGCCGGTGTCGAGCCACGTATCCGTCTACACGAAAGGGAGTGTTGGGTATACGGTATTCCGCGCCGTCGACCCACCCCCTAGCGTGATGGTGCTGATGCTGCACTCGCAACCCAGTCACCCGCGTCAAAAAATCAAAAAAGTCACAAGCGTCTTTGCTGCTCTGGCGTGCCCGGGCCGTGAGCTCGGGGTTGTGTTGGTTGCAGTACTTGGGGCGTCCGTATTGCATGCAAAGGCAGCAACAACGCCGCCACTTTCGTCCGTTGAACTTGTACAAGGCGCCGTTGTGTTGCCGCAAGTCGCCCACGTTCGGGTCTTGCGTCTTCCACGTGCCGTTCGACGCGCAGCGGTGCCAGCCGTGGCTGGGCGACACGCCTCCTTTGCGGTGGTAGGCGCACCAGCGCGTCTGGGAGCGGATAGAAGAAAACAGGCGGTGCTTGCATCGCACCTTTCGGCCTCGATGGTAGCGGACGTATTGACACTGCTCAAACATCCCCTCCCTCTGGTACCAAAACAAAAAAAAGGTTTCTGGTAAAGCTTTATTTTAATAGCTCAGCTTCTTGGCGCCGCTGTCGGGCTTGCCGTTCCTTTTCAAAACAGCTCATCGAGTTACCCAGGGCTTCCAACTGTTTTGGGTTCAGGTGACTCCCCATTTTTCTCAGAATCCGCGACTTGAATGACTCTTTCGCGCTTTTGTCGTCTGGATCTTCGTAATCGCAGCCCGGACTCAGGGGCGGTTTGTCCAGGTTTTTGTTTTCGTCGACCGCCAAGCGTTCGGGTGGGGGCAGCACAAACACTTTCTTCAGCATGTCTTGGCTCAGCAATGGAAAAGTTGCGGGTTCTGGGCCACTGGTCGTTTCGGGTGGTGTTTTTGTGGCGGCTTTTCGGGCCCGTTTGCGCTGGGAACCTTTCAAAAGGCAAGAGAGGTCTGCGCCCTTCTTGATCCGTTCGGAAAATTCACTCACCACCCCGGTCTTGCGCTTGCGGGCTGGGGGCTTGGCAAAGGAAGGAGAGGGGCGCCGCAAGTTTTCCTCTGGCGGCTCGTACACCAAAGGTGGAAGGGCTTCTTCTTTTTGACTTGAACCATGATCAACCTCTCCGCTTTCGTTGGGCCTTGCCGGAGGAGCAATGGGGCCGTCGGTGCGGTCCTCACCAGGAGGACGTTGGCAGGTGATAAGACGCACGAGGCTGTCCAGTTCGTCGTCGTCCATTCTTTTTTTTTTTTTTTACCTTGTAATTTACCGTATTTCACAGTTTACCCAAAAAGACGCCTGAGAAGGCGGCGGTACAACACCACGTGTGAAAAAGACGTTGCCTTGAGAAAATAAAATAGTTGAAAAAAAAAAATTACAACTCAAGATGAAACGGTCGCTGTTGCGCAGCCCACAATAGCGCGTTGGCATCGCGCCTCAAATCCGGCCCTCGAAGCTTCCAAACGCCAGTGACAAACGTCAAACACCCTCTTCTGAAGAGACCACACGATATCCATGCGTACGTGCCAACTCATGCGGGCCGACCAGACTCGGACCGACTCTTGCAACACGCTTTCGTACGCCTCGACCAGTTTCTGCTGGGTGGTATGGACCGGGGTTTGGCCGGTGGGGCGCAACAACACGCCCAACAACCCGAAAAACCTTTGAATCTTTGCCCACTCTCGACCACGAAAATCACACATGATGTACCCCAGGAACGCTACCACGGAGCTCCAGAACGCTTGGCTGGTAATGTCCGGCGGAGTTTTCCGTCGGAACTGGGACCACGCGAGCATCTTGGTGGCCCATCGGCGACGCACGGCTTGTTTGTCCGAAAACCGAACGGCTTGGCGGACCTCCTGGTCTCGCAGCTTGCGGTTAACCAGGTCGTGCAGGGCCCACACCAGTGGGCGAGCTCCCTTCTTCGGGGTGAGGTAGGACCACACGTCAATTTCTGGTGCGCCCGGACACGTAAACTCCCGAAACGACCGACGGCAATAGACGCAAGGAATAACCGAACCCAACAACAACACAAACTCTGCCATAAGATGCGATTCGCTTGAGCCTGGCGGGTAGTGGGCGGCGTCGTACAAGGCCGCGACACCTTCCAACACCGTCCACGCGTGGCGCCCAAACGCTTTGGTTTTGACTCCCATTGGCTCGCAGGCGCAGTGGTTATTTTTTTTTTTCTTTTTACCTTTTTTCACATTTCATCCGAATTTCCAGGCCACCAGCAAGTAAGAAAAACAAAGGTTCCCTTGTCCATGCCCCCAGTAGTGTACTTTTTGACCGACGGACGTCGGCGCAGCTACAGAGGCTTTTCCACCAACTGGCGACGGCGGTTGCGCCAACACCGGGGTGAGCTGGCGGGTGGGGCCCGCGCGACCCGGGGTTGGGGCGGGCATTATGTGTCGGCCCTCATCACGGGCTTCCCCTCCCAACGCCAGGCCCTCAGTTACGAATGGTACACCAAAAGAAACCGAGTGCGCTGGCACAGAGCGCCTCCTGGCCGCGTGCCTCGCAAGCTGGCCCGTTTCTGTGCGGCCCTGTGTGTGCCAGACGCCATCCGTTCCTCGCGCGCCAGTCGACCCAAGTTTGCGGCCTGGCGAGAAGCCTGCCAGGTCGTGTTGTTTGATCGGTTTTGGACGGCAGAACACCGAAAAGACTTGCAACGCTGGTTGCAAGGGCCCGTGGTGCGTTTGACATTTTTGGATTTTGCGCGCCCAAGACTTGAACCGAACTAAACACGATTGTTCACTCCCCTTTATCCGTCCATGCGTTTGAGATAAAAAACACTGTTTGAAAAAGTTTTGTGCTGGGGTTGAAAAAAAAAAAGTGAGAGGCGCCATGGATATTTTGTCAGACCCTTTGGATTTTTCGTGTTACCCCAAGGCGCGCGACCCTTTGTTTGGTGCCAGTTCTTTCGGGTCGACGTCCGAGACCGATTCGGAGACGGGGAACTCGGCGTCGTCGGCTTCGTCGGCCGAGGGCCGTTATGAGGTGGTGGTCACCGACGAGTCTTCCGAAGGGTCTGATGAAAACCACGAAGTCTTGCTCCGCCGCATGCGACAACACTTGCGACGGAACGCGGCGCCCGAAGACGCAGAGGCTGGGAGCCTGCTGTCCCAGGTGGAAAGCGCGCTGGGTCGCGTGCTGGCGAAAAAGATCGAAAGGGAACGAAAAGACGAAGCCAAGGCGTCCGCACCATGGTTGGTGGAACCGATCACCCAGGGCGACAAGACGCGGAGGTTCGTCATGGACACGTCACAGTACTCCCAATTCATCGAAAACTTTTGTGACCAAACGAATCAGTTCTGGAAGTTTCGGGAGATCGACTTTGGCAACGACCGTCGCCATTTCGAAACGCTGGACCCCGACGTGCAACACTACCTGAAAGGAATCATGTGCTTTTTCGCCTGCGCGGACTCGGCCGTGATCAGCAACATTTCGTTGCGGTTTTTACGGGAAATCAAGGTGACCCCGATTATCCTGCCTATTACGTCCCAGTTGTACTTTGAGTCCCAGCACCACAAGACGTACGACCTCATGATCAGGGCCATCATTCCCTACGACGAGATCGAAACCGTCACGCGCAGCTACCTCAATATGCCCGTGGTGAAGGCCAAGATCGACTGGATCACCCGTCGGGCCGAGCAGCTAGACTCTCCGTTGCACTTGCCCGTCGTCGGCCAGTGCATCGCCGAAGGCGTCTTGTTTGCCTCGAGTTTCGTGTCCTTCTTGTGGTTGCGACAGAAGGAGCTGTGTCCCGGAATTTGTGAGGCCAACGAGTTTATTCTCAAGGACGAGTGCCAGCACGTGAAGCTCTTCAGTCTGATTTACAAAGAGTGTGTGAACAAAGTGACGCAGGCGGAAATCGAGGAGATCGTAGCCGAAGCCGTGCAGCTCGAAGACAACTTTGTCGACGCGTGCTTGCCCCGAGCGTTGACCGGGGTCAACGCCACCATGATGAAGGAGTACGTGCGCAACGTGGCCGACGTGGTGCTCACCAACCTGGGTTTCGATAAGATGTACCACGCCCGCAACCCGTTCCCTTGGATGAAGACCGCGGCCCTCATCGCCTTGGACAACTTTTTCGAGAAGAAGGTCACGGACTATCAGCAGCCTGGCCAAGAGACCCTTCGCACGCAGGTCTTTCAGGACTTGGGTGCAGAGCTAGATTTTTGAGGCAACACCAATAAAGACAAACATAAGCTTAAGCTTGCTCGTACAATTTTTTTTTGTATGTTGTGTGCGGCCATTCGCAGTGTGGTCGGTCCCCAGGAGTTTGAGGCTCTGCAAGAGTGTGCGCCTTGCGAAGCCTGGACGCTGGAGCACCGCCGTCACCTTTTGAAGACAGACCGCTCCCCACCTTCTCTGGACGCGGCGTGGCTCAAGTCTGCCGCCCAAGAAGCCCAAGAGGTCTCTTCTCGTCGGTTTAGGGCCATACGACCCGTGCCCGACCCGAACCCTCACGCGCAGCACCCGGACCACGCGGAAGAGTGGTGGCGCCTGGCCGGCGTCACGTCCGGCGGCACCTACCTGAGTTGGTGGCTGTGGCGCCACACGCTCGACACAAAAGACAACCGCCACCACGCTTACACGGTCGTGTTTCGAGTGGGCGACCGGCACACCGTACAACACTGGAAGAGCGGCTGGGGCTTTGTCCGGCATCAGGGCAAGCCCTTTAGCTTTGTGCGTTACTACGCCGCCCAAGGCGTAGAGACGGTGCCCTCACCCTCGGCCCACGTGTTTCCCTTGCGCTTCTGTTGGGACCTGCCCGGCTTCTTCGTCCGCTTGCGCCTGGACCACGCCAAGCCCAAGTGCATGCGCTTCAGCCACGGCGGCCTGGCCTGGGAGGAGGCCACCGGCCGAGGCCAGAAGCGGTACGTGTATCCTTTGGTCACCGGCGCCGGCACGTGCGGCGATCCCGACCACCCCCAACACGTAACGTTTCGTGGCAGTTGGGCTCACGGGTGGGGCACCACGTTGCGCCCCCTGACGCCGTTTCCGACCATGACGTGGCACCTCTCCCACGAGTGGCAAGTCTTGGCCTTTGGGCCGGCCGCGGGCGTGCAGCTGGTGCACCCCGACGGCAGGCTGCTGCGCGCCCGCCGGGTCTCGTGGCACCCCCCACGCTGGGATTTAGGCCAGAAGCAAGCCGGACTGGCTCGCGGGGCACGCTTCGACCTGAAATGGCGCTACCAGCCCCTGCCGCAGGTGCGCTTGCGTTGGGGCGGAAGGGTAACGGTCCGATCGGCCCGCATCGAGGTACGAGGCCGCTGGGAAGGACAAGAGGTGCAGGGCACCGGCTGGACCGACGTGTTCTTGGTGCCCACACCACCATCAACACAAGAATAAATAATGTATTTATAACTAAGGAGACAACACAAGGAAAACGACAAAAAATTAGTGGTTCCAGGGCTGACAAAAGAAGACCCGGATAGGTGCCGTTGTGCGGTTCAAAGAGGGGATGCGTGGTCCACACGCCACTCAACTCTTGGACGACACGTTTTTGTTGCTCTCGGCACGCCGGTATCGCAAACTTTATGGATGGATGATGGACCATCATGTGCCAAAAAACGCCAGAAAAAATGATGGGGAACGTTCCAACACTCGAACCCACCTTGGCAGAGAGCCACGGCCACACCTCCTTGAACCCCTTGTCTTGACAAATACGGGTAAACGAAAAAAAAATATCTGTGTTGGGGAAAAGAGTTTGTATGACCAGAAGAACAAAACGTTCCGGGTTATGAGTGAGATCGTTCCTGCGGCGTCGGCGCCCTCGCGGCCTGCTCGCTTCCTAGACTGGTGCACCCCCCAGGTGGCCGACTGGCACAAGGGTCGACTGAAAGGCAACATGCTGGAGCGCTGGAAACAAATCAAAACGCCCTCCGGTTTGCCGGACCTGTCCCGGCAGGAGCGCCGAGCCGTCGCTTTCTTGCGTTTCGTGCACATGCAAACGCCGGGCAGCCTGAAAACCTTTTTGATGACGGTCAAAGCCAACAAGGCCACGTGCGACTACTTGTGTTCGGATTTTATCCGCCCCTACGTGTTCGAGAGCGGGGTCGGGACCCACAACCTGTTCCTTCGCGCCTGCCAAGAAGACCACCCAGAATTCGTAGAGTGGCTGCTGGCCAACTTTCGAGACGAGCTGTTGGTCTGGGCCGCGTCGAGCTGTCGGCCCGAGCCGCCCAAGTACGAGTGGGGAGACTTTCCGCCGGCCCGCCTGGAAGAAGGCGCTACGTGCACCAAAGGCGAACGGTGCTTTCAAGTCGCGTGTGAGTTTGGCCGCCTTTCCCTTGTGCAATACCTCTGGACCGAGTTGCGCCCCTTGGACGTACACGCCAGCCACAACCTCGCGTTCTGGAACGCGTGCAGTCGGAGCGACAAGTCCGTAGGCGAATGGCTCTTTGCTACGTTTCCCTTCCGGCAAGGCCAGGTGCACGCTGGTCAAGACTACGGCTTCCGGGTGCTGTGTGGGAAGGGTGACCTGGCCATGCTCCAGTGGTTGTTGCAGTCGTTTCCCGGTATTGACGTTCACGCGCTGCGCGACGAGGGCTTTCGCCTGGCGTGCCAACACGGGCGCTTGGACACAGCGCAGTGGCTGCTGGAAAAACACCCCGACATCGACGCGCACGCCGTGCACGAGTACGCTTTTCGTGCGGCTTGTCACATGGGCCACCTCGCCGTCGCCCAGTGGTTGTGGTCCCAGGTCAAGGGAATTGACTTGCAGGCAGAGGACGGTCACGCTTTCCAAGGCGGACACGCTTACGTGAACGAATGGCTCGCCGAAATATCGCCTTCAGTCCGTCGTCGTCACGCCACGGGGTGGTGTTGCTGGAAATAATCGCCTGCCCAATCCTAATTCCCCAAGTCTTGAAATACATAAAATTCCAGGCTTACTGTTACGGTTTACAATACTCCGATCCGGGCCGTTTCGTAGCTTTGGCTCGGGCGGTAGTGGAACCGTTCGGGTGGCAGCCGCCGGACCGGAGGACAGGACGCAGCGTAAGCGTACCGCCAGGGCAGGACCAGCAAAAAGAGAAAGAGGAATATAACGAGCCACACCCAAAGCGCGGCAAAGGCGTTCGTCGTCGAGTCCGAAGCAGAGTACGAGCTCATGTGTTTTTTTCTTTTGGTGCGGGTGAGAAAGATTTTGGCTGCCCGCGTTTCTCAGACCAAAAAGGAAAAAAGGAAAGCACAAAGGAAGGAAGCAAGGCAAACCGAAAACAAAAAAAAAAAAATGTGGCAAACGAAATGTCCGCGGGTCTTTTACCTCAACCTCGCCCATCGCGAGGACCGGCGGGCCGACATGGAGCGCCAGGCCCGCGAGTACGACTGGCCGGCCGTTCGCGTTCCGGGCGTCGTGCCCGAGGCTCCGCACAAAGCCGCCGCCGCGTGCACCCGCGCCCACTTGCGCGCGCTCGACCAAGCCATTGCTCACCGACTGCCCGCGGTCATGATCTTGGAGGACGATTTCGAGGTCTTGGTGCCGCCGTCCGAGTTTCACCGCAGCCTGAACGAAGCCCTCGAGGCGCTGGGCGACGCCTGGCACGTCCTGTTCCTCAACATGACCCCGATTCGCTTGCTCCCGTTTCGCGGGCGTGTGCGTCGGGTGCACCAAGCCCTGGCCATGTCGGGCTACCTGGTCCACCGCAGCTATTACTACTACTTGCGGTGCATCTTTAACGACGCCCTTTTTGCCGGCAAACCCCACGACTTGTTTACTCAATTGCACATGAAAAGAGACCGGTGGTACGGATTTTTCCCCCAACTGGCACGCCAGAAACCGGGATTTTCCAACATCGAACACAAGCACGTGGACTACGGCTTCTTGGAGAAAGGGTTCATGCTGAACGCGGACGACTCCCGGACCTTGCGCCACGGGGACGAAGGCCACGCCCGATCGGACGGAGAAGATAATACGGGCGAAGAGGGAGAGGCGCAGGCCGCACAAGCGTCGGGATGAGCTTCCTCGTAGTCCAGGACCCGCAGCATTTGCTTGGTCGCCATGAGGTACGTCTCGCAGTATGTTTCGGGCAGGTCGTTGATGTTTTGGCACACCTCCCCGGGTTGGTAGTTGGTCATGTTGCGCTTCCACCCCAAGACCTGCAGCTTGGCGGACAGCCACGCGTCACACTGTACCTTGAAGCGAATAAACGCAAATATGCAATCCAGTCCGACGCTGTCCAGGCAAGGTGCGGGCACGGCCAGCTCCGAGCGCACCACTTCCTTGTCCTGGAGTTGCTGAAGAAAACCCTGGAGCTGTTCCCGCGACGCCTTGTCCCGCAGAAGTTGAGGCCGGTACGTGCGGTACTCCGCGTCCGTCAACGGATCGTTGAAGCGCTCCCAGGCGTGCACCCGGTGGGTTTTCAAAAATTTTTGTCGCTGACTTTCTTGTTCGTCCACTTTTTTTTGCCGACGCTTTCGTTTCCGCGTAGGTTCCGAGAACCGGGCCAAGATGTCTTCTTCTTCTTCTTCCTCTTTGGTCAGAGACGACGACGATGATGAAGACGACGAAGACATGCCGGGTTTCTTAAAGTGGTTTCGGGGCGGTGCCCGACCAATTTTAGAACACAACCACACGCACAGAGCTCACGTGCTCAAGACCGAGACGGCATAGCGAGTGTGTACGGCACCCGGCCCACGCGTACTCCCCCACAGAATAAATACATATCTTGACCATGGCAGCAGGCCAACCAGAATGGGCCTCGTTTGGCGTGCCGGACATGGACATGAACCAGGCGCCGTACGATTCGCGAGAAACCGCGGCCAACGAACGCCAACCGTACGAACCGGTGCCCGACATGCCCGAGGTGGTCCGTCAGGGCTTGGCCATCAAGCCTTTCAAGGCTCTGCCGGGTTTGCCCACCCCTTTTCTTAAAGACTGTGAGGTGCCGGTCCCGGAGCTGGGATACTTGGCGCAGAAGAACGCTCACCCCCGGGATTCACGTTTGGTGTTTGTAGGCAACGACCAGGTGCACAAGTATTTTCTGGACGGCCGTTGCGACCGCACCTTGAGTGTGACCGAATTCGTGGGCTGCTTCTTTTCCAAGTTTGACGCCCCGGCTCAGGCGGTGAAAACGTTTCAAGGCAGAACCTTCCAGTCGCGCCAGCACCAACCCGCCTACGACTACTACCAGTGCCGAGGCCCGCAAGACATCGTTAAGCGGTGGAACCACTGGCGAGACCTGGGCACGATGCTGCACGCCAACATCGAAGACGTGTACAACCAACGCCCTGTTCAGCTTCATGCCGAGAACGAGTTGGCGTTTAAGCTGTTTGAAACGAAAATGAAGGAAGCGTACTTCGTGAACTGGGTTCCTTTTCGGACCGAGTGGGGCGTGTTTGACGACCAGCTCATGATCACGGGCCAGATCGACTTTTGTGGCTTGATGCGGGACGCCTCGGGCCGCGTAGTACTCATCGATTGGAAACGCTGCAAGTCGATTCCGGAATGTTCGTTCGAACGCTTGCGCCGCTTGGAGCCGAAAAGAGGGTACGGCTGCTGCAACAAGATCGACTCTTGCAAGTACAACAAGTACGCCCTGCAGCTCAACACATACAAGTACTTGCTGGAGAAGAACTACGGCTTGATCGTCCGTCGCATGCTCATCATCCGCTTGCACCCCAATCTCAAGAACAAAGGAGCCGACGTACGAGGCGTGCCCGACTGGCAACCCCTCATCCACAAGATGGCCGAGTGCCGGATGCAAATGCTGAGAGAAGCAGGCTTGCGTTGACTGTTTCCTTTTATTTTGTTTTGTTGACCATTAAACCCGAGAATTCATCTCAACAACGGAATAATGTAACCCTTGTGGATGAGGCACATGTCAGAGGGCTCAAATACCGCGTTTGTGGCTTGGAAGTTAGGTAACCTACGGGACCGAACGCGAGGAATTTGTGCGCTCTTCAAGTAAGGGCAGCGTTCGATTTTGAAAGATTCGAGGTCGGCCCAATCGCCCATCCGACCAATGCTCACCAGTTGCGGCAAGTCTCGAAGTTCTAGCTTTTTGAGGCGGGGCAGCTCTCCCAAAGGCACCATGCCGCGAAGCCGGGGACACGACGCCAGGCGAAGGGTACGTAGTTGACCACAGCGTTGCAAACCGTTGACGCTTTCGAGCCGGCCACAACCCAACGCCTCAAAGTCTCGGAGCTGCGAGCACGACGCCACAGCCTGGATGCGACGCACCGGTACCTCTTTCAGTCTCAATTTCTCCAAGTGGAGCAATTGCGTCAACAGAGACAGGTCTGCCAGGCCTTCGAAAGTTCCTTGAATATTTAATTCGCGGAGAGCGCGACATTGGGCCAAATCCTTTGGCGTAATGGGGGGTGTTCTTCAAAGTCAAGCCTTGCAAGCGGACGCACTGGCGCCAGAAGCTGGCGTTGGGGGAGCGTTTCTCACCCCACACAAGCGTAGGTATTCGAGCTGCAAACCCAGGCGCTCGTAGGCCACCGTTGACCAGGCCAGGTTGTGTCGGAGAAGATCCCGGGTGAAGCGCGAGCACGCGCCGAGTTGTTGGTGGCTCCAAACGTTCAACCAGAGAAGCACGTGCGCCAGACGTCCGACGACAAGCGGCTTATGTTTGACATCTTTGTTTCCGAAATTTCTTCCGCCAAGAGCCAACCCCCGAGTCGATCTTTTCATTCAAGACGAAAGGGCACCGAGACACCCGGTCGGACGAGCTCGGTCAGATTGGAAAGCATCATCGACCATGAGTAAAGTCAAGGCGTGGATGCGTGGCGTGTTTTCCCGTCGGGCTCAGCAAAGAGAAAGAGTTCCTGTCACCGAAGAACGTAAAGACCGTGAAACGAAAGATATGACCCTGACGGAGCGTTTGACCGGGATATTGGGCCCCCACATGGAACGGCGCGAACGCCTGGAAGTGGCGCTCATGCATCTTGTGGCCGAGTACGCGGAAAACGTCGCGCCTGAAGTTTCTGTTCATACCAAGCTAACCCAAGCCATTATGGACGATAACTTGGCCGAGGTGGAACAACTCTTGGAAGACGGATGCAGCCCCGACGTTTTCGTGAGTAATCAAAGGCAGTCACCCCTTATGCTTTCCTTGCGCCACACGAACAATAAGATTTTCACTCTTCTCTTAAAGCGCGGGGCCTACCCCTATTCCATCGACGCAGAGGGCAATACACTGCTGCATTGGGCCGCGTTCCACCAGAACCAAGAAGCCATATGCCGTCTCTTGTCCTGGTCACGCGTTCGCCACCAAGTCAACGTCAGAAACCAACGACAGGAGACAGCGTTGCAAGTATTTTGTGCCAAGAAAACCACAAACCCTTCGTCCATACACGTCATTCAAGCTCTTTTGGCAGCGAAAGCCACGGCGGTGGGAGCAGATATGGTCGAACCGATATCGAAACGCAACGAGTGTTCCTTGAGGCTTGTTTCGTTGCTCCTCTCTGCCAAAGCCGATCCCGATTGTAAGGAGTCTTGTTTTCAAGGATACAAAGTCACCCCACTCATTTACGCTTGTCAGACGGGTTGGTTTTCGATGGTACATACCTTGCTGAAAGCTAGGGCAAACCCAAATACGAAACTTGACTTTTGGAATCCAACTCCGCTCTGCGTAGCACTCCACCGAGGAGAAGTATCGACCGCCTTGGCCCTTATCCAGGCCGGAGCCAACGTCAATACTCAAGATCCCGGCGACAAATATCCCTTGCATATTGCAGCCAAACTCCAAAGTGACGTGGCGACAAGAGTCTTGTTGGAGCACAAAGCCAACCCAAATTCAAAATCGGACGACAATGATACACCCTTGTCGCTTGCCATTCAACACAAAAAGTACGATACCGCCAAGACTTTGATCGACGCTGGAGCTATCGTTGAACACAGCGTGATAGAGGCGTTTCCCGTCGACGAGTATTTCTCAAAGCTAACTTACGAACTTCTCACGGCCCGGTGTCAGCCCCGTGGACCAGCCAATGACACCCCAACTCCGCTCATGATCGCCTGTCGGATCGGTCGCTTAGACATTGTCCACGACTTGCTCTGGACAAAGGCCGACGTGAACGAAACTCGCGACGAGTACAAGACCACACCGCTCCACGAGGCGCTTCGCCAGGGTAACGCCTCGATGGCCTTGGCCTTGATTCAGGCCGGCGCCCACGTCAACGCCCGGCTTAACCATAACCATTACAAAACTGGCGAAGAATTCGAACCTTTGCATTTCGCGGCCAAGCTACACGACAAGAGCGTAACCCAAGCCTTGCTGAATCGCAAGGCCGACCCAAATTCTAAATCGTACGAAAAGCACACCCCGTTGTCGCTCGCCATACAACACCAGAACTTGGAGGTGGTCCAGGTCCTGGTGGCTGGTGGAGCGAATGTCAACCTGCGCGTCAAACATCGATGTGAAATGGATACGACAACACCTTTGCATTGTGCTGCCTCAACCGGGAACAATGACATTCTGCAGCTCTTGCTAGATGAGAAGGCGAATCCTCAAACACGTGACGGAAACAACAAAACCGCTCTGTATTTAGCCATTCAGGCCAAACACACTTCCGCGGCCACCCTCTTATGGGCAGCCCTTTGCGCTGCCGAACAAAAGATCGACAGCAAAACATATATTACTTTAGCCATGCAGCAGAGAAACTTTGACCTGGCACGGCGCATCGCCATGCATGCCAGCCTCGACCTCACGTCGTGTTACTTTAAGGGTATGCTAACATCCTTGGTAGAGTACGGGAGTGTGGACTTGGTGTGTGCTCTGTTTACGGCCGGAGCTCTTTTCCGGGAAGACGCCTTGCTCCACTGCATGCAACACCACGAAGATTTCATGCGTCAGGTGTTTCGGCCTTTGTCGTTTCATTCACCGTGGTGGAAACCGCCCGTGGGTAGACGTCTGTTACGGTGGGGCGTATCACCAAACGCACCGGGACAAAATTATGGTCTGCCCCTCTCCTGTGCCGTTAGGCACGGCGATGCGACGTTTGTGCAAGAGCTTTTGGACCAGAAAGCCGAGCCAAGCGCAAGCGACGCCACCCGCGACGGCAACACGGCTCTCCATCTCGCGGTCAAGTCCCAACGCCCCGACATTGGCAGGCTCCTGTTGAACGCGCGGGCCGATCCGAGCTTCGTGAACCGTCAAGGACTCTCACCCGTAGACCTGGCTCGCGCCGACCAGCACGAAACGTTCTTGGCCTTGTTGCTCTCGCAAAAGTGATGGGTCTGGGGCTGCCTCAGCCAAACGTAACTGCAAAGTGGTTTGGGTTGGCATCGGCGTAAACTCGCAAACCCCAACACCAAACACAATATAGGGTTAACGGTTTAACATATACCTCTAGCGTTGACCGATTTGGGTTTGCACCGGTGTTAGAGGACCTTTTAAACCCATCTAGGTTGGCACATTATTGGCCGTCAAAAATTCAGACTGTTTAATGGAGGTAAGGTTAGAAGTAACGTCGGTCTCTAGGATATTCGGGAAGAAACTGGGAATATTGTTCAAGTGCTTGTGTGACTGTCAAGCGTTTGTTGTTGATGATAATGCGCGGTAATCCGTTCTTTCCGGAAGAGCAACGGAAGTGCTGAAGCTTTGGACAATCCAACTCGATCCATTTGAGCAGAGGAGAATTGCAGACAATGACTTGCTTCACTCTTGCCCCCGTTATCTTCAAGACTCTCAGACCGGACAAGTCGAGACAGACTTTTTCCAGCTTAGAGCTGGTCCACGTCACTTCGGAACTTGAATTGCATGCGTGCTGCGCGGATGTGTAGCGCCAGTAGACCCACTTGGCGTTGTCGGTCAAGGGACATGTTGCGTGGTCTTCAACGCACAACTTATAGAGCTGGGATATGAATCGAAGAAGAGAGGCTGACGGTAGCTTGTTCCGGTAGGCGACTTCTACTCGGTTGACTTGTTTCAGGACTTGCGCACAGGTCTTTGTGCCGTCCTGGTCCAAAGGCACCCACTGGTTTTTTTTCACTTGGGAGAAGGTAAGCAATTCTCGAAAGTGCTCCCGAGCCAGTTTCCACGGAAAATTGGGGACGCTCACAAAGTAGCTGCACCCCACAGCGGGGTAGTACCACAGCAAATCCCCAAAGCAGACGTTACGATGTGTGCGTAACATGTGTAACGGTCCTTGGGCAAGTGTCGTGCCGTTGATACACAGGGGTTCGTTGTATTTCTTCTCCAAGGCTACGACTTTCTTGCCCAAGTCCTCCATGTCCTTGCACGTTGCGTACCAATACGCCAGGTGAGAAGGTGCCAAAAAGCTGGCGACTATTCTAGCCGTGTGGACGCAAAGTTTGTCGGCAGGCGAACGCTCGTTGTTGTTCCTTTGGCGAACCCGCTTGGCGGACCTTGATTCAGCTTCTTCTGCTGGAAGCCGCCGCCTCATGCTTTTGAGAGTATGGAGTGCGAATGCCGAACCCAAAACATGATACACCGTCACAGTTCCACAAATGATAGGTTTGGGTTAAAGTCATCTTTGTACCTTGTGATGGAATACCAGAGTGCTCTGGGAAGCCGGAAACTCTAGCCCAATCCCAAATTCGACCATCTGACCCTTTTGTTTTGCAGCCCCGGTGAAAGGGCAAATCTTATCGATGAAAAAAAAAGTAATACTATTTTTTTTTTGCGGGAGGGATTTTTCTCGTCCAACATATTTGGAAAAGGGCTCCCATCATTCCTCCATCATGGGGAAATTCTGGGCTTTGGTGCGACGCTTCTTTTCACGGAAAACCAAACCGGCTGCAGTACCAACACCAGCCGAGGAAGTTCTCGTACCACTCCCCGAGCCTGCACCAGTCGCTGAGCCAGAACCCGAACCCGAACCAGAACCCGAGCCAGAACCCGAGACTGTACCCAAAATAATTCAACTCACCATGGGGCGTTCCGGGCTGTTTGAAGAGTGCCTCACCGACACCATTGAAGAGTATGCTGCGGAGGCAAAGATCTCTGCTTCCCGCAACACATGCCTGCATAGTGCCGTAGAGAACAAGGATGTGGCCTGTGTGAAGGCGCTCCTCAAAAGCAAAGCGGATCCTGACGGATTGGACGCCAATGGCCAAACTCCAATTTTGCTCGCCATCATTTCCAGGGACATGGAAATATTCGACGTGTTGCTAAAACACAATGCGTATCTTTTTGGATACGATCCCAACCAAGATACTTTATTGCACTGGGCAGCCTATTACAAGAATGAGCCGGCGTTACGACACTTGCTGTCCATGCCACGATTTGTGCACGTGGTCAACGAGCGTGACCGTTTCGGTTGCACGGCTTTGGGGGCGTATTTTGGCCAAAGGAGGTTACCAGTGGGTCTTCCCTCGGTTCGAAACCTTCTCCATGCCAAAGCCGACCCCACGTCCGTTGACCTTGACCTGTTTGGAGACTCCATGGTACAAACCTTGGCGTTGCTGCTCCACCATCGTGCCAATCCGAATTTCGTGTCCAACGGCACTTCGGTGCTCATGAGCGCATGCCGCGAAGGACAGACACGGGTGGTGCAGGTTTTGTTGCAAGCGCAGGCGGACGTAAATTTTATACCCCGCGCTTCCAAGAATACCGCGCTTACTTGGGCCATTCGAAAGAAAAACTTTCTTATCGCCACTTATCTTCTGGACGCCAAAGCTGACGTCCAAATTCGGCACAACATAACGAACCACACCCAGCCCTTGCATTTAGCTGCCACGTTTGGTTCGTTAAAAGTGGCACAGGCGTTGCTGCAGCGAGGCGCCAACCCCAATGTCTTTGATGCCAAACGAAACACTCCACTTTTTCTGGCGATAGACCGTTGTAATTTTCCAGTGGCGACGACACTTATTCTTGGGAAAGCCAACGTAAACGCGCCGTCCGGAAAATTGTCGCCTTTGCGTCTCGCGGTGGACAAAGGTCAGCACACTGTGGTGGAGCATTTGCTTTCCCATAACGCCAACCCCAATATCTCTTGTGCGGCTCCCTTTTGTCTCATGGGGAGAAATTGGCGGGAAAGACATTTCATGCTTCAACACGCCATGAGACGAAGACACCCTCGAACGGCGATGGCCCTTGTCGAAGGTAAAGCCAATGTTCACGTAAAGTGCAGCCTTGGCATATTACCTTTGGAAGCGGCGGTGTCTAAAGGCTTCAATACCGTGGTGGAGCTGTTGCTTTCACGCCACGCCGACCCGAATTTGGCATGCTCTGGAAACGGCAGAATGCTGCACCTGGCGGTTCATCGTCAACATTTGGAGGTGTTGAGGACTTTGATGCGCCACGGCGCCTCTTTAAACACCCTTGGACGACATGGGCAAACACCGCTTCATTTGGCGGTTGAAATTCAAAACAACAAATTGGTAACAGCTTTGGTGGAACGCAAAGCTTCTTTGCATGCCAAGGACGAAGACGGAAATACCCCTCTTCATCTGGTTTTTGCTCCGTACCGCAAACACCCCGGCGCGATAACGGAGCTGCTAACGACACTTCTTCAGGCCAACGCTGACATCGAAGCCACGAACAATGCTCAACAGCAGGCTTTGCATGCAGCCGTCGTAAACGGGAGAGAGGACGGAGTGCGCCTTTTGCTCGAACACAAGGCTTCGGTGGGGGCCAAGGATGCAAAAGGACGCACCCCTTTGTGCTTGGCTTTGAAATATAATGCCTCTAACATTGGAGCCCTTCTGGTGGAACACGGAGCCTCTGTAAAGAATCTTCCGTCCTTTACGCCGGCCAATATCCTGTTCCACGCCGTTGTAGAAGGAAACGTGGCGGTTGTCAAGGCCCTTATGACCCAAGGGGTCAGTCCCGATACGGACAACGGCACCGGAAAATTTGTGCTGGGTACTGCTTTGCGTTTGGAACGGTACGCTATAGTCCGGCTCCTTCTCGCTGCCGGAGCCAAAATTCGCGCGCAATTTTCTTGGGGCGAAACGCAACTCCGGCAACTCTATCCTTCTGATGGCGCTTTCCGTTTCAAAGTGTCCAGGGAAGCGTGGCACGGAAGTTTGGGCTTCATGCTGGTGGAGATGGGATTTCCTCTCAACACACCGCACGAAGGCTTACCGCTGGCGTGTGCGGTAGAAAACAGGGACCTGAACTTGGTCCGGTACATGCTGCAACGAAACGCCGACCCCAACTTGGCGGACACACAACGACAGGGAAATTCTCCGCTTCACCTCGCCGTATTGCACATGCAGCCGGATATGGTGTCCTTGTTGCTGCAAAGCAACGCCGATCCTCTAATGCCCAACCAAGGGTGCGAAACGCCTCTTTCTTTGGCGCAAAAGTCGGGATACCAAGAATTTGTGTCCATGTTTGATTCACTCTGAACCGACCAAGAAATAAAAAGAATTCATTTGCGCCACGTTTTCTTCGAATCATGGGTTTCTGCTTTTTCCTCGACTCATGGGTTTTACGCGTATGGATTGCCTCGAACCGCTTTTCCCCAGCCGTCACACACACCACCAAACATGGCCAGAGCGAGTCGGGGAAAGCTCGAGCCTGAGGACAACACCCCAAGTCCCAAACGGCAACGCACCTCCTTGGAGGAACAACGCCCCACTGCAGCCACGGTTCAAGAGAAGCTGGAACAAACGTACGCCCGACCCATGGCGAGAGGAACCGCCAGATGAAGTGGAATCCCACGACGAGTTTGTGGGAGACCAGAATGAAACACCAAGGCTTAAAGGCCATGTTTGCCGAACTCAACTGGGATCATGTCTTGCACGCCACTCTGGTAAAAGCCCTGCGTCACGTTCTCCCCGATCACGAGGGAACGAAAGCGTCGGAGGCCCTCTCACAACTCGAAAACGCCCACGAGACAGCGATATGCTGTACTTATGTCCAACTTCCTCGCGACCTTCGGGAGGCTCTGGACCAACTCCGCGAAAACGCCAGAACCCGGTTTAACGCCTTTGTGGACAAGAACCTGCCCCTGGAAATCTGGCGCCGTCGTGTGTCGTCCACGTCCAAACGAGTCCAACATGTCCACCAGGAAGCCTTCTTTGCGTTTTGCGATTGGGCTCGCTTGTTCTGTGAAGATGTGGTGGGCGTGCTGTTCGATCACCATCGAATCCGGCATCGGTTCGGAACGAAGCTCACCTTCACACTGGGAAGATACGACCGGGGCACAGCGTTTTGCGACCTTTCTACCGATTTGGGCCCCGACGACCTCGGCATGAGGCAGTTTGTCGTCCGACTCGTCCAGACCCATGAGTGGAACAAGGCATTACAAAAGGGGCGTTTCGCCGTTCCCGGGCTTCATTTTGGTTTTTCAACTCGCCTCTCTGTGTAGTTACGATGGTAACCGTGGGAACATGGAGATGGAGCGCAAGACAGCTTTATTTTTTTTTTTTTTTTTTTTTAGTTTTTCCATCCCACCGATTTTTTTTTTTTGGGAGGGGGAGGTTACCGCTGCTGGTTACTTCTCGATCGAGAACCGAACCCCAACTCGAAAAAAAAATGCCCATTCCGAGTTTTCAACATTTTCTGTACGAAACCCAATCAGAGTGTCTGTCCGTGTTTGACACAGACGGACGTCTACGGCGAGAGCGTTACACCGTGCTAAGGGGCAACCAGCTGCACGCTCTCGCCTTGCCCCAGGGAGACCTGCACCAACTACCCCCCTGGTTGTGCTTGGCCACGTCCCCCCATCAGCGCTGTACGCTCGAAGCCACGGGAACCAAAGTCTGTGTTCGGGGCGTTCGATCCGGTGGCAGCCGGTTTTTCCGTGCGGTACACACCCTGCCAAAGAACCGTTCCACAACCATAGAGATTCGTGGCCACGGCCCGCATCGGCCGATCTTCGGAGTGGTGTCCCTGGACGCCGGCCAACCCTTCGGAGAGGAAAAGGTGTGTGGTCGTAACTTTTGGGCTTCGGGAACAGACAAGGCCTTGCTGGTGTTTGAGCCCCAAGAAAAACGCGTCTCGTTTTACGCAGCCGACGAATCCACTCCCCGCCGGGTCGCCAAACTTTTGCCTCGGGATTATGTGCTGTCGGTCGTGTACCCGTACCACCGGGGCGGAAGCTCGACGTCTTCGTGCGTCGTGTCGTGCGTTCCTGAAAGTTGGGCCGAAAAGGAAGGCGAACACGACGCCGGTTTTAATCTGTATCCGGACTGGAGAATCGTGAAAAGTTCTTATTGGATGCGTTCGTGCTCGTGAGCATAAACAACAAAATGCTTTTAGTCAAAACTTTCCCCCGAGGGGCGGGAACGCATGTTGCTGCGACGAGAAGCACCAACATTTGGCGGAGGAGGTATGGGACGGGTGGGGCGTCGGGGCATGCCAGGAGGAAGAGAACGTTTCGCGGCGGCAGGTGTCCGTCTGCCGTTCGATTTCAAGAGTCGAGTAGACGAAAGTGGAGGATTAAAAACCAACTCAGTGAAGGGAACCAAACCGCCGTGGAACACTGCTCTGGACGATACACTGTCGCGATGTATCAAATCCGGAGGCCGCGCAAAAAGCGCAATCTGCTTTTTGTTCGGCACAGGAGTAGTGAATGGACGCACTGGGCCTCCCATCGTTTGGATAGTATCCCATTGGGTCGGAACCCTCTTGGCCTCCGTCGCCACGAAAAACAAAGAACGACGGCGAAGCGACGCCATCTCCCGGACGGCGGTGAACAAGTATCGTTCTTTGCGTACAAAATTGATGCGCAAACCGTGTATGTTCGAATTTCCAAACGTTCTGCACCAAGCAATGAAACCCCAATCGTGGGGATTGATATGTAATCTCACCCTGGAGGTAGTAGCGGAAGGCATGAGCACCACAGTGTCGTCAATTTTGCCCGTGCGAATATCCGTTCCGTTCACAAACTTGTTCCAAGCCTCTGTGTGAGAGAATCCAAACCCTGTCAAGAAGATAATAAACTCCCGGTGAAACCGAATCATGTGTTGCATACGGATGATAAAATCTTTCAGCCTCTCATCAGGCAGGGACGCGGTATCGTAAAAGGCAATGCGCATTTTTCTTTTTCATGGCAAAAAGAAAAATAAAAATAAAAAAAAAATTGGGAAATCCAAGAATAAAAATGCCCACCACAGGAAGAAAAGCCACACGCAAGCCTCGCCGGAAAACCACAAAGACAAAGGCGAAAAAGGCAAATCCGTACGGACAATTCTTGCAAATGCTGAAAAGTCACCCCGACATTGACGCGTCAGAGGCCTTTGAATTGGTTGGGCAAAGGTTTGACTACAGCTACGGCAAGTTCATCAGTGCCATGTACTGGGAAATTTACAAGCCTTTTGTTCGCGGAGGCAAGGCGCCCGACGAAGCCAAGGTTGCTCGCGCGTTCCACAATTTTGTGGATCAGCACAGCCACCGCCAAACATCACAAGCGTACGGTTACTACTCGACCGAAGAGGAAGATGAGGACGGATACGAGCCACTGGTCATGAGCTAAAGTTTGGGATGGCCAAGTCGTTCCACAAATTATTTATGGGAAAAATAGTAAAAAGAGGATTCTTCCTTCATGCCCGAAAACGCGCCAGCAGCGTCTGCTTCCCAGAAGTCCTCGTTTCTACCCTTGGCACCTTTGGTGTACATCGCGCGCCGGTGCATACACAAGCGCTTCCAAGCCACCCCAAGCTTAGCGGCAACAGGCAAGCGGGCCAACATTCGTTTTACGGCGACTGCTCGAACTTGGCTTCGAAGTTTGGTCGAAAGGCACGTCGTCGAACTGTTTCGTCGAGCGACACGAATCACCGGTATCATGACACCCCGGGCCAAGACCCTCAAGCTCCCGGCTGTACAGGTCGCCATGGAAGAATATTACGACATCAAACTTCAACCCCAGGACAAGGTCCGGGTTGTTTCGCATCGGGTGTGCAAACTCTTGGCCGCCGACCACGACCTCGGACGAGTGTCCGAAGCCGTGAGCCACGCCGTCGACACATACGTCTACAAGGTCATCGACCGCTACATGCACTTTGCTGCGGTTCTGCTCCAGATGGAGGAAAGAAAAACGGTCACCAGTGCTGTCCTTCTGCGAGCCGACAAGTGCATGCGAGAGTAAAAATTTTTTATGTTTGGGTCTGGGCTTGGAGAGAAAACGCGATACAGGTCAGGCCCTGTCGTCCTGCAGAATATCCGTGTGCCTCGAGACACGAGCCAAACGTGCGGTCGGAAAACTCGAAGCGATACCGTTGGGGCAGGACCAGGCGAAAGTCTGGGGCTTCCGCTCGGGCTCGGGGTACGACGAGCACGACAAAACTGTCGGTGACCAAGTGTCGAGCGCACACCTGCAACGTCTGGTCGTCCCTGTGGGCAGGCTCCGCGACAAAGACCATTTGTGTGGTTTTCAGTCCCTGGTACGGAGGACACAGGCCCCGTCTCAAAACGTTGAGACATCCTTCCTTGGCTTCGGGATTGTGGGCGTGCCGTACGTGCTCCAGAGCTTGAATCAGATCGGCCTTGTTGGACGTCAACCCACACAAGGGGCTTTGAACCCATGACGCGAGGGACACCACACGCCTGGAAAGACCTCGACGTCTGTTGTCACCTTCCCATTCTGGCAGGGCAAAAGAGAACGAAGGCGCTTCTGCTACTTGTTGGGCCATAGGATATATTCTTTTTATTGGTTTGGGTGGTGTGCGGCACAACAAGACAGCACGAAGAAGGAGGGAATACGTCCAAGGCTCAAGGGGGCGGGAAAAGGGAACACGTTTCCCAGGTTCATTGTCTTCATTTTTGTTTTGGTACGTGCTCACGGGTCAATACTGATTGTGCCAAAAAAAAACCTAGCATAAAACTCTGGTATTCCGCAGCCCGACGTTCTTAGTTTTCCAAGCTTGTCATGTGAAATTCGTTGTGATGCCCTCGTCTGCCCGTCCGGTTAAACAAAAAAAAAAGTTCTTCCACGGACTCTTGCATTCAAAGTTGCAGGTCGAAAAAAAAAGTTTTGCATCAAGTTTAACCTTTACAAAGTTGTGAACCGAGCCGAGAGGAAGAGAAAAAAGTTTCAAATTTTTTATTTTTTTTTTAGTATCTGTGTCTATACTCACAAAACACAAAAGGTTCTACGCTACGCGCTACGATGCGTTTGGCAAAAGAGATGAACGTATCAGAGTACGTGTGCACACGGGCAGGAAGACCCGGCAGACGCGCCGACACCGGTTGACGGTGGGTGTAGTAAAACAGTCCTAACAGCAAATGTTGCAGCCGAACGCAGCGGAGAATATTTTGCTTTTCACGATACTCTTGGGCGCGCAGACCCAGACGCTCCAAGTGCTTCAGATGGCGTACAAAAGATAAGTCCACCATTTGCAATCCGAAATCTAGCACCAGGTCCTTCAAAAAAGACAGAGAGGACCACGTTTTGGGGTCGAGTATGACACGATGCGACGTCTCTCCACCGACAAAAGCCAGTTGTTCCAGTCGATGGTGGTGATCCTCCCAGTCCCAGAACACAAGACGACAATGCAACAACCCTAAAGAGCGTATGAGAGGACACGACTGCAGGCACTCGTTTACGTCCACATCCGACACGCCAGAAAGGCACAGGGTGTGCAGCCTGGACCAAGAAGCGGGCACCCCGGAGATAGAGAGGTACGGACACTGCAGAAAGCAGGCTCGCTGCAAGTGGTGCGTGTGTGTCCACGGCGTCAGGTTGTGGAGATGCTCGGCATCGTGCACGACAAGGTTTCGCAACGCATCGGCCTGCCTCCAGGTTTGAAACGCCGCCCAATTTTGCACGGAGTGTGCGCGAAAAAAGCCCAAGCTGTAAAAAGCACGTTGGCTGTTTAGCACCTGGCTGAGACAAGTGTCATCGGGTCGGTGGACAGCCAAGTGTCGCAACACGGGGGCTCCGCGTATGAGGTCCGTGACAGACCACTTGCGCGTATACATAAATTGCAAGGTCGTCAAACGGTGTCTCATGGGTTCGGGTGGCAGGGAGACGCAAGGCACCAGCAGCGTCTCCAAGTGCTGAAAGGTGAACAATGGTTGACCAGCGCGATCCAATAATCTCATTTGCGGTGCAACCAGATGCCTGAGCTTGGGCGGCAGGCCAAACATTGTGCCTGGCCTAAAAATGGTCTCTTCTTCGACCGGATCCAGCACCAGGGTTTCTAGATCCGGCATACACGATGGGGGCCACACCAAAAGTTTGGGCCGATCGTGTCCCACAAACTGCACGCAGAATTTTCGTAAACGTGGGCAAAGCGCCAGGACAGCTCTCCACTGGTCGACGTGATCCTGGGACACGTCCAGCTCGCAAAGCCCTTTTCCTTTGTGTTCGAGTTGGTCCAAAAGCCAAGACCCCGGAGGGAAACGATGATGTCGGCCACCCCCGGCTCCTCGGGCATAACGCAAGCTGCGCTGACAGCCTTGGGTGGCCAGGTGGACGGCCCGAACATGGGCCTGGGAGGTGCGCCTCAGAGCCTCGGCCTCGTTGACGGTGACAAAATCAAGCACGCAACCCAGCACTTCTTTGGGAAAAGGAAACTCCTGCCGCCTCCCCATGCACGACAGTCGCGGGCGCTTGGAACGAAACGACATGAAAAGATTGAAACTTTGATCCATGACGAATACAAGACAGAAAAAGGTAACCCCCTGAGTTCTGAAACGGATAGGAATTTTTTGCCTATCCCCAGCGACGTGTAAGGATTTCTAAAACGGACGCCATACACGCACCAAGAGGGCGCTGCGAGAGCCGTCCACCACGACCGTGCCCGACGTCGTGGTCTTGAGGCCGTGAACGCTGATGAGCCGGGTGACGGCGGCCGTTTCCGCGGGCATCGTGGCCACGGCTTGCAGCGTCCCCTCGCGTTCGTCGACCAAGGAAAAGCGTGTCTCGGGCCCGAAGGGCAGCGCGTCGCGACGCACACGGAAGCTCACGTAATGGCCCCCGCCCACGGCGCTGGTGATGCGCAGGCCCAGCGTGACAAAGACCTGGATCACGTCGCCCGCCTCGACTTCCAACGACACCAGAAGCTCGGACAGCGCCTGATCTACGTCGGTGAGCGTGACGTCCGTGGTGGCCACCACCCGCTGAATGCTCTGGAGGACAATGGACCCCCCGACCGCGCTTTCCTGGAACTCACCCGCCGTCGCGTTGAAGCGGGCAAAGCCACCCGCAGCCACCGGAACGTCGGCCATCAAGGTGTACGTGACAAAGTTTTGGGGCGACACGTCCACACACACCACCATGGTCCGGTTTTGCGTCACGGACTGCATCCCGTCGAGGACGCCAAAGAGGTGCTCTCCGGCCTGCACCTCGAGGGTGACGCTTTGTGACTCTACGTCTTGGGTCAGGAACACGAATTGTCGCTGGCTGCCGGTAGCCGGGGGCAAACGCACCGTCAACGGACCGGTAGCCGAGTCCAGTACGTAGAGGCCCGGCGAAAGCTCCCCCGATGCGGTCGTGGTGAGGCGTCCACGGTAGGTCCAGTCCCCGTTGTCACCCCAACCGACTTGCTGGGACTGTGTGGTTTGCACGATGGTGCAGAACGACGAGTCGGCGACCGCGCCCACCAGGCTCGAAGACGGACCCAGGGTGAATCCGTCGCCGTCTCCTCGTGGCACAAAGATAAAGGTTTTGGATTCCGAAGAGCCCTGGGCGGCGGAGCTGCCGTTGTGGTCCACCGTCGTGGCCGACCCGGCGAGGACCTGGCCGTCGGACGACCTGCGCGCCACGAACACGCCAGACACACCGCCGGTCGGCCTCAGGCCGTAAGTCACTGCGTATGCGGCCCCGGCCTCGAACCCGGTAAACGTGGTGCCGTCCGTGGTCAGGGCGCTGCCAAAGTTGCGCGTCGCCAGTTGCCAATGGTCGATGTCGTCGGGCACAGACGCGGGCGCGCTGTAGGTCGTCGACAAGGTAAAAGTGGCGTAGTTCAGGTGCTGCGTCTCCACGTGGCCCGGCAAGAAGCTCAGGGGCCCCTCGTCGGCGGGATTGCGGACAAGAAGGTGGATGCGGGCGGGTGTGTTGCCGTCGTAGGCGTCCAGGCGGTTGATGCGCAGCTGTCGGTCGTTGACGGTCGAGACCGCGGGGGCCGGAACACCGTCGCCCCCGGCAAAGTCGGTGAGGTGTGCCTGCACCGACTCGATGACCGAGCCCACGGGCAAAGCCGTGGTGCCCAGGTCCAGCACGAAACTCGCGTCTTCCCACAACTCCATGGCCAAGGTGAGGTAGCGGTGCGTGGCGTCGTCGTAGTACTCGAAGGAATTCAGCAACACCCGGCCACTCTGGGCGGGTCCCGTGTACAGCACCACGATCGAACCACTCACGAGCGTAATGTCGGTGACCGGAACGGCCACCACTTGGCGCACGGTGCTGCCGACCGCCCCGTAAGGATGCACCACGTAGTGACCCGGGCTCTGGTCGAAAGCGATAAAACATTCGTCGTTGGTGTCGAGCACCAGCACCAAGCCCACCTCCCCGTTAATAGCGTCTCCGGCGTTTCTGCACTGAAGGGTGACGGCGTGGACCTGGGTGTCCTCGTTGTGAAACACACAGCGGGCTTGAGACCCGGTCGCGGGGGGCAGGAACAAGGCGAACGGTCCTCCGCTCGAGTTGAGGACGTACGCGCCCTCTCCGAGGTCGCCTGCAGGTTGTTCCGTCAGCCTGCCGCGCGGGACCAAGGCCTGAGCCGAGGCGGACAAGTACTGTTGCACGCTCATGCACACCCGGCTTTATTTTTATTTTCTTTATTCTTGGAAAGATCAAGGCGAGGACCACAAAGCATGGCCCTGACGGTGAGCCCAGTTTCCCCACGTTTGACGTAAGAGCGTTGTTACCAAACGCACCGAATCCTGGCTTGTCTCACCAGCGCAGACACTCGCAGGTCATACGGGCCATGGTGGCCACCACGGCCATTACCTTCAGGGTGGCCAGACACCGCTTTTCCGCAACGAAATATTAAACGTCTTTAGACAAAAGCCTCGCGTGTGTTTCAAGACCAATGCTGCGTTATTGACTCCGTTCGTGGGTCTCTTTCTAGCAAATGGATCAAAAGCAAGTGGACGCGCAGATTCGCCAGTGGGCCCAGGCCGGAGACGACACACCTCTCTCTGGGCTCCAAGCGCTTTCAAGAAATTTCACAAGGCTCCCTTTTTGCCCCAAACTTGTTTGAAGAAATGTTCGCCCGTAAACCGACCGCAGTCGAATAAAAATAAACAAAGAGGAACCCCAAATGGCCTTGGTTGTGAGCCGCTTTCCCACGTTTGACGCGAGAGCGTTGACCAAACAAGGCACCTTGCGCGCCGATCCGGGCGCCGGCTTGTCGCAGGGCCTGCATACCTTGGACACCCTTCCCGGTGGCTTTGACATTACGTTGCGCGCGGCTACCGGCTCGCAAGCGCGGTACATATTCATAGCCGACACGACGGTCAGCCCGACACAGCCCGTTGTGCTGCGCGTCCCCGACAACGAAGCGCTCAACTCGATCACCAACAGCACGTACGTGTTCACCACTCCACACGAAGTGGTGACCGTCACAGACCAAAGCGCCGGCAACCACACCCTGCACGTGCAAGGCCGAGCCTCCAACGCAGGAAAGCGCTTGGTGTCCGTGCCGACCAGCGACGTCACGCACGTGGGCGGCGTGGGCTCCTTCATCTCGTCGGGCTCGCCCGGGGTCAACGAAACCTTGGTCACCGCCTGCCACTACTTTGACCAAGGCACCCGCCGGTACATCACCGTAGAGATGCAGTCTGACCAAGACGACGCCTTCGAAGTCGACGTCGGCCCCAACGCCTTGCCCACGGGAGCACACCTCGAAAGCGTTTGGGCACAGCTCGTGGATTTCACGGGCGACGTCGGCGTGCCTTCCCCGGCCATCACTACGGTCGGATCCAGACAGTTTCGGCTGGACCGCGTCAACGCTATAGACGGGGTGATCACCCTTCGGGTGCAACTGGTGGCCCAAAACGTCGGGGCGCCGGGACAACGAATCTTGGAGCGCCTCCACGCCCCGGTGGCCGTGTTGAGCGGGGCTGCCTTCGGCCTGAGCGCCGACTTTTCCGCAGCGACGGTACCGGACGACATCTCCACGTGGGTGCTGGTACAGGCCAGGTCCGGCAACCAACTTTCGACCAACGGCACGGTGCTGTCGGGCTTCGTGGCGGGCGAGCCGTACCTCGTGTCGTACGGGATACACGCCGCGGCGGCCACCACAATTTTCCACGCCCGCGACGCGCTCACGGGTGACGTCGTGCCCGGGTCCGCCGTCTTTCCGCACCCGACGAGCGACTCGTCGGCCGAAGGGTCTCTCAGCACCACCACGTTCTTGTACCTGCCCTCCACCACCCACGGCCTGGTGATTGGCCCGACGGGCGCCACCGCTCAAGCCGTAGCCAGCGGCACCTACTGCACCGTGCGCCAGTTGCCACGTTCGTGGGCCGCCGCGCATCAGTCGCAAGGATGGGCCTTTCGAGGCACACTCACCGCCACCTGGCCCCAGCCTTCCACCCCCGAAGGCGTGTACGGCGTAGACACCTCGGCAGGCCCCTTTGACTTGGTCCTGCCCCGGGCGACGGGCTCCCAAGCCGTGTACGTCTTGACCGCGGTGGACGTAACCACGAACAATTGCGTGGTGCGCGTAGCCAGCGGCGACGCCCTGGACGACAGAGTGGACGGCACGTGCATGGTGAAACAAGGCACGATCGTCATGATCATCGATGCCGCCCCGGGCGAGTACGCCACGCGCATCAGCAACATGGCGGTCTTTGACGTCACAGGAGCGTCCGCCAACGATTTTGCCCGGTACAGTGCCAGCCGAAAAGTCTTTGAACCCGTTTCTCTGACAGGGCGTGCCGTGCAGTACCTGGAAACGGTCGTGCCTTCGTCGGACGTGGCGCTGAGCGCAGGAGCGACTACGGTCATGGCTTCTACGAGTCGCACCGACCAGGACGGGGACGCGGCCTACTTTGAAGGCGTGGTCACCGTCAACGTCACCGGGTCGGGCACGGGGACCATCTCCGCCGGCACCAACGTCATGGCCATCAGCAACCCGGGGGTGTACTCCGTGTCTTTTGCCAACTTTAGCACAACGACCCCTGTCAACATCACGGTCGCGTGTTCGCTGACCAGCACCCTCGTCGCGGCCCAATCGTACCTCCAAATCACGGGCTGGAGAAACTTGTAACCAACCCTGGCATGAAATAAAGAAGGAAAATAAAAACCAAAAAAAAAAAATGGCCTTGGCTGTCAGCCAGTATGTGCCTTTGCCACCCCAGACCTTGCGAACACGAGGCACCTTGACCGAAGACCCTTTAGGGGATTTGCCGGAAGGGGTGTACACGCTGAACGCGCGGAACGGACCTTTTACTTGCACCTTGCCTTCCGCTCTGGGCCAACAGAAAAGGTACGTGTTCTTGGGGCGCTACACCGACCTCCACCCGGTGACTATCGCCGCCCCCGTGAGCCACAGCCTCAACGGCCACGCCAACCCCACTTACGTCATGCGGTCGGACCACAACGTCGTGACCGTGGTGGACCATAGCTCTCGCTACTACGCCTTGTACGTTCACGGCGCTAGCCTGGCCAAGCGTCGCCGCCTGCAAACGGTGCCCGTGGAACAAGTCACCCAGGTGAGCGGGGCTGGTACGCTGCTCTATAGTGGCACACCTTCCGTGGACGAGGTGGTGGTCACCGGTTGTACCTACTTTGACGAAGGCGTGCGCAGGCTCGTCACCTTGGACCTCTTCTCGGACGTGGACGCTCCGTTCGTATTGGACCTGGGACTGAACGTCGTGCCGGCCCCAGCGTCGGTGCGGCAAGCGTGGGGCTACTTGCGCGACTTTAGCGACGACGTGGGCGCGCCCGCTCCCGCCGTAACCCTGGTCGGAACGCGCCACTTGCGCATCAACCGCGCGGACGACGTCAACGGCGCTGTCCACACCCGCATTATCGTAGAGGTGGAAAACGCCGAAGGGGCTGGCACCATGACCCTGGGAGGGCAAGTGCCCGTCACCCCTCTGTCCCAAGCCTCTTTTGGTTTGTCGGCCGACTTTGTGTCGACCGGTACCACGGACCCCATCAACACTTGGCAAGCCGGGACTCACAGCGCCGACAACCAAATCACCACCGACGGCACCACCTTCCAAGGCTTTGTGGTCGGCCAGACGTACTCCGTCACGTTTGGCGTACGCGTCGAAGGAACCTCGGCCCCGTTTGTGGCTGCCTACGACGGCAACGCCAGCACTTTGCCGGGCAGCGCTCTGTTGGCTGCTACCCAAGCCGAGAGCAGCGCCCCGTCTTCGGTGTCTTCCGTCACCTTTCTCTTTGTGCCCGACAACACCGGCGCCCTCGTCATTCGCAACAACGGCGTGTCGGCCAACGCGCTCGCCGATTCTACGTTTTGCGTGTTTCAGCAGTTGTCGGTCCATTCGGTCGTGGGCTCCCGCTCGTTCGGACTGGCCAAGCGGGGTACGATTTCTGCGACCCCCGCGACCGACCCGGCACCGGGCCTGTACGACCTCAACTCGGCGGGAGGCGGGTTCGTGTTCCGCCTTCCCCTCGCCAGCGGGAGCTTCCAACGCCACGTGTTGGTGGCACAGGACGTGGAGTCCAACGCCTGTGTATTGGCCGTACAGTCAGGCGACAAACTCAACGGTGTTTTAAACGGCACGCGCACCTTGGACAAAAACCACCAAGTGGTGACCTGCATCGACGTGGGCTCCCAAGAGTATTGGGTGTTGACCTCGCCCGATTTCGCGGACGGAAGCTTGGCCCGGTTTCACCCCGACACACAATGCTATTTGCCGGTCAGCCTGCCAGGCAGGATCTTGGCGCAGACGGACGGCCAAGTGTCCACCACCGACTTTAACGCCATCACCACCACGCCGCGCTTTATTCAGGACATGTCGGTCACGGTCAACGTACAACCCGGTGACGTGATCGAAATACAAGGCAGAATCAACCTCAACATCACGGCGGCCGACACCGTCCTGAACTACGTCGAGGCCTTGGTGGACGCCCCTTTGGTGTCCACTTCCGCGACCCGCTACGACTTGCGCTTTGCAGGGAACGTGCGGTTACCGTTTCACGGACTGGCCGGACCTTTCGTGTCGGCCGGCACGGCCACGGCCCAAGTATCGGTCGCCAAGCTAGGCTCGGGGGGCTCCGTAAATTCCAATTTTGGCTCGGCCCTGTTTTTGCGGGTGTACCGCAGCGTCGGATCGTAACACGTGAACTTTATTTTTTTTTTGTTCAAAACACAGGGTAGCAGCGGCACCTCTGTGTCTCTCTGCCGTTACGCTGCATCGTGTTCTTGCAAGGCTTGAACCGTTTTCCAAAACTTGTGAGAAGACACCCGGGCAGCGAGCAAAGCCGGTGTGTTTCCGTGTTGGTCTTGAGCGTTGACTTGGGCGCCAGAGAGGAGCAAGGAACGAGTGCACTCAAAGCAGCCGTGAAAAGCGGCCACGTGCAAAGCCGTTTGTCCAGCTCGGCAAACCCTATTCCAGAAGTCTGGCTGTACGCGCTGCAGAAGGAAAGGCAACAGAGGAGAATCGTGTTTGGCCGCTTGGTGCAACACGGTTCGGTCGAGATAATCGCAAACGTCAACACGAGCTTGAGCCTGGAGCAACAGTTTCACCTCAGGCAAACACCGAAGGGAAACAGCGCGCAGGATAACGTAGGTAAATTTACGGCCGACCGTGCGAGTGTTGAGAACCGCAGAGCTCGTCAACGTTAAGGCTTCTCGAAACATGGGACGATACCGTGAATTGTTTAGGATGGTGGTTAACGTGGTCGGGTCTTGGATTTGGTAGGGATCGGCGCGCGCGCCAGCTTTCAGCAGCGCACGGACCGCCGACGCATAACCTCGCCGGAACGCCAACTCCAGAGCACAATGGCGTGCGGTGCGAGCGTTGGGGTCGGCTTTATTTTCCAAGAGTGTCTCGATGTCTTTTTGGGCACACTGGACGAGATGTTGTTGGAATTGTTTGCGGGAGCTAAGAATTTTCAGCATCGCCTGATTGAGGTCTTCCGTTCGAAACCGAAACGAGGAAGAAAGAAGAAGTGGCAATATAGGTGCTTTGCCCCAACCGGCAAAAGCGACGAGGGCATTCACGCCCTTTTTGTTTCGTTTGCGAGGATCTGCCTTGTGGGTCAACAGGAGTTGAACCCGTTCAGCATATTTCGTTGTTGCGTATTGGCAGTTTAGCAAAGGCGGTTCGTCGAGCTTGGCCGAATACACGTTTGGATTGGCCTTGGCTTCAAGCAGAATACGCAGTTTGCTCGTGTTATTTACCCAAGCGGCCGTACACAAAGGGTGGATTTCAGCATCGCTGGGCGTGTTGGGATCATCGCCTTGTTCCAAGCACATGCGCACCAAGTCTGGGTTTCCGTAAATTAAGGCGTGGGGAAGATACTTATTTGAGGACGAGCTTCTCAAATAGGAGAAAATAACAGGCACCAAACACCACTCAAAGTTTTGGTTACGTGCTGCCAAGCATTGACGAAAAACGTGCTCCTGTTGAGTCACGGAAGGTGGCACGGGACCAATCGATTGGTGGTGCAGTTCTTCGAACAAACAGGAGTTGCCACGTAATACTGCTGTCCAGAGCAAATTTTTCAGTTCCCATCGAGCCCGTCCGGCAGACACGCATCGAGCCACAAAATGAAGATCTGGGTGAAAGCTGCCGTGCTGAAATTGGATGTTGGCGTTTTTCCACATCCAAGCATCGCCCACGACAAACCCTCGGGTTGTGTCATCGCGGGGGGTTGGAGGCTCTGCGGAAATCTTTTTGAACATCGACGAAATGGCAGACTCGACTGGGCTTTTGAAGAAATAAAATAAAAACCACGTGACTCGGATTTTTTTCTTGGGTTCATTCCATACCCCAAGACAAGCCGTGGCATGATACGCTTTTTAGTTCAAAGGGCAACCCTCATTCCTGAGGAGCTCGAGAACCAATGGCACCAAGCATGGCGGGCTCGGTTTCCTGGCGTAAAAGTTTGTACACACTCGAGGTTCTTTCTGGTGGTCGATGGTGGAAGTGGAAGAAATATGGCTTTCAATACCTTTACAATTGAAAGCTTTTCGAGTACGCTTTAGGGTTACGTGTCAAACAAGGCAAGACTCGGATCTCACTCGCGTCCCACACACACACAAGTCCAACACCCCAACCATCATGGGCAGCGGCAGCAGCAGTCGGAGTTCTCTGTCAAGCCGTCATTTGGACGCGTACATTGACCCCAAAGCTCGAACAGATGCCGGTGTCAGTGTTAAAACAGCTGAGATCCAAGAGTGCCGGCTTTTCCACGGAGCCTTTTCCTTCCTCTTGACTCTCGGTGCTACCATTGCCGCCCCCACCAGCGATTCGCTGATGCATCATTGGGTTGTCATCGAACTCATGAACGGCGAAGTTTACGTAGCTCAAGTAACCAGCGGATACGCCATGCTTCAGAAAGTATCCAAAGGGGATGGGCATGGCAAATGGCATGCCAGGCAAGCCGGCTTGAAAGGTGCCGGTCGAGACGAAGCCAACGTGTCGACGTATCGGGGACCGATATATCCAGGTCATACCCTCAGCCGCGTCATCCGTTTCATCGAAAAAGAATACGATCTCTACTACCATGTGTTGAACCACAACTGCCAAGACTTTGCTCGCCAGTTGATGAACAAAATTCAATTTTAGAATACGACAATTTTTTTTTTTTTTTTTTATTTTTATCAAGTACTCATACGATCTTGTCGTTGTCGCTTGCTGTCGGGTTGCCGTTCCTCGTCTGGCTCTCGGTTGCGACACCGCCGCGCCTGGTTCTCGGGAAGGTGAGGAATCTGAGACTCGGCGCTTGTTTCAAACTCCACGGCGCGCTGGTTGGCCTTGAGCGAGCTCTCGGAGAATCGAATCAAGCGCAGATTTTCCAGCTTGCGCACACGGGACAGAGACGTGTACAGCTGCCCGGCTTCGAAACAGTTTTGCGCGTCCACTTCCGCCGAGTCCAGCGTCAGGCCTTGGCTCTTGTGGATGGTGGTGGCGTAGGCCAGGTTCAGCGGGAACTGCGTCATGGCGACGCTGCACGTCTGCGTAATCCTGGTGGAGAACACGGCCCGCGGCACGTTGAGGGGCTCGGTCATGCCTTTGAACAAGACCGCTATGTGGGGAGACGCTACGGCGGTGACCACGCCCATGGTGCCGTTGCAGATGCCGTGCTCCACCAGGTCGTTGCAGCGCATCATGACCTGACACCCCACCCCCAAGTGAACAAAAGACACCGGAAACTCCCGAAACAACAAAGGCCATTTCTTGGGTTCACACATGCTTTGCGCCTTTTTGTACTCGGTCGGGTGGCAAGGCTTGCTCGGGTCGTAGCGAATCACCCGGAACGAAGGAGCAAAGCGGTGAAGTTTCACATTTTTTTCCTCGAACCGCTTCAAGGCCGCCTGGTTGCAGCGTTCCACCAACTTCTTGTAGGAAAACATCTTGATAGGCCGGATCACGTACGATTGTTCCTTTTGGTCTTCACTAGGCGCCGTGCGCGTGGAGATGCTCGCGTCGGCTTGCACCCGGCTGTGCAAGAGTTGGAGGCTCTCCGGACTGAGTCGACCCACCCGCACCTCTCGCAGGATCTGCACCAGCGGGTCGCCGTCCACTTGCCGGTAACTGCGGAGCAGGTTTAAGCGCACGATGTCCATCGAACGCCAAACCTCGGTGTCGATCACAAACCGGGCCTCAGGGGGCGAAGGCGACGCCGGGTCCACGTAGGCCGAGGCCGTCCTCTTCACCACGGGAGGGAGCTGCGTAAAGTCACCGCACATAATCAGCAACACACCCCCAAAAGGATCGGAAGACTGGCGCGCCATGCGAAACAACACGTCCAGCTTGGAAAACAGGGTCGGGGTCAGCATGCTGATCTCGTCGATGATTAGCACGTCCGTCTTTTCCAAAAAGCGCCACGTGCGCAGGTGCTTGTAACGCTGGGCCTTGATACGCGCTATGAGCTCCCCGGCCGACTGATCCGCCAGCCCCAACGCCAGCCGGCGGTGCACCGTCGACCCGCCCACGTTCATGGCCGCGATCGCCGTGGGCGCCGTCACTTCCAACACCATGCCCGTCGTACGCGCCGAACGCACAAAATCCTCCAGCAGGTAGCTCTTGCCCGAGCCCGCCTGGCCCGAGATCAGCACGTGCCGCTTGTTGTACAGGCTCCACCACACCAGCAGTTGGTCTACGTTCATGCTCTGACGCAGTCCCGCCGACTCGGGGCAGAACTTGGGCAGCGCGCGCCAGTCCCAGGCCGGCAGCCGCTCGTGCTTGATACCCTGGGCGTCATAAAAATGAAACGAGCTCTTCCCCACGTACACGTTCAATACGCCCTTGGGGATGAGCGACGTGCTGGGGGGCGGCGGAGGCACAACAAACGACATGAGGGCGTCTTTGTTTCTTCTGAGCCGGGTGATGACCAAGTAAAGGAAAAAGACAAACTCAAAATTTTTCACACACGAGTCTCGGCTGGTGTTCACTCGGGACTTTTTTTTTTTTTTTTTTTGGAAAAAAAAAAAATGGAGATAAGGACAAGAGCATGACCAGGGGATGAGGGCTGATGAAAGCTAAGCCAACTCTACAAATTCTACGGGCGACAACTCGGGCTCGTGCTGGATTTGTGGCCGTGACAAGACACCCACCTCGATATCAAACCGCTGGGCCAAGTCGGCCTCAGGCAACGCATGGTTCTCCGCCTCGCAATAAAACCGTTGGCAAGCTTGCGTCGAGGCAGACACTTTACCACCTATCCACGCCTGGAAAAAAGCTCGACGAAACAACGGTGTAAATTCCGCCTGGCCACGCATGGACTGCACCCAAGTCAGCATGTCGTACCGAAATATGGTGTGTTGATACACCCCAGCCTGTTCAAAACCCAATACATACACGTTGTACTTGTTCGGCGAGAGTTGGTCTTCGTCATGTTGTCGTGCCAATACCACGTTTTCCGGCCGGAAGGCTCCGTGCGTCGTGTTGTGACGGCTCAGGCGACGCAAAAGAGCCACGACACACTGGGCCAGCAGCGCGGTGTTGCCCGCGTGTTGTCTGTGCTTGGCCAGCATGTCCCCAAACGTCGCGTGCCACGCAAAAGACAAACGAACGTGAAACGGCGCCAGCACGGCCTCATTGTCTTCTTCGCTACCAAGTCCCCGAAACGTCACGAGTCTCCTGCCCCGCTGGTGGTGTTTCGCCCGGTCCGTAAAGGTGTCTTTTCGCTTTTTGACGTACACACGGCGTCTCTCCGATCTATCGGGGGGACCCATGTCCAACGTCACCCCAGCACCGTGAGGGTCTGGTAAAACTGCCCATACACGCCAGTCGCGCATGCCGGGCACTGGGCCGTACAGGTCTCGAAGCACCACCCAACGCAGGATCTGCTGAATGGCCGACCCCATACGCAGTGGGTGGAAAGGAAAGTCCAACCAGTCCACCTTGTCGGTCGGCAGTCTCAAGTCCAAGTCACGGTCTTCCGCCCACGCCAACAAAACGCTCATGACGTGACAAACATTTTGGGTCGAAATCTGGGCTCGACGCTGGCTCTGGGCCCACGGGGCTTCGCGACGCAGTTCCGCCAGAGTGCGAATGCGGCACGCGCGCGGCACCCTGAGGCGACTCGGCACACAGCGGAGGCCTTCACGGGCGTCCTTGATTTCGGGAAACTGCAGGCGGGCCACTTGGGCGCGATACGCCGGCGACAAAAACAGCACGTGGGTCAAGGCCGACCTCGGTTGTGGGAGGCAGTACGCTCCAGAAGGAGGAAAATGCCACGAACGGACGTAACGCAAACCTTCCAACACTCTCGGCACTTCCACCCCTTTGGCAGGCTCAGCCCGGGCTGTGCTGGGACGGGGAGGCACGTTGTCGGACGAAGCCACCCAATCGGCGTAGCTCATGCGTCGCGCTTTTTTGGCTTGGCTTTGCCAGCGCCAGGCCGGCACGTCGGTCGGCAAAAACCGAAAGTTACGGTTCTGGATCAGCCTCGGAAAGGAGCGAGCCACGCCGCTGCGCAAGCACAAAGAGTCCATGCGAGGGATCACCGCGTTAAACACCAAGCCCAAGCCAGACGCCACTCGCAGCGAGTAGCGCCGACCACGGCCGCGGCTGCTGCGTACCACCCACAGGTTTCGACGAATGTCGTCCAGCCCGCCGTGCGTCACGTCCACCGCTCGCAACTTGCGCAGCAGAGACTCCAGAGCGCTCGATACGCGGGAGAGGGTCCGGCGACACGCCGTCTGGGGCTGGTCCAGGTACTGGTGCAGCGACATGACGACCGGTTGGCGCGACACAAACGCGTGGGTGTACTTCCAGGCCTGATCTTCCTCTCGGTCCTCCATCACCAAGCGCAGCTCGTCAAACGCAACCCCCAGGTTGACGGCCGCCATATACTGGCCCCAAATTCTTTCCCGCCGGGCTTCGGCGTATCCAGTCACAAGATGCACCAGGTACGTCCGGTCCAAGGGGTCTCGTACGCACACCATGGCGTGACGACCCCACACGTGCCGCTGGGCGCGTTGTTGCTCGGGGCAAACTACGCGCCACTTTTTTAGCCGAGCCGGCAGCTCGTACGCACGAGAAAACACTTGGGTTTGGAGGGTCAAGGTCTGTTGTGCGCAATACACGCCTTTGTGCGCGTCGGACACGGGACGGGGCACCCACAGAGGCGTCTGCTTCTCGCCCGGGGACACCAGGTTGGCTCCGTTGTCCGGAATCAGGACGTCTTCGACTATGCCAAACTCGCCCCAGCTTATGTGCGCCATGTCCCGCAGTTGCTCGGTCACCCATTTCGTGTAAGGAATGTGAATCAGGTCGTGCATCGACGTCAGCCAGACGGAGGCGCGGTCTCGCCGAGGAATTTGGTGCTGCACGATGTGCGTCACCTCCGCGATGGTCAACACCTCGGAACAAGAAGCCACGAACCGGGTTACGTCGATCGTACGCATGTGCGCGTGAAAACAAGCGTCGCCGAATTCGGTCAGCCGCAACTCCACCCGGCCCGACGCCGCCTGGTGCAAGTACAGGTGGGACACTTGGAACGACCCGTGCGTCATGCCTTGTGCTTTCAGTCGCTGGCGCCAGCGCTCCACTCCGGCCATGACGCCTCCCACGTACTCGTGCGCCCGGGGCAAGCCGGCCAGTAACTTGAAGTACTGGGCCAGCGACATGTGCAACCGCGGTCGTACCTCACAACACGGAGAGGAATACCTCGACAAGATTTGGGGACCCCAACCCTGGTCGCTTGCCCACCGGTTGGCACGAAACGCTTTTTCCGGATCGATTACACAACGGCCCCACCCGACCCTTTTTCGCTTCCGGTCTGTGGGGGAGAGCGGACGACGCAGAACAACGACAAAACGCGACGCAAAGTCTGCACCCATGGTGATCGTGCACTTGTGCCTTTCGGACTGGCGACCGCCATACCTCTCAAACGTGCGCCACTCGGCGGGCAAAGCGTCTGCCTCAGGCACACTCTGGGTCAGCAATTGGCGGGCGGCGTTGCCGTACACGAAAGTGGCCCTGGGATACACCCCTGGGTCGTCTTGTTCCGCGACCTGGGCATGATTTGGCTGTTGCGCAAACCGGTGCAAAACATTCAGGTCTTCCACGGACCATCGGCACACGTACGCTTGTTCGGCCCTCCGACGAAGCTCGGGCAACGGCAACACACGGTGCTTCGACCACCACAGCACATCGGACGCGGCACGATCCCGAGCACGAACAGGCAAAAAATCCTCAAACAGCTCGTACGAAAATCCTTGGAACAAGGGGAGCCGTTCGGCATATTCTCTACCGAACTCGACCCAGTAGCGGGGCTCATCGTCTCCTCTGCCCGGCAAAGCCTCGAGCGCGGTCACACAAAAGCTTTGGGGTTCCACCATCTTTGGCCTTTGGGAGTCAGATTTCTTTCGACCGAAAACCCAACAGCACAAGCTCTCTTTCTGTTTTATTAGGGAGAACGGACCAAGTGCGCCTCAACCTGGTTCACGACCCAGGCCGCGTGCGTCAGGATAGGCTCCACGGCCTCAAACGTGGCAAAACCACCCACGTACCATTGTCGATGAAGACCTTGCATCGCTTGCAAGGCAAAGTATTTTTTGGCGTGGCCCGGGCCCCAATGCGGAAACACGTCTTTCCACAGCCGGGTGCACACTTGCCGCGCCTCGGGAAATGACTCTTGCCAGGCGCGGCGATGCTCAGCCCGAAAGGCGCTGCGGTCCGCCCCTTGGAACACCGTTACCACGTCTTCCTCTTGTTCTGCGCTTGGGCGGTTTTCGTGGCGGCACAAAATAGGGCCGCCTCGTCTGCCGGCCCGAAACCGAACGTCTTGCCTGGCCGAGGTCGGAAGCCGCGCCCGCCGCAACACGGTCGCTCGGACGCACCTCTGCCGTTGGCTTCTCAACAAGCCGGCGGCTGGAGAATGCAGCTGGGCCGCGACCTTGCATCCCGCCCACACGACCGCCCCGACCCGCCACGTCCGTCGCCCTTCTTCTACCGTCGTGGACACCTCCACGCGAGCCTCGTCTGCTCCTGCGAACCGTACGCCAATCACCCGGTGCCGCAAGCGGACTGGCACGCGCCGCCCCAGCTCTTGCACCAAGCGACCCAAGCCGAAAGGCACAGAATAGCTGCCCGACCGCCAAAAGCGCCACACAAGGTGTTCTACCGCTTCCGGGTGCACGTACAGCATGGCGTACAGCAACAGGGTGTCTTCCACGGTCCCGAACCCGTACACCGACAACGCCAGGGTGAAAAGGGACGCAGGTCGCGCAAGTCCTGCTCGGCCAAAAAATCGGCCAAGGTCACCGAAAGCTCCTCCTGGTTCTGACGCATGCGCGCCCAGTCAAAGGCGTGGGGTGCGTGGCCCATGAGGCGGCGGTGCAAGCGCGCGTAGCGGCGCAACTGTCGAAAATAGCGCCAGAAAACCGTCGGAGACGAAACCTTGAGCTTTCGCGCCAGCCAGCGGGTCGGGCTGAGTCCGTCCAGCCGGAGGTTCGGACGACACGTTCCTCCCGTCGGCGTTAGCGAGGCACCCAACACGTCGTACAGCAAACGCGCGAGGTGATGGCTGCGTGGCAGCGTCACCAACGGGCTCAGGTGGATGGTGGCGTCGCCGGTCTGGTCGGTCTTGACGTCCTGGATCTTGCCGCCCATCCGGGACCCACTTTCGAACACCACGACCCGCCAGCCCCGCGCTTGCAGGCGCCACGCCGTATACAATCCGCTCAGGCCGGCCCCTACGACGGCTACGTCCACCGGATCACCGTTCGCCATCTTCTGAAAGCAGTCTCGAGCGAGATTCGTCCAAGGTCCGCGTCCGCGTTTGCAATTCGTACCGGGCGTGTTCGGCGTGATTGCGCCTCATAAAGCGCACCAGAGCCAGGATCACCAACACCAACAAAAGGACGAATATCACCAGTATTACCACGTCCGCCGTATTCATTGTGTTTGCTTTTATTGGAGACAACAACACATATAAAAATATTTCGAGTGATTTCCTCTTCTTATGTTTGGTAACCACCCCCATTGCTCAGGTTAAACCCAAAACCTTGCGCGACTCGACGACCAAGACAAACTCCTCGACTTTTCCGGTTTGTTCGTCGGCGTCGACCAAACGAACGATGGCCCCTTTGCGGAACCCGTGGTACTTGATCAAGGGGTCGTCTATCGGCACTTGCATCAACGAGGCCTTCCAGTCCGGGAACCGGCGACAAAAAGCGACGCGTGCCTGCGGAGACAAGGGGCAAGCCGACTGGGGCTGGTGGATGTTGTCCACCGGGCAGCCGCGGCACACCTCGGCGTACGTAAAATGCTGCAAAAACAAGTCCCCTACGGAGTGCATGTGCTTGCTCGCGCACGGCGTCATAAAGTCGGTCACGACGATGACCGAGCCAAAGTCGTGCTGCCGGGCAAACCGCACCACCGATTTCACAAAGTCGGTGCCGGCGTTCTTGCTCTTTTTCGAGGGCGTCTTGTTCGCTCCGTGGAACGTTTCCGCGCTGTCGGCCATCTGACTCGAGTGTTGGTTGTCCAGGGACGTGGGCAAGATGCTCAAGGTGTCGTTCAGGATGCAACAGTTGGACAACACGGCCAGCGCGTTCTCGCCCTCGGGCGTGGACGCCCTCACTTGCACCAGCTCGTGCTTGGCGTCGTACGACACCTGCACGTCACGCACAAAACCGCGCCGGCACAGCATCGTCTTGACAAACTGCAACGCCTTGATCTTGGGCTTGGGCAACGACAAGGGCAACGCGTTCGGGTCCGACATTGTTCGGAATTTTGTGAATTTTTTCTCTCTCTCTCTTTCTCTCTTTTCTTTCAGCCCAACCGGTGCTGGTCTTTAAAGATTTTTTTAAAAATGTCGATGGACACGCGCGTGGGGCAGGGTTCGTCTCAAGCGAGCCAAGCCTTTCATACGCCAGTGCGGCACTGTCAGACTTTTCAAACGCCGACAAGCCTCAAGAGGGGTGACGTCGTTTACGTCTGTGTTGCCCAACTCGACAAATAAAAGCTCTTTACAGTTGGACAAGCCTCGGATGTCGCGCAGTCGTGTGCACCCGGTGGCCCGAAAGCTCTTGAGGTTGCTGACCACAGGCCATGTTCCCAAATCAGAAAGCAATGGACAGTCTGTCAAGCGAATGCGAACCAAAGAGGGACAGCTCACCAGTCCCTTCGCGCTCCTTAACGACTTGGAATTACATATCTGCACCTCTTCCAGGTCCGGCAATGCCTGGATTTCGTCCAGGTGGGTGATCAGGTCACACGAAACCAGATGTAAGCGTCGCAAGCGTCGGGCATTTTGAAGCGGACCAAGAGTTTCCAATACAGGACACGAGTCGATAGACAGCTTGGTGAGCCGCGAACAGCGCGCGAGTCCGTTTACGTTTCGCAAAAGCGGACACGACCCCAAGTGGAGCTCTCTCAACCGGGGGCATTTGGCCAAGGCGTCAACGTGACGCAAAAGCGGACACGACCCCAAGTGGAGTTTTCTCAACCGGGGGCAGTGCGCCAGAACGGCCACACTGTCCACCCGGCCCACCACCACGTTTTCCAGGAGGGGCATGTGTCGAAAAACCTCCATGTCTGGGGTGCTTATATCGGTAGAGCTCAGGTTCAAGTGGCGCATTTGGCCCTTCAGGGAAGCCAGGACGCGCAAACCAGCGCTGGCAACCGAAGATCGCGGAAAGTACAAAGTTTGGATTTCCGGACAATGGCGCAACATCGTGAGGTCGAGCGCAGAACTTTTGTACCATCCAAACAATTTCTTCAGCTTGGATCCGGGAGATATCATGTCGAGACGAACCGGTTGTTCTGTCCTTTTCCAGGATACCGTCAGCGACCTGAGCTGGGAACACAAGCTCAACGGCTGCAAGGAAGGTACGGAGGCCGAAAAACTTACAGACAGCGTCTGAAGAGACGGCAGGGAAGAAAACGCCTCTACTTCTTCGCACACACCTACACTTAGAGACTTTAGGTGGGGGCAAGACGCCAGGCAGGCCACGTTCCGTACGGACACCCCACCAACATGCCTCAAGATTAGAGATTTGAGCCCAACACAGCGGCTCAAAGGTGTCACGTCCTCTATGGCAGTTGAGTGTGTTTCAAAATGCTCCAGTTTCGTTAACGCTGACACAGCGCTTATGTCACGTATGTTCTCTCCGTAAAGTATCAACGATATGAGGTGGGGACAATGCGACAGGTATTTCAGGTCGGCCGAACGCATCGGGGTATGCCGCAAATTCAGGTGTTTCAAGGCAGGGCAACCGGCCAGAAACCCCCAGTCGGTCACACTCGTACGTTGCAAAGCGAGTACCTTGAGCTGGGGGCAATCGCTCAGGACGCTGACGTCGGTTACGTCTTTTCCGAACAGCCGCAGCCTGGTCAAGCGCGAGCGCAGCCGATCCAAAAAGCCCCAGTAATGAAAGTGAACGCGCTCCAAATAGAGTTTCTCCAGGTGGGGGCCGGCCTCTAAAAAGTCCTCGTAGTGGCTCAAGGGACATTGCGACAAAGATAGCTTTTTCAAGGAAGGAACGTGCCGCAAGAACCGCACTCTCCGGAGATTGGTGCCCGATAGTATCGCGGTTTCCAACGCAACACAGTGCCGCAAAGCGTCCGCCCGGTCAACCGAGTGGCCGCTCAAGTTCAGATAGCGCAGACGCACACAAGGCGACAAAAAATCCAGATTCCGTATTGATCCTTTTCTCGGGTGTGGGTTGCCGTAAAATCTGATTTCGCTGTCAGGGAATGGGGCGTAAAGATGGACGGTGCTGCTCGACACCATGCTCTCTAAGGTCCGCCAAGCCGCCGCCGAATAGGGACACGAACCAAAATGAATGGTTTGCCAGGCGCGCGGTTGGTTTAGCGTTTGGTGCAAACGCCGGGAACAGATAGCCCAACGCACATGCTCGCTCACGGTGAGCCAAGACGCAACGCAGCACAGCAGGTCGTCGTTCAGAGGCAAGCCCAACCCGGCTTTGGTCACTTTTCGGCGCTTCATGGTGTAGTGAGAAAGAAGGCTTCCGCATCCATCCGAAAGAACCGGGAGACCCTGTCTTGACAGGCCAACCCTAAAAATATTTATTTTTGGGGGAGTCGGTGATCTGTTTGCTCCAGAAAGGGCCAAGGCGACTTCTCCATTACAAGAAAGCACCAACATGCCAAGCCACTTTTTGAGGCGTGCCTTCAGCTTGCACGCGGACCTTCACCGCGCCTTGCGACAAACCGATCCCGTGGACGAAAAGACCATGTGGGACGACCTGCGCGCTTTGCGCTGCGTACGGAACGACACGCCATTGATGCCGCCGGCCGAAATACGGCTGAAATGGAACAACGCCATGTTGGACCTCTGCGAAGGCTTAGCGCCTTACGCCTACTTGGTTCGACGGCGCCAACAACAACAACAACAACAACAACAACAGCACCTGCGGCGAGAACGAGAACGTGAAGACCCTGTATGGGAAGAAAAAAAACTGCCACCGGAAGAGCCTGGGGTATTCCAGACCCGACACGCAGACACGCCGACACCCCAAGAAGCGGCCGCCCGCGACGAATTCAAGAGCGTCGTGTCCATCATGCGCATGATCTTACCCTTGAGCCAACCCTCAGGAGCGTCAACGACGGCCAACCAGCCCAACGAAGAAAACCCATCTTCGCTGGATCCCGCGACAACCTCCATACACCAAGACATTCAACAAGCCATGCTCTCCCTCGGCATCAACCCCGAACCTCCCAACACGTAACACCCCCTCCCTCCCCTTTTGGTCGTTCAAAAATACACCAAAATAATTTCTTGGTTTTTTTTTTGTTTTTTTTCCCTCGAGAGGCGAAGCCATAACCCCAAAGGAAAACCCTGTTTTTTTTGGTGCTAAGGTTTACGGGATCATATTCGCCCGTCTGTGTGAAAGCGTTTCGTTGCTGAGAAAGAATTTTTTTTTGTTTCACCTTTTAACGACCCGGACCCAACAGAATAAACAGTTTTATCCCACATCTTTCAAAGACCCCGACTTTTCTCCTTTTTGGGAAACATGGCCTCGACCACTTCGGAGAGTCTCGATCCGCCCAAAGGTGCGAAACGTTGAAGAGAGACGCGGCCGGTGATTGCGCACACTTACGTCGGAGCAGTTAGGAGTGTGGACCCTGTATGCCCCCGCTACTACCATGACCTTACGGATCATGGTCTGTCCCACAATGACGAGTGCCCCATATGCATAATTTATGGCAAATCGGTTCTTGTAAGGCACCATCCAGGACGAAAAGGTGAGCCTGCTAGACTCGTGGAACTCCAATTCCTGATTCTGGCTTTTGCTCGCGCGGAGCTAGATAGGCCACCCAACACACTGATTGGTTTGCACAATGAGTTTACACGTGCAAATTCTGCTTGGATAAAAACACCAAGTGGTAGGCTGTGGTCCGTTTGTCGCCGTGGACGGTGTTTTGCTAACACTTTTGAACTCTTTACATTTGATATAAGCGGAAACCTTTACCTTGGCACATGCCGCTTTGCAAAAACTGTTGGACGCTGAGCGCCTTTGCTGTAAGATGCGTAGCAGCGACTGTGTACGTCGTCTCTTACTCTGTGACACTGTGTGTCGCCCTTAGCACAACTTCAAGCCGAAACGATTTCCGTTTTGCAAACGTACAAGACAGGCATGGAGGATTGGTACTCTGCGCACCAGCTAGGAGTTGGCAGAACTTCAAGCCCAGGGCGTCAATTCGAAGAAGAAAAAAAGGGTGTGGTATTGGGGTTGCGTCGAAGAAAATGAAAAGAAAGGCGGAGTCGCCTTCATAAAACCGACGCTGGTCATCTTATATGTCGGCGCCTACGTTCCCGCGAGCCAACGACCAATACACGTACTTGGTGTGGGAAGAGTGGGCGTCGCTGGAATGGTGTGAAGAACTGCGCTCGGTGTGCCAAAAATACCATCAAGATTTACTGGTCGTGGTAGCCAAGGTCACCAACACGTACTTTCCCACCCGCTTCGAACGCTCGGCGCCCATGACCGGGGCCATTCTGGCCCAAAAACTCCAGGACGACACCCAGAACGGGTGGGCAGGTCTGACCCAGCCCGTGGTGTCGGGTGTCGTCGTTGGTTGAGCAATACAAATCATTAGTCTATAATTCGCGTGGACCGGCACCCGGGCGTGTTTCCCCCAAACCAAAGTCGCTTTAGGCCACGTACCAGGCGTGAGGCGTAAAACGACGCCAGATACCACGCCTCGCTCCAGGTCTCGTACCAGGTCATGGGACGGTAAGCCGTGTTCAAGATTTCAAACGTAGCCGGGTTGTACAGATCGTCTCGCCGGTATCCGTAGGCTAATTCATGGAGAAACGTTTCCTTCCAAGAAGGGTGGATGTACGAAACAAAATCCAGATTGTCGCTTACGTCGAGATGGGTCACGTACGAGTCCGGCAGCGTTTCGAGCAAGTGGTTGACCGCGATTTCGCTCATATTGTTGAAGCTCAGTCCGAGCTTTTGAACCATGGTATGGGGCAGCACGTCTTTTAGGGCCCAGGCACCCACGTCACAGATGTGGTTGCTGTTTAGGTTAAGGTCGGTGAGGCGGCTGTGCGCCAGGTTCCGGGTCCACGCGCACATGGTCACGGCATCTGACCCAAGCTTGTTGCCGCTGAGGTCCAGGTTGGTCAGTTGGGTCATTTGAGGCCAAGCCACGGCCAAGGCTAACACGTGCGCATCGTTCATGTCGTTGTGGGACATGTTCAGGCTCTTCAGGTTGCGGTGGGACACCAGGGTCTTTGACACCTGGGACAAACCGCGCTCGCCAAAGTCGTTAAAGCTCAGGTTGAGGCTGTGCAAGCCCGGGTGTTCTTCCAAGAGCTTCACCACGTACTGCACCCCCACGACGTTGATGTCGTTGTCGGACAAATCGAGGTGTTTCACGCGCGGGTGGTGGACCAGACTCTCTACCAATCTTTCCAAGGGCACTCGGCCCAACGAAATGCTAGACAGGTTTAAGGACTGCACCTTTGTTCGTGGGTCGGCTAAGGCTTCGGCCAATTTAACCACGGTTCTGGGGCTGAGACGATTCCGGCTGAGGTCTACGTGCGTCAGGCTGGAGTGGGGAATGCCGGCAGCCAAAGTCCAAACGTATTCTTCGATTCGGTTTTGGCTCAGATTCAAGTGTGTCAGACGCGTGTCGGGCAAACACTCGCAGAGCACCGATGTGCCGCGCCACCCTACGCGATTCTTGGACAGGTTAAGATGGGAGATGCGGGTTCGGATGAGCACCGCCGCCAGGAAACCCACGTCTTGGTCGTCAAGGCCGTTGCCCGACACGTCGAGGTGAGAGACGCGGCTGTAGAGCAGGGCACACGCCAGGTTCCAAAAACTCAGACTCCGCAGTTCGTTGCCCCCCAGGTTGAGGTGGGTGACGCTGGTATTGTGGTGGAGAGCATTGGCCCAGTTGTAACCACCCACCGACCCGATGCGGTTGTAAGACACGTCCAGGTGACTGAGGCCAAGAGGGATAAACCCCGAAAAACCGTCGTCTCCCAATTGGTTGTGGCCGGCGTTGAGAGAACGTAAGCTAGTGACCCGCAACAAAGAGTCGATCTGGGTCATGTTGTTGCCCTGCACGCTCAAGTGGGTGACTTGCGTATGCGGCAGGACCCGAGCCAGCGCCGCAGCGCCTTCATCACCGATGCCGTTGTGGTCCAGGTTCAGGTTCGTCAGGGAGGCGCACTGCGGCAAGTGTCGGGCCAAGGCTTGGCAACCTGCCGGACCCATACGGTTGTGGGACAAATCGAGCTGGGTCAGGTTCGGTGGAACCAGATCCAAGACAGACGCCAAGCTCGACACGACAGCCGCGTTCATGCCGTTGTGCGCTAGGAATAGGGTGTCGATCTCGGGGGTAAGCGCATCTTGGACCAAGGCAGCACACCCCGTGGCACTCAAGCTTCCGCGTGAGGCGTCACACACGTGTTGTGGCAGAGAGATAAAATCGACCGCCAGCGTAACCAACACCTCGGGCAAGTGAAGTGCCAACCGTTCCTGTAGGGCCTGCCGCTTGGTAGGCGCGGAAAAGCGCATGCTTCTTTATTGGACGGTGTATCGCCCGCCCACTTTCCCCTCCGTACGGTGGGGAAAAAAGCAGGTTCAAGGTCGAGCTGGAGAAAAAGTGCAAGACGGAGGTTCCGTCGAGAGGAGAAGAACTCAAAAAAATTTGCGATCAAGACAGAGGTGAGGTAGGTTTGAGAGTTTTTAGATTTTGGCCAACAGATGAGGTGATGACGAGTTGAGGGTTTTTAGAGTTTGGCCCACAGAGGTGAGGTGAGGCCGAGTTGAGAGTTTTTAGAGTAAGGTCAACAGACGTGAGGCCGGGTTGAAAGTTGCAAAAAAAAATCAAGTCAACAGAGGTGAGATCGAGTTGAGAGTTGAAAAAATTTCAAGTCAACAGACGTGAGGTCGGGTTGAGGGTTGAGAGTTGACAAAAGCTTCGAACCAAGAGAGTTAAGGTGAGTTGGGAGTTGACAAAAATTTCAAGTCAACAGACGTAATCGAGTTGAGAGTTGACAAAAATTTCAAGTCAACAGAGGTGATCGAGTTGAGAGTTGACAAAAATTTCAAGTCAACAGAGGTGATCGGATTGACAGTTGACAAAAATTTCAAGTCAACAGAGATGAGGCCGAGATGAGAAAAGTTTCAAGTCAAGAAACGTGAGGCCGAGATGAGAGTTGAGAGTTGAAAAAAAAAAAAGGTTGAACCGAAACCAAACAAGTTGAGGTCGAGTTCATGCTCTCACCCAAAGACAATGTCTCCTTTAGCACGCTGGCTTTGCGAATAGCGCCCTTTTCACTGATGCGGTTTACCGAGATATCTAACTGGGTAAGCTGTGTCTTCGGTAAGGGCAGCAACTTGAAAGTCTTTGTCACGAGCGTTGCCGAGTCGGGAGTGGAAGGCAATGATCTAGAAATGGGGGCCAGAGCCCCAATAAAAAAAAAAAATCTTAGGGTTAGCAGCATGCGTCCCTTCAAGGGACCCAGACAAGGGTGTACTCGACCGTCAGAGAATCCTCTGCACACCTCCAAACATGACTTCTCCCAACTGGAACGTGGTCCTAGCTGAAGCCAAAGACAGAGTACGAGTGCACGAAGGCTCCGTTACGATCCTGCCCAACCCCGACGGCTACACGCGACAAGTCCAAACCTTGGCGGTTTTCGGCACCCCTTTTTCGTCCGAAACCAAGACGCACTGGACGTTCAGACTGAAAAACGAGCCCTTCATCTTTCAGTGCGGCCTTTTTGCCGGTTCGCCACAAGATTTCCTTCGCCGGCGCAATGCATCGTCCCGCCCAACCTCTCCTCCAGACTCTTTGGAAATCTCAGCCGACAACTGCTTCCGTAATGGTTTGCGCTTGACGTGCCCATCGTTTTTGGGTGAATTTCAAGCCAACGTGGTCTACTCCTTCTGCCTGGACCCCGTCGCTGGCCGGCTCGAAGCGCGAAGAAGCGACGTTCCAGGGTGTGCCGTTATGCCTCTTTCTCTGAGAACCCGTTACACTTTCTTTGTGCACTTTTGGCAAGCCAACACGGTCAAGGCCGAAATCGAAGCCCTGTGATAAATGACCCACATTCGCGTGCGTAAACGCCCAATTTCGCCCTAGCGTGAAATGAGGTAGTGTTGACAAGAGAGAAAGAGGAACTCAACTACCAAATCAAACACTTTTAGGCTCGTCACTCAAGTTCCGGTCGACACAACTTTTATCAGAGTAAACAAACCATACCAGACATCAAATCCATTTGGAATATTCGGTACGGATGTAAATGTAGGGGCGGTCTCTAAACTCGTGCCGTACTTTCGAGGCGTAACGCAGCTCAACCTCCTCGAGCCGAGGCAGATCGGGTAGAGGCGCGGCCGTTTGAAGCGTACACCCCATGATATCAATATACCGGAGGTCGAGACACCTTGCCAACGGACCCAAGTCTTTCACGTGGGCACAGTGTGTCAGATGCAGCCTCTGGAGCCCAGGCATGTGGCTGACGAAGGAGAGGTCCGACACCCAAGGACAGTTGGCGAGATTCAACGCAGTCAGCGACGAACACCTGGCCAACCACGCGGTGTCGGGCTGCGTGGCAACCCCCTTGAGCGACAAGGTGCGCAGTGACACCAACGGCAACCTGGAAAAAAAAGTCGCCAGGTTCGAAACCTTCATGTCTCCGACCGAAAGCTCTTGCAGCTGAGGCCAGCACGGAAGAGGTGAAGTTGCCAACCCTATGCATCCGTTCAGAGTCACAACCCTGAGGTCAGGGCACATGTCGAGCACCGACACGTCAGACACCAGGACGCACTTGTCCAGGTGCAAGGTGTGAAGACCGGCACAGGGGTGCAACCCTTGCACGTCGTTGGGGTGATGACCCAGGTCAGCGATGCTTGTCAAGCTCTGGCAGTCGTTGAGAGACACCGACCGCAGGCGCTTGCATTCGCTCAGGCCTCGCAGGCTTTCCAAGCGTACGCAACCGTTGGCCGAAAGCGTTTCCAGCCGAATACACCGCGCCAAGCTTCGGAGACTCTCGATGTTGGTACAGCCGTTGAGCGAAAGGTGAACCAGATCGGGAAAGGGCAACATCCGATCCAACGTCACGCCAGTGTTGTCCAGGCGCAAAGTGTGCAAGCGTTCACAATGTCTCAACGGGAACAGATCATTCACTCCGGTGTGACAAACCGACAAAATCCTGAGCTCCTTCATATCCAACAGCGGTTCCAGGCTGGACAGGCGCTGGCATTGGTCCAAATTGACGTCTCGAAGTTGCTCGCACGCCGACAGCGGTATAAAATCAGTAACTTTTTGGCAGCGTTTTAGGTGGAAGCGGCGCAGTTCGGTCAGTTGAGACAGGGCCCCGATGCACGTCAAATCCTCCTGTAGGTATATCTCTATGTCGCGGAGAGTTGCGCCGCAGTACTTGACGTCGTCTAGGTTTTCGATTTCTTTGCCGTTGTATCCCACAACCCTCAGGCGTTCCAACGGCGGTTCGAATCGAAGAAACTCGCTCAAATTCCTTTCGAAGCTGTCCACTTCTCTCACCACCAGGGTCCGAATGGGAAAGCGAAAAAGCCACTCTGATATTTCGGGTTCGTAAAACCAGTGCAAAGGAAAAAGCATATCTTCGCTTGTTCCCAAGTCAAGAACTTGCCAAGCGCGACGGTCCAGAAACAACTGGAACAAAGCCCTGTTCACGTGGCCCAGTTCGAACTTTTCGCCCACCGACAGAAAATTAAAGATGGGGAAGACCACATCGTCGCACAGTTCCCCCATCAGAGAAGAGGTGCCGGACATGGCGCTTTGGAACACTGCCACCCACCCACCACACCCATCCTACGAGGCACGGCCAAAGCCCGACATTTATTTCCTGTCCTGTTTACAAAAAGGAATGTAATTTTTTTTTTCCCTACAGGACAAGGGGTTCGGGAAGGGCTTGGAGCCTTGGACGACCCAAAACCTGTCGAAAAAAATGCTGGTAGTAATCGAGAAAAACAGGTAGGGGTATCGGTGTGGTACACCAAGAAGGACGGAGTCCAGCCAGAGGGCTGACGCCAACACGGACACACGCGCCGGTAGCACTGGACCACCAGTTCCTTGAGGGATGACATTTGCGCCAACACACTTTGATGTGCGTTTACGTCAAAGCCCGTGGATTCGTAATCATAGTCACACACCCGCAATCCTTGGAGACGAGCCAGTTGCTTGAGGTGAACGCCGTTGGTTATCATCACATCGTGAGGCAAAGCTAGCAGCTCCAACGAGGACGAACACCCTTTGACCGAAGTTATTTTTGAGTCAATGCTGAGGCAGCATAGCTTGCGCCAACGGACGGGCAACACCACGTGCCGCACATGCGGGGTGCCCCGCACCAGAGCAAGAGACGGAATAAAGTCTAGGTGAAGCGTGTGTACGTTCTTGGCCAAGCCCAGTCTGGAAGATACGTCCAAAGGACACGGAGGACTGAGCTCTAGCTCTTCCGATGTGCCAACAAGATCGACGTGTCGAAGAGGAGGCATCGCCTCCACCGGACAATCCACCACCAAGGGCGTACGGACCTTCAAGGAAGTCAGGGCGGGGCAGGCGTTGGCCAATTTGCGCAGAGAAAGTCGTCCAGACCTCTTCGTCAGGGACAACGCAGTCAGGCGAGGCATCGGGTGGCTTCCGAAGTAGGGAAAATCTACCCCGTAACATGACCGGAGTTGAGGAAAGTATGTGGTCCGGGCGGAAAAGTGTCCCTCACAATACAAATGCTCCAGGTTGGGCAAACCAGATAGAGTCAGTGTTTCTCGGGGATTTCGTAAACCCAACACCAGGATCCGCAGGTTGTGTTTCTGCATCACCAGCGGCCAGACACCCCCGGGCACGTTGGTCAGCCGGGAGACGCTCCAGATGGTTTCTAGCGTTCAACAAAACGGACCCAAGGGCAGACGACCAACGATGGGTGAAACGTAAAAATAACGTAGTCGAAATGCGCATGCCCAGGGAGCGCCAGAAAAAGGGGTGATGGCACACGGCATAAACGTTCTGGGATACGAGGGACAGGCGCAATACGCTACGAACATCCAAAAAGGCAAACACGGAGCTGCTCGTATGCACACACAGAGGCCACTCGCTCAGGTGCGAGGACATGGGTTTGACGTTTGGCAACTCTTATGTGAACCCAATTTCCACTCGAAAATCTTTCATAGAGGCAAAAAACGTTTCCTTCATCGACTCTTCACTCTTTTCTCGAGGCGAAAACGTTTTCTGCCTGAGACCTGGACCTCGGTCGCAGACTTTTTTTTCTCTCTCGGCTCATCTCTCGACCCTTTCACCCATGCCAAATTTTTTTTTTTCAATTTATTTTTTTCACTCTGGGCTCTTGTCCAACTTTCAACTCAATGTTCTTCTCTGGACTCCTCATCCAGATTTCAACTCAACTCGACCATGTCTCAATCTCGACCCAACTTGTTTCTGAACTCGACTCTCTTACAACATTTCATCACGACCCAAAAAGATTCTGAACAAGAAACACTACACACAAAAACAACACGACACAACAGAATACAGAAAACAAAAAACACAAAAAACATATAAAC